>Ga0268246_10000006_pt1 | contig 310812 bp, 274 predicted proteins | sample AgamicOrSfe_FD_200242 | JGI IMG/M metagenome (GOLD analysis project Ga0268246, IMG submission 200242) | Agave microbial communities from Guanajuato, Mexico - Or.Sf.e (v2) (version 2) | ecosystem: Host-associated > Plants > Phyllosphere > Phylloplane/Leaf | place: Guanajuato, Mexico... | reverse complement strand
ATGAGCAGACGATGGTTGTGAGCTTTGGCGAGAGTAGTGAGGAGGATGTGGTCAGAGGCGTCAAGTTCGTGGTGGAGAAACATGATTACGGCCGAGACGGCGAGAAGAGGAAGGGATTGAAGATTACCTGCTGAAGGGGCTAGTGGCGTCCACAGTATCTCAAGTGCTCGGTTCAAGCTGCTCCAAATCAAATGACTATTTATGAGCGTGCTCGAATAATGTGGATTGTGTTCAAGCTGTGGAATGAACAGAAACAAGCTAATGCACACAGAACTTCTTCAAAGACATCCTCGCCCTAGATTCCAATGCCGCCATCATTGTAGCAGGCGACTTCTACGAATTCGACCACGTCGAGCCCCTCGAGACATTCTAGCGCATCTCCGGTCTGATCAACATCGATCACGCTGCGAACATGCATAATGTCGAGAGGCACGTGTATCTCTACGGACCGTGGACACAGGAGCTGGCGCAGATGTTTATCAGCCCGAAGATTGCGGAGAGGAGTCCAATGGCCGAGCACATTCATGTTGATACTTGGGCGAAGGCGGCGGATTACATGATCCCAGTGTTGCGAAGTCGAATGTTTGTGTCCAGAGTGGAGAGGGAAGAGCTCATGTTTTGCGGCGGTCGTGGCATGACGAAAACTTTTTGAAAGAAACATAAGCTTCTCTTGGGTTTGACCTGTATGGCTCTAATGCTATATCGATACCTTCAGCCTCAGAATGGAGTAAGTGGGACACGCTGCCCTGAGTCCTTGTCGATATAGTGCGCATAGTCTGATATGATGATCAATGCATTTTTCGTATCATTCTTAGACCCGAAGTAATCATGCGCTGCCCGCATGCAACAATCAAGACACTGCACATCCATAAGGAAACAAGAGTAGCCCGCGTCGTCTTCTTCGGCTCTAGCAGACATCAGAGTGACTGCTCGAAAGTAGTCATCGCGACTTTGTCCTCGGCGCCGGGCTAGGAGAATTGTTGGCTCTCTCATGACCTCTTCTTTACATGAAACCATCTCTCCTTTGAAGGTTACTAGTGTTTGGGCCTTCAAATCCTGCAGTAGAGTTTCACTTAGAAGTGGTTCAGGTTGGCAGCTGTATCTATCGCATCGCACCCGACCCCTGGTCATCCAAACAGATTGAATGATTTGTCCAGGGCCAAGAGCGAATGATTTGCCTGACTGGCTCAACTTCCCGGTAAACAGATAATGAACTTGTAATGCATGCACAGTCTCAGTGACGATAAGAGATGGGCCATTGAAGAGATCGAGATCCATGTCCGGAGCGGGATGATTTCGTAAGGACACACGATCTGTGACTGCGCGGAACAGCCTACCAGATCTCTCAATAGAGCCTGGCATGACATGAATAAGACCGCTATCCTCTGGGGCCAGGGAAAAATCCCGGAAGATGTCAAAGTAGACGCATATCCCACCTTCTGCAAAAGCCGTTGCTAACGCAGTTTTCTCTGGAATGTTCTGACCAGTGAACAGTCGTAGGGCATCTACTAACCTCGTGTTCGAATGGTCCCAATATATATCTGTCCCTCGGGCTGAGTCTGGGCCTTGATAGAACCATTGGCTGACATAATTTGAAACGCTCATCCTGTCCCTAGTCCATACTCTCCTCGCTTGGAAGTTGTAGAATGATCTTAGGCCACTGCTTGTTGGACAAAGACCCTTGGCTACGCAAAGACCAGCCATAATGTGGCACAAGGTGATGATTGTTTCTAGGAGTGCCACTAAACAGACGGTCCTTGTGTTGAAGAAGTTTCTGTACCCCATATTTCCTCCTATCGCCCTTTCGTATCGTTCCCCTACACTTTCTTTCTTGCTCTTCTCATTGTCAGAATATGCGCCAGAATCGGGCCACCTGCGGCACATTACGCAGCCGCATTCTTTGCGAACTTTGCCAAGCTCCAGTTCATAGCAAGTCATCGCATCTGAATGTGACATGCGAACAGCGTCTTCTGTGTGACGCTCAATCGACGCTAACTCTGGGAACCAGCGGAGAGCGTTGGTGATATAATCTTGACCGGAGGCGGCATCGAAGTAAGACTGGTAGGCTTCAGTGTCTTTCCCGTTCCATCTGCCGTTTGCAATGGCCTCGAACATGTTTGCTGCGCAGCCCAAGGCTGTTCCAAAGATAACTGGGATGCCTAGCAGGCGGCTGAACTCAGATCCGAAGGCGGTGTCTAGACATTCTGACCAGTCCACGCGTCCTTTCATAAGCTCGATTCTATCTCCAACAGCGATGAAGTCAGCACCGTTCCTGAGATGATAGGTGCTACTGATGGTCTCGAACGCAGTACTTTGACGGGGGTCATCTGATTGCAACCAAAGCTGAAGCTGCACCTCGTCTGGCTCAAGACAATTCCAATAGAGAATTGTACCCTGAGGGTCGCGGATGTTAACAGTCAAGCCAAAGAGCCATTCCGACACAGCTGCGATCCAGCCAATCGATGCACCGCACTTGATCGTAATCGAATGCATCTGGCCGTTCGCGAGCCCACCGACAGCCTTTATTGTCCGCGCAAGATCTTCTGACCAAGGTTGACTCCTGCCGCTCGGTGTTGGATCCAAGCGCGTGTAAACCTCCACAAGATGCGGAAATTTGGTCAATGATAACATGCCAGTACAAGCTCGAACGAAGTACAACCACTCGCTCCTTGAAGGTGTTGGTGTTGGTTCTGATTCAGATCTGAAGGCAAGCACAAGGTTATGAAGTGTGTCCGCGGCAAAGTCTTCATCAAAGCATTCGGACAGTGCCGCAGATATTGCAAGCAGTGTTCTCCCCTCATCTGTTGTGCCGAGGGCTCGTGGGAAACTCTTTATACCAAAGCCAAACCAGAGTGCATTGCCGAGACTTCCATAGCTTCTCAGATCCGACAGTGCATTTTGCACATTGCGTTGACCAGTCACGCTCAAGGGCAGATTTCTTGCAATCGCTTGCCCGACTTTCACGGTATAAGGATCGACACCGGCTGCCGCAAAACGACTGAGTAGGCCGACAGAGAAGTTGACTGTGGTATTTGCCAGGTTGACCCAGTCGAGCGAGCCTTGCTGCGAGAATCCCGCCATGGCGCGTTCGGTTGTGAGAATCCTGCTTCGCAATAGGGATCCTCGAAGCTGATGATTCGTGATATCGTAGTTCAGGAAAGCAAAGTGGAATAGGAATCAAGGAGAAGCTCAGTTACCTTTAGCTGCATTACATAGCTCTTATCAGGCTGTAAGCGCTGGAGGCGGGGTGCATGCAGCTCGGCCGCCTTATGATTCAGATTTGGAATGGCATCCTGTCAAATTCTTACAATTGTTTTGCCATGCAACTGAGGCCAAAAGCCAGTTATCAACTCGATATACGCATTCCATTAGCGAGGCTTACGACACGGCACTGATATACAACTTATGGTAGACGGGGAACTGACGTTGTGATATCCACCGCGCACTGACGTCGCGGGCGGGCCACTCCGCAACCTCGCTTAGAGAGAATGCATAGAATGCATAAATCGCATTATGCTCCGGAAGGAACGATCTCCGAAGGTGGGTCCCTCGGGTTTCATACGAAAGTTAATCTCTCTTACATCGTTTCCATACGCCATACGACTCGCCGTACGGCCACCGAGAGGCAACTCGTTGCGGCCAACCGCGCGAGACATCTATTCTTTGAGCGATGGCAACCTGGCATCCGCTTCATCTGTTCATCTCCAGTCAAAGAAGTGTCTCTTCCTTGAACATAGTGCCTCTACTCCATTCGTCGTGGCAAAGGATCGCGGTGCGGCATTCGAAAACAGACACCGACTACATTGATCCTACGGGCTAATACTCTCCGACTTAGTTGGATATCCCGACGTTCATAGATCGCTGCCTAGTTTGATGGACTGAGATTAAAACACTTTTCTCTTCTCGTCCCCGTCGCCTCATCGGCAGACTCAAAATTCATCATATTTGCCAGAAATGGCACCACCACCTATCGACATGTCTGGAGAAGGCGCGAACGAGAAGCTCCGGCATCATGGTCTCCCGGCAGAAGATCAAATAATCACTGATGCGGCGCGACAAATCGACAGAGAAGCCATCATTCAGGCGCCTCTACCACTATCAATGGCACCTGCTCCGGCGCCTTTAGCACGACTAGACTCACAAATACCCAAGGACAAAAGCAGCACAACGGAAGAAGTTGACCCATTCGCACATCTACCGGAAGACGAGAAGCAGACTCTTTTACGACAACTAGATGTTCCCGCGGTCAAGGTCAACTTCTTTTCATTATACCGATACGCCACCCGAAATGACAAGATCATCATATGTTGCAGTGCTCTCGCTGCCATTATCGGAGGCGCACTTATGCCACTCATGACAATCATCTTTGGTAACCTCGCCGGAACATTCCAAGGATATTTTCAGGGGACAGAGAGCCCAAGTTCGTTCACCAGTAATCTCGGAGGATTTACTCTTTACTTTGTATACCTTGCTATTGCCAACTATGTCATGATCTTCATCTCTACTTCTGGATTTCTGTATACTGGCGAACATATAACTGGAAAGATCAGAGAGCAGTTCTTGGCCGCCATCCTTCGACAAAACATCGGCTTCTTTGACAAGCTCGGAGCTGGAGAGATCACGACTCGCATTACCGCAGACACGAACTTGGTCCAGGATGGTATCAGTGAGAAGGTCGGACTTACTCTTACTGCGCTGGCCACCTTTGTCTCAGCCTTCGTGGTCGGCTTTATCAGGTACTGGAAGCTCACCCTCATCCTGTCGAGTACTGTTGTTGCTATTGTCTTGACCATGGGCATCGTCGGCAAATTCATGGTCAAGTGGAACAAGATCGCGCTCGCCCAGTATGCTGAGGGTGGGTCTCTTGCCGAGGAAGTTTTGAGCTCTGTCAGGAACGCGACCGCCTTCAACGCGCAGGAGAAGCTGGCTGTACGATATGCAACATATCTTCGCGAGGCCGAGAAATCTGGCTTCAAAGCAAAGTGCATTCTCGGATCCTTGCTCGGAGTTTTGTTCATGTTCATCTTCTTGAACTACGGTCTTTCGTTCTGGGAGGGATCGAGACTTATCGTCGCTGGCGAGATGACTCTTTCCCAGCTAATCACAATTCAGCTTGCCATCATGATCGGTGCCTTCGCGTTCGGTAACGTTGCGCCCAACGCATCTGCTATGGTCACTGCCATTGCCGCTGCTGGAAAAATCTATGCCACCATCGACAGAGTTTCGCCCCTTGATCCGGACCAGCAAGATGGAGAGAAGCCCGAGCACGTCGAGGGCGGCATCGAACTGCGCAATATCAAACACGTCTACCCATCTCGACCGGAAGTCGTTGTCATGGAGAACGTCAGCTTACACGTCCCTGCCGGTAAGAGCACTGCCTTGGTCGGAGCATCAGGATCGGGTAAGAGTACTATTGTCGGACTGGTCGAGCGATTCTACAGCCCTGTACAAGGACAAGTCTTTCTCGATGGTCGCGACATCAACGACATCAATCTCCGATGGCTGCGTCAACAGATCTCGCTCGTCAGTCAGGAGCCTACACTTTTCTCAACCACGATCTTCGGCAACATTGCACACGGTCTTATTGGTACGGAGCACGAAGGCAAATCGTTAGAAAAGACCAAGGAACTCGTTGAGAATGCTGCCCGAATGGCGAACGCGCATGACTTCATCACAGCCTTGCCAGAAGGATACGACACGAATGTTGGTGATCGTGGATTCCTGTTATCTGGTGGACAGAAGCAGCGTGTTGCCATTGCCAGAGCCGTCGTCAGCAACCCAAAGATCCTGCTTCTCGACGAAGCCACTTCAGCGTTAGATACCAAGAGCGAAGGTGTCGTACAAGCTGCTCTAGACAGAGCCACCATCGGTCGAACCACTATTGTTATTGCCCATCGTCTCTCCACCATCAAGAATGCTGACAATATTGTCGTTATGAGTCAAGGACGCATTGTTGAGCAAGGCACCCACACCGAGCTACTTGCCAAGAAGGCTGCTTACTACGACCTGGTTGAGGCCCAGAAGATTGCCGCCATGAACGAAGCCAAGCAGTTGGAAGTCGCAGAGGATGAGGAGGCCGAGCTTGCCGACAAAGGTATCGACATCGAGAAGCGCGCTGTCCAGCCCCTTGATGCCGACATCGAGAAAGCGGTCTCCGAGAATTCAAGTGAAGATCAGCTTGACGAGAAGCGACCCGATCTCTTGCATCGCGTAACGACGGGCAAGTCTGATTCCAGTGTCGTCTTATCCAAGAAGCAGCAACAAGCCGAGCAGAACTATTCCCTGTGGACACTGATCAAAGTGATTGGAGGCTTTAACAAGTCCGAGTGGCACCTCATGCTTCTCGGTCTTGCCTTTTGTATCGTCTGCGGTGGTGGCGACCCGACCTCCGCCGTCTTCTTCGCCAAGTCTATCCAGGCTCTATCTCTACCAACGACAGAGTATGCCCAACTCCGATCATCGGCAAATTTCTGGGCACTCATGTACCTTATGCTGGCTTTTGTGCAGCTTATTGCCAACTTGATTCAAGGTGTTTCGTTCGCTTACTGCTCCGAGAAGTTGATCTTCAGAGCACGCGACAGGATGTTCAGATCTATGCTTCGTCAGGATATGTCCTTCTTTGATCAAGAGAAGAATTCTGCTGGCGCGTTGTCAAGTATGTTGTCTACTGATGCGACGGCCCTCGCTGGTCTCTCCGGAACCACGCTCGGTACGATTCTCAAGGTCGTCACAACCCTCATCGCTGCTTGTGTCGTCGGTCTCGCCATCGGTTGGAAGCTCAGTCTTGTCTGTATCTCCACCATCCCTATCCTTCTGTCCTGTGGCTACCTGCGTTTTTGGCTTCTGAGTCGCTTCGAGTCACGAGCCAAGGCCGCATACGAGAAGTCTGCCGCTTACGCTTGCGAAGCTACGTCTGCCATTCGTACCGTCGCTTCTCTGACTCGCGAACACGACGTCTGGGAGATCTACCACCAGCAACTTGTTGCACAACAAAAGCGGTCTCTCGTCTCCATTATCCGTTCGGCTTCGCTATACGCAGCGTCACAGTCCTTGACCTTCCTCTGCAATGCTCTCGGATTTTGGTACGGCGGTACTCTGATTGGCAGAGGTGAATACAACATCTTCCAATTCTTTCTCTGTTTTACAGCCATCATCTTCGGCGCGCAGTCCGCAGGCACGATCTTCAGTTTCGCGCCAGACATGGGTAAGGCCAAGCACGCCGCTGTACAACTCAAGCGTTTGTTCGACCGCAAGCCAGAGATCGATACCTGGAATGACAATGGTGCTCCTGTGGGGGAAATCGAAGGCTATATTCAGTTCAAGGATGTCCACTTCCGCTACCCGACACGACCACAGCAGCCTGTGCTTCGCGGGCTCGACCTCGAGATCAAGCCAGGCCAGTACATCGCCCTGGTCGGTCCCTCGGGTTGTGGTAAATCGACCACCATTGCCCTGCTCGAGCGCTTCTATGACGTGCTGGCCGGCGAAATCTTGATTGACGGCCAACCCCTCAGTTCCCTTAATATCACCGACTACCGCAGCCGCATTGCCCTAGTGTCGCAAGAGCCAACGCTCTACAAAGTACGTCTCCTCTTCCCATTCCAGTCAATCTCATACTAACACATACCAGGGCACGATCCGCGAAAACATCCTCCTCGGCGCGGCCGACGAGTCATCCATCCCAGAGTCGCAGCTGATCCGCGCCTGCCAAGCCGCCAACATCTACGACTTCATCACCTCTCTCCCCTCTGGCTTCGAGACCCTCTGCGGATCCAAAGGAGCCCTCCTCTCCGGCGGGCAGAAACAGCGCATAGCCATCGCGCGTGCCTTGCTCCAAGATCCCAAAGTCCTCCTTCTTGACGAAGCGACCAGCGCGTTAGACTCCGAGTCCGAGAAGGTGGTGCAGGCGGCGCTGGATAAAGCGGCCAAGGGCCGCACGACGATCGCGGTCGCCCATCGACTCAGTACGATCCAGAAGGCGGATGTGATTTATGTCTTTGAGCAGGGACGCATTGCGGAGAAGGGTACGCATAGCGAGTTGATGAGGTTGGGTGGCCGGTATTGCGAGCTTGTCAATTTGCAGAATCTTGGTTAGATCGGTGTCGTAAATGAGGTGGTTTAGGTGCTTTTGGTGAAATATCTTGGGGATTTTCTGTAGGTGTTTTTGAGCATGGCGTTGAGGGTTGTAGTACTATATAGATTTAGCTCCCTCGCGATCTTGCCAGGATGGTCGATGTGGACCAAGCACATATTGTACAACCTGACGGCGTAAAGAAATTTTCTCGTCGTTCCCCTTCTTATGCCCCTTTTCCTCTCCTCTTCGTGCCCCTCGTCCTCTTCCCCTCGTGCCCCTCGTCCTCCCTCTCTTTGGTCTTCTCCTCATTATCCTCCTCCTCAACCTCTACAAGCACCATCATGTCCAGCGGTCAGTATCGCTGTCTCCGGATCTGATCAGGGAACAACCTGCTGGCCATCTAGACATAGTCCGGAATGCTTTCCGGCCTTACTATCGTTATGACAAAATCGGACAAGTCGGACCAAGATTTCCTGCTCCCAAACTCGTCCACCGTCAAGTAGTCGCCTGACTACGAAAAGTTGCTGAACCGCAATAGACATAACCTCAATTGGGAGCCAACATCGTGGATGGAGCGCCTTGCGAAGACGCGACGGTCCTTGTACCTGTCGAAAAGCGTTAGGTTAGCGGAAAATCTTCTCGACCTCAACTTGCAAACGCACACTCGGTTTGCTGATGTGGCCGTTGTAACACTCGTCGCATAGTCCCTTCGTGACGATTTTACAAACCCCGTTGATATCCAACGTGATACATAGTTGACACTTTTGATCGTGGGCACGGCATCGGTACGACGGTGTCGAGATTTTGATACTCTGAATTCGCGCTCTTTCCTCGAGAGGACTGTGTTTGAGCCACAGGTTCAGAGGCTCGAGGTCGAAGTTACGTTGATGCTCCGTTTGGACCACCGTGAACTCGAGGTGTCGAATCGGCAGTCTCAGGTTCAGAAACTCGTCCCGGAGCTGTCGACATGTACGTTGGAGCGCGTGAGGCATCTCCTTGGTCTGTGTTGTATCCTCGCATTCCCCTGTTTCGGGAGTATGATGCTGTTTGGGTCCATTTGGGACTCGTATTGTGTCGAGCTCTCGGAGGCAGTCGTAGATCTCGAGACGAAGCTCGAGTGGTAGAGTGAGGAAGGTTATCATTGTGGTTGTCTGCTCGTCGTAGAGTATCTTTTGAAGAGAGAGAAAGAAGTAAAGAAATCTACGAGGGCGACATACCTTTGATATACTCGACCGCGCGGTAATGAGCAAGTTACAACGAGTCATACCGCTCTATGTTGCTCGTCTTGCAGGGTCCTAATTACATGTACCTCACACTGCCAAGAAGACGCGAGACTATCCTTATGTTGTACCTGACATGGTAACGATATCTTCAGGCATGAGGTGATAGTGTAAGGAGAGTCGGTTTGTTGAGAGTTGTCATCGTGATGGGACGTCTGTAATAAGAAGTGTGAGATGAAGAAAGAGCGGAGTGAAAGGGTGTAACGAGAAGGAAGATCTTATGTGCTAGAGCAGCGTAGAAATGAGCAAGTACTGCTTAACCATGAACAATACGACTATTCTTCAGCCTCCCTGGCAGCCTTGCGCCTCCTCTCATTGCCTCTTGCAATATCCTTGAAGAACTTGCTCTGAGCGCCCTTCTTGTTCTTCAACTCCTTATTCTTGCTCTTGTTGTATTCCATATAAGCCATGTTCTGGCCGCCTGCAAGCTCACTCAGCATGCCGGCCGTACGTTTGACACCCTTGCCCTTGCCGACCGCTCTCGCGCCCCGCGCTTGTTTGCGATCATACAAATCGTCATCGATGCGCTCCATGCCGCCTTCTGACTCGCCGTGTAAGAGCACATCTTGGAGCACTTCCATGCGCTCTTGTTGGGTTGTGTAGGCGAGGCCGGGCATGCGTTCGATACCGTTCAGATGGGTGATAACCTTGAATGCATAGCCTTGATCGACCAGGAACGCTTGTCGTTTACTACTGTAGTACATCTCGTTGGTGTCTTTCGAGACCAGGCTGTAGAAAAATGCGTTGAAGCCTTCGTCGTTACGGCGTTTGGCTCGCAGGATCCGGCCTAGGCGTTGTGCTTCTTGACGGCGTGAGCCGTAATGTGAGGAGATCTGGATTAGACACGTGGCTTCGGGTAGATCGAGTGAGGTATCGCCGATCTTGGAGAGCAGAATCGTGGAGACGGATTCGTTCTGTTGAAAATTGGCCAGGACCAATTCGCGTTCTCGTTGAGGGGTGTCGCCGTAAATGTATGGTTTTGTCAGCTTGAGTGCGAATGCCTTGAGTGCGTAAACGTTGTCGCTGAAGACGATGATCTTGTCGCCTCTACGCTCGTGGAAGTCGATCAGAAACTGGCAGGCCTGAAACTTTCGTGGATTCATCGTGCTGAGCAAACTCCGCTTGTTCGTGGTGCTGGCTGACAGATACTCCGTGTAGAACTCGGTCGTCATAGGACACCACACTTCGGCGCACTGAACTCTCGCAATGTGCCCTTCTTCGGACAACTGCAGCCAGTTCGCTTCATAAAGCTTGGGTCCAATGAGGAAATTGAGATCCTTGATCTTGTCGTCTTCACGAAGTAGAGTCGCTGTCAGCCCCAGCTTGGAATGAGTCTTGACGCGAGACGTGACACGTCGGAACATTTCAGCTGGGACGACGTGGACTTCGTCCAGAATCATGATGCCCCATTCTCTCGACATGATAAAATCCATGACCTGCTGACTGTCGTGTGCACGTTTACTACTCTGCGTAACCATGCTGTAAGTACAGATAATAATACCGGCCTTTTGGTTCAAGCGCTCCTTTTCTCCAGAAGTGAAGATTGCAATGTCGTCAGGATTGATGTTCGACCATTTGAGAAACTCGTTCCGCCATTGGACGACAGACATGGCAGATGTGCAGAGAACGATGGCCGACTTTTTGACAGTGCAGGCAGCAGTGATACCAACCAAGGTCTTGCCAGCCCCACAAGGAAGCACAATAATACCACTCCTTGCACGTCCGTTACCAAACATCTTGCTAAGAGCCTGTTCCTGGTAATATCTGATTTGTGCAAACGGTTTGAGGTCGATGTCCAGAGTTGCATTGACTTCGTCGTTTCGAAAGTCGTACTCTTCCGTCAAAGGCAATTCCAGCTTGACGTTACATTGTTCTTGAACCTGTTGAATCTTTTCGCCATCAATTTCGAAAGAGTGTACCTGGTCAACATCATCGTCGTCATCTTCCTCTCTGAGGTATGCCTCCATATCCTGCTCGGGCTCCTTCTTGTCTTCGCCTTCTTCCGATTCCTCGTCGTCATCTCTTTGCTTTTGTTGTTGCTTTGCATCTGCCTCCCTCATGCCCGCAGCATCTTTTGTACCGGGGATAACCAATCCTCCCATCTGAGGCGCCGCTTCTTGAAGAATGTCCTCCGACTCCTGAATTCTGCAAGGCCCGATCACCGGGTCCCGGAGTAGCATCTGTAATACTGACGCATCTGAGCTTTCGATGAAGTAACGGTTGTGTTTGAGGACCAGTCGTACTTTTCCAAACGATTGTGTAGATGCAGTGATGAACTCTTTCAAGCCTTCTGGTAGTCTCGTTTTGGAGAAGGTCTCCAGTTGTCTGATGATATCCTCAGTAGTCAGACCTACCGATACAGCAGCGAACAGGCTGTGGGCTGTAATGGTGTATTCGTGCACGTTTGTCGTTCTCGACTGTGGCTCGGCGATGTTTATCAGGAAATTTTGCGCTTGTCTGAAGCTGGGAGAGAACGTCTCCAGCACCACTCTTCCACGGTCTGGGTCGAGCCATAGCGGTCGGAGAGAGTGATCGGGTTTCAGTTCAAGAGATGATAGATCACGGCTGGCCGAGAAGAGCTGACTTGCTGAATCGGCGGCCTTGTTTTTGGGAGCCTTGCGATATGAGGAGGCTTGGAATTTCTTGACTACGTTTGCATATTGTCGAGGAGCTTGCTCTATCTCCTCGACATCGTCTTCACCAGCATCAGAGTATTCGTCGTCACTGGCATCACTACCTAGGCTGACCGGTGTGCTGACTCCTGATGCGACTCTCTTCGATGCGCGATCATCAACGGCGGCTGCTTTGCGTTTTGGCGCCATTACTGGACGACAAAGTAATGCGGATTAAAGATAGATGGGCTTCTGTTGTCAGTACATGTAGGCTGGTGATGTATCCGTCAGGCTGTGAGTCATGAGTCACGTGAAGTATGCGGAGCTCATTTGGAGGTGAGACCGGGAAGAATAGAATCGTGTATCACAGGCAACATTACGATATACTGCATCAGGCAACACTGTATCATTCAGCCGTCGCTATCGAATCTGTAGACAGTATCTAGAGCTCAGCGAAGAGGCCTGCGAAGAGTCCGGCGCTCTAAATGGGCATCTCGTGACCACGCGCTTGACGATTCACATGACTCATGTACAGCGCTTTCACGTACATGTAGGCAGCTTCAATGACGTTACACTGCTCAGGTTGACAAAACAACAAACACAGCTTTCAACTCACCGAACAATAATCCTTTGAGTCTTGCAAACATGGATACTACTAATCACGACGCGCTCATCACTGAGTTCTGTGGTATTACACAGTCAGACCCTGATACCGTATGTACTCGTCCCCACTTTTCGGACTGACAGCTTACCCGACATTATTTCAAGGCCAGATCAGCTCTTGAGTCTACCAACTGGAACATCAACGAAGCAGTCACTTTTTTCTTCGCCGCTCACGACCAACCCGCTGGAGCCGAGATTGAACAAGAAGACGACGACGACAACGACGATAATATGGCAGACGAAGAACCCCAACAACCACAGCGCAGCGCGCAGGCTTCTGGTTCCCGATCGTCAAGACCGCCACCTGCTTCATCCAGACTGCGCACAATCAGGGATTTGCAAAGAGCAGAAGACCCAAGCGAAGACGAGGATGACGAGAACCCAGATTTGTTCGCGGGTGGAGAAAAGTCAGGCCTAGCAGTCCAGGATCCTAACAGGCCCTCGGACCACTTCAACAACATCATTCAACAAGCACAGCAGTACGTTTGACCCCGTACGGATAACAGATCTGAGCTGACTCGATGCAGAAACCGTCCTCGCCCAGGTGGTGACGATGACGAACCCGCTCAGCCAACTTTCTTCTCAGGCCGCGGCATGACACTTGGTGGTGACGATGCGCCTTCCACGGTCGTCGAAGACCCTCGAGCAGCAGCAGCAGCGCAACAAGCTCAGGCTCTCCCACGTGTTTCACGAACCCTTCATCTCTGGCAGGATGGATTTTCTATCGACGACGGGGAGCTGTACCGCTTTGAGGATCCCGCAAACGCTCACACTCTCGCATTGATCAACCAAGGACGAGCACCGCTTGCCTTATTGGGAGTGCAGCCAGGTCAAGAGGTGGATCTACAACTCAACCCACACAAGGACGAGAAATACGTGCAGCCAAAGCAGAAGTACAAGCCTTTCTCGGGCGGTGGACAGAGGCTTGGAAGCCCTACACCTGGACCAAGTGGAACTGCCTCGGCTCAACCAGCAGCTCCTGCGGCGGCCGCACCTGCTTCATCTACTGCTGCATCCACACCTTCGATGAACGTTGACGAGAGTCAGCCCACAATCCGGTTGCAGATCCGCCTGGGAGACGGCTCCAGGTTGCAGTCAAACTTTAATACTACCCACACGGTCGGAGACGTACACAACTATATCAACTCAGCAAACCAAGCCAGCAGTTCAAGAGGTTACGCGTTGATGACTACCTTTCCTTCAAAGGACCTCAGCGACAAGAGCGTTGCACTCGGAGATTTACCAGAGTTCAAGCGTGGTGGTGTTATTGTGCAGAAGTGGACTTGATGGAGCAGCAATATGGGCTTGACGGAGCAGGAATATGGAGCATGAGACAAGGACGTCTGCCTTGCGCAGTTGAAGCATGAGCCGGGCGTTTGGTAGGCCCTGGCTACAATCATAATTCAAAAGCACGTTTTGCGGCACGGCAATACCACCACAGTAACGTTAATGCAAGAATCAATATAATTCGTACTCTTACATTTTGACGTCCGTATCGACATGCAAGCATTGCCCATTCGGCCGAGCACCTTGGCTCACCTCTTGGGTGGACTGTCCTCACCACACGTCAGATCCCAGCGTCAGCATCAGCTATCTTTACCACCGAATGACGACTGTGCTGCGACGACTAGAGAAATAAAAAGTTCATGTTGCTGATAAGGGCTCGCGGTCTTCACCGAGCGCTAATGACCACGGTGGAGTCGTCGGGGTTCTTTCCACCAATTGGAGCTGCTGTACTGGAGATAAGCGACAGTGATCGGCTTCTAGCGCTCCTTCTCGAACAAAAAATTGGCGACCAAGGCGACCCCAGACCAGGCTGGACTTGATGGTCACACGAGCTGCCGAATTCGAGATAGCAGCGTTGGATTTTCGCTGCGATACGATGCTACCTTGACGTTGTAGAAATACATCTGGTCCCTCGACATGCTTTAGAAACTGTTCTCTGCTGTCGCAATCATTCTTACTGTCAGAATCACTCGCTGACAAGCCAATCCCTCACAATGACTTTCGACGAGGAAAAACAGGCCCACAGCTCCTCAGCCTCCTCCGCACCATCCCCCTCCCACCTCGAAGTCGAAAAGTCCGCATACTCGAGCTCCGTCTCACCAGCCGATGTGAGCCCCAATGGCAGCGTCCAGGAATCCAACACTGCCGCTCTCAAATACGACACCAAATTCCTCCGTCGTCTGCGCAACTTCGAAGACTCGCTGGACAAGAAAATCGGCGTCGAGAGTCAGGCCATTGTAAGAGTCAAGCCAGAAGAGAAGAGACCGGTGAAATGGCACGAGGAGGCCAACATGGCCCTCCTGTGGGCCAGTGGAGTCATGCAGCTGTCTTGCTTCGCGACTGGGTTCTTGGGTCCTGAGTTCGGCCTCAATCTGGGCCAGAGTATCGCTATCACCATCTTCGGTACCCTCCTCGGCGCTTCTGTGTCTGGTTTCTGCGCGACCATGGGCCCGGCGACGGGGCTGCGTCAGGTCTCCATCTCGCGCTACAGCTTCGGTTGGTATCCGTCCAAGATCGTAGCAGCGCTGAACGTCATCTCGCAAATTGGCTGGAGCTCTGTTGGCTGCATTACTGGTGGACAGGCGCTGTCGGCTGTGTCGGACGGCAAGGTCAGTCTCGTTCTCGGCATCGTTGTCATCGCTGTCGGCGCCCTCGTCTTCATCTTCTTCGGCCTGCGCGCTATTCTCGCACTGAACAAGTATGCGTGGTTCATCTTCTTGGTGCTCTTCCTCGTCATGTACGGCGAAGCGGCACCACACGCGGTGTCCGCCGCTCCCATCCAAGAAGCAACTGGCGAGCCGCTCTCGGGCGCCGCGCTCTCAGCCCAAGCTCTTTCGCTCCTCGCCATCGTCTACGGCTCTTCCGCATCCTGGTCATCGATCGCGAGCGACTACTACGCACACTACCCGGTCAACACATCTAAAGTCAAGGTCTTCTCCCTCACAACCCTCGGCATCACAGTACCCACGTGCATCGGCATGGTTCTCGGCTGCTGCGTTGGCTCCGCCTTCGCCACGATGCCAACCTGGGCCGACACCTACGACAATGACGGCATCGGGTTCCTGGTGCAAACGATCATTCACCCAATCGGGTTCGCCAAGTTCCTGCTCGTCATCTTCGTGCTCGCGGGTATCAGCATGAACTGCATCAACATGTACAGCGCTGCGCTGAGCGTGCAGCAATTCGCGCGCCCGGTCTCGCTCATCCCGCGCTTCATCTGGACCGTCGTTATCTTCGGGGTTGTACTCGCCATTGCGCTCGCGGGCAGAAACAACCTGCTCACTGTGCTGGAGAACCTGCTTGCGTTGCTCGGCTACTGGAATACGAGTTTCTTCGTCATCGTGTTCACTGAGCACATTGTTTTCCGTAAGCGGAATATTGCAAACTATGATCTTGAGGGCTGGAACGATCCTAGCAGGTTGCCGATTGGTATTGCGGCCGGTACTGCATTTATCGTCGGCGTCATTGGCTGGATCCTGGGTATGGTCACGACCTGGTATATCGGTGTGGCTGCCGCGGCTATTGGTGGTGGTGGTGATATCGGAAACGAGCTCACGCTGGTGATCACATTGGTGATTTTCTTGCCTTTGAGATATTGGGAGCGCAACAAGTTCGGACGATAGACGGATCAGTATAGACATAGATCCCATCAGACACAAATATCACGACATCTCATCTTTCATCTCACGTTGACCTCGTATATTCTGCAGCCATCACGCCGCACTAATTGATGATATACCCACCGTCAACAACAAGCGCACTGCCCTGCACAAAACTAGCCTTACTACTACACAGAAACAGCACACAATCAGCAACCTCCTGCGCCGTACCAGGCCTGTCCATAGGCGCAATACTCTTCGCCTTCATGACCTCCTCGTCCACCATCGGCGTATCAATAACACCCGGACAGACACAATTGATCCTGATATTCTCCTTGGAGTAATCAATCGCATCCGCCTTGGTCAGCCCAATCACCGCCGCCTTGGCACTGCAATACGCGGGCGCCGTGGTGCGCGCCACGATCCCCAGCTGCGACGCGATATTCACCACACTGCCGCGATTGCCGGGGCGGCCGTCGTGTGTCGCGAGGGGTTCTTGCGTCAGCATCTGCGTGATTGCGGCGCGGCTGCAGAGCCACAGGCCGCGGTAGTCGACGTTGAGCACTTTGTCGAAGTCGGATAGGGACTGCAGATGCGAGGGCTGTGCTGTGCCGATTATACCGGCGGCGAGAACGGCGTAGTCGATTCGTGCGAAAATCTTGAGGCTGTCGGTGAAGAGCGCTTCGATGGATTCGGGGGACGAAACGTCGGTTATTTGCGACAGGATCTTGACGCGTGGGTTTGTGGTTATTATGGACCGGGCGGTGGTCTCGAGGCCGGATTCGGAGAGGTCCGCGAGGATGATCTGTGTGCAGCCTTCGCGGGCGAAGGAGATGGCTGTTGCTGCGCCGATGCCTGTGGGTGGTTAGATGTTGTATATGACGAGTGGTGCTGAGTAACGAATGAGGATCTGAATTGTCGTCTGAGTCTGATGCGATAGGGCAATGAATTGAGAGGAATATGTATAGATTATATGCACACGATTGGCTGCTACTGACCTGATCCGGCGCCGGTGATAAGAGCTACTCCTGGAAATAGTGTTCTTGACATGGTAGTCTTTTACGTAGAGTGACGAGTGTATGGATTGCAACTCGCAGGTCAAGATTGGTTCATAGGTATGTCAAGGTTGAGTGTAGACATCGTAGGGTGATGTTGGCTCTGATAGCGGGGCTTCAAGTTGCCCCTCATCACGCTGAACTGATCATCCTTACTATACTTGGCGAACGTGGTATCAAGGCATAGTTCACATGATTCTTGGGACGACGAATACCGATCGACGCAAGGAGTTCGATGTCCTTGATTATGCGCAACGAATGACTTTAGAAGTGGATATGGCAGTGCTTAGATGGCAAGGAGCAGAATAGGAATAGTTGCATGTATTAATAACCTTGGACTATCCCCGACGTTGGACGCATTCACGGCAGAAGCCGGCCTCGCGTCTGGACTCCTTTTTAATCCACTTACCATTTGCACTAGAAGGATCTCCTGGATATCTTGGCTTGCAGGAGTTCGAGTGGCACAGCGTCTACTACATGCATGAGACGTGATCGAGCAGAGCTTGCTGTACGCGAACAAGATACAGTAGACGTTGTGCTCGTTCTCAACAAGCTATCGGCGACAGAAGTTGATACTGTGGAGCTCCGTCTTCCAGATTCCATGACGAATGGTGTTTTATGACTTGACCATTATCTCGGAACTACATAGAACTTGTAACGCAGTCATCATCCTCGCAAAGTCGAATGTCGATAAGTCATTCCTCTTTCGAACGGACCAAAACCTGATGTGAAACAATATCTCAATATTAATATTCTGGCCATGGAACATGAAGATGCGATGGCCAAGATGACTCGAAGCAAGCTCGACAGGGGTAAAGCTTAGCTTTTGACTAAACCAGATTGGTGCGACGTGCGGCTCCGGGCAAACTCCAGGAGTAGGAAGGAGGGACGGGACTTGATGAGGGAGGAGCGAATGGGCATCAGTCGGATCGGATCACACATCATACATGATCATTCCATTTCCGTCTCTCTATTATTTTTCCACCTTCTCCTTTCACTGTCCATTCGCACGGCGCCAACTTGCGGCCAGCTTCTTGTCACAGGGTCAACACTCACACCTTCTCGTAATGTCATAACATTTGCTCTACGATAATCGCACTTGATCACTGTTTAGAGCAGCTCCTTTCGCTTGCTGTCTCAACCCGCAACGAGACCCCGACTACGACTTTCAACGCAATCGTCCACGACCTGCAACATGCTGTTTTCCACCTTTTCGTCACCGCGCAGGATTGCACTGCTGGCAGTGTTTGTTCTATTCTCCATTTTCATACTGTTACGCAACTCCGCATACTCTTCAAGACTTCCGGGTTACGACTACGCCGCACCAAAGCCGATAGATGAAGATCGCAATCCGCAGATAAAAGAAGATAGACCTTGGCTGGATGACGAAAAGGGCATCCCCGTCGAGGCGAACCCTAACGATGACCTTGTCGCAACAAAGCCGAAGAACACAAAAACCGACCCTACCAAGGTGCCCGCCATGACCATGGCTCCCACCGCTGCACCCGTCGACTACATGAAGGGCAAAATCACTCCTATCTTACATATCCCTTACGACACCATTCAGACCAAAATCAAGGAGCTTATTCAGTGGACACCATTGGGCACAGGAGGCCACTGGCCGTCATGGGATGCCTACAGGTCGAATTCCTACGACCCGAACCGCTGGGAAGGTTTTGAATGGTAGGGCTCTTAATTCCTGCTCCTCGAAATCCACTAACTCGATTTACAGGGAGGGCAAGTACTTTACCGACAACGGAGTCAGAAGACTGGAGTCGGAGACCGGTCTGAAACCGGAGGTCTACCTCCCATATCCCTCATACAACAGTCCAGAGTGGAAGGGCCAGTGGAAGGGCGAATACAATGCTTGTGAAGGTCCAAGAGGAAAGAATCTGAATGAGAGTATGGAGGACATGGTCAAGGCATACAGATCAATGCCACCAAACTTTCCGAATGTCACAATCGGCAGCATCGACGTTGTTGGCTTGGACAACGATGTCTGCTTCGACAGATTTCATCGTTACGGTCCTTACGGCTACGGCCAAGGCATGAGTAAGACACCTGCCGGCTGGACAAAGCCAAAGGAGCGCCCGGATTGGTCAACAATTTGGTGGGGACAAATGCAAGATGCTTGTCTGGAAAGGAACAAGGACCGCTTTGCACCAGAAGCTCGTGCGCCCATGGATCTTGTACCGACCGATGACCTGCCAAGAGACCACGACAAATGGGAGCAGACGGAATCGCAATCCTCACAGCATGACGTCTCACCAAAATACCACCACCGTACCGCGCTTCTGATCAGAACTTGGGAGGGCTACTCTTACACCAACAATGATATTCAAGCCATCAGAGCCCTCGTCACCGAGCTGTCCCTCCTATCTGGAGGAGAGTACCAGGTCTATCTGTTTGTCAACGTCAAGGAGCACGACGCTGATATCTACAACAACCCTCAAGTCTACCAAGACGTTTTGAAGCGAGTCGTTCCCCACGAGTTGCGCGACATTTCTCTCCTCTGGACCGAAAAGGTCTGCGAAGACTGGTACCCAAAGGTCGGTGATTGGCAGGTTTACTGGCAACAATTCATGCCTCTGCAATGGTTCTCCAAGACCCACCCCGAGTTTGACTACGTCTGGAACTGGGAAACTGATGCAAGATACACTGGCAACCACTATCATTTCCTTGAGAAGATGGCCGATTTTGCCCGCAACATGCCCCGCAAGCACGCTTGGGAGCGCAACAGCCGTTTCTACTTCCCCGACGAGCACGGCAGCTACGCTTCTTTCCTCGCTGATACTGACAAGATAATTCTGAACGCTACTAAGGAAGGCTTCAGGACTCCAGTCTGGGGACCTCAAAAGTACACCGAGACGCAGACTGTCTTTGGCCCAGACCCACCCCATTCTCAGGAAGCAGACAACTTCGAATGGGGCGTCGGCGAGGAAGCCGACTTGATAACCCTGCAACCAATCTGGGACCCATCGCAAACCGAATGGTCCTATCGCTACAAGATCTGGAACTTCATCGAAGGCAAGCGGCCGCATTTCTCCTCCGACGACCCCGGCGACGACGCCTACTACCATCCAGACTTCTCCAAGATCCCCCGCCGTGTCTTTATCAACACCGTCGCCCGCTTCTCGAAGAAAATGCTCCACGCAATGCACATGGAGAACCGCGCCGGCCGCACGATGCAAGCCGAAATGTGGCCCGCCACCGTGGCGCTACAGCACGGCCTCAAAGCAATCGCCGCACCCCACCCCATCTGGACCGACCGCAAGTGGCCGCGCTGGTTCCTCGACGCGACCTTCAACGCCGACGGCGGTGAGCCCGCCGCCTGGGGCCAGCGCAAGGACAGTCCATACAACCACGACCGCGAAGCGGCATTCCGTGGCTGGAGCTGGTACTACGCGACGGGCTTCCCACGAATCCTGTACAGGCGCTGGCTGGGCTGGAAGGCGTACGATATCCTCGGCAACCTCGGCGGCGAGAGCTACGAGGACGGCCTCAATGCCGTCGAGACTTTCGGCCAGTTCGGTGGTAATGGCCGCATGTGTCTGCCTGGTATGCTGCTGCATCCGGTCAAGAAGGTCAAGGAGGATGATGGCGTCGGTGGCGAGACTAAGTTGGCGCATAAAGACGATATCGAGAAGCAGGCTTTGGTCACGGAGGATGTGGAGAAACTCAGGGAGCAGAAGGGGTTTGAGTATTAGGTGGACTTGATGAGGCATTGCTGGCGTTCAAATACTTGGGGTTGTGTATACATAGATTCTGAAGGGGCATAGCTGATGGGATATCTTCGTGTCATTTTTATACATGTATATTTCGATATATCAGTCTTCTGTGTTTTTGGTGTACAATTAGGTCATGAATGGGATTCAGATGAAGAAGAATGAATTCATTATATCTTCATATCTGTCGTACGGTTCTCCGCCAAGCGCATCCAGTCTACCACATCACCACGACCCGTTCTGTCGTCTGTCTTCGTGCATTGCCACATCGAAATCTCTTCGTCTCGTCTGCTCGAAGTGTACCCTTCGCTATAAGTCCTATCCAATCGACGCCGACTTCTAATCCTGGGCAGCCTAAACGGCATGTGAATCCCGCCGAGGACGCGACGGTCGTCTGCTGCATCTTGACTCGTCTCTCGGAAGTTTGGTCGTACCTTTCAGCTGAATCCAAATCGCCCCAAGGCTTATCGTGGAAGTGTGAGCTGTGGTCCGGAAGTAGGGTATGACCACTGGCTAGTCCTATGGTACTCCGTCCCTCAGACCATGCACTGGCGTATTGATCTGAGTCGTGTCGAGTCTTCTGTGAGGTGCACGCTCTACTCCTCGAAACCAATCCAGCCATCCTCGCCATCGTCAGCACTCTCCGCATCGCCATCCTCGACAGGACCATCTACACCATTCGTGCCGGCCTTCTCGAGCACTGCACCGCCTTCTATCGCGAGGGCTTTCTTGGGCTGCGCAAGAAGAAAATCAATCACGCTCTCGTTCTGCTCCGTCATCGACATGATCTCCTTCTGGATCCTGGTGACCGCCCGCTGCACCATGCGCGTCACTTCAGAGTACTCTCCTTGTCGCTTCTTCAGGGTTGCGCCGTGTAGTTTCAGAATCGACTCGAGCCACAACAGGTTCAGCTCGAGGTATGGACTTGCGTCTGCTTGTTGCGCGATTTGGCGCAGGAGGCGGTCGAGATAGACCACGGGCAGGTCTTTGACGACGAGATTGATGTCTGCGGCGGGGATCGAGCGGTAGACGCGAGTCACAAGCTTGACGTGGTTCAAGCGGAACGCCATGACTAGAGCGCGGAGATAGTCGCGCTCCTTCAGTGCGTTCAGTGTCGTGGCGGGTGTGATGGTGATGTCGAGATCGAAGGGGTCGAACGCAATGCTGGCGTCCAGGCTGTAGACCAAGAGACCCTCGGTGCTCGCAGCGCAAAATGCTCTGCCGGTTGGCGCGAATGCCACATCGGGTACTCTGACCTCGGGACCGGTACGTCTTTGCGCCGCGTCGCCTCGTTTTGAACCGGGCAGAGATTTGTCGATGCGGTCTTCGAGATCCGAAGCTTCCCCCTGTTCATCGAGTAAGCCTCGTGGGCCGGCTTCGGTGAGTAACTTGCTGTTAAGGTACTCTTGCGTGCCATCCAACGAAAGATTCACACTGATTGTGTATTTGTGAAGGAGCACACCGGAGTAGACATCGTATAAGCAAATGTACTTGCTGTTTCCTGATGCAACTACGACGCTGCCATCTGCACTGTAGGCAAGACTGTTGAATGACTTGGTGCCTGCCGCATTTGCTGCTGTTCGTCGATCGGTTGTCTTGCGTCCACCGGATGCATCTCTCCGACCATCAAAGCCAGCTTCTTGGCTACCTTCTGACAGTGACCAGAATGTAAGCTGGCCATCAAGAGTGCTAACGGCAATTTGTTTCGAGTCTGGTCGAACGGCGACACGTAATACGTCAGCTTGTAGCTGCAGAGGCTCGCTTGTCTGTGTTCGTGCAAACACTGACCAGATTCGGACAGTGTGATCCCACGATCCAGACACTAGCGATCCACCATCTGCACTGAACGCAAGAGATGAGACAGGACCTTCGTGACCAGTCAAGCGATCCAATAGCTGTCCAGTTTGTACTGACCACAGATGGATGTCGAAGCTATCCAGCGATCCGGCTGCCACAACCTCGCCAGAAGGATCGACAGCTATCGAGGAGAAGGAAAGTCGTGTCGGAGCAGTGAATGTTCGGAAGTTCCGGTATCTGATCAGATCCCAGGCTCGGATAGAGCCATCTAACGACGAGGTGAAAAGGACGTTGCCTCGCCGCGAGAACTCACATGCTGTTACTCCAGATGTGTGTTCTGTGAATGTCACGATGCAGAAGCCAGAGGTGGTGTCCCAAACCTTGATCTTGCCGTCGTCCGCGCAGGTGATGATTCGTTCTCCAGAAGGCGAGTACGTTAGCGCATTGAGAGAGTCAAAGTGTCCTTGTTGTTTCAGAATGTATGATTCTGATTGCCATTCCCACACCAGCAATTGACCCAAAGCAGAAGCGCCGAACGCAAGCCACTCTCCAGTCTTATTGATGGTAACGAAGTCAATATCGTTTTGGGAAATCGACAGGTTTTGAATCTGGTTGAAGTCGGGCAGTTCGTACAGGCCAAAAGTTCCATTCGAAAATCCGGCTACCAAGAGATTGTTGTCGGCGTGGAACGAAGCGCACGTAAGATGTGCCTGGTTTTGCATAAAGTAATGTCGCTCTGATATCCTCCACCTCAGATTCTCTTCTACGTCCATGTCGTCTTCTGTCTCCGGTGCGTTTCGTGGTGGAAGGTACTGCCATTTGAACAGAGCTCCGTCTTTCGACACTGTGTATATCGTCTCTTGGTCTCCGGAGAACCACGCACCGTATACTGCTTGTCTGTGACCGGCCAGCGTCGTCGCCTGGAAGCCTTCCTCCGGATCCAGACTCCAGACTCTTGCTGTGAGATCTTTGGCTGCTGACAAAAAGAAGCGAGAGTCGCTCGACCATTCGATACTTTGTACTGTGTCGTAATGTCCAACGTATTCTCTGTGCTTCACAAAAGGTGCAAATTCCAAGCCACCATCCTCATTATCGCCCGGCGTCGAAGGTGTCCTCCATGTTTCGATCTTCCTGCCCAGCGCAACTGCAAAGTGGTCGCCAGAAGGTGAGAAGACTAACGAAGAGACTGCGCCCTTGAAGGAGAAGTGATAGAGAGTGATCCGTCGTTGTAAATGGGATAGAATAGCTTGACCATCTTCATCGACAGTGAGGAGGAGATTTCCGCCGGGATGCAGGCAGACGCGCGCTATATTCCGTCTATGTGCTAAAGGAAGAGTATGCGATTTGTTGTTGACCAGGTCGAAACATGTTACTCTGTTACCTACCGGCGACAGCAAACATGTGCCATCGGGGGTGAATGTGAGATTTCCGCGCCTGTATACTGTGCCGAGAAGGTTTGAGAACTAGAGTAGTGGTCAGTATAACTCCTGTGGACTTGTGAATCATTGTCAGGTACTTTGTAGTCGGTCTTCATTTTCTAGTCCGTTTTACCTCGACATATCTCACAATATCAACAAGTTCGGTCAAATAAATTTATCTGCAGTGACGGCATGTTGGAGATGGAATTTAATTCTGATGCCAAGCCTAACAACTTCCCCGCAAAGTGAAGATCCGACCTCCGACGTTCTCTGCATGAGAAATGGAAGTCGCCGGCGCGACTGCAGGGACCGGACGAGCTTGGCCGCAGTTTCCACAAGTGCACGGTCGTCCGGCATCCAAAGCGGACCCCTTCTGCTTCGTGTACAGTACTTCGGAATCTCCAAAGAGCATCCATCTACTACCGTCTATACCAGGCATACTTCTCATCGAGGTATCGGCTTCTGTCTCTCGCTTTCACTCGTTCTCCGATTACCCGCCAATTTCCGGCGCTATCACCACACACAACAGGTCTAGCTCAACCAAACGAAGATCCATCAGTACACGAGACCACAATGGCGGAATCCGGTCACCCCATTGGCATTGCCAACGTGAGTATTGCTTGGTCAATGATATGCGCAAGAAGGAACAAATGCTAATATCTATCATAGCTTCCAAACCAGCGGTATGCGCAGGACGAGTAGTGATACTACCACTTTACTAAGACTATATAGCCACAAGATTGTCGCAAAGCGTGGTGCTGCGTTCACCGTCATGGTTGGTGTTACGGTATGAAGATCTGGATCAAGCGCTGACTCGAAATAACAGGTTGCTGGAGAATCCGGCCTCGGAAAGACCACCTTTATCAACACCCTCTTCTCTACCACGATCAAGAACTACGCCGACCACCGCAGACGCCATGCTAAGCAGGTCGACAAGACTGTTGAGATTGAGATCACAAAGGCTGAGTTGGAGGAGAAGTTCTTCAAGGGTACGTTCGCAAAACGTAAAAGCACGTATCGCAATACTCATGCTCTGCAGTCCGTTTGACCGTCATTGACACTCCTGGATTCGGCGACTACGTCAACAACCGCGATTCATGGCAGCCAATTATCGAGTTCTTGGACGACCAGCACGAGTCTTATATGCTTCAAGAGCAGCAGCCACGCCGTGTTGACAGAATTGACCTTCGTGTCCACGCCTGCCTCTACTTCATCCGCCCAACCGGCCACACCCTCAAGCCTCTTGACATTGAGGTCATGAAACGTCTTAGCACGAGAGTTAACTTGATCCCTGTCGTCGCAAAGGCCGACACTCTCAGCCCAATGGACCTCATGCGCTTCAAGCAAAGAGTTTGTATACCACGATTCCATTTGAAAAGCACAAACTGACCCTTTCCCAGATAAGGTCAGTCATCGAAGCGCAGGGCATCAAGGTCTACCAGCCACCACTCGACGACGACGATGATGCTATGCTTCAAAACACCCACGAGCTCATCAGCGCCATGCCATTCTCCGTGATAGGATCAGAGAAGGACGTCACAACCGCAGACGGACGCACTGTCAAGGGTCGCCAGTACGCCTGGGGTGTTGCCGAGGTTGAGAACGAAGACCACTGTGATTTCCGCAAGCTGCGATCGGTACTCATCCGCAACCATATGCTGGACCTCATTCACACTACCGAGGAGAACCACTACGAAGCATACCGTGGCCAACAGATGGAGACTCGCAAGTTTGGCGAGGCCCGACCAAGAAAGTTGGACAATCCTAAGTTCAAGGAGGAGGAGGAGACTCTGAGAAAGCGTTTTACCGAGCAGGTCAAGGTCGAGGAGCAGAGATTCCGGGCTTGGGAGCAAAAGCTCATCAACGAGAGAGACCGCTTGAACAAGGATCTGGAGCAATCGCACGCCCTCATCAAGCAATTGGAGACTGAGGTCGAGAGCATGCAGGGCAGCACGGGTACACGTTCTGGTCGCCGCTAAAAGTATTGAGTGCTTTGTCGGTTGGTTCTCAAGTTGGGGTTGCTACACGCGCGTAGTAGTTTTTACATGATACCTTTTTCCTTGCTTTGTTGGTTGTGGGTACGAAGGAATATGGATCGAAGCGACCAGGCTCTGAGCTATCGTGAGGTGTATCTATCAAAAAGCCAGCAGCCTTTAATCATCTATTTACATTTTCTTTCTGAACACAAAACCAAAATACTCAAACATACCCGCACCGTCTGACAACGTCTCGACCTCGAAGGTCCAGATATCCGGCCTTGTTACCAATGGTCTGATGAAGTGTGGTTGACGCCATGTGACATACAGCCACATACCTCCTGGCTTCAGGACTCGGGCGATCTGGGAACAGTCAGCAATAGTCTCTTCGTTCGCAGACCTTGGCTCCGTACCTCGTCGACATATGCCTTGACGTTCTTCCTGACCTCATCTTCAGGATCCCAAAGACTGCCATACAGCATAGCGTCGAGGGTGGCCTTGTCTATACATATGTCCCACGAGCAATCTTGATATGTAAGATGTCGAATGTCCATGACTTGCCAATTTATGCCGGGATGAGCAGCCGCCATATTCTGCGTCACAACAGGCGAGAAGTCAATCGCTGTCTGATTTCTATATCCAAGCTCGAGCAATGACGGCGGCAGTGTCTAACAATGCAACTCAGACCAAAAACACTCCATGAGCATCAGATCTACCTACACTGTTCCCATTGCCCATATGCAATATACTTGAATCTTCCGAAGCCGGCGGTAAATGCTTTGTCAGGAATGGTTTTATTGTATCGAAATTTCGGAGCCAGTCGTAGGACTTTTCTCCTTTCTCTGCGTCCTTGCCATAGCGCTCGTCCCAGTACTCTTGTCGCGACAATTCTGCATTCGGATCTTCTGCCATGTTCTCGAATCTACCTAGATTGGGTCGAGAGAGACGGTTGTAAAAAGAAATGATAAGGTGCTGGAGCATACTCCGAGGACAGACAGAAGTGAAGCGGACATATTCCGCTGTATAGGCTGATGTCATTGCCTATATATTTGTTCTGCAGCCTTGGTCTTTCGATGACTCCGACTGCGACAAACAATTCCCTTCCCGTTCTCACTGGACATAGAAGACTGGTTCAACTCTTCCAGAAAACCATCGATCATGCCACTGCCTCGTACCTCGCTCCGAGGCTTCCTCAGTCAGGCAAGAAGCACTCTTCAAAATAGCATTGCTTCTAAGCAACCGATCACGTTCGTCATTGGCAATGAGTCTGCAGGTCTGTCATGTGATACAACGTTAGAAAATACCTCTGACGGAACCAGACCTCGACTCAATCACATGTGCAATACTGTATGCATATGTCAAATCACAAACATCACGGGCGAAGACTTCGCCAATACACATCCCGATAGTCAATATTCCCAAAGCCGATCTATCATTACGACCGGAGTTATTCCCAGTATGCAAGGCAGCCAACATCGACAACGACTACATCATGACGTTAGACGACCTTCCGAAGCTATCAGTGATTGAGTCAGAACTTCCACCCGAGTCCACCAGATGGATACTAGTTGACCACAACGCCCTGCAAGGACAGCTCGGCAAGATCTACTCATCACGTGTCGTCGGCGTCGTTGACCATCACGAAGACGAAGGCAAAGTTCCGACTGACACCAAGGACGAGCCACGTATGATAGAAACCTGTGGCAGCTGTACAAGTCTTGTTACAGATTATGTCAAAGATGATTGGACAGAGTTGTCAATGGGTGCTTCTACTTCTGGCTCAACACAAAGTCAGGGAGATGGCCTGGCCGACGACACAGAAGTCGCATCTTTGTGGGATGCACAAGCGGCCCAACTAGCTTTAGCGTCCATTCTCGTTGACACGCACAACCTTCAGGACGAGAACAAGACGATGGAGCAGGACCACAAATCTGTTGACTACCTCGAGGCTAAGATCAACAGCTGTCCACGTATCAGTAAGCAGTTCGACAGAACTACATACTTCGAGCAGGTCCAACAAGCAAAGCAAAGCCTCGACTCTCTTTCTGTAAAAGACATCTTGAGAAAAGACTACAAGCGATGGGATGAGAACAACATGACGCTCGGAATGAGCTCAGTTGTCAAGCCTATCGAATATCTCGAGAGCAAAGCGAAGCAAGAGCAGCATGCCTCTTCCGACAGTTCGGGATCGCTGACCGAGATCGTCAAGGGCTTTGCACATGAGCAGTCGTTGACGATCGCTGCTGTGATGACAACGTTCACTGCAGCTGACGGCAACTTCAATCGAGAGCTGATGGTCGTCTATCATGATAACCACGGAAAAGTCTGTGTCGACAACTTCATCAAGCAGTGCAAAGAAGAGCTACAGCTGAACGAGGTCGATGGAGGCAGCCAGCATGGAATTCAGTACCAGATCTGGCAACAGGGTAAGTTGTCTGCGAGCCGGAAGCAGGTTGGTCCAATGTTGCGAAAGGCCATGAACTCGTCTTGATCAGGAAACACGATTGCCTAAGGCTCGATAATGGACAACGGCGGACTTCATCAAGATTTACACCTCCCGAGTCGGACAATGGCGGTGACAACGCATCGATGTCTCGAAGCCAAAGACATGGTCATGTTCTCAACCGTCCGATTGCATACTGATACTAGCCACCAGGCCGCAGAAGCGATCCGTTGCAATGCCTCAGAGACGTCTAGAGCATCCGGAAGCGACCTGCATTGTCATCTGGTTGGTCAATTAGAGACATCGACCATATATCGCTCACGCCTTTCGCATCATAATCATGAACGAACCCAAGCGCAGTACTCCCGAGTACCGCATTATCCTACCACTTATGAGGCGTTGTGCTGTGATTGGTCAAGCGCTTGCTGCAAGTCATGCATACCGGAGCTCCTGATGCGTTGGCGCATGAAGCCCCACACCAATCGCCATCGACGGACGTCTCTTTACACACACGCCATGTTTTTCGCATAGTCGACGCATGTCTGCAACCCGATCGAACGGACTGTGGTATTCGGCTCGAAATATTAGGAGTACTAAAATCTGCTCGCTCCAGATCCTGAGTTTGTCTCTACGATCATTGCATCGCTTCGCCGCGTATGAATGCGAGTTACGCTACATTACTTAAGCTTCGGAAACCTAAACCTTGTCGATCCTCTAAGCATTGCTTGTACCTTTGCAGCGACCCGCCAGCACATGATTCAACCACATATGGCAATTTTCTGAACTTTGACACAATAGCTGTATGTATGTCGACCGACTAGTTCTATCTCAACAGTTAGATGAACGCTGGCATGCAGTGCGGCCAAACACTCATGCTGTGGAGATGAGCTGGCAATACGCAACGTCACGCCGCTGTAACCATCGAGTACAGCTCACATATACGATCGCGCTGCAACCTTGGTGCTTCGCTGTCATCGTAGAACCAATATTCCCAAGGATTGTTCCACTATCGGAAGCGAACTCTGTTCCCGCAATGCTCGCTTTGTGTCTGGAAACCAACCTTGCCGTCGACAGTGACCAATAACATATCTTGAGAATATACAGCATATGTGACTGAGAGGTTCTTGGCAACATTTAAAAGAACTCAGGGAAGCAGCGACCCTGTCTTCCTTCCGTACCTCGACTTCAACACTTCCCATGGATGAGCTCTCTTATACATTGCGAGTCAAGAAGTACTATCAGAGTAAAAGACTTGAGGACGAAGATCGCCTCCGAAGACTGCAGACAGCATGTGAAGTACAATGGCGACTCATACGGGACCAGTCGAGGCTCACCACTTCCTTAGCGAATTGCATCCGGAACGGCAACAAATCCAACTTTCGCATGCTCTACGATCCGCGCAAAGACTTGAGGGAAACGACAAAACATCTGCAAGATGGTAGAGAGGCGAGCCTGGACGTTATGTTGGATGTGCCGAAATCGATCCTCGTGGATCGACCGCATTTTGTCGGAAACCTGGATGATATGTCTCGAAACCATATGATGCATTTTATTGTGAACATGGTCCATAGAGGCTCATGGCTTGCCGACAGACTGATGCGCCTTGATCCTGCTCATCTAAGGCATATACTGGAAGCACACAATTCCTTCGACTCGGACCATTCTGTTTTCGACGATCGATCTCGCACAGCTCAGAGACAAACTTCAACCCTACAATCGGACAGCGGAGACTCCAGATTAGTTGGCAAGGTACTGGATGTCTGTCGTCACGACAGCCTTTCGCTTCTCATTGACTTCGTCGGATGTCACACACATGGACGCGATCACCCCTGTCGCAATCAGATTGAGACATGGTCTGAGGTATGCCATCAGATGCTATCAAGCTCAAACCCTCAGCGAGATAAGTTTGTGGTCACGATCACGGATGAATTGGTCATTGATCGCGTTTACCTCGGCCGAAGGGCACTGGAGACATGGCTCATGGAGACATTGCAAGAAGGTGTTGCACTGTTGGAGACTCAAGCCGGATCCACCTTCCGCACACGAGCCGAACTGTCGAAAGAAGAGAAGCAACGTGGTGCTGCGACTCTCGACTTCTTTCTTGACACCGCGGTTCAGCGACTGCTGGATTTGGTATCGTCAACTCCAGACAACGGCATCATCCCTCATAGGGCTATACTGCTCTTCAGAAACATCATCTTCAAGAGTGGCGTCGCTTCAAGCCGTGCTTCGCAGCTGTTATTCTTTTTCATCAGCAATTGGCTGTTTGCAAGTTTTTTACACCAGCATATCATATTTCCAGAGGTAGGGTGAACACGTGAATTTCCTGAACAGATCCTGATTGATTACAGAGTCGTGGTATGCTTCTCAATTATTACTTCTCAGAACATGCACGCAATCGTATCTTGAGGGAAATGGCCAACAGAGCATCGCAAACAGTTGCGAGCACTTTGCATGACTGGTAAGTATTTACCTTTTGTTGGGTATCATAGTCAATCGTCCGATTGACGTCTACTGTAGGAAACACAATTCAGGCTCGAAGTCATCTTCAAGATCCAAGATTAAAAAGATTGTCTCTTTCCTCAGGCCTTCTGACTCGGGCTTGGATCTCAACATGGCATTCGGCAATCAGTGGTGTACAAAGCATAATCGCGGTACAACGGCACGCAGCCTGTGTGCCTCTGATGTATTCACACTGGTCGAGGCCTTGTATCCATTAGACCACGGTCAATCTGGCGATAGCATCAAAGTCGCTTCAGCTCCGGGCCCCGTTTTACATCGTACTGCTCCGAGCGGACCGCCGGAGAGCCTACCGCAGGGTGCGGAAACATCGTTATCTGCAGAAACCGGATCATCGACCCAATCGAATCGCTCCATTCCCACTGGTCTCGCCGATGTCTTTCCGACCTGGCCAAAGGAAACGGACCGTGGTCACAACATCATGTCCTTAAGCAAAGACGAAGAAGCTTCTGGTTTGCGTAACGCATGCTTGCAGATGATACGGATCACGGGTCACCCAAGTACCGCCGGTATGTGTAATCCGATTGTAGAAGATTGGGTGTTGCTCGAGATAGCGGAACAACACATCAGCATCCTCAATCCAGCATTTCGACGCCCGTCTCATGTCCGTTCCAGCAAAGAGATGGACACAAATGCTGAAAGCTACGAAGAAGCCGATGTCGAATCGCCGTTCGCCCAAAGTTATTCTAGTGTGAAGAAAGCAATCTTCGACCTTGTCGAGCGATCATCTCAGGCGGAGAATCCGTCCGGTGATCATGGTGCTGGTTACACAAACCATCAGGCACATGCCAGCGCAGCAGCCTCAGCCAACGACACAAATCCATTTCGAGGCATTGGATACAGGCCTCGCAGCCGAAACAATCCGTATAGGTCAGCAGCTTACATTGAACACAACCACGCACCATTTTTGAAGACAGCTGATGGCCAAAAACAACCAACGAATGATTCCTCAGCCGGTATACTGGCGTTCATTGAGCACGCTATCAGATCGGCCGAGCAAGAAGAAGATTACGTCAACTCTCTCAAGCACGAACGACTGCATAAGCAAGTCAGCCGCATCATCGCGACCCAGTTTCCACTAATCAAACATTTGATTCGTGATGCCCAGCGAGAGCTGCGTGGCGCCAAAGAGCATTGTAATCTTTCATCTCATAATGCATCCATCCTTGAGAACCAATTGCAGGCACAAAATGGCTCACTGGCTGTTGCCGATGCCATCATCGAGGCACTTCGTGTCAAGCTGTGGTATTGTATCGATGTACGATCATCTGCAAGACACGATCAACTCGGCAAAATTGCCAGCACGTTACAAATCATGGCATCCTCGCAGACCCTACAGCGCCACGAGATCTCGCGACCTGCTTCAGGACACAAGGCCATCATGCAATCTCGAGACGAAGACACCGTATCGAGATCAACTCCAACAATGCTAGACATCTTGTCAGCGGATAAGAGGTTCTGTATATCAGGGAAACTCGCAGATGAGCAGATATCTGTCGTCCTTCACTGGATGCAAGAGGAGGGTATTGAAGATCTCTGTGGAGGGGAAGAGCGACTCCATCGCCTTCTTTGTGAGATATCGAGATCTATCAACCACTTCGTCGGCCCAGATGCAGGTAGCAGTCCAGTATTATGGAGCAGTGAGCTGTTTCGCAGAGACCGGATCGATGGTGAGAACGAGGCTCTACGCAACGAGCTACGTCTGAGCGATAACAGGAGCACAAGTCCAGCCACTCGCCCATCCTCCAGTGGCTCTAATGCTTCGTATATGGATAAATTCACTGCTGATTGGAGACGAAAGTCTTTCTTCGATCTCAGAACAATGACACCATTCACCAACCGATCGAGTAACGACCATTTCGTCAGTCGAAGTCCTAATATATCCGATACGGTGTCAACCTCGTTTCGATCACCACCTGGTATCGCTCCGCAGACACAGTCCAGCTTTACAAGTCTGCCTAGCAGAGCATGGTCACCACAGGACCTCCGACAGTCGCTTTCTCGAGAGTCTTTCAAGTCAGCATTGAACGTGCGAAGTCTTGTAAACAGTTTAAGCCTCATCGTAACGGAGCTCCTTGTCAGCGAGTTCCTTCCTCAGGCGTATCAAGATGGGTCCGAGACCGATGAAGCTATGTGGAAAAGCTTCGACGGCATATTTGTGCGCCCAGGACCAACCACTCACGGCCATGTTAAGAAGGAAGAACTTTCCAATCCATCCAGAGCTCAGGCCGCATTCAAGGACAAAACCGGGCACGACTTCGAGGAAGAACTGAATCAAAGAAACATGAGCTTACCGAACATGTCAGCCAATCATCCCGCTTGTGACAGACTGTTGCATCGCTTCGAGCTCTCACCAAGTCCATACACGAAGTTGAAGGCGCTTCACGACCTCGAACGTTTGCTGCTGGCATTGGATGGGCCGTTGTTCGTAAACACTTCAGAGCAAGTTCAGAATGCTTCAAGTATTGAGAGTTCGGGGATCGCTCCACATAGTCACGGAGCTGAACACTTACCAGGCGCTCGGCCTTCACAGCCTAAGGAGAAGGATAGAGAAAGATCTATTCGAGTCTTTGAGATGCTCTTCGAAAACAGTTCGACTCGACCTCCGAGGTTGTTCTTGCATCTCCAGACCATTGCTTCTCTAGTCCCGGCCACCATTCTCGAAAGCGATGCAAGAGGAGCCGCGTTTACGCACGCAGTCATTGCAGCCACTACAGTCAAGCATTCCGTTTGCAAGTCGATGATGGAGACAGCCGACCGAATCGTGGCCCACCACACTCAGCGCTCAAACGCAAGGTCTTCGACCATCTCTTCCTCGCCCTCTGGATCAACAGCTTCTGCCGCAAACCATGCGACAATCGACGCCGAGATCTCCGCCTCACCGGTTTCGGCAGCTGCAACCATGCTCACTGTTGCCGCCAAGGGAGGGTTCGCAGCCGCCCAGCGTGAGCTCGCAACTCTGTATTTGACACATCCTGATGCAACGGAGCGGACTATCATGCCGCTGACTAGAGCTGGGGATGTCTTCAATTCGGAAGCAGTCCAGGACTACCTGAACATGCACCGTAGCAAGGAGATTCCAAGCAGGAAACAAGGGGATAAAAAGGATGATCAGAGCGGTAGCAGGGTCGATCCGTTGACTTTGGCTGTTGCACGGCACTGGATGGAAGTGGCTGCGAAAGGGGGCGACGCGTTGGCAAAAGGATATTTGGCTTCGAAAGAGGAGACAAACTGAATCCCTTCATGATTTTATGTGACCTTGTCTTTCACCCGCCGAGACTTCTTTCCGATTGCGGTTAGCGTGCTTGGCATGATCCGGAGTCCTTGGCACCAGAGGTGGACCTCGGTCAATTGCAAATACACCTCATCTTTAAGATGCCACACGAGTTTGTGTCGTGCTGTGAGTATGGATTCGTGGACTACTCTTTCGACCAAGTTGTCTCAACTTCGGTCGCTCGTTGTCAGTAGACATCGAGATGAAGCTCATGCAACTGGGCATTCATGGTCAGCTCGACTAGCCGATGCTTTCGTCCGCACATGGGACTTAGGCTTCACCGCGTTCGGTGGACCGCCCGTACACTTCAAGATTTTTCATCAGCGGTTTGTAGAGGGTCGAGGCGGGAAAGAGAAATGGGTAGACGAACAGACGGTGAGTCGTTTCAGTGCCATTGCTCCGATGCTTCACAGACTCATGGGCAAGCGACTGTAGTACCAGGAGTTGTTTGCCATCTGTCAAGCTCTCCCTGGTCCGGGAAGCACGAAGATGCTCTTCTGTCTCACACTGCTCCATGCAGGCTTTGTTCCGGCATTGATGGTATTCCTCATCTGGAGGTAAGTGCTGAAGTCAAATACATTCTGGACCCGTGTTCTGCATACTAATACGAAGGTCCGACAGTCTTCCAGGAGCAATTGCCATGTTTGCATTTGCACTCGGGGTTCGGCGCATTAGTGAGGACCTGCCTGGCCCGGTCTACGCACTTCTCACTGGATTGAATGCTTCGACCGTGGGAATAGTCGCTTTGGCCGCGGTGCAACTCGCAGAGAAAGCGATCAAAGACAAGCTGAGTCGCATCCTGGTCATTGCAGGCGCTTGCGCAGGTCTCTGCTACAATGCTTTGTGGTATTTTCCGGTGCTGCTTGCAATCGGCGGTATCGTCACTGTCGTCTGGGATGGCTGGCTGGATCAACAGATTGGCAAGATGCGAGCAAGCTGGAAGAGGAGGCGACAGTCATCTGCAGCACCACATTCTTCCTCAGAAGTGACTGACACTATCGTGCTCAGAGATATGGGGGAATCATCAAGAGATGCTCAGAGAAGAGCTACTGCTCCTAGACCATCGGCGAAAGCATCGTTGAATGCAGAGATACTACCGCAGCACTCGCCTGAAGCCGGACCAGCGTTGTCGACAGTCCCTGAATCAGTCTCGACCTCACATTCGATCAGACCGAGAACGGGTCTCACAATCACTATTGCATTCTTCGGTACGTCAACAGACTCAACTAGTTTCTCACCTGCTGACAGACCTAGCCTCCTTCGCCGCTCTCCTAGGCGCCCGCGGCAAACTCAATCCACCACCTCTCGCGCTTTCCCTAGCCGCGAACATGTACCTCGCAGGCACGGTGATCTTCGGCGGCGGACCCGTCGTGATCCCTCTCCTGCGCAGCTACATCGTTAACCCAGGCTGGGTGACATCGCGAGACTTCTTGCTGGGCCTCGCGGTGATCCAAGCCATGCCCGGCCCGAACTTCAACTTCGCAGTCTATCTGGGCTCGCTCGCGCTCGCCTCGACAAAGATACCCGCCATCGCAGGCGCGGTGATTGCTTACGTCGCCATTTTCCTACCTGGTCTAGCGCTCGCGGTCGCGGCGCAGAGTTTCTGGCGTGTGTTGAGGCGGAGGAAATGGGTGGGTGATGTGCTTAGAGGTGTTAATGCTACTGCGGTGGGTTTGGTTTTTACGGCTGTGTATAGATTGTGGGAGATTGGGAATTTGACGAACGGGGAGAGTACTGGTGCGAGTCTGGCGATGGAGCCGTGGTGGGTCGTTGTTGCTGCGGTCACTTTTGCCGAGAGCGCTTGGTTCGGTGTGCCACCTGCCGTCGCGATTGTGGTGGGGGCTGTGTTGGGGTTGGGATGGTATGGGGTAGTGAGGTAGACAGCCGAGGTCGTGGAAATTGAAGGATATGTGATACTGTAATATTGTCAGGTCTTAATATTCCAGCTCGATCAAAATCTGTTATTGGCAATCCAGCTCGACCGATATATCTGCTGTTCTTGCGAAACCCAAGGAGCAAGTTATTGTATGAAGCCTTTCGAGGCTGGATTTCGTGTGCGGCGACGCCATGCGTCAAGCCTCAGCCATGCATGTCGGCACAGACATGCACGACAAGGACGAGTTCGATACTGTGATTCGTCCACTGTCACTATGGCAGGCAGTGGTGGGGTTACATTGCTTTGCCGCCCGTCGCAACAATGCTCAGCCCATCGTCGTGATACTTGAAGCATTCTGATCCTCGATTTGGAGAACTTCCAGACTTCCACTGGTGATACCCTGTAGCACTGCTTCATTCCTCCCTCGACTCGACTCCTACAGTAAGTTACATGATAGATCCAGAGATATGCTACTCTGACACGACCAATTACAACTTGTCTTCAGACTGCTGCCTGATCTCGGCGGTGTGGATACAAAATGGATTGTGAAGGCCGGCTCGAGGACAGAGACAGGCGAGGAAACAAGAGGAAGCGCGAGGACAAGACTAAGGACGAGAACGAAGATGAATATAAGGAAGCCAGTGAAGATGCACATAAGGGTAACGAGGCGCGCCAGTCATCTGGCCTTGTAGGGGCTTCTCGCACAATGCGAGCGAGCAAGAGCGCCTGTCAGATCTGCCGCGCAATTTTTACCAAAGGCTTGATAGACCATCACTGGACCCACATATACTATATGTCTTCAGATATGTGGGAACCATGCATATACAACCACGTTGGTCCATGGGCTCCATCAGGCTTCGGCGCAAAAGTCTCTATTGCTAGCGACTTACTCTGGTATCTGAAGCCAGGAGAAGAGTGGAGTAGATGCTGTCTGCGGGCCCCGAATGGGTTATACATGAAGCGATCTGGCGAAAGAGGATGCCCATTTTGCGTGCAAGCTTGGCGAGCCTTTCAATTACAGCAAACAAAGCACAAAGCAGAATCTTATGCCTGGCTAGGAAGTCAAGTAAATTATGTGGGCTATGGCAGCTGGAAAGTCACACATTCTATGTGGACCGGTGTCAAGAACTCAGAGATCGAGATCGTGCTTAGCATCTATCCTTCCAGTGGTGGGTGATAGCTCTGCTCTTGGTCAATGTTTGGCCCCTATACTACAAAAGCTAATTCAAGCATAGTGCTATCCACACAAGAGCCTATCGCCATGTCGAACAAGGACGACGGCTTCCCAGATAAACTTTCAGCCACCTCTATCAATCATTGTTGGCTTTGGATCGATCAATGTATCAAGTCACATGAGCAGTGCAAGGTTTCAAATCGGCACACTGGTCGCCGTCAGACTACTTCAGAGCTGTACCCAAGTAGAATCATTGATGTCAGTGCTGATCCACCACGGCTTTGCTTGACGAAGGATTTTGCTCCTGGTGTGAGGTATGCGACCCTGAGTCATTGCTGGGGTACCTCGTATTCGAAGAAGCATCTTTTGAAGCGTGGCAAGCTAAAGATGTTTCAACGCAGTCTACCTATGTCGGATCTTCCCAAGACATTTCGAGAAGCGATCTCTTTCACACAGAAAGTCCTGACAAAATACGACGTAAAATACTTGTGGATCGATAGTCTCTGCATCATCCAAAATTCGAAAAGGGACTGGTTGGAAGAATCGGCTCGCATGGCCAGCGTGTATAGCAACGCTTTTTGCAACCTTGCGGCAACCGCATCAAGCGATGGTTCGGGGGGATTGTTTTATCCTCGGCACACTAATATGGCACACTACGCCGTCGTCAAATTGGACGTGCCTGTGCTTGATGAGCCCAACACAGGGCCCAGGAAATCCAACGCCGAGGATTGTATCATCACTGTTGCCGATCAATGGGAGCGAGTCATCCAAGACAGTCCTTTAAATCAGCGAGCCTGGGTCGTCCAGGAGAGAATATTATCGCCCCGTACAATACATTTTGCTGAGGACATGCTCTACTGGCAGTGCACCTCTCACACTGCTTCAGAAGATCTCCACCACGGAAGATTGAAAATCGCAGAACTGTCGGAACAAGATTGTAAAGAGCTAGTTCAGTCCCTGCCAGCGGAAACTTTTTCATCTCCAGATGATATTCGATCTACCTGGAAGCAGATTGTGGAGAGATATATGAAGTGTAAGATCACCTACTCGGATGATAGACTCCAGGCCTTCTCTGGTATCGCAGCCCTGTTCCAGCGACACTTCAAGGATAGCAAGTATCACGCAGGCTTATGGGGCGATCAACTGGAGAGGCAGCTCCTCTGGAGAACGCTAAGAAGTGAACGGGAAGAGATGCAGATTGTTCTATCAGCGCAACGAACCGCTGGAGCACCGTCTTGGAGCTGGGCTTCCTCAGATTGTCCAGTAAATATAGTCTGGTATGACCAGACAGAGCGGCTGCTTATGTCAATTCTCAAAATCGAGATCTCTCTAGCAGGCACAGATGCTTATGGGCGAACAACCTCTGCGCGCCTTTCACTACGATGTATACCAATCTTCGGAAAAGGTAGGGAACTCGCACGTTTCCCGTTCGAGTTCGAAACAATGTTTGGAATTGACTTCATGCCTTTCTGGTTCGACATGGACGATAAGAACTACAAGAAGCCGGACAACATAGTGTGCTGCGTGCCAGTACTATGCACAGTAACCGAGAAGAGATGTGTGTGTTCAGGCCTCGTACTTGAGTCTACTGGAGCAACATTCGGAGAATACAGAAGGATTGGTGTGTTCTTATGGGATACTGATGAAAAACAGTCCTTTAGGCACTCCTTAGAAGAAGTCAAGCGTGTGTTTCTCGAATGGAGCGACAAACAAAGCTTGTACCGCGGCGGAGAGCGCGAGCCAAATGGTGAATGTGTTATCAGTGTTGTCTGACATCAGCAGTATTTCGGATAGTTGTTTAGTTTGTTGGGATGTCGCCGATGCACGCAGAGAAGTAGGGACCGATAGAAGTGGTGTCGAAGTCATGAACGCCTGGGGTGGAGTCTATACAGTGGGTCGCGTCGAACACTACTGTATCGCCAATCATTCATCTTTCCGATATTGAATTGTGCCTCTTCCCATCTCGTCGTAAAACATCCGCGCGACGATATTCGGTCGCTCAAGCTTCGATCGCATAACAAAATGTGATGTCCACATCATTCTCAACCAAGCAGATCGCGCGCCTAGGCGGCCACAATGGTACCCCTCCCATCTCCACCACCTGACTCCAGTTAACACTTCCAGGCCAAGTCCACGCCCTGACTTACAGCGCCGGCTCCGGCACGTACATCCTCACCGGCTCGACCGACCGCCAAATCCGGATCTTCAACACCAGCACCCTCAAGCAGCTGCAAACCTACTCGGCCCACGGCTACGAGGTCCTCGATATCGCAGTCGCCGACGCCAACGATCGCTTCGTCAGCGGCGGCGGGGACAAGACTGTCTTCGTCTGGGATGTAGCGAGCGCGACCACGCTGCGGCGATTCACCGGACACCTGGGAAGAGTCAATGCGGTTTCATTTGCGGGTGATGGGGACAGCGTGGTGGTCAGTGGGAGTTATGATGGCACGGTCAAGTTGTGGGATACCAAGAGTAATAGCTACAAGCCGCTCATGACCTGGAACGAAGGAAGAGACAGTATTGCTGCGGTCAAGGTTGTGGGTGCGGAGATCATCGTGGGCTGTGTCGACGGTAGGGTCAGGACATATGATCTGCGGATGGGTTGCGTGGATGTTGACGTTATCGGCCGTGGGTACCGTGGATGAACGATTGTGAACGTCACTGATGGGCATAGATCCGGTCACGTCGGTCACGATCGCGAAAGCAAACGATTCGTATCTTGTCAGCACTCTGGACTCGACGATCAGGCTGATGGACAAGCGCGATGGGAAGCTGTTGCAAGCATTCAGAGATCCAGACGTAGGATGACCTGTGTTCGAGGCATGTAATAATCGCTAACACTTTGCAGTTTCAGAACAAGAATTACAGGATCCGCTCGACACTGGCCGCAGGAGACTCACTCATGATATCCGGCAGCGAAGACGGCAATGTGCTTGTCTGGGATGTGCTCTCGGGCACAGTCAAGCACAGGTTACGACATGCTCAGTCGGCATTGACAGGTCCCCAGGACAGCGACGTCAAGCCGCAATCTTCGAAACGGGACGTCGTCAGTGCTGTTGCCTGGAACCAACTACGAAAGGAATGGGCTACAGCTGGAGGTGACGGCACGGTCGTACTTTGGGGCAATGACTGAACAATCACGATTTAACGTGAAAGACACACCACAAGACACTCACCACCTGCAACCTGGCCGTGCTGGTTCGTCCGGAAGTATAGACACCGAATGCCATTTCAGACACACCTTCGAGACTTGCGACTCAGCCTGCGACCTAAAGCGGCCCCAATTCACGCCCCGGAAGAGCACAACGTCAACACGAGTTATTACAGTCGCACTACACACTACATACAGGCAGATCTTGTCCAAATGTTCCCGAGATAGGCATTGGATTTTGTCACCGTATATCGCCAGGGACCCCTGGAGCAGGCCTGGTTACACAGCAATCTCTTTCGTCGCCTTGTTTCGCACGCTCCAGTACTGTTTGGTCGATTCTAACCATCGATCCGACGTTGCCGCCGGTCCTCTCTGCTTGACAATGGCACGTATGAGAACAACCTTGCATTCTGAGGGTCGGGGAGGGGAGGGCATGGGAAGGCATACGGATCTTGACGTCAAGCGTTCGATCGTGACAAGATCGCGTGGAACACACATCGTTACTCACTGAAAGCATGGGCCGGTCTATCTGGCCGAGTCTGGGATATCAAGCCGCCGTGGCTTGACGCGGGGTAGAGACCACAAACAACCCCAGCGCTTAATCACCATCGATATATTATCCATTTCTGATTTCGAAAACCGCAAGGCACATACCCAAGGTAGTCAATATAACCTGGAATGTATATCTAAGAATAGAGTTCAGCCGGCGTCGAGTTCCGTTGGGGTAAGCATAACAGCAATTCATGCCACTGACATCTATCTCTTCTCACTTTTATTGGTTTATATTGCCGCTCGAAAGTAATGCACGATGCACCGTGCAGTGAGAATTTTGTGGATGAGACCCGTCTCCAGAACCATTTCTCTTGCTCTCACTCCGCGTGGACTCGCATTTCGATCACGACGATCTTACACCTTGTTCTCTTCCTCTAAGAATCCACACAGTATTTGGCCCGGGAAGATGGAGCTGACGTTGAACGACTACGAGCCAAGGAATCTTATGTACGAGGAAGAAGATGTGCTCAAATATAGTCCTGGAGGACATCATCCCATAGTCCTAGGTGACACACTCAAAGACGGCAGGTATACCGTCCGCCAGAAACTTGGATTTGGAGGCTTCTCGACAGTGTGGGCTGCCAGAGACAACCAGTATGGAGCCATGGAACTTTTCCATTATATGTTAGGACACTGACACTATTCAAAGACAATCAATGGGTTGCCGTCAAGGTTATAACGTCCGACCGCACAGGCAACTCACGCGAGCTGGCCAGTCATCGTGCACTAGCTAAGCACTCACGAGGGCTTGTCGAGGATGTTCCGCTCATCCATCTCCTGGATGACTTCCTGCATACCGGCGTCAACGGACAGCATCAATGCCTCGTCTTCGAATTGCTTGGTCCAAGCGTGAACCTCGTTCTCGCAGGATTTCGTGAGACTGACGATCTTTTCGTTACGAAGGAAATCTTCACAATCAGCACGCGCCTACTACAAGCAGTTGCGTTCCTTCATAGCGTCGGCTACGCTCACGGTGGTGCGTATACCTAGCCTCGATCCATATGTGGGACCCCTGCGAGCCCCTGACTGAACTGGTCCAGACATCAGCCTCCGCAATATTGCTTACACGTCCAGCTACCTGGCTCACGCCTCCGAGGACGAGCTCTTCGAGCAATTAGGTCAACCGGAAACCGAAGACCTGATCCGCCGGGACGGACAAGCTCTCGATCCTGGCGTGCCGGCACAGCTAGTCAAGTCGACGGGTTGGGATGAATTCCCAGATGATCGAGATGCCAACAACCCTGACGTTAGGCTTATTGATCTAGGAGAAGCTTTCGCACATGATGCCATACCTGGGAGACTCGCACAACCAGCAGAGCTGAAAGCACCCGAAGTCATCTTTACCGGCAAATTTGACTACAGAGTTGATCTGTGGTGTACTGGTCTAACAGTCAGTCATCTCCTTCTCATAGTCAAATATAGACATTTGCTGATTCCAGATCAAGCTTTACAACCTGATAGTCGGCTGGCTGCCCATACAGTGGAGTCAACCGGAGGGTCTAGCTACACAAATGATTGACTTCACCGGTGAGCTGCCGCCAGAATGGGCCGCGCGATGGGCACAATTCAAGGAGAGTACGACGCAAAATGTCGAGGTCGACTTGGAGCGAAACTCGGGACTGCAACGAGATTTCGATGACTATGTACACGACGAAGCCGAAAAACGGCTCTTGCCAATCATCAAGGGGCTCACCAGAATGCGGCCCGAAGACCGTATCTCTGCCTCAGAGGCCCTACGCATGCTGGACGAGGTACGCCAAGTTGTTGCAGATGCAGGAGACCAACACAGAGCAGACGGAAGAACCGAGGAATCAGAACAAGCCGAACCCGAAACAGCGAGAAACGAAATTGCCGAGGACCCAGAGCAGGCCGTACTCGTCCCAGAAGCACACGAAAGCACATCGCACTGGAGACCCGCTGAACTCGAAACAGAAAGCAACGACAGGACGGAGAAGTCGGCGCAGGCGGAACTCGGTCCAGAAGCGAACGACAGTGCCGAGGCTTCGAGAGTGGCTGAACTCGAAACAGAGACCAACGACAGGATGGAGAAGTCGAACCAGGCAGAGCTCGATTCGGGAGCAAATGGAAATACAGAGCTTTCAAGACAGGCTGAGTTCGGAAGGGAGACAATCGACAGGACCGAGGAGTCGAACCAGGTCGAACCCCAACCAGTAACCACAGAAACGGCGAACCAAGCTGAATTGGATCCAGAAGCAGGCGGAAATACCGATAGTTGCAAAGGAGCCGAACTCGAACCAGGAACAATCGAAAAGACCGAAGACTTGAAACAGGCCGAACTCGAACCAGTGACCAACGAAAGTACCAAGGAGTCCGCGCAGGACAAACTGGGCCCAGAAACGGACCAAAGTATAGGACCTGAATAGGTTGAAATCGGATCATCAGGGATAAAACGAACAAAAATCAAGGAGCCCGCCGAAAAATCGAGAAACAAAGAAAACGTAAAGGAAATAAAACAAGCTGAATTTGATTCAGAACCCACCGTGAAGATGCAGGAAGGATAATCTTTGGCCGGGAGGACGTACATTTAGTGGACTTCTGCCACGATAATGACATAACTGAAGCAAGCTTTGCATATGACAACATCTTGAAAAGTAACCCCCATGGCTTGTTTGAGACAATTTCCGATTGCGTGACGACGTGAAACCGCGAAGCATCTGAATGACCACTGACACCGCATACCTACTTCATACCTCTGCTGGTCCTGTGACAGTTTGCGTTCCTATCAATCGAAACCGTAGTGCAAGATTGAAGTTGAAAGAAGACGCATCCTAGCAATGAGTCGGCAATATGAGGTCACACCGGCTCGTTCAAGCATGATATTTTCCGGTATACTACCATCCTGCTCTTACCATTCGTAGTCGCTTCATAATTCTCCGTGTCTGCGAATCATTTACACGTATCCTATACCACGTTAGCATCGTCCTCCCTGAATCCATCATCCTCTCGCAGTACTCACCCTTCCGTCCACCAGTAAAAAACATCCTCACAACAAAGACCTGCAACGCCGCCATACCAACCATAAGCCCACTCTCCATGAGACTGAAATTCCAGATCCTCGCCTCTGTACTCCTAACCGTGCTAAAATTGCGATTCTCCCTGGTGCGGAAATACTTCTGCTGCCTGGAGACACTTGACAACAGTCCACTGATCTTCACCACACTCTCCTCCAGCAAACTCGTCTGTTCGGGTGTGCTGCCCTGTTTTGTAGGGATGTTGGCGATGCGCGGCTCGTTCTCGACCGTGATTTCGAAATCGATCAGTTTGTCCGCGAACGTGCTGATCGAGTTGTCGAAGCAGAATCTGTACTCGCCGATCTCGTTGGCCGTGAACACGAAGTCGCCTTGCCGCTCTTTGGTCCCTTCGAGCACGATCCGTTCTTTGCCCGGCACGCCGCTGGGGCCGAAGACGGTGTAGTCGACTGTGGAAGTTAGGGATGTGATGAGTGGTATGAAGGAGGTTAGGTACCGTCGAAGGAGCCGCCGGATTGGACCTGTAGTCGTTAGATTGGTTTGATTGATAGGAGAGGGCAGCGTACGGCGAAGTAGAATGCGATTTTGGCGGCCTTTTGCTCGACTTTGGAGTAGAAGCACTCTTTTTGATTCGGGCTTAGCTTGTATGTCAGGGCTGTCGCGGAGACGTGGGCGGTCAGGAAGCTCAGGAAACTGAGCAGTGGTAACAAGAACATCATCGTTGCGATTGTGCGATGAGCTCGGAGGATAGAGCTGCAGTGTTAGAGAATCCGGCTCGTAGCTCTCGTGTTTGGGCGACTTGAATGACACGCGACGTTCCGGGGAGGGACGATCAGGGTCCGGTTTTCTTGGCGCCCTTGACCCCTTTACATTCCCGCCGCACTCGACACACGACACGGTCATCGTCAGATAGGAAAGCTAATAGGCATTGTGAAATGTCTTTTATTTGATTCTACCGCGATCGAAAGACGGCGTTACTACGTCTTCTAAATCTCGATACCCTTTGATACACCACCGTCGCTAATGCATATCCATCTGAACGCCTTGCCATGTTTCGTGCTCATAACCAAATGCAGTCACAACCCCGCCAGATTCGAGATACCTTCAACGAGTAGGATTCCTTCTCTACCTGATGTTGAGCCTCTCATAGATGGCCCAAGGGCTTCTCGTCTTGTTCGTGTGCTCCAGCGCGAGTTGATCATCCGAGGCCATCTTCTCCGACAAGATGTCCTCGTCGTCGACATATGCTGGTCTGGCGTAGGCTTGTCCGCCACGGATGACAGCAAACTTGACCTTGTCGAGCTGTTTGCCTTTGATGCCGGTGCGCTTGGACAGTCTCTCCTTGGTCTCCTTGAAGATCTCGCCGTCTTTCAGAAGAAAGACGAAAGGCACTCCGTGGTGTTTCGATGGTTCCTTCTCGTAGTGGAAACACGAAACAAGTCGATCAGTCGAGTCTCTGTCGGCTCCGCGTTCCTCCTCTGGCAGGCGTTCGGCGTAGATGGTCATGAATTCATTAATGTTAGAAACAGGGTAGGACTCGCTGAGCAGTTTGTGAACCCTTCCTGAGTGAACCTCCAGGAAGCGGATCTGCTCAATGGTCTCGTCGGGTAACGACGCCTTCTTTTGGAGAGTTGGCAAGACATCTGCGATCAGACCTTGCTTTGGTACGAGGATGTCGTATGGGTCCTGAAAGATGTAAGCATGTTATAATGTGAATATGGTTCTCCGTACGTACCTCTTTCTGAATTCCGTCTGACAACCAGATGATCTTAACCGTCTTGCGTTGCTCCAGATCAGTAAGACTCATCTCGAGAACCTCGTAGTAAAGCGCGTCGGGTGCCTGGTTGGAATATCCATAACCTCCATAGCCACCTCCGACACCCTGCAGGATGGTTGCCAACGTCGCAGTCGGCGTCTTTTTCACAAGCGTTCGCGGCTTGCTAGTCTGCGAATTGACAGTTGTGAATCTCATATGTGATGGATCAACGCTAGTCTTGGACACCTTGGAAATGTGCTCGGCGACTTTGATAGTGAGGTTGTCGTAGGTATCCTTCTTAGACAAGTACAAGCTGAATCTATCATCTTCCTCGCTAAGGTTTATGTGCTGGGCAACACCAGGCTTGGGTCCGAAATGTACCAGAATGCGGTTGAGGAGGTAGTCGTAGAAGACGGGTGCTTCGAGATATGCTGAAGGTGACCTTTCTTGGATCGCAGCAATCTCATCACCGCTGTAGTCCTTTTGGAAGCAGACAATATCACCGTCCTGGATCTCAGAAGCCTGCAGCGTTTGTTTCGGTTTCATGGTCTCGACAAAGTTTGGCTTGATCTCCTCGTAGAGTCTGATGTTTTTCGTGTTCGCATCCCAGTTCATGATCTCCAGAATCGGGAGGGTCAACTCAGCGACCTTGTCGTCAGGCTTCATGTAAGCATGACCAGCTCCCTTCAGCTCCTGCGCCTCCGGGTTGAAGTATTTGAAAAAGACAATGAAAGGCCTCTTTGCACTCGAAGCTGTTGATGACTCCCAAATCGGCTTGCCAGAAGCGTCCCGTGTGGTTTCCTCAATCCAGATTTTCAGAACTTGCTGTCTCGTTGCGCCCTTGGCAGCGGCTTCTTCGAGAGACATTGTTTGTGGCTCTATGGGCATGTCTGGTCTTTTAGTGCCGTTCTGCCTGTTGACCACCACCCACGGCCGGATCAAGTCGGGATCGATATCCAAAGAGGTTGCGATTTGTTGAGTAAAGTCGGCAATTGTGGTTGTTTTAAGGAATCGCATCAGTCGTGGAGCTGCAGGATTCTCTTCGTCGTCAGAATCCCAAGCTGCCATGTCGAAGCCTTGATGGGACCTGAAGTTGGCTTCTGTCGCGACCTGCACGTTCATGTAGAGATGAGCCTCTTCTCGCTCTTTCCGGCGTCGTTCAAGCGCCGCTCGCTCTTCCGTAAGCTTGATGGCTGTAAATTGTTAGTTCTTGCTGCGGGAATACGGCGCGATCAAGACTTACGTAAATGTGTGGGTGGCTGTATCGAATTACTTTCAGGCAGGATTGCGTCCAACCGCGACTCGCGAACATAAACCAGCATGTACGCGCTCATGGACCTCTTCGTCGACCATGTCCTAGAAAATGGGTTCTGCATCTTCATGCCAGAACCATTGGTGGCATAGTCACCTCCAAAGTTTTCGTCCATGGCTTCTCTCTTCGTGGCTCTCGTGACACGATCGTCGTCGTACTTGAAGAAATCGCCATTCTTTGTTGGCTTGAGAAAGGCGTAGTAATGACCAGCATTCATGTCTCCACTGTGAACCAAGACGCCGTGTAAATGATAGATGTATGGTTCTGACTTGTCGGCCGTTTCATCAAGATACGGCGAAGCGTCAAAGACTTCTGGAAATTCATATCGATCATTGACCTTGACCATCATGTCGCGCTGGAAGTCGTACTCGAAGCGTTTGAGTTGGAGGTGGAGAACCTGGGGAAATGTCTCGAAGATGACACCCTTCTTCGCATCTTGGAGTCCGTAACCTTCGGCCTGATACTTGTTGTCACCTTCCAGTGTCTCAACGTCGATGTAGTTTGCGAGACTGTCGGCCAAAGTTTTGCAACCGCTGACGTTCATCTGCAGATCCCAAAAGTCCTCAACACGTGAAGACTCATAGTCGACGTTGATACACTTGATGTACGTCTTCATCTTGCCAACAAACATTTGCGCCAGCGCGTTTTCGGCTTCGGTACCCTTCATCTTTTCCTCCATCTTTTCCATCAAAATACGTGACAACTCTTGAACGTCCTGCTGCTCGAAGATCTGGCGAGACTCCCAGCCGAACGACTGCGTGAGCTCTTGCGTGGAAACGGCAGCGGGATCTGTCTGAAGGCGATAGAAGAGCCTTTGGAGCGCCCAAGCACTGCTGTTGCGGGGATCTTGTTCACCTTCGGTGGGGATTTGGTAGACAGCTTTTCGAAATGCATTGGTGAAGAAGAGTGACTGGAGGAGGGAGTTGAGGTAGCAGGTTGCACCTTGGTTGCGGAGACCGACCATGCCGGTTTCTTTTTTCGAATCATAGCTGAGACGGTTAGTATGGTAGTGTGGAAGGAGCGGAATTGTACATACTTGAGGAAGTTGTGCCATAGTACACCAGTAGGGTCCTTCAACACTCTGACGTATGCAGTGACCTTTGCGCCGTCACTCTCCACAAGCGGTCTGTCTCTGTCCTCAAACTTTGTCGCGAAGATCTTATTCTTTTCGGCGAAACGGGTAAAGCCCCAGTCACCTTCTTCGACGGTGAATCGGTGGTTAGCTTCGTGATGCAGGAAGATGGCGGGGTCGTTAGGATTCCAAAGTACCAGCATGAACTGTACGCATGCATAGAAACCTTCGGGAGCAGGGTTGTCGTCTCCGTAGGCATGTTCGAGGTAGAAACTGACCGATTCGGCAGCGTTGTTACCAGCTGGGAAGAACAGTATCCGCCAGGGATGACCACCAGCTTGGAAGACAGGCCCCAGAGTCCTCTTTGGTAATTTGCTCCAATTCTCAATGGTCCAAGTATTGGTCTCCTCCACTTCTGTTTCTAGATCGGGGTTTTCCGGCATGAATCGAGCGCGCATGGCGTCAAAGTCGTCTGCGAGTGGCTCTTGATCCGACTCTTCCATGGATTCAGCGGGTGTGATGATGGCGGTGTCTTGTTGCTTCTCGTCATAGTCTGAATCGACCAGCATGTCGCTGCCGAGCTTGAGGCCCGTCAGCATATTTCGAGCGGACTCCATCGTTTGGTGCTTGTTGAAAAAGCTGGGAGTGTTGTTTTAAATAGAGTGACGTACTTGGTCCATATTGGAATATAAGGTAAGTAGGTGTAGCTGCCCTGGAGAAGCGCGTTCGGCGGTAGATGCCTAGAGTGGGTAGGTGCTAGGTGGATTCTAGGAAAGCGCGGCCCTCGGATCTTTAAGCGGTATTTATGCGGTAAAGATGACCAAATAATACAGGCGGCAGGCAGTAGCAGTACTATTAGCACGTGCGTGGAATTAGGTGTATGGCTGTGTCAAGGAAGCTGAAGTGAATGTGGAATTCTATCGTTATAGAGTACAAGAGGAAAAGGGACACCAAGATCGGATCAGGATGCGATGAGTTGACCGGAGGAGTGACGTCTGGTGATGAACTGCCCTCCGATCTGTCCGTTTGTCTCAGGTCGGTGCTGTCATCCGCGACGCGACACCGCTGCTGCTCATACTTTTTCCCCATCCACCTCAGGGACGTCTGGCGCCAAGACCTGTGCCCAATAGGGTAATTTAACATGCATGCTCTTGGTCAGTCGAACCTGTCGTTATATTTTTGTTCCTATTGGAAATGCAATAATTACTCATGAGTATCTACATGTAGCTCTGTCGGAAAAGAACGATTGCTTGGTCTCCCAAATGCGCTCGTTAATGCCCGGTGACGAATCAACATCAAACAGAAATCGCCATTCTTCCGTGCCTTCGATGCCTTGCTGTGCGTGAACGTGTGGGGCAGGAATCTCAGGTTTGTTTGCCCTTTCACATCACGTTCAGGAATACCAATAAAATCGACCATTCATCGATGCAAACGTCCTCAGAAGCACGCTCGACTCCCCTTGATTTCTCCTGAATGTAGAAAGCATTGAAGGAACAGTATACTATAACGAGACCCCTCCATCCCACTATTGCGTCAAGCGGAGGTACGGAGCTTTCGGCACGATACCGAAAATTCAGTGACAAAGTCCTGCTATAAAAACCTAATCCAACATAAATTTAGAGCGGCGTGCTGCGTACCTGCCGTAAGTAGTAAGAGGTAGACAGACAGGCAGCAGTATCACTACATGGCCTCGAAACTGCTCTGTCCCAGAAGCCAAAGATGCTATCAACGCCACATCAGTCCTCTACTCAGTCATAATTCACAATCGTACAAGAGAGCCATCGTCGCCAAAGACGGTCAGCGCCAAAGTATCTCGCAAAATGCAACTCCACCGCCATGGAGGCCAGCATCAATCCTCGATGAGTAAGGCCACCAACTTGTACGTTGAATGGAGACGAGTTTTTGCTGACGACTCGCAGCTGGGTTGACAGGGAAGCAAGACCTATTTCACTTCGCCAGCTTACCTTCTTCGGCCGTACCTTGACTGAAGCGAGACTGCTGAGTTCTGCCAATTATGTTCGCCTCGAGCTCCCAACACGGTCCGACTCCAATTTGTGCACAACCAAGACACACATGCTGATGTATACCAGGATAGCTCACCGTTTGCGTAATATGCAAACACTGCCATATACCGCCATCAAGAACCAACACATTAGTCACGTCTATGAGCTGTACTATTCAGCATTCGAGAAGCTGCGCAAAGTATCCGAAGTACGAACCCTTGAAGACAACGACAAGTTCTGCCAGGTCATCAAAGAATGCTTGCAAGAACATCTCAGTGTGATACCGAGGCTTGCAATGGGCGTGCTGGAGATTCAGGAGACCGTACCGAGCGAGGAGTGCGATCGCTTGATGACAGCACTATTGCGATCTGTAAGTTGAGAAACGAATTATTCTGCTCGATGCGACTGACAGGACGTAGCGGATAAGCCGTCGAGTTATCGCAGAACAACATCTCGCCCTGACAGAGACCTTCCACTCACCCTGGCACTTTCCCAACGCCACGCAATCCACATCGAATCCCGAAGACGAGTTCGTCGGCGAAGTCTTCCTCAAATGCAGCGCCAAAGAAATCATCGAAAGCTGCCGCACCACCATCACAAAGCTCGCACACGAAGCCTACGGCCCTTCGGTACAGATTCCCGAGATCCAGCTCGAAGGCAACATCGACACAACCTTTCCCTACATACCCTCACACATCGAGTACGTAATCGGCGAACTGCTGCGAAACTCGACGCAAGCAGTCATCCAAAAACGACGCCACTCAGAGAAGCCACCACCAATCCAGATTCTGATATGCGACACGGCCCAGCACGTCATCTTCCGCATCTCGGACCAAGGCGGCGGCATCGACCGCGACGTCTTGCCATATCTATGGTCCTTCACAAAAGGACCACGGAAGCACAAGCGCCTACAGAACCTGCAGCAGGTGCCGAAGTTGGCCGCCACGCTCGAGGAGCTGCAGCATCCCACACACGACGACAGCGATACAAGCTCGTCGAGAAAGGAGAAATACGACGCATCGCTGAGCTCCTTTACATCGCGGCCGCCGGAATTGCGCCTCGGTATTGGTCTGCCCATGAGTAGGATCTACGCCGAGTACTGGGCCGGCAGTCTGGAGGTGCACAGTCTAGAGGGCTACGGCACGGATGCGTTCTTGCAGGTCTCGAAACTGGGGAATAAGAACGAGGTGCTTAGTACAAGAGCAAGTATGGATGCCGTATAAGCGGTTCTAATAAAAGGCATCGATACAGAAATGATCGAGGAACACCAATTTGTCTAGCGATGAGATCACCAATGCTCCCATTGTTGTAGTGGATAGAACATAAGATAGAGCGATAGATAATGCTAGACTATGACAACCGCTTCTCAGTGCGGAGCCGATACTTGTCAGATTCCGGACCTCAACCCTCTTTTGATTTAAGCCATCTGGCACCGCAAATGCTGAATCACCTCTTTTTTTCTACCATGAACTTGTACCAAGCCAATACTACCTCCGATCATTCTTCATGGCCACCTTCTCTCGAAGATCGTCTAGATCGGGACTTACGAGCACCCTACGCTCCGGCACCTCCACCACCACGGATCCTCTTCTCATCACCCTGGGGGTTGGCGCCATCATGACTTCTCTTGCCGCCAGGAACGAATTGTCTCGCATTAGCGTTCATCGGGCTACTGGGTCCACTGTTTCCACCTGGGCCACCTCCGCGACCACCTCTTCCGCCTCTTTGGCCTGGCCCGCCACCGCCGCGAGGAAGACCAGATTGCATGCCGCCTCTCTGAGCCTGGGGCTGGTTCTGGTTCGCAGCGCCTTGCACCGAGAGACCTTGGTTCGTCTGCACCTGGGCGGGTTGAGGAAGGCCGCCGCGACCACCACGACCTGCGCTACCGCCGCGTGGAAGCATGCTACCGCCTCGAGGCAGACCGCTTCCTATGGCTCGTGGTCCGCCTGGGGCATTGTTGGGTTGTTGAGGCTTCTGTGGGAGATTTGATGCCGGCTGCTGAGACGCATCGGCAAGAGGTGCAGCCGCAGCCTGGCCCTGGGCACCATTTGAAGTGAAGCTTGGCTGGCCGAAAGAGCCCCCTTGAACACCCGGAGTTGGCTGAGTCGGCGCCGAAGGAGTACCAAACTTGGCTTGTCGAGCTTGCATCTTGTCGTCGGCAGTCTGACCTGGAGCGGTAGATGGCTGTGGTGGTGCTGTGGCTGCTGGTGCCTGAGTTCCAGGAATAGTGCCGGTAGGGTTTTGGGTCTGCGCTGGAGCAGAGCCTTGAGCTGGAGGCTGGACCGGTATTGCTGCTGGCTTTGCCGGGGTCGGTGGTGCAGCTGGGACCGCTTTGGCGACCTTTGCAATTTCCCAGACCTCAATGACTGGACGCTGAGGCGTGTCCCTGGCGGCAGTCTCGACGATCTCGAGCTTGGCTTTCGCTCCCTTCGCCTGGTTTTCCGCCATGCCCAACTTCGCCTTTTGCTTCATGGTCTCCATGTTGACAGCCTTTTCTTTGTCAAGCTTCGCCTGCTCACCACGCTCCTGCAAGGCCTTGTCATGCTCTGCGGCACGTTCCTGCATTGTCTTCTCGTGCTCCTCCTTAAGCTTGGCAGTCTCTTGCGCGATCTTGTTCCGAATGTTATTCTGCAAGATCCCCCTAATGACCTGGTTCTTTTGGATGAGTTCGCGAGCTTGCGCTTCACTGAGTTCGAGCTCAGCTGGTGGACCCTGACCTTCCGGTTTGACGTTTGTGGTATCCGCAGTCGCTTCGCTGGCAGATTGCTGATCAGCTGCTGGAGCGGACGGGTTGGCACTCGCCTTGGCCCTTTCGACGGCTTCGGCACCCTCCCTGGTGAGTCTCTCGACGATTTGTCTGTGCTCCTCCCGCAGGGTTTCCATCGCCGCTTCATGGTCTTGCTTGAGTTTCTGGATCTCTTCAGAGTGTTGGATCAGTAGCTCATTTCGAACTTCTTCGCGGGCCTTGTCCTTTCCATCCCGCAATTTCTGGTTAAGTTGCGTTTTCATGTTGTTGGTGCGAGTCGTGTAACTGGCCTCCAAAGCCTCTTGACTGAGAATATGCTGCTGTTCCAACTGCCTGCGGAGTTCTGCGACCTGAGCTTCGACTTGTGCCGCTACGTCCTGATCGGTGCTCGTGTTAGCTGCCTGAGCAGGCTCAGTAGAAGCTTCTCCGGTGACAGCACCATCACCATTTGTCTGGACGGCGTCTTCAGGTGCCGACTCGCTGCTCTGGACGACCGCAGCAGCGGCACGTAACATCTGAACCTCTTGCTGCGCAGCGGTCAAATCTTCTTGAAGCTTTTCGTAATGCTCCATATTTTCGGGGGCAGTGACAGTAGGATGAGAATCAGACTCTGCTGCCGTAGTCACGGCATTCTCAAGCTGCTGCTGTAGCTCGGTTACCTGCGCTTCTAGCTCTGTGACGCGAGCCTGGAGGACTTCGACTTGAGATTCAAGGGTCGCAGCCTTGTTAGTGCTCTCTGCTGAAGCGGCCTCTGCAGCATCAGCTCTTGAATTGGCTTCTACAAGGGCCGTGTCCGGGGCACTTTGAGGCTGGTCTTCCTCAACCTGACCCTCTTCCGTGTCTGGATTTGCTGTATTTTGTTGCTGAGTTGCTGCTTCCGCCTGCGCCTGTGCTTCGTCTCTCTCGGTAGTCAAACTTTGCATGCTGGACTGCGCATCGGAGAGCTCCTGCTTGACACCAGCGAGTTCCTCCCTGACCACCGCGAGTTCGCCTTCACGTTCCTTGATCTTGGCGGCTTGCTCTCGCGATCTTGCCTTCGCTTGTTCGACGAACTTCGCCTTTTGATCTTTCCAGGTCGCTTCAGCATCGGCCGTCGCTTGTTGCAAACGGGCAGGAACCGCATCTATCTGCTGCTTGAGCTCATCGCGCTGGGTCGTCAGCTGGTCGCGCTCAGCTTGCAGATCAGAAATTTGTGTTCTGAGCGACTCTAGCTCTGCGGGGTCCACACGGTCGTATTTCGAGATGATGTTTTGGGTCCGTTCGCGCCATCTGTCGCGGTCGTCTTGAAGAAGTCGGAGCTCGCCTTGTTTTGTCTCAAGTTCACCTTCGACTTCGCGGATGCGAGCTTGCAGTGGCTGAATCTGACCAGTAAGCTCTTCGACTTCCTTAACCTTGTCTTGAAGCTGTGTTTGTGCTTGACGAGCCTCTTGGCGCAGGGTAGCACTGCTCTCGCGGTAGAGATTCAGCTCATTGATCGTCTGAAGCAGCTTATTGTGACTTGCCGCACTGGATTCGCGATCAGAATGCTCGCGACGTTCCTCACCGAGCTTCTGGCGAGTCTCATCGAGTTGCGACTGAGCGTATTCCAGCTGCTGGCGAAGACGCTTTGATTCCTGGACAGATAGCTCGTACTGCACATCGACAATCTCCTTCTCCCGTCTCAGATATTTGACTACTTCTTGCATGTTCTCAGCGACATTGCCAGAAGGCGCTTCGCCGTCTTGCTCCGTACCAGATGCGCTACGCTGTTGCTGCAGACTTGAGATTTGTCCGCTGACTGCTTCGAGCTGCTCATGTAGAAGCTTGTTCTGGGACTTGAGATCCTCGCGACCAGTCTTCAACTCTGTCAACTCTCTTTCGTAGCGCTCTCGCATTTCAGTCCAGTTGTCTTCGCCTTGAGACAAGCTAACCTTGGCTGCCTCGGACTCGGCCTTGACAGCAGCGACCTCCGTGCGCAAAGTATTGAACTCTGTGCGCACGGTCTGCAGCGTCCTTGCCGCATCTGCATGCTTGACCAGCTCGTCCTCGTAGCTTTGCTGTGCCTGTTGCGCAATCTCGGCTTGAGCTTTGAGGTCTTCTTGATGAAGCCTGGCGGTTTGAGTTTGGCGGTCGCACTCATCACGTAGTCTGGCCACTTCGGATTCTAGGGTAGTCTTTTGTTCCTCCAGACGCATGCCGCTCTCCTCGTGTTGAGTACGGAGGTCGGAAAGTTCACTGTTGGTTGTAGACAACTCATTGTTGAGATCTTCGATGCGTTGCTCGAGCTGCTTGATGCCCTCCTCCTTCTCAGCAAGCAGACGGTCCATCTCTTCCCTGTACTGATCGTTGGTCTCGTTGAGGCTCTGAAGTTCTTCCTCTGTCGCTTGACTGATGGATTTGTACTGCTCGACTTGTGCCTTTGCGCTTTCAAGCTCCGCCTTGGTGAGATCGAGATCACGTTTGAATTCCGAGACTTCGAGCGCGAGTTCTTGTTCGCGAGACAATTGGCTTTCCTCGTCTGCTGGAGCCGCAGCGGCTTCATCAGCGGCGGGTCGAGGCGTCGGTCGAGGCTGCAGAGCTTGAGCTCGCTCTTCTGCACTTCGGAGCTCAATCTTCATCTCGTCAACGCGTTGTTGTAACGAGTCACGGGTTGTTTTGGCCGCAACAAGCTCCTCCTTGACATTTGACAGGGTCTTCACGAGATCATCGATTCGTGTCCGACTCTGCTCCTGGTCGTATTCGCGCCTAAGAGCGGCTTTCTTGCTGTCTTCGACTTCCGTGTCCAGCTTCTTCCGCATTGCATCAAGGTCGGATTCGAGACTTTCAGTACGAGTTTGCAGCCTTCTTCGGGTTTCTGAATCAGCAAGCTCACGCTCGTTTTGCAGATTCTGCAAGTCTGCGACCATCTTATTGAGGCGGCTTCTCTCATCCATTAGAGAGCGGTTGTCTTCGGTCAGTCGAGCCTCAATCTTCTTCCAGAGCTCACGCTCCGCTTTGAGATTCGCAGTCTCCGTACGCATACTTTCTGAAAGAGCCTTTGCCTCCACCAGCTCCTCCGCGACCTGCTGCGTACGCAAATCTTGTTTCGCAGCATTTTCTGCCAGAATCTGGGAGCGTTTCTGCAGTTCTCCGTTCTCAGTCTGGAGCATGCGGTAGTTGGACTGAAGCATTTCGTATCGCTCGTGTGAAAGAGACAACTGTCCTCCCGAGCGAGCAACCTCTCCTTGAAGTTCGCCTTTTTCTCTTGCGAGCTTGTCAACTTGTTGTTTAAGGGTGTTGTGGTCCGTTGAGGCCTCTTGTCGAATAGTGTCAAGATGACTCTGGAGTTCCCTGACCAGCTTGGCATAGTCTGCCAATTCTTTCGACGGCGACGCTTGACCCATACTCTGGGAGAAACCTCCACGAGTTGGAGTCGCTGGCTGCTCGCCTCCGTTGACAGACTGGCCGAACAAGTCCTGCAGATCGGCGTGTCCTGGTATCGGTCCGCGATGAGAAAGCATTCGTCGGAACATATCACGTTCGCGCATGATGCTGTCAACTTGTGTAGTCGTCGACTTGAGCTCATCTTGATAACGCTGGACTCTTTCCCGCAACTCGTCTAACTCACGGAGATTATCTGCCTGCTCTGCTTCCTTCGCACGTGCTTCGTCGCCTTCCATTCTGTCTGCAAGACCGCGATTCAGCTTGAGCAGCTGTGTGTTCTGATCCTGTAGCTCATCGACATTGCGGAATAGCAAGAGCCGTTGTGTAATAAGGGCCCCCGCAGATGTCTGATCGCTTGCAGAATCTTGGTCGAGCTCTCCGTTGGCCAACATCTGTAGTTGCATTTGTCCAGCCGCATCAAGCGCTTCAAGTCCTTGCTCTCGTGCTTGCATCTCAACCAGCAAGATCTTGATTTGAGCACTGAGGTCGCGCAATTGCTGGCGAAGAACATCGCCTTCTTTGGTCAGACCATTGACTTGGCCTTCTGACTTTTGAGCTTCACGAAGAGCGTCGTCACGATCGGCAACAGCTGCGTCAAGCATCGCTGACATCTCGACAACTTCTGCCTCCATCCTCTCTTTCTCATTGCGCAACTCCTCCTGCTCGGGACCACGGCCCTCCAGATCGCGGATCATCTCGTCCAATTCTGCGGTCAGAGCACCGCTTCTGCGTCGCTCTGACTCCAGCTCGTTTTGCAATGTGCTAACTTGGCTGTATAATTGGGTGAAGCTGAGATTACCCTTCATACGAGCAGATCCAGGAGTGAAAGCAGCTGGAGAGGCAGCACGTCTCGGCGTGCCGATCGGGAATCCATTCATGCTACGTGCTGGGGTGCCGTGTCGGGATGGCCTTTCTTGCACCGCTGTCACTTCTGTTTGCAGGCGCTCAATTTCCAGCTCCAATTCAGCAAGCCTGGTCTCCGCCGCGACCTTGTCGTTGCGCTCCGTTTCGACCTCTGCCTGAAGCTGTCCGATCTCTTCCGCTGCGCTGTCCTTGACGTGGTCCAGGTTGTTCTGAAGCTCCTGAAGACGTGCTCTAGCGGTATCGGCGCTCTGCTTCTGTAGGTCCGCCAGGCGTCGGGCGCTGTCGAGTTCCACGTTGAATGACTCCTCTGCGCGTGCTGCCGCCTCTTGCATTTGTTGGACCTTGGCGAATGCATCATCTGCTTTCTGACCGACTTCCTCCAGTCGCTGGCGCAGTGTCGTCTCAGTCCGTTTCAGTGCATCCACGGTCGTGTTGGCGTCTTCATTGGCTCGCTGTAATTCCGAGATCCGGGCATTCTTCTCCTTGCGGAATTTCGTGTGCTCCGCCCCCCTAGTCTTCAGCTCTTGCTCATGCCACTCATTGTTGCGCTTTAACAAGTCCACCTCTTGAACCAGAGATTGCTCCTTGAATTTGGCGCTAGAAAGGGCGTTTTCCAGAGATTGGTTCTTCTCTTCCAGAGTAGACACTTCACGTCGCAAGGCTAGAATCTTCTGATGCTGAGTTGCAAGGTCTTCTGCGAGCTTGTCGTGGGCAGAGGACTTTGATTCGAGTACAGACAGCGTCTCTCTGTTGGAACCCTCGAGACTGGCAATGCGTGCATGCAGAGCTTCAACTTCTGAGTTTGACGCGCTGGACGAGCTCTTGATTCGATGAATCTCAGACTGGAGCTCTGCGCGAGCGTTTTCTAGTGAAGTCGCGTTAGACCGAGGTCGATCTGTTCGTCATATTTCCCACCTACCTTGTTCGTTCAAGCTCTTTCTCAAATCCTCAATCTCTTTCAGGCTCTTGTTATTCGCAGTCTTCAATGACTTGGCCCGACTCTCATTATTACGAAGGGTGTTCTCCAGCTCGACATCTGTCCGTAATTTGTCTGCTTTTGCATCGTCGAATTCTTGCGCCTTTGACGTCAAACTGATCAGGAATTCTCGAACCAGGTCGGTCGTCGGTGCATCCAGCAGGGCCTGTAGCTTTGGTTCCTCGAAGGAAAATGAAGAAGATATGGCGGCGGTGTCCACCACCGTGGCCGCTCCGGCACGCGTCCTCATTGTGGTCGGATTTAGAGCATTATCGGCACTTCGCGTAGTATCTGAGGAATGAGGTCCAGGGTTTTTCAGATGTGTCACCCAATACTTCCAGAAATATTTGCACAGCCTTACTTCACACGAGGAAGTCGATACACGATTGTACCTGAAATCCGTTCACGAAGCTGGCTGCACGCGTTCATGGCGTGAAGATGCACATTGACGACATGACTCGCATCAAGTACACCAAGGTGTTCATCGTCTCGAGGCCTGACTCATTTTCAACATCGCGTCAACCTCATATTAACCTCACATCAACCTCATATAATCTTCACATCGATGTTGACCTCTCATTAACCTCACAACAACGTCACGTCTCATTCCCCCATCAGCAATTAACGGCCTACACTCTCACCACTCCTCGTGGCTGCGCAGATCTCCTTTCGTGGTTGACACAGCATTCAAAACACTCTGACAATTCGCACGCCAACGTTACGACCCGGGTCCCGTCTCTGTAATACTCCCTTGGTCTGCAAGCTGAAGGCCTAAAGTGCCGACGTTGGTACCAAATTTCTGCGACATACTGCACTCGGGTCTTCACTATGAGTTTGGCCGCCAGCTTCAAGGTGCTCAAGGGGGATCGGTCCGCTGCAAGCTCCGCTGCTGCAGCTCGCAGTCTGGGCAACCAGCGACCAGCGGCGGCTGGGACGCCCACGACGTCGTCATCAAGACCTACACCTCCAGCGGCTGTAGACTCGAAGCGGAAGCGACCAGAGGAGAACACGACATACTCACAACCCGCCGCCACTGGTCTCGGTCAGGAGATGATGACAAGAGTGCATTACGCTGTGGAGTATCTAAAAGAAAAGGACCGTCCGATCAAGTTCGACGACATCTTCAAGTATCTTTCGATACCACCAGATCGGAAAGACGAGGGTCGTCGTCTACGTTCGGCGTTGATGTCACACCCAAAGGTTGAATTCGAGCAGCGTGAGGGAACGTTCAGATTCAGACCAGTTCACAACGTCAGATCTGCGGAAGAGTTACGGGGATATCTGCAACAACAACCAACTGCTGCCGGCATCAGTGTTAAGGAGCTGAGGGACGGATGGCCCGGCGCCATAGCAGCGATCGACTTTCTGGAGAAGGAAGGTAATCTGCTGGTGACAAGGAACAAGAAGGACAACGTTCCGAAACTGGTATGGCCGAACGACCCGTCGCTGGGACTGTCGGTGGCGGTGGACGATGACTTTCAAGCATATTGGCACAAGATCAAGGTGCCCGACGCGACTGATCTGAGACAGGAGCTGGAGAAGGCTGGTCTGACACCGACCAGCCAAGTCAAAGAGATCACTCCGGTCAATGGAGGTGGCAAGAAGAAAAGACGTATTAATAGGAAGGCAGGTCGAAGTACAAATACGCACATGTCCCATATTCTGAAGGAATATCCGATGAAAGCGTCGAAGTAGGCTTCGGGTCCGATGGCGGAACGGCGGAATTGGTCTTGACAGCAGAGCTAGTTTTATGAGTGATGAGAATGACAACTTATGATTACGATGTTTAATGAATTGTCTCATGTGCTACTGGGGAGTTTCTCGCTACGGCCTAATGTGCGTGTGCTGGAGCTGCTGTCCACTGTAGTGATATGGATGACAGGCATAGATGGAAGAAGTCCGGCGGTCGTGGAATGGCGCGATGGTAATAGTATCAAGAAACCTCGAATGTATTATGATGTTTCTCATGGAGTATGAGAAGCAAAACTTGGGAAAGTGGTTAGATTTGGATGCGATATAGAAAGTACAAACTTAGCATATCCTCCTTTCCATTGATTATTGTCCATGCCTCCGGTTGTAAAACACTATTCTCATTTGTACGTATGTTATGTTCGTGATAATCGAGAAGTCGAGATGAAAATCATCATATTGAAGCTCAGTGAGGTGAGGCCTTTGCCGCGGCGGCTGTTGTTGAACGGTACAATTCGGTAAACGGATAATAATGTGATAATTGATGATAATCTAACTAACTACCTATGTAATAGATAATAACAAATAACAATAGCTATATGATTTGTCATGTAGTTATCGAGTAGTGAGCTTAGCATTAGTGTTTAACACTCCCCCTTAAGCGCTATAATCTTAATGACTAACTAGCCTCTGCTCTCGTTAAACACTAGTAAACCCTATAGGAAAAACCTGGTAAAGAGTTATAGATTAACATAGTACGACTCATTTAACGACGACGCTTCTTAGTTAACGTCGTCGCTGAACCTGTTTATTCTATTCCTAGTCTATGAACGTAACGCTAGAACACCTCCCTTAATAACGCCTTTATAAAGATATCTATAGTATTCGCTTCTCTAGCGACCTTTGTCATTTTAACTAACCTTCTCTCTACTACTTCCCTTAAAAAGTGATACTATATGTCGATGTACTTTATTCATTAATAGAATTAAGGGTTTTTAATGAGTGCTAGTGCCGTTTAACTATTAGAAAGAACTTAAATTAGTTTATTAGAGTTAGTGATTAATGTCGTGATCTTACGTAGAAAGATTGCCTCTTAGACGGCATGAAAGATTATAGTGTATTTAGACTCGTAGCTCGAGACTAAGACTATAGGTTGTTTCTTGCTTAACTAGCTGATTATAGCGCTAGAGAGTAAGAAGACATAGCTACTAACGGACTTCCTGTCTCCTAGATCTCCTACGTACTCTACATTAGTGTAGCTAATCAATTCGCCTAATCCCTAATATATAAGAGTAAGGTCTCGAGTGTTAACTAGGAATTAGAGTATACGTTTAACGGCTTGTAAGTGCAACTTAGTTAGTCTAGCCATAAATCGACTACATTATGACACTAAGAATGCCAGATCTAGATGAGTGTAGAGTATAGCGTACATTAGTGATCTAACGACTTATTAGTACTATATTACTTACTCCCATTTAACCTCTGAATTATCGTTTGCTTTGACAAGTCGCTCATTTGTTGCTATTAGTGTGTCGTAGCTATTAGAACCGTCTACTAAGAGACCAAATTCTTTAATAACCGATTCGATGTAAGCTTATTATAAAAGAACGATTTTTCACTAAGGTTAGTCTCGCTTAATCTTGATTCTAAGGAAGAAGGAATAGGGGCTAAGATCTGATATATAGAATCGAGCAGACAATTAGGCTTTAATCTACTTAATTACTGTTTTGTCTAGTCTAATTAAGAGAAGATTATTAACGTAGGCAATAATGAAGGTGTCGTTAAACTAGAAGATAGCGTTATTAAAGATTGTCTTCTTAAAGCTGAGATCCTTTAGCGCTTTTGCTAGTGTCTTATACTAAATTCATGGTGCTTATTTAAGTCCATATAAGGCCTTATTAAGGGCGTAGAGCTCGCCTAGACGTTCGTATCCTTCTAGAGGTTTAACAAAGATTGCTTAATCTATATCACTATAAAGGAACGCAGTCTTAACGTCTATTTGCTCAATTTCCTAGTCGTGTAACGCTACTAGAGCGAAGAAGAATTTGTAACAAGTAGGCTTAGCTACTATAGCATATGTCTCGTTAAAATCAATACTAGCGATTTGTTCATATCCTTATATAACGAATCGAGCCTTAAATCATGTAATCTCTCTATCCTTGCCTCGTTTTAATTTAAAGACCTATTTCCCTATTAAGACATAGGCAGATAGAGGTAACTCGCTTTACGTAATGTACTTCTAGGTATTGTTTTCTATTAGCGAGTCTATCTCCTTATTATAGGCTCGTTTCTAATAAATCCATTAAAGCGAATTCTTTACCTGCTTAAAAGTCTTAGGTTCGAGGGGTTTAGGTAGCAGGATCGGTATTAGAGGATCGAGATTATCGTCTAGAGAGCTGTTCGGTTTAGCGACGTTTGCTTTAGTAACAATAGCTTTAGTAGCAAAGAACAGTTCGCCCTCGGTTATTGCCATAAATGCTAAGGCGTTAATAGGTAGTGGTTTAACAATGATGTTAGTGTGCTAGGTTTGAATTTACTCCCCCTCTCCCCCCTTAAACTAAGTAACACTAAGGTGTTATTAATCAGTAAGGTCTACTTCTTGCTATAGAAGACGAGAGAGCGCATTCGCTAGTAAGATCACCTCTAGAGCCTATAGGGCTATGTCATTTACGTTTACGACTAGAAACTTCATGTTTAACGTCGGGTTTAGACGCAGATTTTCATTAAAGATAACTTCCTTGGCCTAAACGACGTGGCTAGTGTATAGTTCCCATAATCAGTAAATACGGTTAGCATCATATCTAAGGAGGATACATAATTTAGAACGGTTTTACAGCTTTGTTAGTTTTGTCTACTTTAGTATAAGGCAGTATACATAGCATCTAATACGTTAAAGGTATAATAGCTCTAGCTTCTTTCTAAACCAAGCTTCGAATAGTGTCTTGTTGTTTAGCGCTTAAGTAGGAGTTCAGTTCATAAGGTAGATAACGGTTTTAACGATCTCTAGCCAGAGTCTTACATCTATCTTAGTATTAGCAAGAATTGCATGAACTCAGTCCTATACTATAAGGTTCTTATGCTTAACACTACCGTTTTAGTTTAGCGTATGTAGTACTATCTACTCCTATTGTGCGCCGCGGCTTTTTAGTAGTTCTACTATTTAAAAGAACTCTTTCGCACTATCTGATCTCCAGATTTTGACTCGATAATTAGTGAATAACTCTATAACTAGCAACCATAAGGAAATATACGAATATATCTTAGGGGCTGATTTTGTCTTAAGGAGGAATATAAAGGTGTAACGTATAAGGTTATCGACGATGAGCATAAAGTGAACGTCTCTATTAAACCCATTCAGCTAGATAGGACCGTAAAGGTTAACCTAGATTCTCTCGATAGACTGCTTCGCATGTAATTAAGGTGCTATGTCATTAAGCTACTTAGCCTGACCTAGCGCGTATAGTTTATAGAAGAAGTCGTTGTTATTAGATAGTTCTACGCTATCGACTATAGTTATAGTACGTCGTATGTTCTCCATTCTAATGTAGCCTAGCTAATAGTGCCATATTCTAGCTAGAAGGGCTAGATCGGTATGATTCGAGAAGAAGGCGGAAATAGTGTCACCTTTAAAGGTCTAGCAGTCGATTATGTAGTTTAACGAGATGTCTAGAGTGAACATGTAGCAGTGTCGAGTTCTAGTTGCGATAATGCTTCTAGACTTATTAACGAATCGCGCACCATTTCGCGTTACGATGAAGTCGATGTCTTAGTCGTTAAAGTATCTGGTTAATAACAAATTAGTGTGTATCTAAGGCACGAAAAGAACGTCTTTTAACCGTATTTCACTATGTCTAGTTAGCAATTAAAGAGCAAGGATTATAGTGCTAATGTCAGTAGTAACGTACCCTTCTCTAGCGCCTTAGATTAGGATTAGGCTGTTTAATTAGCGAACTTTAGTAAAGAGCTCCTTTTAGCAGTAAAGATGGTAGCTTAATCTAGAGTCGTAGACCTAGTTAAGTTTATAGAACTAGTCGAGTTTAGCCTTATCTAAGATTTATAGGAGAGCGGTGAGTGTCGTGATCTTAACGTTCATTATGAACGCACTAAGGTATAGAATGCTAGCGAAATTCGCTTATACATCTTTAAACGAGTGATTATTAGCGAGTGCCGGATCTCTAGTAAGGTTAGTATAGAATGCTAGTTAGTTGCTAGTAGTCGTAGGCGCGGTTTTCTGCCTCTTTAAATATGGATGGTAGTCGAGGATTTCCTAATCTTTTACTAATAGGTTCTAGTTTGCTAGGCGCTTGTTAGGGTTCTATAAGAAACAGCGTTAATTAGTATAGTTTCTAGCGCTATAGAGAGAGCACATTCGATCTATAATAAATAGTCGCTTTAGTAGTCAGTTTCTAGCGAGAAAGGCTTAAGCCGCTTCTAAGTTAGAGAGGCCCTTTAGACGCTCTACTTCCTTATTAGCTCTCTATGTCAATTCGCGGAATGGCATAAGCGGTCCTATGCTAAAACTAACGACGTTAAATACTTATCTAAGGCTCATCCTCTATAGTCTATATTCGTCGCTAAGTCTAGCGAGGAATAGTTACTTTAACAAACTGTTAGGAAGCTAGAGTTCCTTATTCTTCGAGAGATAGTTATAGTCCTTAAACTTCTCCTCTAGTGCCTATATAAATAACTTTACATTATTTGTTTATCCGCTAAGTTTGACTAAAAGCAGATTAGTGAAAATACGTTATGCTATATAGTCTCTAGAGGGGCGATAGCGGTCTTCTAGTTTAGTATATATATTATAGGCATTTAAGGCCCTAGAGAAAGTAGCGAGGTTGCTATAGAAGTATGGCGAAACATGACTACGAATTATAGCCAGAAGTACGTTGTTACGTCGTTAGAAGATTATAAGCTGTTTAATGTATTCGTTCTATATTTTAATAGAGTAGTTAGCATCTAGTTCTACTAGTGCGACCTTTCTTATAGTAAGAACTTCAAAGGTGTTCTTATTCATTAATGCATTAATTAAAGCTTTACTCTATTCCTTCTAGTTTTTAGTGCCCTAAAGTTCTAGTAAGTGTTAGTATGAATTTCCATTTCTATAGCTTAACTAAGCCATGGATTCGATAGAGGAACTGGCTATTATTAAGCGAATAGCTCCTAACGATGGGGGATTGTTATATAATTATCGAGGTGCCATCTCGACTTATGGATTATAGAAGACGGGGCTAGAGTCTTTACGAAGTGGTAGATCGAGACAAGACGATCATTAAGGAGCCATCTTAAAAGAATAGTCATGATAAGCTAGGCTAAAGCTTTCGCTAATTAGTTAGTTAAAACATTTAGTTATTAGTTGAATTTATGATTGATAAGGGTATTCTCTAGAGTTTAAGGTCTTCGAGTAGGGGGCTATAGGTAATCGTATTTACCCTAGACCTAGATCGCCTATAGAGTCTAATTCGGTTAGCGGTGTTAGATGATTAGTAGTTACTCGTTAGAAAGGTGGTGCCTAAGGAGTAGTCCTCTAAGGTCGAAGTTATAAGAGGTTAAGTAATTCACCTCTTTCGCCTATCTAGGGCATCCTATCGACGTACGCCTAAGATAGGGCATCTTCCTCTATGTTATGTCCCTAGTCTCTATTGATTAAATAGTGTCTTTTATCTATTAAGTGTGTCGTAGTGAGCTTAGTTTCACTAGAAGGAGTAGCAGACTTAGTCATAGTATTAGAGGGCTTAAATGCTGTATCCTAGCCCTAGTAGTTAACCTTATGTATAGTAAGATTCCTCTTCCTAGCTCTTTCTACTCTATCTAGTGTAGTTGACGGTTCTAGTCTAATTAGGACTACGGTTCTAGAAGGTCCTTAATTTAGTAAACTCATTATTAAGTTAGTACCCTTAGGGTAACCCTAATAGGCAAACTAGACAGTTAATTTAATGAAGATGTTTAACTATAGTCGTTCGAATTGTCGTATGATTTAGGGCGTATTCATAGTACGGCAGTATCGATATATAGTATATAGTTTAATTAGTGCGGCTTATAGGAATGGTTTTAGCGATTTCCAGGCTCATAACCTATTAAACGGTATAATTCGGTAAATGGATAATAATGTGATAATTGATGATAACCTAACTAACTACCTATGCAATAGATAATAAAAAATAACAATAGCTATATGATTTGTCATGCAGTCATCGAGTAGTGAGCTTGGCGTCGGTGTTCAACAGCTGTGGCTTGCGGAAGACCCGGCGCATCGTCAGAGTGGGTCTGGTGATTCCAGTCGTCGATCAAATCTGGGGAAAAAGTGGTTAGCTTTGGCTGTGATACAGTATGGAAATATAAACTTAGCATGTCCTCCTTTTTATTGATCGTTCTCGATGCCTACAATTACTGCTCAGGGCTACCTGCGACGAGGCTTCTTTAGTCTTGTGTCGCATGTTTCCTCCCACATTGAATTTCCTTGAGTAGCAACATCGTTCACTCACTGGTAGTCTTCTTCAGTCTCGCTTCACTTCGACACCACCGTTTGCAAGATGACCGCATTGGATTCGAGGCGGTCGGCCACGGCCTTTGGAGTGCCTATGAAACACGTTACGCTCGCTCTGGTATGGACGTCTGACATGCCTTGGTATCCTGACTGATTTCCGCGACAGTTGACGATACAGAACAGCGCTCTGATCCTGGTGCGTAGTGACTCGCGAATGCGAAGAGCTCATGACTTATTCTTTCTAGATCATGCACTACTCGAGGATTATGCCCCTCGTAGGCGGCCGTCGCTACTTTACCTCTACCGCAGTGTTCATGAATGAAGTTATCAAGTTCACAATCTCCCTCACAATGGTACTCTACGAAATATCTACGAGCATGTCAAGATCCGCCCCCGCAACCGCACTGTTCGGGCAACTCGCCAGTCGCATGTTCTCAGGCGATAGCTGGAAGTTAGCTATACCTGCGGTACTTTATACTCTGCAGAACTCATTGCAATACATTGCTGTCAGCAACCTCAACGCAGCGACATTCCAGGTCACATATCAGCTCAAAATCTTGGCCACGGCGATCTTCAGTGTAACGATGCTCCGGCGAAGTCTCAGTGCTCAGAAATGGCTATCTCTGGTTCTGCTCATGGTTGGAGTGGCTATCGTCCAGATCCCCACAGATCCGGATCCGCCGGTATTGACGATGAAAGAGCTGAGAGAAGGCGTTACTGGATGGCGGCTCCCGATGACTCTCGAGCAGATGCGGGATCTTGGTAGTGTAGCTGCTGGTCAGCTGTTGACAAAACGATCTGCCACATACGAGGGTATCGACAGGGATTACGCCATGAACCATCCACAGCTTGACGCATCCATGGGCCTAACAGCTGTGGTGGCAGCCTGTGTTCTATCAGGTCTGGCAGGCGTCTACTTCGAGAAGATCCTCAAAGACTCAACATCTCATACCACGCTTTGGACTCGCAATGTTCAACTTTCGTTCTACTCCCTCTTTCCGTCATTGTTCATCGGCGTTGTGTTCAAGGACGGTGAAGAGATCGCCAAGACTGGGTTTTTCACTGGCTATAACTGGGTTGTTTGGCTGGCGATTCTGACTCAGGCCTTCGGCGGCGTGGTAGTTGCATTAGTGATCAATTACGCGGACAACATTGCGAAGAACTTTGCAACCAGCATCAGCATCGTCATCAGCTTTCTTTTCAGCGTCATATTCTTTGATTTTGACATCACTCCCACTGTACGTAAATGGGAGTACGACCTCGGCGACACAGCTAACAGTTTGCAGTATCTCGTCGGTACCGCTGTAGTCCTCGCGGCCACCTACATCTACGGTCGCGAAGGCAGCAGATCATCTGTTCCGCCTGTCACAATTGTTGATTACGAAAAGACAACAGTTGGTGAGAATCAATCATACTTTGATGTCCAACCATTGGACCAGAAGACGACGCGTCCAGGAGAAGCACTCTCCACGAGTCGTCCAAACACGCCTGGTGAACGAAGACTAATAAGGAAAAAGTCTTCGGAGCTGGGCATTGGGAAAAGAGATAAATGATACCCGGAATTACATTACACTGCGTGGACTATTCTTTTGACTTCTGGTGACTTTTGCACGACACGGAGGGTAATTGGCTTTACGTTACTGAACACCAGAAAGAGAAGGTGCGAGTATGAGCTGTCTTATCTGATTCTGGCAGGAGCGCGTGTCATCGCGTCACGCCAAAATCGAGCCTTCCTCACAATGATACCTCCAGTAGTTGCTTCCGTTTTGGGACGACAGATCTGCTGCCTAAAGTCCTTGCACATGTGCTTCGTAAGTTGTCTTCCTTCACACAAATTTCTCTAGACCCACCTCTTCTGCACTCGTTGTGCATCCACTCCCCAGCTCTCCTTCAATCAATCCCGGTAATGGACGAGACCGACGACTTCTTCGCCCGTCTTGATCGTCTTGGACAACACTCTTATTTGCAGGAGGAGACGAGTTCTTTCGCCCAACGGCCCCGTCGGAATGATCAATGGTATGACTTGACACAAGATCATCCCTCGCAGTGGACACGCGAGAACGAGACTGTGCTGGATCCGATGTACCTCAACTCGTTCGGTAAGCTCAGCGACTTGTTGACCGCGATCTTGCTGACACTTATAGATCAAAACGTTCCCAGATTGCCTGATCTCGACGGTCGTCAAAATTACGCGTCAACGGGTCGAGCCAGACTTTCACCGCCACCAAACCAAAGTCAACTCGCTCGGGACTCTCAACTGACCGGAAGCAACGGTTATGACCACTTTCACATGGACGAGTTCGACGTACCACATCGCATATACGATCACGAAAACGTTCAGATACCCAAAGCAAGCTCATCCAGTGGGCCGGGTCTCCCGTCCAGTCCTGCTCTTTCTGCAAGTCAGCGTCAGCCATCACAGAATATTCCTCGACACGTTCCTGCTGCTAGACCTCTGACGTACGATGCCACATCCATCTCAAGAAGCCAAATAGTCCGGAAAGATCTACCAAGAACACGAAACCCCGTCGTCCAAGGCATAGAGCTTGTTCCAACTTCTGAGCTTCCCGACCGATCTCGCGCGATCTTCCACTTTCCACTTTTCAACGCAATCCAGTCCAAGTCTTTCAATCATGTCTACCGCGACAATGACAACTTTGTCCTCTCCTCTCCCACAGGCAGTGGCAAAACAGCCATCTTCGAGCTCGCCATATGTCGCCTCGCACACGGTCGGACAACCGGCTCATACAAAGTTGTCTACATGTCTCCCACGAAGAGTTTATGCTCTGAGAGGACTCGGGACTGGAAAAAGAAGTTCTCACCGCTCAATCTCAACGTTGAAGAAATGACTGGCGATTCCGATGCATCCACATTGAAAGCCGTTCAGACTGCAGATATAATCGTCACAACACCCGAGAAGTGGGACAGTATGACCAGAAAGTGGAAAGATCACGAAAAGCTTGTTCAACTCATCAAGCTCATCCTGATTGATGAAGTTCATATGCTTACCAACAGTAGAGGGCCGACACTGGAAGCTGTCGTCTCCCGCATGAAGTCCGTCGGAACAGAGATTCGATTCATTGCCCTCAGTGCGACCGTCCCGAATTCCGAAGACATCGCAATGTGGCTAGGAAAGAACAGTGCTAATCAGCATTTACCTGCAGCTAGAGAGGTGTTTGGTGAGGAGTTCCGCCCCGTTCCCCTCCAAAAGTACGTCTGCGGATACGAAGGGAAGCCAAACGACCATGCTTTCGATTCCTTTCTGACGACGAAGTAAGTCTACAACCGAATGATCGGTAACAACTAGCATAGTCACTGACACTTCAGGCTTCCTGGGGTGGTAACAAAGTATTCTACCGGCAAGGCTACTATGGTGTTCTGTTTCACGCGAGGCTCCTGCAAAACCACAGCCGAAACTCTCGCGACTTGGTGGAGCTCGCTTCCACCGCAGCAGAGACCTTGGTCTGCTCCAAAGCGTGTCCTACGCTCATCCGACAAAACTCTCCAAAGTAGGTCAACTTGCGACGGTACGCCTTATATCACGTTTGCCTAACTTGATACTAGACCTCCTGCCATGTGGTATTGCTATTCACCATGCCGGGATCAGTCCCGAAGATCGAGCCATGGTTGAACATGCGTTCCTGAACAACGAACTTTTTGTGATTTGCTGCACATCAACGCTTGCTGTTGGAATAAATCTTCCCTGCCACACGGTCGTGATCAAAGGAACGGTGACTTATGAGGATGGTGGAAGAGTTCCCAAGGAACTCTCGGATCTGGATGTTCTTCAGATGATCGGGCGTGCTGGCAGACCTCAATTCGACACATCTGCAACGGCAGTCATCATGACAAGGTCACAAAAGATCGAGGCGTACAACAGAATGACCAGCGGCCAGGAATTGCTGGAGAGCAGGTATGTTCTTCTTCTCTGTGCAAGATTGAGCTAACTCAAGTGGTAGATTACATCTCAATCTGGTAGAACACATCAATGCCGAGATATGTCTGGGAACGATTGTCGATCAGGAGTCGGCAAAAAGATGGCTGTCCAGCACTTTCATGTTTGTCCGCCTCAAGGCAAACCCACAACACTACCGACTAGAAGGTGATACTGGGGGTGATAGCTTGGGTGACAGGCTTGAACGTATTTGCGTTCAGGCCATCGAGCTCTTGATCAACCACGATCTGGTCATAGACGGGTCTCGTCTCAAAGCTACGGAGTACGCTCATGCCATGGCCAGATACTACGTGAGCTTCGAGAGCATGAAAGTTCTGATGTCACTCCCTCCGGGTGCGAAGACATCAGAGATAGTATGTGGTCGGGACAGGCTTTTCTGACATCGCTAATCGTTCTTAGATTTCGTCGCTGTGTCAAGCACAAGAATTTCGAGAAATCAAGTTCAGGCAGAATGAAAAATCTGCTTACAAGGAAGTCAACAAATCGCCATGCATTCGTTTCCCTATCAAGGTTGACTTGGCGATGCCCGCTCACAAGGTCTCATTAATCATTCAATCCACACTTGGTGGCATCGACACGCTCTCCGGCGACAGGGAGCACAAGTTCCAATATGGTCTTGATCAAAACATCATCTTTCAGCACGCAAGACGACTCATTCGATGCATCGTGGACTGTCAGTCGTCCGCTGGAGACTCGATTGCCCTCCGCAATGCTCTATCGCTGTCACGAAGTCTTGGAGCTCGCGTCTGGGATGACTCCTCCTTGTATCTGCAGCAGCTGGAGGGCATAGGACCTGTGATGGTCAGGAAGCTGATCAACGCAAACATTCGTGGGATTGAGGAATTGGAGTCAACCGAGCCCGGACGTATAGAACTGATTCTCAGCAAGAAGCCGCCGGCCGGTCTCAATCTCCTGAGACAGGTGAAGGATTTTCCTCGTTTGTTTGTGAGCGTCAAGACCGTCGGAGAGCCTGTAAGTCGACAGATACCGAACCAAAAATCCATACTGACTAGCGCAGATGACTTGCACCGAGGGTTGTGCCATTGTAAAGGTCAAGGCAGAGCTCGGGGTCTTGAACGACAAACCCCTGGTGTATTTCCAAAAGAAGCCTGTGTATATCAGCATTCTAGCGGAAACATCTGACGGACGGAAAACATATTTCGGTCGTATCAGGTGAGTTACTAATCTAATGACCCAGAGGCTGTACTGATACTGTCATAGTGCCCAGAAGTTAGGACATGGTCAACCCGTCACCTTTGACGCCCGTCTGACTAGTGCAAACCAGAGTGTCGTATGCTACGTGGCGTGTGACGAGATTGGTAAGTCCGGAAATGGACGCATGAAATGACTTGTATCTGACTGCACATAGCTGGCACATTGCGACAAGCCTCGGTCAAGCCTGATGTGGATCCCAGAATCTTTCCGAGCGTATCTCTCGAGTCGACAAAGCCTATTGAAAAGACCAAGGCTGCATGTCCAACGAGACCAAATTCGTCGAAAGCACGTAAGCCACCTATCAGGACTGCCAGAGACGTTCATGACGAGTCCAGAGATGAGTTCGATGATGATGACCTTGATGACAACGACCTTGTGAACGTCGGAAACATCGACAAGGGCTTCCAGGACATTGATGACATTGATCTTACGAAGCAAGACCATAGCTTTGCGCCAACGAAAAGGAATCTTCCGAAGTCTGTCAACAGAACAAACTCGTTGAGAGATGATGTCGAGGAAGACTTGGAACCTCGCCGCTTACCAAATGGCAATTGGGAGTGCGCACACAAATGCAAAGACCGACAGAAATGCAAGCATCAATGTTGTAAGGACGGCACAGAGTCGAAGCCGGAGCCAAAGAAGCCAAAGGCGAACGATAACGTGCAACTGCTCAGCTCGCACCCGAGAGAGAAGACGCAGTCCAAGCTCCAGCTCTCGAGGTCTGAACCACAACCTCTCACCCATCGTCCGAAAGCATCTACGGTCGGTGGAGGCAGCCGCGGCCATCATCCTCGTATCGAAGCCTCGGCGTCTTCAACCAGCAGTAACAGGATGCCGCAGCCTGTCAATACGCTCAACAAGCTCCACGAAAGTGTGCGGAAAGAGGCCGGCTGCCGTCCGAAGCAGCTCGCAGAGTCAGACTACACATATGGAAAGGGAACGCAACCAATCTTGAGCTTTCTCGACGAAGATACCAAAGATAACGAAAGCGAGCCTGAGCCTATTACGGACTTTGATGAGGTCGACCTCCCCATGGATGATCTGATCGATGACGACTTGGCCATGACCGACGCGGATGAGGTCTCTGCTGGACCGGACACTCCTGGATTGCAAATTACCGAACTTCTTGCTGATGAGAACGATGAGTATGATGCACACGCAGAAGAAGACGATCTGCTTGAGGACGCATTGATCGGTGCCGAAGACTCTTACCATCTTTCGTCAGCTTCGGCTACCCGAGCTCAAGAGCCGTTGCAAGTAGAGATATCCGATATCGCAAGAGATTGTAGAGAGCCAAACAAGGGCGATCAGAGTCACGGAATGCGTGTCTCCGCTCTCGACACTATGGCCTCGGCGCAGAAAGCCAACCTCGCAGAGGATGTGACCAAGAAGGTATCACTGTTTGTGCATGACAGTAGCAGCACTCCGGCACGTTATGACACTGGTCATCCGGTTGATGTTCCAGCGAAGCGTACTCTGGATTCTGTGCTAGAGCCTGATTCAGAGCTTGCTCAACCGATGGGCATTGCCAACAAGAAGGCAAGAATGGATTCTTACGATACTGTTACTGGTTCTGCGACTCCGAACGATTTCGGCTGGGTCGAGCCACAGAAGAATGGCGAGGAAGCAGTTGCGCCAAAAGTCGACGATATGACCAAGGCGGACAAGGAAGAGGAGCTGAGGCAATGGCTGTTCGAAGAGTTCGGCGACTCCGTCGAATTGGTTTGAAGGCGACGAGATTAACGAGATCTTGGGATCGATGATCGCATCAAAGAACATCTAAACTAATCACAAACATACATGTATGTAGCATGCATAGGATGACACGAAATGAATCAAGATGACGGTCATTAGAGGCCTCGTGATCGTGATTGAAGTCGACATGTGACAGTCGCTCACCGCCTTCATGTTCGGAGTCAGAGCCGCAGGCTGGGTGATACCTTATTCTGCCACTGTCGTCACCGGACCACATGTGTCTCCATGGTTCTTTCCAAATCGTTCGGTTACAATAGAACCTTGAAGCTTACACCCATACATAAGGTACTACCTGCGACATCATTCAAGCTTCGCCCGTCATTACGCGCCGTCACACGAACTGACCTTGTTGTCAATAAGCCCTCAAAGCTCTACAAATCCCGCTCTTGCAGAAACCGTGACCTCGCCTTACGCAACGACCTTTCATCACTTCTCGACTGAAACAAATACAACACCTACGCGCTCTCTTCACCGATCATGTCGGTCAACTGGGTAATGCTCGACCCGAGCAAACCGAACACCTTCACGCCGCTTCCCTCAGAATCAACTCTCTACACCTCACCACCACGAACCGCGCTCTCCATAACGTCGTTGAACAAATTCCCCGGCAGCCAACCGTACATGGTCTCCAGCAGTGCAGGAACCCTCTTCCTCACAAACCGGCGCATCGTCTACCTCGCCTCGCCCACTACTCCCCAACTGCAGTCTTTCTCGGCACCGATCCTCAACCTTCAAGACTCACACGTCACGGCTCCCTGGATCGGTCCCAACGCCTGGGTCGCGCTGTGCAAGCCCGTGCAAGGCGGCGGTATCCCCGTCGCCAACGCGGTGGAGATCAAGATTACATTCAAAGACGGCGGGACGTATGATTTCTCGAGTCGGTACGAGAGGGTGCGCGAGCGGATGCAACAGGCAGTCGAGACTGCGCGGGCAAACGGGACAGTTATGAGCGATGGTTCGGAGAGTGGACGAAGAGGAGACGCGATGCAGGGGGTCAATGTTGATGCTGTGCATCTTGAGGAGCTGCCGAGATACGAAGATGCGGCGCAGAGTATGCGCGTGCCTGATCCGGCGGCTACGGTGGCGCAGGAGGTGCAGCAGCCCAGACATGTCGTCGATGACAGGCCTGTGCGACCGAGAGCCGACGCGGAGGACGAAAGGAGGGAGGCCGCGATGCCGACGCCGGATGAGCCACCGCCGAGCTATGATGTTGTGCAGAGGGAGGTTGTGGAGGATGAGCTCTCGAGACAGCTTGAGGGATCGAGGCTGAATGAGGAGCGAACATGAGTGGTCACGGCGATGGTTTTCATAATGATAATGATCAGGGGCAGTATAACGAACTTGAATGATACCAATGCACTAATCTACCGACTCTCTCTCTCTTGACTAGCATATCCCTACCTTCGTTCCAGCATACCGTCCAACACAACCCGGAGTGGGGGTGAGGAGGCACCGTACCTCACGACCCCGCGCCATAGCTAAGGAGCCCTGGGAGCCCGGAAAATGGCTGCACGGCATTGCAGGTGGGTAAAGACAACATCCTTGACGACCACCCACGCTTCTTTGGTCCACATGCGCCTGGAATACTTCGGATGGGCAGGCATATTCTCTACCAGTGCTGTCAGCGCCAGCGCTTGCGCATCGCGTAGCTGCTCTGCGTACTGTGCTCCAAAACGATGATACCCAGGCGGCACACCGCTGTCGAATGTTGTATGATCAAATACGCCCCAAGCCAGAGCGACACTCGGCTGCACGCCCAGCGTGATGATCAGAGACATACCGTAGTTCCAGGGCAGCGTGACCGTGATGGTCTTGATACTAGCCAGGACATCGTCGCCACATTTCCCTAGCCAGCGCGTGAAGGGCGTCGTGTCCGAGGTGCGTGATAGTTCAAGGCGCAAGTGGCTGTACATCCTGTTCAGGAGCTCTGTGCGCAGCACCGGATGAACTTGTCCTAGTGCCGGTGGTTGGAACTCGCGGAGGAGGTTCTGATCGCCTGATTTACGGCGCGGGTTCAGATTGAAGGCTTGTGCGTCGGGCAGGAGGGCGTAGATCATCTCGCGGATCTCTGTTGGGAGGGTGAGGAGGCTGGTGGATGTCTGACTGGTTGGGTGGGAGTTGGGAGTTGTGGTGGTCATGGCTGATGGTAGGGCTGCTTTGATGGTGTGGATTGTGATGTGAGGGATCAGAGGATGGTATGAGGATAGTCTGATTAAAAGAAGGAGGAAGGGGGGAAGGGCGTTATGTTTATGGGCAAACATGATCATCTCGCAAACAGAAGGAAGCAAACGCGCACTTGAGATAGGATCAAAGACTTTTCGATTTGTTTCTCGTTGGTACCTGCTGACTATCTGATTCCAGACATCTCCATTGAATCAAAGTCGTTTCCATCGTTGTTTCCAGAGTTAGTGCAGTACGGTCCCGGTCTGAGCGACTGTCTCTCTTCTTTCCGAGCCTTGCGACAGCATCTCAAAGACCTGAACCGACCAGAAACATTCGCCTGTATTGACAGAGTCCTGTATCGCTGTTGACTCAGTGACCCCAGTGAAGCTGACGCTGACGACGACGGCGTCGACGAAGTGCTGCTGACTTCTTTGCTTCAGGGGTTTTCTTTGCGCCAGGTTTAGGAACTGACTCTCTCTGGCCCTTGAAACCTAACTGGTACCACAGTTCTGCTTTCAGTGTCATGAAAGCATGCTGGGTGAAGACACGTCTGTCGTAGTGCGGGTGCTTGGGCATGCATGCTTCCATGGTCCGCAAGACTGCAGTTCTGGCCGCGTCCATCATCGCGCCGTAGGGGGCTGTCCAACGCGAAGGGACGTTGGATGTCGTTTTCCGCCAATAGATTTTGGCTTTCGGGTCGGAACTGAGCTTGATGGAAAGTTCGCCGAGCGGGAATATCCTCGACTGTATTTGAGCGACAATGACGATCGATCTGATGCTGTTGATGATATCGATGTTGCATCTGCCGAGCCACTTGGTGAACGAGGTGGTTTCTGAAGTCGAACGGATGTGTAATCGCAGGTTCGTGTACATGCGGGCCAGAACCTCTGCACGTATTTTTGGATGAACGCGCGCAATGGCTGGTGGACAGAATTGTTGGTTCAGTCCTCGTTTATCAATTCCAGGTCTACTCCAATAAACTTTCGTGGAGTAGGACAGAAATTCTTGTATGTCTGGCAGCAGATGACCATAGATCGTGTCGCGTATCTCTGGTGGGATCGAGAGCAAGCCGGGTCCACTCGAGCCTCCGTTTCGCTCGGACATTATTTGGGTCGTATTGGGAGAGCTATCAAATGTTGTGATAGTTACCGAAGAGCCCGAGGCGGTGTGGATGCGGTTTTGGATTTTCGTTTGGGTTTTGCAAGATCAAATGGGAAGTTTGTAAGCACAACAGGAGCGGGAAAACCAGAGCTTTTGTATCGCACCTGGAGGGATGTGACGCATGCGAGGTCCCAAGGTGAACTGTGAACGGAAGACATATGACAAGTGAAGGTGAAGGCGGAAGTTTGCCGACCCTGCAGGCTGCCACCTGAGGTGAAATTAACTCAAAGAGAGCAAGTGACTCAAGAGAGCATATTAATTCGCATACATGAACCAAGCCTTGTACGTACGTCATTGCATCAAAAGGCTAAGTCTCCAGCAGCGTCTGTGAGAAACTTATCGTACGCTCTCTCCGGCTCGATGTAAGCAGGATGTGCCATCCACGACGAGCGCACTTCATAGGGTGCGGCATCTTCCATGGCAGAACTCAGCTCCCTAGCCTGCTTCTCGAAAGCCAGCAATGCCGCCACGCATTTCTCTGTATCGTAGTCTGCAGACGGCCAGTTGTGATCGCGGAGGATCTTCCGCTTCGCCATGATGTGGTTGATGGCGACGATGTCGGAGTGGGTGATGTTGAGACGGCTGATGTTCAGGTCGCCATCAACTCCGATCAGCGGCGTCTGTAATTGTGACATCGTGTAGGTCAGCGGTGGTGAGAGTGAGTAGCGACTGCAATGGAACTTCCAAACGAAGCGCATATGGCAGCATTACTGCCTTGTACTCATTTACATCTTGTGCATTGTTGCGAGCCAAGGTGTTGGTTCAGGTCCGTGAGTGTAGATGAAACGTCCGATCCCAGAGTCGTCCATCTCTTTATAGTACCGTGCAGCGTGTGATCATGGCCATGTGCCAGATATGTCGACAGTCATTTACAGCATCCTTGCGCCGAACGATATGGATGAATGGCGCTGAGGGGCCAACGATAGGGAAAGAGCTAGGGAATACATATAGTGATCAGGACGCTATGCGTACATATGGTACTGGCAGTACATCTCAGAACTCGATGGTACACCTCCGGCCAGCAAGTCCTTGGCTAGTACCACCATCATTGTCCGTTGACGAAGCTATACCATCAATTAGCATGTGTGGAACGATCTGGTGTTCCTCGGTCTTCGCAGCGCCTGCATATTGCAGATGAATCTGTTCACGAAGACAACATAGGAGTTGCGTTTCTCTATTCCCGGCATCTCCGGACAGTGACATCTTGCCGCGTACGTCGACTCATCTCAGTAAATCATCTTAATTCATGTTTTCACATCGCACATCTGTATCTCGACATCATGGCAGACGAGTCTTCTCACAGGGCAGATAAAGCTCCTCCAAAAACAGCCAAGATGCTACTGCGGGTGCTCGACGAACTGGGCCTCGTCAACCTCTACCGATCGACTCTCGACGTAAAAGTTCTATGCATACAGAGATTCGTCCGCCTGTTCGCATACGGCGGCTCTACTCTGATACTCGTGTCCTTTCTGTCTACCCTCGACATCTCCGATGCTCAGATCGGTTTCTTCATGACGCTTACCCTCATTGGCGACGTCCTCATCAGTCTTGCCTTGACCCTGGTAGCCGACAGCCTCGGACGGAGAGCAATCCTGGCCATGGGCGCTGCACTGATGACGGTGAGCGGTGTAGTGTTTGGATTGAATAGCAACTACTGGGTCCTGCTGCTCGCTGCCGTGCTGGGTGTCATCAGTCCAAGGTAGGTTCTGCGCTTTGCTACTGAGATCGTCGCTTATCTTCGCAGTGGAAATGAGATCGGCCCCTTTCGCGCCATCGAGGAATCGACACTAGCTCACCTCACGCCCGCGGCTGCTCGAGGCGATGTCTTCGCATGGTATACGCTTATCGGTGCTGCTGGAACCGCGACTGGTATCATGTGCAGCGGGTGGGTGATACATTCGCTCGAAGCCCAGAGTGGCTGGGAGCCATTACGCGTCTATCGAGTCATATTCTTCGGGTACGCAGTTATCGGAGCTGTCAAGTTCGCGCTCGCTTGTGCTCTCAGCAAAGCTGTCGAAGCAGAGAAGAAACGGCCAGCACCAGTCAGTGCAGAAGAGGAGCCTCTGCTGCCTGGCAATGGAGCAGCTCCACCATCGACGGTCAAGAAGGAACCGAAGCGCTCTTGGACGTCCATGTTGCCAGACATCAGTCCAGAGAGCCGACTCATCGTCTTGAAGCTCTGTATGCTGTTCGCTGTAGACAATTTTGCTTCAGGGCTGGCACCATTGTAAGGCTTCCAACTATCAACAACCACATCACACAGTCTGACTTCGAACTAGGGCATGGATGGTAAACTTTTTCCAACGCAAATTCCACCTCGAGGAAGGAAAACTAGGAAGCTTGTTCTTCGTCACCAGCATCATCGCCGCTGCATCGACATTAGTGGCTTCGTCCCTTGCCAAACGCATCGGTAACGTCAAGGTACGCGAGAAATTACTCTATATATGGTGATCGCTGACTCAGACGTATCTAGACCATGGCATTCACCCACCTACCATCCGCGATCTGCCTCGCACTGGTTCCAATACCGTCCTCAGCAGCACTCGCCATGACTTTACTCATCCTCCGATCATGCACGCAATCAATGGACGCCGCCCCGCGATCAGCATTCCTGTCAATGGCTGTTCTTCCGAGCGAGCGAACCGCGGTAATGGGCTTGATAAACGTGCTCAAGACAGCTTGTCAGAGTCTTGGCCTGTTAGGTACAGGCTTGTTGGCAGACAAGAACTTGTTCTGGGTCGCGTTTGTCGCAGCCGGTTCACTAAAGGCGTCGTACGATATTGGAATGCTGGTCATGTTTTCTGGTCTGAAACCACGACAAGAACAGGCGGAGCAAGGACGACAGCAAGTGAACGATGCAGAGGGAACGCAGCAAGTGAATGAAGCGCCGCGGTCAGAGCCTGCGGCCACCGCATGAGGAGTAATGATTCAGGAGTACATACACTACTGCTTGTACAGCCAGATCAGCATGCTCTGATAATCCGCAACATCCCAATCCAGGTTCAAACCACCATTCATGAGCGTCGCACCACTATACGTCCCATTGAACAAATTACTCGCATACCTCGCCGCAGGATCCAACCCTTGCAACCTCAGCGGCGGCGGCGCAGGCTTGACCGTCGCCATCTGCTGGAACGCAAACACGACCGCCGTCCCGTTCTGCGCGACAAACTGCACCGCCGGCCAATTACTGCGGTCGGGCCACACGAGGCGGTAAAAGTCGCCAGAAACGACGATCGGATTGATCTCCTCCCAGTCGGCGAGGATCGACGGTATAGCGTCGCGCTCCTCGGCGCTGAGATGCACGGGGTTGAGCTCGAAGCCGAAGGAGCCGCACATCAGCGCGACGTGCGCGCGGTACTCGATCGAGATGTTGCGCTGCGTGATGCCGTTCGGGACGGCGGAGACGTGGCAGGCCATGGCGGACGGCGGGTAGGCGAGCGACGTGCCGAATTGGATCGTCAGGCGGTCGGCGGCGTCTGTGTTGTCCGACGTCCAGATCTGCGGGTAGTTTTGCAGTATGCCGGGGTCGAAGCGGCCGCCGCCGGATGCGCATCCTTCCCATAGGATCGAGGGGTATGTGCTTGTCAGGTTGTCCATCACGCGGTACATGCCGAGCATGTACTCGTAGTCGGCGGCCGGAGTGGGCATTTCGTGGATGCCGCGGTTGTTGTCCCATTTGATGTATGTGATGTCTGCAGAGTCGATGACGTTGGAGATGGCGTTGATGATGTAGTCCTGGACTTGGGGCATACCGAGGTTGAGCACGAGTTGATTGCGGGTCAGGGTTCTTGCGTGTTTACCCGCGTACATGACCCAGTCTGGATGCTCGGTGTACAAGGTTGAGTTCGGGTTCACCATCTCCGGCTCTACCCAGATCCCGAACGCCAATTTCTCGGAGGTGTTGTCCACGGTGAAACTATCCACGGTCGAAACGTATGGACGCAGACCGTTCGGGAAGTGATCAGGGTTTGGTATCCAGTCACCCAGACCGGCTGTATCGTTGATGCGTGCAAATGGTGTCTTGCCGAACCAGCCGTCGTCGTTCACGAAAAGCTTGATACCAAGGTCGGCCGTCTCTTGTGCAAGATTGTCGAGCGATGTCTGGTTGATGTTGAAGCCAAGGCCTTCCCAAGAGTTGAGCAAGACAGGTCGCGTTTCGAGAGTGTGGTTCGATTTTGACAGGTGGTTGCGGTACAGGTCGTGGAAGGACCTTGACATACCACCGATACCCTCAGACGAGTAGACCGCGACAGCCTCTGGGGAGGTGAAAATCTCGCCAGGCTGAACAGGAACGCTCGCTTGGAGTGGGTTCAAACCCAACAGTACTCTGACAAACCCATGAGAGTAGCGTTGTGCGGTAGCAGCGAAACTGCCAGTGTACACCAAGTTGAAGCCCCAGACCTCGCCCGAGCTCTCGGTCGTGGTAGGCGAGTGAAGTGCAAAGAAGGGATTATGCACATGCCCCGAATATCCTTCACTGCTTCGGAAGCTAGTCTCGCCATAGTCAACTGATCGAATGACTCTATTCATCTCATGAGCCCAGTCGCCCTGAAGCTCAAGCATCTTGAGGTCCAGATTGGGGAAGTCAGTGCTGAAGCTAGCCGCGCGCTCGATCGTGATGTTGTTGGTGCCGTTGTTCGTGATCTGGAAACTCCGAGCGATGGCGTTGTACTTGGGAAAGATGGAATATGACAAAGCAGCCGAGACGTCCGAGTAGTTGTCGTACAGCCTGACAATCAGAGTCGTGACATCGCTAGCATTACCGAAAGTTGCTGGCAGGCCTGGTAGTGGTGGCTTGCCCTGGACGATTTCATTGGACTGGTAGACAAAGGCGGAGACCGTATCGCCGTCGGCATGAGAGATGTGAATCGCTGGCAGACGATAGTCACTGCGACCAATATCTGGAAACTCGCGACGGTCGTTTGTTAGTCCATCTGACCAGCCACCGGCATACACGGATGGTGAGGCGGTGAAATCGTCGACGTGTCCGCCAAAGTGATCAGAGAATAGATCACCGGAGGAAGGATCGACGTGGAAGAGATATGACACATCGTTGCCGACCAGTGAGAAGTTTGTGCCAGTAGCCGTGATAGCTAAGTCATGTCAGTCACGGAAGTGGTGATGGTTATAAGTTCAATGGTGTGCTTCAGGACAAAATGAGACGAGATCTTACCTTGACCAGCAGCAACTGCTGATTTCGCGAGAAATACTCCACAAGCAGCGCGAATGATATGCATGATGAATATGGTTCTTCAACAATACATTTGCTGCCGGGGATCACCTTGATATATCACCTCAATTACTCATGCAACAATATCTTGTCCGGTGGGAGGCGGGGTCGTCCCCATTTGTTGCGGGGCGACGAATGGATACTCGTGAAAGAGTCGTACAGAAGTGTAGATCCATGTCTTGGCCATAATATTACCCGCAAGCAAACAAATTAACGAGATGTGAGGCTTTGGAAGGATCAAAAATGTTGTGTGAGCTGTAGCACTGCCATTGAATACAGCGTGTCGTGAACTGTCACAGGAGCTTGACGTTGACAGACTTTGTCCATCATTCATCATGGCTCAGGGCAGACACAACTTAGCAACACATTGCAAGCCTCTCGGACCGACTCGATGTCTATCGGCACCCAAGCATGATATGGGCTTGAGATGAAGTTGAGTTTTGGTCTGATGCAGACCGGAAGCTAAAGCGGGGTACCGTGTGGGGTGCAAATGCCTGAAGCGGGGAGGGGATACAATATCGCATGACATTGATCAGTCAGCAGGAACGCTCCTCTCCGAGATCGGTCTTGAGTCACGACTCTACCATGGGAGCACATGATAGTTCCATCCTTTTTCGATTAGCACGACATCCAAGAGTTCGAAAGAACCACGCACGTAAACTGGTCGCAGATTCGATGGATTAACAAGAAAGTTGGCGAGGCAATCGAGAATGGAATTGCCGGCGGAGGAGAATATTTCGTATTTTCATTCAAGTTCTTAGTCGAAGATGAGTTGCATGTTGCACATCCTCACCATCGAGTTCGAACCCACCGGACATGGCCATGGTAGTACAGTCAGCCTGCAGGACCATCCCCGGTGTCTTCACATCCCCCTGTCCGTCCACCGCGCAGTGTTGAATCCGACGTGTTCAGGAAAGCGGCTGATCACAGCGCCATATTAACTCGATGCCTTCAAGCAAACAGTCGTGTACTGATGTCGACTGGCGCACTGAGTGTCCGTTTGCGCTTCGAGAAGAACGACGTGTCAAGACCTACCCTTCTTCGTAAACCATTGTCTTGATCCTCAAGACCGGGATCAGTGCAGTAGGAAACTCCTCAAGGCCTCCCGCACCGCATCGGGCTTTTCCATATGCGACATGGAGCTCGCGCCCTCCACCCTGACCCACGTCATGTCCTTCAGTCCCGCCCTGACTTCTTCCACCACCGCCTCAGTCGCCATATCGTGCTCTCCATTGAGATATAGCACCGGCACCTGAACCTTGTGCAACTCGTCCTTGATCGACCAGTCTTGCAAAGAACCGCTACAGTAGAACTCATTCTCTCCGACCATAGTTTTGTAGACACTCGGGTTCTTCTCACCCCACGCAAACGTCTCGAACACGTTCCACGGCATCGGATACAGTCGACAGAGGTGACGCTTGTAGTACTCCCATGTGGCGACTTGGTACTCGGGATGGCTGAACGTGCCGGCCTGCTCGTGCTCCAGGAGGACTTCTTGCACATCCTGCGGCAGTTGCGCCCGTAGATCCTGTGCAGCTTTCACCCACGTCGCCGACGACGCCGGCGTGCCTTGAACGATGAGTTTTTGCAGTCCAGTGCGTCTCGGTTTCGAGTCACTCGCCAGCATGAATCCCATCATTCCGCCCCAACTCTGACCCCAGATGTAGTATTGCTCGATTCCGAGCGCCGCGACGAATCGGTCGAATTGCTCGATGAAGAGCCCGGTGGTCCAGAAAGATGTGTCGCCTTCCTTTTCCGGAAAATGTGTGCTTCGTCCGTTGCCGATCTGGTCGTACAGCACTGACGGAATGTCGAGTCCGGCCAGCATGTCCTGCGCCGGCCACATGTCTTCACTCGCGAGTCCAGGACCTCCATGTATGATGATGACGGGCACGCTCGCCCGTATGTCACCGCAGGTTCGGTACCATGTCTGATAGCCCAAGAATTCTAGGATGTCTTCTTGCTTGATCGCCGCCATCTACAGACTTTTTGTCGGGACGTGAGAGCGATTTGTCCTTGGCTTGATCGCAACAATAACACCTAAATTTAATCAATGACAAGACACGTCGCGCGACTTGAAAAAGCGCGAGGTGATCAGCCAGGAGATAGGCATGAAGAGATAACGACTGTTAGCAATACCCCAGATTGGGCACTTTGAACGAGTGCGGCCCGTTGAAATTGACGATCGACTAGCGACGGAAATGTGTTGTAATCTGGCAACTCCGCCACCTATATTGCTATAGGGAATGTGTAGTTATGTAGAAATAGCACAAGCCGAGTGAACGCCTCTGCCGTGACTGTTAGGGACACGGGAGGCAAGTTGAGTAGCAAGCACCCCGGCGGCGACCGATATACGAACCGACCTCGTTTATCTTTTCACGGCATCCTACTCGGCCCTACAGATTCTGCAGCAGGTGTGAACGAGTCTCATCGGAATGGTACATTAAGTTCAGCTGGATAGATTTCATCTTTGCTTATGTCATCACTGTGACCGTCACTGACCCCGAGAAAAACGAATCGGAAGCCACATCCATCGTGCTCATTCCGCCTTGCTTCTCGCCAGCAGCTTCACGACATCAGGAATATTAAACATTCCCCTGATCATAAAATCCATAGCGTCCATCGGCAGGAACCTTCGGACAAACCAGACGAGGAAAGCATTACCTCCCATCCAGAACCTTCGCACGGGATTCTCTTTCGTGACATTCTTCACGACCTGCGCAGCCCACACATCAGCGTCGATGCATTGCTTGATCGTAGGACTTTCGTTCAGAACCTCCTCAATCCGGCCTCGCGCCGGCCCGTAGATCGACGTCTCCGGCAATCGCACCGGAGCCGCGGTGTAGATGTTGGACAAGACGTTGCCGGTCTTGAGCTCCACGACCTTGACGCCCAGCGGTGCGACTTCGAAACGCAATGAGTCGGTGAAAGAGGCCATGGCTGCTTTCGACGCCGGGTAAGCGGACTCGAACGGTACAGGGACCAAAGAGGAGATGGACGTGTGGTTCACAATTGTGCCTTTGGACTTGACCACGAGCGGTAGAAAGGTCTGGGTCATGGCGATAAAGGACCAGACGTTCAGATCGAAGAGGGCTTTGGCATCTGCTATCGACATGTCGGATATGGGAGACTTGTACATTCCGCCAGCGTTGTTGAGCAGGATGTCCAGTCGGCCCCCGGTGCGTTTAGTGACTTGGTTGAGAGCTGCATTGATCGAGTCTTGATCGCAGACATCCAATCTCATGGTTTCGATGCCGGCCTCTTTGAGATGCGCCATCTTGGATTCGTTGCGTGCTGTTGCGATGACATGGTGGCCGGCGGCGTGAAAGGCCCGAGCTAGTGCGTCTCCGAGACTACCCTTGGAGCACCCGGTGATGAGTACGATCTTGGGAGTTGAAGACATCTTTTGTCATAGAGAAAGCCGTGGACTGATGGGTGAGGTTGGGTCTGGACTGACAGATACCGTGTCAACCGCATCAGATGTTTATATCACGCATGACAGCCCCCTCGTCTTGGTCGACAAGGTTGTGATATCTCCGAGTGCTGATTAATCCAACGATCCCACGCAGGCTACCACGTGACAATCAGCCTAGCCTCGGCTCCTGCTAGTGAATCGATATTGCGAGACGCAAGCATGCTGCGGCCGGGTGTTTTGATGCATGTCTTTCGTCGGCGGAAGTGATTGCTCCGGTGGTGGAATGCGGAGCAATTGGTCGCCGATCCACAGCTCAACTACATTGGGGTATTGCCGATTGATGGTAAAGACGTGACCGTACATGTATTCCATCGAAGTGCTCACCTTACAGTAGGCAAATTATGAACATTATGTGCTTGATGCATGCAGCGACACCAATGATGCTTCAAAAACACAAACCGGCGCCCAAGTTCTCGAAACATCGTTGCCGGTGGTGGTCGTTGGTGATTCGATATAGTCAGATGAATGATAGCGATGCGTGCGATGGATTTGCCCACCTTGGGAATATGACAGATGAATCTGATCATTCGAAAGCACTGAGATTGGAACAACATATATTCATTGGTATAAAATTTATGCCAGAACTGGGTATCTAATTGGGTTGGCACTTTTATACACTCGCATCACCGTAACGTCTCTCTTCCTGTACGACGATCTCCGAGGTGATGTGGATATTCGACTTGTCCTGCATGGTCAGACCTTTTGTCGATGAAGTCTCCAGCTCGTAGATAGCACTGTGCTCATCCGAGGACCTCGCAGGCCCAGTCGCATTCCTGTTGCTCAAGCGATCCCAATCTTGCGCGGAAGACCCTTGCAGTCTGGTAGGCGACGATGTCGGGCGTTTTGCGAGGCAGAACAGAGATCGGAACATTTGAGCGTACTGCTTGCGGTATACTGCAGTCGTGCCAAAGAGGAAGAATGCAAGAAGACCGACGGTGACTTGCGGGATGAAATTGACGATATCGTTGATGGTACTACCGGCGGTGAAGTTTGGACTGGATAACGCGACACTGTGTTGAATTTTGTGGTATCTGCTGACTCGGAAGTAGATGAGGAATACCTCCAGAGCGCTGTGACATTGTCAGTCGGTGTGGTTATGATGGTATAAGAAGATCACTCACAGCAAGAGCACAAAGGCGATGGAGAAGCGTAGAACCAACCAGTGGTCAACTCTGACTCGGTTGTGTTTTGGCGGTCTGTTGGCACCACCTCCAATAGTGCTGGTAAGTCCATATGTCGGTTGAGTAGCTGGGGTAGAAGCAGAGTAGGCATGTGAGCTCTTGAGGAAGCCCAAGCGAGATGCAAGATATTTGGACAAGATGAGGATGACGCAGACGGCACCGAAGGTGCAAGAGATGAAGACTGTTAGGAGTTAGGTCAATAAATTTCAGTCGCTCAAAGCGGCATGTTACTTACAGAAGATGTTTGTGACCAACAAAGCCCCGGCAAAGTTGGTGTTGTTGGCGATCTGGGGGCTCAGCCCAACAATGATGGCGGGCATGATCCATGCAAAGACCTTTGAGGTGTTTCCGACCATGGGGAAGTATGGTGTGATCCTTTTCGGTCGCCATTGCCAGACGCTAATGGTGAGGTTGATGGCCCAAAACAACATGAGCAGAGCATCGACATTGTAGAGATAGTTGGCTATCCAGTAAAGAACAGACAGGTAGCCGGTAGAGAAAGGACCGAAAGCGAGTTCGGGACGCGAGTATGCTCGAAGGGTTGCTTCATATGTACCGACGACAACTTCATGCCATCTCGCCATATAGTAGAGTAGCTGCAAGCAAGAGGTTGTGGTACTGAGAGTTGTGGAGATGGCGAAGAGGAGGACGTATGTGTATCTCTCACCAGATTTAACCAGGACAGAGATGAGCATCATTCCAAGAACAAAACAGCAGAGCGAGTAGAGCAGGACGATTGTAGCAGCAGCCACGGCGCTGCTGGGCATGTGCTGCGGGCCTGCCATAGCAAAGTTGTCGGCCATGACTTCTGGTGGTTCTGGTCGAACGACAGAACAGAGCAAAGAACTAGAAGGTAGCCGCGTCGATCAGGAGGCAGAGGCAGAGGCGGGTCGGGTTGTGGTTGTATATATGAACGCTGACCTACCTGTCGGTAATAAGAACTGACGAATCGAAACGATTTGAGTTCAGACGGCTAGTCTGTCACAAACACCGATGAAAGACTGGAAGTAGGCAAAAAGATGATGAATGCCGACGTGCTGGCAGACACGAGCCGTTATGAGGACAACGGGCAGACTACTACTGCATTGGATGCAGACCGGACCGCTGCGTAGTAGAAGTAAACAGCTGTGGCCGTTGAAACAAGCGCATACGGCGGAGCATCTTCGTCTTGATGCTTTCTCAAGCTCCACCTCGAAGCGCTATGAAACAATAGAGCGTCAGGTTGGTCGTCAGGTCGAGTGTGCTTTGGACGGTTGATTGCCGAATCTTCGACCCACCGTAAGTTACCGCATCCAGTGCCAGTGCTTTGTATTTGAGTTTGGCTGAACTAGCAAAGAGCAACCGTGTCGCGTGGAATCGTTGAACAACAATACGATGCATCATGCATATTAGCCGAGTCTCTTGGACTGTGGACAGGAATTAGTCGTGCTGTAGCTCGACCGTTTTCAACGCAGAAGTCGGCCGTCTGTTCCATTCTGGCTGCGGGTGCGTCACTTAGAGAGTGAAGTTGAGAATGTCTCAGCAGGTGATATAGCACGTTCTGCAGATACGGTCAGATACTTGCGATCGAGGAAAACATCATCGTACATTGGCTTCGAGTGCTGAAGTTGTTTCGGTCGGTCAGAGGGTCCAATGGAAGGTCGAGATGAAGCGGTTCGGCAATGGATACCTAGCGCATTACTCGAGATGCGCCATGGTTCTAGCGCTGCGCTGGTTGCATTCGGCTGCGAGGCTGCTCATCCCCACGAGGGAGGCAGGCATCTTCTCTCGATCCAAACAAAGTCATGGACCCCGTGGTTGTTTTGGGCTTGCTTGCGTAGGATCTGCCGATGTGCAAGGAGCACCATATGGCATCAGTGGTAGTCCCTCAGCAGCTACCAGCTACCGGATCATCGGAGAAGGATCTTCACCTGTTCCGGCACCACGAATGGAGTATAGTAGCCCGCTGAGAGGCATGGCCATGACCATGACCATCAATCGTTGCTCGAACCCGGACTATCGGCGTCGGTCATCGATAAACGAAGGAACAGCTTGAGGGTCATACGCTGTAGCGTCCGGATGTACGCCTTACACCTCCATCTCGCAGGAGTAGATGCTCGGATATAAGCAAGCGTTTGATCTCAGCGTCTGGTGTAGTGTCGTGGAAACGTGGTCTGCGAATACTCAAACGGATTTCATCATCTTCAAGTTCCAGGTACAGTATGTTACTCACGTGTTTGATGGTTGTGTCAGATCTTGCCAAGACTTCTACCATCGACTTGGCGCAGCAACCAATCGTAGATTCTGGGAATCCATATTTCTTCTTATCCAGCGGTAAGATTGGTATTCTATTATTGCTTCACGATCGGCGACCTTGGGCAGCTGAATACAAGTATTCACAGTACCAAACACGACAAAAGAAAAAGCTCAGAATAGCACACTGCCTGACAGTAAGGTACGGCATCCGAGGCCGAGCCGTGGTTGCCAATGGAAAGCTCTTGCCGTGTTCCGATGCTGGGCCGGCGGCAGATCGACATGGCTGAAACATCTTGTGGATAATATAACGAATGCGCGCTACAGATACACAGCCCTGGCCTGAATAAATCGATGAGGCCATACATCTATCTTATCATCGGGCAATAATGATGCTTCCAGGGTCGTGTTCCTTCAGCGATCAGATCAGGAATCGGCTTTCCATATGCGATGAACGCAAAGGTTGGCCCCTGGTCCGAACTCTGTTATTGACCGTTGTCGAAAACGATCCATGTCTCAACCCGGCATGACCTAACCTTCTGTAGGAGATCTCCGTACCTCAAGCAGTTGACTGCAGCTTACGCTACACACCTGATAATGTATCAGCAAGCGAGGTCTTACAACACTTGATGAGCTGCTTCTCAGTCACCGTCCAGGCCACGTGTGGCCGTTCCATCATGCTGTGTAGCACTCCTAGCGTCAAGAAACACTCGCGCGACATTGATAACACACCATGAAGGATGATTCACCAAGAACGATCCTTCGACGGACGTACGGGTAATCCACTAAGCTAGCATATTGACATCAACCAATAGGGCCAATGCTACCGAACGAGGCAGTCACGCTTCTAGCAGTTTTTTCATATTCGCTACATGTAATGATCACCACACATGATCACCACACAAGGTGCAAAAGGACAATGATTCGAAGGCTGTCTTATATAGTCGCTATCCTACCCAATCACCTCTCTTCCACTTCGACATGATCAACCACCCTAAGCCGGCCTCTCGATATGCTCCACCTCCACGACCTTGCCCTTGCCCGTCACAACTCCATCAACATAATCTTCACCAGCAGCAATCTTGCGAGCATCTTCATCGAGGTGGGAGTTTGGCACCCACTTGCTGCCAGGAACGAACGTCGGACTCTCATAGAACAGCTCGTCCATATCCTCCAAACTGAGCCCTTTGGTCTCGGGCAGGAAAGCCCAAAACACCAGGCCGTTGACAAAGTTACACACAATGAAGACGACGTAGAATTTCCACCCAATGGCACTGATCGCGATCGGCGTCACCTGTCCGATCATCGTGTTGAACGCGAAACTCGTCATCGCACCGACACTGACACCTTTCATGCGGAGTGCCGTTCCGAACAGTTCGGCTGGAATCGCCCACGACATCGGCCCAGATGTGACGAAGAAGACAAAGTTGAAGATCCACGTGAGCGCGACAAAGCCCCAATGAGCGCCAGTGTTCGCCGCAGACGTCGGGAACTCCTTGATCAGAATCGCGTTGATCAGAAAGGTGATGCACATCAGCCCCGCGCCGTAAATCTCGAGCGGTCGACGTCCAATCCGATCAATCACAAGGATACACACCGAGGTGCCAGCGAACGCAATGATGGCGTTGACTCCGTTGAAGAGCAGAGACTGCGACGTCGAGATACCGATCTGGGCGTAGATCTGAGGCGAAAAGTACTGGATCGCGCTGACTCCCGTCATTTGGCACTCGGCTTGGATAAAGCATGCGAGCATCGTTCTTCGAAGGTTTGGCCAGTCTCTGACGAGATCGAAGTAAGTCTTCTTCTTCTCCAAGTGTTCCGCTCGTATCTGTGCCTGGATGAGGTTGAATTCGGCCACTACGTATGGATCGGATACGTCGCCGTGGGCGTGAAGAAGGGCGAGGTTGCGCAGACCTTGGTCGGCGCGGTCATGGTCGCAAAGCCAGCGTGGACTCTGTCATGGTGTCAGCTTGTGATTGCAGGATCCTGAGAACAGACACGAACCTCTGGAAACATGTAGATCAAGCTGCCGAGAAAGAGTGCTGGAATGATCTGTACAGCGAGCGGTATGCGCCACTCTCGGCTATCACCAGTACCCGTCCAGGTGAGGTAGCAACCATAGCCGGTCCAAGCAGCAAATATCTGGCCCAACGCATTGAACAGTTGCTGAAGACTGGTCACCTTTCCTCGAATGCGACGATGGGTGATTTCTGCCTGGAAAATCGGAATGATCATGGTCAGAAATCCAACGCCGAGACCAGCAATGAACCTGCCGGCATACAGCATGCCGATAGTGACACCGGCCGTTTGTATAATGCCGCCGACGACGAAGATACACGACGCCATCAGGATTGTGCCTCGTCTACCGAGCTTGTCGGTGAAGCCTGCTCCAAAGGCGCCGAAGAAGCATCCGCCGGTGAAGAGAGCGACGACGGTTCCGGATCGAGTGTTGGAGTTTTGCTGCAAGAACAGAGTCTTGAACGAGTCGGATGCTACGACTTCTGCTATCACCGCCAAGTCGTATCCGAACAGGAACGATCCTAGCGATGCAAAGCATCCTACGAGAAACTGGTATACTCCTGGCTTCATGATGTGATTATTCAGGGGATGTGAAAAAAAGAAAGCGATAAGGTCGGAGGGGGATACTTATCTCTTTATTCGTTCCACCATCGTACTCTACCCATACAAGCAGGTACATGTATATCCGGCGGGACTTGGCCGGCTGGTCGTCCGCAGAATCCTCCATCGCTATAGTTTGCTCCTCTGTGTTGCGCAAAGCCAAATTGACAGAGAAGTAGTCGTCGTGACCTGCCCAAGGGGGTCACGATCTGCGACATCCGGTGGGGTGCATGGCGGTGACGGTCATCACCCCAGATCGCTTCCCCTCGTGGTGCGGGGAAATAAGCACTTTTGCCCACGACTAGCCCCACATCTTGGGGAACTCGATGATCTGCAGCCACACATCTTCCACGACTTGCAGGGTTAAAATCGAATCTGTATTTGGGGTATCTCGTCTCAGGATGCTATCGTTGTCATCAGTCTTTTCGAGCCTTGCTGTTCTGCTGCGGTTGCGGTGCCGCGGTATCCGTCTGCGCACCGTTTGCATCAACAATCTCGTGCACCTTCATGTCCAGTCCTACCCAGAACCGCTTGCCTCGCCAGGTCACTGTGACACCGCCAAACACAGCCCAGAGCCAGATGGGAAATGCGAGAAATTCTCGTCCCAGCCACGCGGCGAGCCAGGTCAGGAACGGTCTGCGACGGCCGCCTTTGGGTGGTCTGGCGAAAACTGGCGTGTCTTGATCAAGATCAATAGATGCGCCTGATTGCAGCTTCAGGTACAGTGTCCAGTCCATCAGACACCACAAAAGCATGCTAGTGATCCAAAACGCACCAAATGCGGTCCAAGTCTGCGGTACACCAAATGTTCGGTGGAAGAAGGGAAGAGTTGAGAAAGCAAGTCCGCCGTAAATTGAGCAGAAAATGCTCTCCGTGCCGTGCTCAACCAGTGTCGCCAATGTCACGGTGAACTTTCGAACCCTCAACCATCTCACCCTGCGCGCAATGTATTCCCCAACACTCATACCAGCCATGGGTTGTATAGCCAAATCTCCAAACACTATTCGGTGCTTGCCCCATTTCTCTCCAGCTTCTTCTTCCGGTACCTTCTTTCTCCACAGCAGATCACCTATCAGATGATCTTCGCAGATGTTCTCCGAGAAAAAGTCTATTCCTTGGCCATCGGTAAGACTGTTGAGGTGAGATGGTCTAAACATGGTGGATTTGCCGACGATACACGGCGCGATCAAGACGGTGTTGATCGCGGTGTAGAACTTGGCGTGCGACGAAGACATGAAGAGCTCTTCAAGGCGACCACCGCCGTACTGCCAAACATTGTGCTCCAAGTCCTGAGCTGTGCGTAGATCGTGAGAAGCCGTACTGGTAGTAGTCGCTTGGATCGCATGTGACTCCGACTCGTCAAGTAAGCCCCTGGCATAATCCGGGACAGGAGTACCAGCGACGTCCACGACAAGAGGCAAGCAATGCACAAACTTGTTGGGTGACCCTCCACGCCCTTGCAAGGTATCGACCATTCTGCCGCAGGTTCCTTTGCCGACCCAGACGTTGCAATCGATGATCCAGACTATGTCACCCTTGGCCTCTCGGTATGCTCTGCTCATGTTCCGGATCTTTGGGTTCGGTCCCAGCTGACCGGCTGAGCCCTGACCATGTAGCACCGGATCCTCATCTTCTATATTCAGATGAGCGTCAAACTCCGGAAAGTCGTCAAGTAGTTTCTCCGCGACTCTGACAGCCGGATCGCTTCGGTCGGCAACGCACAAGAAGATGGTCAATCGATCTCGAGGGTAGGATTGTCGAAATGTCGCCGCAAGACATTCGTATAGATTAGGTTCCAGTCCTTTGATGGGTCGAATGATCGTCACGTGGGGACATGATGAAGATGTTTCGCAACTCGCGCGAGGATTAGGATGTGAATAGTGTCGCCGTCTGTAGAAGTCCAATGTCAGTTTTGGTGCATCAATGTCTCCACGGACAACGACTTACAATTGTACATAACCGAGTGCAGAAACAAGAAGAATGAAGATATACCAGACTAGACAGATAGAACATAGGATCCAAGCAATGAGGGAGATGTCCTCCGCCGAGGATGCCTCAGCTCGCATGGTACGAGGCTGAGGTCCGCCATGTACCGACACCATGCGCCCTGATGACAGTATGTTCCCGCGCAGAACCGCGTAAGTAAAGAAATCAACGTGAAATATATTGATTTCGCAGCTGTTTCACGTTTCCAAAATTCATGATCAACAACGGCCAAATTCCGCCGCGATCCCCGCGAATGACGTGAGTGGTGACAGTGCCCAAAACAGAAAGTCCGGTTTGGTGCTGGATTCGGATTATTGCTGACTACCTTACATGTACTAATGACTGCGTGGTCACTTGAGTTGCTATACCACGACCGCGTCTCTTGCGCCAATTACTTCGCATCCTAGACTCCGCCAGCAGTGCAGTCCATTGGCCTTACTATCACCACTATGGCCAACATCCTCGAGCAGCTGGATGCCCAAGTGGCTGAGATCTTCGCAGGCTGGAATCTTTACACGACGCTCATTGCGGTGGTCCTGGTTGCATTTGTCGCATATCCATTGATCTCATTCACGGATCCTGACACTCATCCGTTACTCCTGGCGAGACAAGCTAGACCTGCGCCTGTCCGTAATCAAAGAGAGTCGGCGCTCTATCGTTCCTTGGAAACACCACATGGTTATCCTCTACGCGCGGGTCTGGGTGTCAAGGACGATGATGCGCCTCGCTACTCCGCCGGTCGAGATGGAGACTTGAGAGACGTCTGGAGGACTTTTGCTAAAGGCAACTCCGAGGGTGCGAGAGGGAAGATCATGACAGTGTTCGGCAAGGAAGAAGTGGACGAGCATGAAATTACACAGATCAACAAGGAGATCAATATCATTGGTGGTACATTGTCGTCCGCTGGTAGGAAAAAGGTGGCCATCTATATGCCTAACTGCATTGAGTACCTTTCCACGATCTTTGGTGAGTGGAACTAGACTCGATATACAACGTCAGGACTAACAATCCAAGCTTGCGCATTCTACGGTCTCGCACCTGTTCTGATTCCCTACAACCAGCCACAGGATGTGGTCATGAAGCTGCTCCAACAGACCAACGCGGACTGCCTGATTGCCAACGCCGGATCACTACCCCTCGCTGATCTTTGTAAGAACGTAACGAGCCTCCGATCCATTACCTGGGTTGTCGAGAAGACAAGCAGACACATGGACTGGACAGGCGCACCCGATGAAACCGGCGACAAAGTCACTGTTGCTGTATGGCACAGTTTGATCGAGGAGAACGTTGCAAAAGCGAGGACAGACCTTCTCGAGAACGGCGATATTACACCAGGACCCGTCACTCAGGTCTGGCTTAAGAAGCAAGGCGTACCAGGAGAAGTGGTCGAGTTCTCCCAACAGGTCGGTCTGCTCATACTAACTGATGACTATGGCTGACTCCAGCAGAACATGACCGCAGCCGTAGCTTCTTTGGCCTTTGCACTCCCTATGCATCAGCGATACGGGCCTGCGGACCTGATCCTACCAGCGGACACATTCAGCAACTCTTATGTCCTATGTCAAACCCTCGCCGCGCTGTTCCAACATGCTTCCGTGGCCATCAACTCCGTCGCAGGACCCGGAGTAGATCTCTCGCTCGCCAGCAGAAGTGTATCACCTACCGTCATTATCGCGTCAGCCGAGACAATGGCAACCCTACACAAGACAGAGTCCGCTCGCCGAACAGGCTTTCTACAGCAGCTGGGCCACAACAGCCTGGCGCAGGCCCTGGCCGTCGGAAACATGACACGGAGCACTTTTCTATCACGGACATTCAGCCCACAGGACACAATCACCTCACCACGGCCGTGGAAGCTGCGCCTTATTCTCGTCTGCGAGCGGAACGGAACCGACGCTCCGGTCCTGACCAGCGGCATGCTCAACGATCTGCGAATCTACACAAGCTCGCGGATCTGCTACGCGTTGACGGTACCGAGCGTCGCCGGCGCCGTGTCGCAGACAAACCTGTACGATTACAGAACACACGACGGGCTTGGATATGGCCACTTCGGCGTGCCCGTCAGCAGCGTCGAGATTAAGCTCCGCAACAAAGATGACAGCAAGGTGGCTGGGAACACTCCGGTGGGAGAGGTCGTGGCTATTGGGCCTTCGGTGGCCGGAGGTCAGGCCGGGCTGGGATTCGAGGGTAGAATCAGGGATGATTCGACGCTGGCCTACGCGTGATCCTGGGGGCAGAGAGAACGAGTCCGCGTGGTTGGGCTTCGTCTGCTTACGGTAGATTCCTTGAGAGCAATATAGACCGACACATGACGCATCCTTCCGGACCGTGCAACCAAGTGTGCGCTCCCGTGACGCGCAATCTGTGGTGCAGGTGATATGACAAGCGCTACCGCACAAAAATCACGGCTGAGTTCGTGATTCTGCATCTCGCCTCGTTCGCTCGGTGTGCTCAAGGTAGTTTGGGCAAATGGTGGACTTCAGCCGCGAAATCCGTCAAGTCTGAAGAAGCAGCAGCGAACGATCGTATCTCCGGGACTATCCATTATATAACCAGATAGACATATAGACGTGCCTATTGCGATATTTATAGTATGCTACAAAGATATGCTTATACATTTATATAACACTGCGATAGGAAGGAACGACCTTGCTTAAGCATCACTCGGCTAAAACATTCAAGTTAGAGGTTAGGCACGCGCTAGAATCGAACAACAAACTAGCAAAAAAACTTTGTAGCTCGCTTTGTAACATGTGTCATCCTTAGTGCAGGGGCCATGCTAATCTTCCTAGAAGGGAATTAGTGACTGTTCGAAAAGTAGAAAGAGCGGGGTACGTACTCTGTATAGTTATAAATTGACCAAATGTCACCCCTTGCGGGGGACCCATTCAACGTGGTTTGTGCGCAATATATAGTCTCACTTTCTGCGATGTACTCTTTTAAGCTCACTGGCTGCCATGAAGACTGCGACCGTGTAACCTTTGGCAATTTCAACCCTAGACCGACACATGACGCATCCTCCCAGATTGTGCGACCAAGTGCGCGCTCCCGTGACGCGCGCAAACCTGTAGTGAAGGATGGTATCACAAGTCGCTGCCGCGCAAACACGGTCAAGTGCGCGATACTGCATCTTGGCTGGTTCGCTCGAGGCCCCCGGCTAGGCAATCAATGGACTTTAGCCACAAGTCCATCGAGTCTCATGAATTAGCGAGCATCTGCATCTCCAGGTTTCGAGAATCCGACTGACCTGTCTGTGTTTTGAAACTAGTGCTGATTGATCATTGGGTTCTTGATCAAGAATCTTACATCTGTGGAAATAGAAGTGGGATAGGGCTGTATAGGGCATAAGCCGTGGCGGACAAGGCTGTAACACGGTGCAATGCAGGAGGGTGTGCGTCGAACCGATATGTCTCGCATAAGCACATCGCGCGGTGTAAGAGCAGCCCGAGTATTAAAAAGACCCACCTCATACGATTCGTTATGTCTATACTACAAACTTTGCAATCACTCTACCGCAATGGACCATCTCTCAAAGCTCTTTCTTCTTAGTTCGAACAATATAGCGCTATCAGTGCCCGTGATCCTCCTCGCGTTGATCGCCGGCTTCGTGGCGTCGACCATCAGCAAGGAGCGCCCATGGCGAGGCTACACACTCATCTCTCTCGACGACGAGAAGGGTCTCGGCGCAAAAGCCAGCTGGATCAGCCATGGAAGGGAGCTTCTGGCCAAAGGCCTCAAGCAGGTAAGACTTCCCACCACCAAGTCCAAAGGCCATAGAACACAGGTTAAGCGCTGGAGCAGACGTCTGGGGGTTTTCAGATCATGACCGGCACTGGGCTCAAGATCATCCTGCCTGCACAATACGTCGACGAGGTCAAGAGCTTGCCGCAACTCAGTTTCAGCAAAGACATCGAATACGAGTTCTTCGTTGACTATCCCGGGTTCGAGCCCATTAAGTCGTTGTCGGCGGATCCGAAGGTCTTCGTGGATATGATCAAGATCAAGCTTAATCAATCGCTGGGTCAGTAAGACGCTGTCTGCCGGTTTTCTTGGCTGTATTGACGAAGCACTAGGCCCGATCACAGCTGATTTGGTCGATGAGACCACTTGTTCGCTACACGATCTGTTGGGCGAGAGTCGAGGTAGAATCATCAAGCCCGGGTCTCATAAATGCGTAGACGACTGATGTTGACAGAATGGCACACGACGACGGTCAAGTCGGTTGTTCTGGATATGGTGGCTCGGCTGTCTTCGCGCGTATTCCTGGGCCTGCCGCTATGTCGAGACACGGAATGGCTTGAAATTGCCAAAGGTTACACGGTCGCAGTCTTCATGGCAGCCAGTGAGCTCAAAGAGGTATCGCCCATCCTTCGACCCCTCCTGCACTGGTTCAAGCCTGGGTGTATCAAGGCGAGGCGGCAGGTGCGCAGAGCTCATGTGCTGATCGATCCGGAAGTTGAGAAGAGGAAACGTCGGGTCGAGGATGCCAAAGCTGCGGGCATGAAGCCTCCCAAGACGGCTGATGCCATTGGCTGGATGTACGAACTCGCCAATGGCAGACCGTGCCCATACACCGTGGCACAGCTTGCTCTTACCACGGTTGCCGTCCACACAACGACAGAGGTTACGACGCGAGCGCTCATCGACATCTGCGCTCGACCAGAATTGGTCACGGAGTTACGAGAAGAAGTGATCCAAGTGATAGGCGACAACGGATGGTCCAAGGTAGCACTTTCCCAGCTCAGGCTCATGGACAGCTTCATTAAAGAGTCGCAAAGACTGAACCCTCTAGGAAGCTGTAAGTTGAACGATGCAAGAGATGAGAGACTCGGGCTAATCATATCCAGTGACCATGAAACGTTTCGTCGAGAAAAAGACGGTCTTGTCCAATGGTGTAGTATTGCCAAGAGGCAGCAGGTTCTCCATCTTCCCAACTCGGTACACAGACCCTGAAATATTTCCCGACCCAGAGACGTTTGACGCTTCGAGGTTCCTCAAGTTGCGGGAGGTTCCTGGACAAGAGAACGCACACCAGTCGGTAAGTCTTTGTGCAGATCACTTGCTATTCGGAGAAGGACTCCACGCTTGTCCAGGCAGGTTCTTTGCCATTAACGAGGTGAAAATAGCCCTCTGTCACATGCTGCTGAAGTATGATTGGAGGTTGATCGACGGCGAGGACCAGCCATTCGATTTCCATCGACAAGGTATAACCATGACCAATCCAGGGTTAAAGGTAGAATGCAGAAGGAGAGAGGAGGAGATCCCGTTGTGATTGCAGATAGCATTTCTCAGTACTGATCCGAGTTGGTGGGGTTTGACAGGCGTGTAAGCAGTTGATGGTTCTGATACTCGGTCCGTACGCATGACTCTTGTCATCAAACTATACTCCACATTGATTGACACGAATGTGGCTTCCCATATGGTATGGTCAAGCTGTCAAGCGCTGTTACCAAGCAATTTCATCCGATATGCATCTGAAGGATGCAAGGGTCGCCGAGTTACTGATTCGTATCCTTAGCCATGAAAGACCCCGGACCTCATGCTCTTGCGAGGATGTAAGTTCGGAGCGCCGTTGCCTAATCGTGAGATCGCTTGTTGGCGACGTCGCTATGGTGTCCCGCAATGGTGGTGGGGTAGAACCGTGCGGGGAACAAGAGCAATGAGATATGAATAGATCGGCGAGACGAGGAAGAAGGAGGCATGGTGGAACAGACGGCAGAGCGGTGCGGGGTAGACATGTGAGTTTGGTGACATACAGGTACCTGTACCTACCGGTGTGGTGGCTTGAAGTATGGTGGAAGTCGGCCCTTGCTGCCGCCCAGTTGTCCATTGTAGATGTACGAGATGTTCGAGATGCACAGGGACCGATGGATTCGGAGCTGCGACCGCGATTACGGCACGTAGTTCCGAGCAGTACACGTCGTGTCGTGGTGGGATCGTCTGCTTGTCTGTATGATTGTTGGTAATAATGAGGAGCATCATCAAAGAAGATAGAACAGAGTATTTTGATGTATGGACGCCTATGGTCGGAAGTCCTGATGAGTGAGAGTGAGCGAGGTATGGAAGCTTGCCTACCTAGGTCTGACAGCTGGAAAGAAGTGAGGTCGGGTGCCGGGATGATACACCATGAACGTCATCGATATACCACACTTCTGCTCTACCTGAATAATTCATTGGGCATTTACAAACAACGCTGTATTACAAGACCAATAGAACAATTGTAAAATATCGTATTGAATCAATCAGAGACAAAGCACAACAAGATCAGAGATACACAATCAGCAAGATGCAGTCTGCAATCATCTGGCCGAAGAAGTACCTACCAGGCACGACCGACAACTTCGTCACCAACGAGGTCATCGTCGCCGGTCTCAAAGCGCCACAGATCTGGAGCCTGCTGAACGACATCACGCAATGGGAGACGTACTACGACAACTGCAGCCAGATCACGCCGCCAGCCTCAGGTCCAAAGCTGTCCGAAGGAGACACGTTCAAGTTCAGCACATTCGGCTTTCCCGTTCTCGATTGCACGGTCGAGGAGTCAGTGACGCCTGCGACTGGAAAAGCAGGGAGACTAGCATGGTCAGCGGAGCTCGATGGAGATGCTGATAGTGCCGTTGCCGTCTATCACGCCTGGCTCGTCGAGGATCTCGAGGGTGGTCGAGTGCGCATCCTGACACAGGAGAGTCAGAAAGGAAAACCGGCTGCTGAGCTGGCTGGTGTCAAACCCAACAAGATGTTGCTGGGTCATCAGGACTGGCTGGACGGGTTGGTCAGCATGGCCAAAGGGCAGGGCAAGCTGAGCAGCACCAACTTGGGCAGTATCTCGAAGTAGTGGACGCAGAGCGTTTTGGATCGACCAATATTCGGACAGGCAGCGCCTGAGTAGTAGGACTGATCAATCTGTCGCAGACAAGATTTGTAATCCACGAGCTGTTGTCGATAGAACGCTGTATTTTGATAATCCATATCACGTGACGGATATATGAAAACGTCTCCATTGACGCAGATCTCGAACGTCTGGTCATGTTACAGATGTGCACATGTTCGCATGACTCCAATAAGCCGACCACAAAGCGCTGTCAAACTGTTACGATGGGTCGTCTGGTACGGCCGCAATTCCACATGCCCACATCTTCGAGTGCACATGATGCTGTAGCTTAGCGCGCTGCAGCGTGTGGACTACGAAAAGAGGAGACACGGCCCGCAACCCCGACAAACGGACGCTGTACACGGTACGCGTTGCTGGAGAGTGTACCCGCAGCCAACTGGTGGTGAGCCGTAGCGCGATTTGTTACACGGAAGGAGATCGGGGGCCTTGTTGCCCCCGGGACAGCCACGCAGCACTGCACTGTGCCGCAAGATTGGACCTTGAACGTTGGAGATCGGATCCGGGGTGCCCCTGCAGAGATTATTTTCTCGATTTTGGGGAAATGAGGAAGCCGAGGTCCAGCTACGGTACGCACGCAACGAGTCGAGTGGTTCGCCGTGATCCCACTTTCCAGAGTGCGGCTGAGACTAATAATACAAAGCCATGGATGTGCATTGTGCATGGATCAGATGAGGGGGCCGGCACGCTAGGAAGCGCCACCGTCAGATCGTAATTGTATAGTTTGTATTGCGAAATTTGCCAACCGCCTAGAGAAATGAAGAGACGAACGATGCCCGAGCGAAGGGAGCGAAGGGCGAAGAAGAGTGCCGCGTCGCCTTGGTTGGACTTGTGCGTCTCTTGGATGTCTTGTTTCTCTTGATCGTGAAATTGTTCGAAAGCGTAATGCAACTACATGTGTCTTGAAGTCCATCGCTCCGAATTGAAACATCCCGCCTCCCCCGCGTCTCCGCAGGATGAGGACGCAGCGATGGAGAAATCGGCCCGATATAAAATACCAGACCACTGCAGGAACAACAACTGATGGCGAGCACACATAGGAAACATGAGAGAATGAAGAATGTTTCAAGTGATTGAAATGGTAAATAGATTTGAGGGCAATATAACTTCAAATTATCTGCTATGCACAAATTGCCAGTCATCCAGGGGGAGCGCGCTGTAACATCGCTCTTGACCCCAACGTATAATTATCAGACTCGATGCTCTTGAGAAAAGACACGGAGGAGCATCTAGAAGACGCTTCCCTTGCGCTCGACGTCCTCGACGACCTCGGTGTCGAGCTTGTCGCCCTTCTCCATGCCGATCTGGGAGGCAAAGGTCTGGTGAGGCTTCCACTTGGAAGAGGTACGTGGAGAGGTCTCAGCCATCATCTGGTCGACTTGCTCGAGAGTAAGACCCTTGGTCTCTGGGATGAGGAAGAAGGCGTAGACAAAGGCGCATGTGCAGAGTCCACCCCAGACGAAGAAGACGGAGGAGCGGAGGTTACCCTCGGTTGGACCGACCATGTATGGAGTGATGACGGCAATGATGGTGTTCCACAACCAGTTGGAGGCAGTGGAGAGAGCAACACCACGAGAACGGATTGGAAGAGGGAAGACCTCACCGATGACGACCCAGGCACCTGGACCCCATGTGCAGGCGAAGAAGAAGATGAAGATGGCAATGAATGCGATCTGGGCGTTGACGGCAGAGATGTTGTTGGCGATCTCGTTACCAGCAGCGTCAAGGTGAGTGTGGTTGAAACCGACGGTAACACCAATGATGGCGACAAGGAACTGGCAGATCATCATACCGCAGGCACCCCAGACGAGGAGAGGACGACGACCGACCTTCTCCATGGTGTAGAAAGAGATAGGAGTGGAGCAGACGTTGACAAGGGTGAAGATGAGGGAGATCAAGAAGGTGTTGCCGATAGCACCGGTAGACTTGAGGAAAGGAGTGGAGTAGTAGAAGATGAAGTTGACACCAGTCCACTGCTGCATCATCTGAAGAGAGGTACCGAGAATGGTCTTGCGGAGGTTGGAGTTGGACTGGAAGAGAGAACCCTTGAAGCAGTTGGCCCAACCGCCGACCCAGCCGGTGGCTGGAATCAAGGTGCGCTCGTACTCCTCGTTGGCAACAATCTCGGAAAGCTCGGCCTCGATGTACTCAGAGTCGGCTGGCTGACCACGCAGGCGGCAAAGAGCATCACGAGCCTTCTGAACGCGACCACGCTTGACGAAGTAACGTGGGGAGTCTGGAAGGAAGAGAAGACCGATACCAAGAACAAGACCGAAGATGAACTGGATACCGATTGGGATACGGTAAGAGCCAGTGTCAGGGCGGTTCTCGGTGGCGTAGTCGACGCAAGAAGCGAGGAGGAGACCGATGGTAATGCAGAATTGGTATCCAGAGACGAGGGCACCACGAACCTTGCGTGGGCAGATCTCAGACATGTAAAGAATGACAATGGCCGACTCGAAACCGACACCGAGACCAGCGATAAGACGACCAGCGACAATGAGACCGAGACCGTTGGTAGCGACCTGAAGAATAACACCGATGATGTAGATCAAGCAACCGATACAGACAGTGTACTTGCGACCAAGGACTTCGGCGACATCACCGGCGATGAGGGCACCGAAGAAAGTACCGGCAGAGAGGATAGAGACGATCAAAGAGTTGTTGGAGCTGGAAAGCATGGTTTGGCCAGCACCTTGAATAGTCTGGACGAAGACAGGCGAGGCAGTAACACCGTTGATGTAACCAGAGTCATAACCGAAGAAGATACCTCCGAAGGAGGCAAAGGCGCAGATGAGGTAGGCCTTGAGGGTGACTGGGGCCTCGATGCGGTTGACATCGTCAGTGGTTGCGAGAGCTGCGCCAGGCATGATGGGCAGAATGCAGTATGGAGCGAATGTGTGGAAGTGAAGGAAGATGAGGGGAAAAGAACGAGAGGAGGAGGGGGAGCCGTGGGGATTTAATAGAGCAGCTGGCCAGCAGAGCAACGGGCTGGACGAGATGGACGAGTGGTCGGTCAGTGGACCATGTGGATCGAGTGCGGGCGTGTGGACATGTGATGACAAGCGTTGCGAAGTGAAAACAAATGGCTTTGACACTTGAGAAAGGGCACGGATCTCGAACGTCCCAGGTTTAGCGTGCATTGTTAGTGCCCCGTAATAGTCTAGTCCAGTCCCATTTGTCAATCACATTGGAGCAGATGACTTTTCTGGGGGTGCCGTGTTCTCCGTGGTCTCGGGCTGTTGCTAGCCGTTTTGGGTTTCGATCGGGTAGGCCGTTGCTGCGCGGGCGAAGCAATGCAAGAGATGGCAACCACGACTGGGAGTCCAATGAGCAAGCACAAGGCATGCAGATCAAACTGAGAAGGAACATCTGGCTCGTGCAGTATCGATACATGCTCGTCGCTATCTGAAGGACGAGGAAAATGTGCTGTATCCAGATTGCGACAAGGGCTGCGGTGGCCTCGCGCGTGGCAAGTGCGACCCCAAATCGAGTTCTCTAGACGGTGGTGGCCCCGTGTTTTTCGGTGCCCCCAAGTGGGGAGAGCTCCCGTCGCTCTTGCCTGCCTGCCTAACGAAGGCAACGAAGGACTGGAGCTAGAGCTAGATTCCCGTCCGCTAGCGCTAGCTCCTCCCGTATCATGGGACCAATTACGTCTCGAAACGGGAGACTTTGGAAGCGCTTGGCCAGGTCTGTCTGGTCTGGTTGCAGAGTTGCAGAGTTGCGAGTAGTCGCAGAGCTGTGGCCTCGACCGTTACGAGCAGCGGCAGCGGCGGCGGCAACAGTTCGATCCGCGGTGCCTTTGTGTGGCTGTCGTCTTTGTCCCGTCAAACTCATGCAAGCACACCAAGGACACCGTGGAGCGTTCATGAGCTTGATCAACACGGCAGGCACGCGACCACATGCCATTGTCTCGAGCACAATGGGAAGGCGCGATCAAGGCACGTTACGTTAGGTGAGATCGCATCGTCTTCCGTGGATACAGTCATCACGATGTAGATGGTCCTGACTCCTGCCACCATTAAAATTCGCACATTTACCTTCCCGCACTCGAGTCTGCTCCATCTTGTACGACGCCAGTAGTAGCACCAACACCTGAGGCTGTCTCGAGCTATCAAATCAATACTCCAAAAGTTTAATTCGCCCGATCAATTTTGCCATGCCATGGATGCATCCACAAGTATCAAGCAAGCATTTTCGGCATTCCGAAAATTCACCATGCTCACTACGACACAGGTTTCATGGCCGACCCGTCGGAATGTGCCACTGTCACTGTGCTCTGAACTGGACGTTACCGGCTCCAGCGATGCCTTGCCTGGAATGAGACAATACAGGTACCGTACCTTCTGTTTTACCGGACTCGAAATTGCATTGTTCCCTGTTACCAGAGGCAACCTCCACACTTGGAAAAACTTTTCTCCCCCAGGAAATAATCACTAATCTTCGATGGTTTGAGCGACATAACGCGCACCTCCACCGTCTGGGTCGATTACGAGCTGCTGCAACTTACTCCAGAGCTGCACACGGTACCTCTCCGATGTTATAATGTACTCCAGAATGATTATCGTGCGGGGATACCGCCCACAGCTGTCGATCGCAAAAAGTAAGGTAAACGTGTGATTGACAGCCTCTAGACTCAGCTCTCAGATACCGTACAACATCTTGATCGTCAGCACTCACGACAATTCATGTCTTCGCGAGGACGATATCTAACCTACTCCTTGTCCGAGAATCAAACCACCCCTACCTCGACTATTCCGCGTCGCGCTACGCCCCGTGTCCACGTCGCACCGGCATGTTACATACGCGCTTGCTATACACTATCGGCTAGAAACAAGGTCCGAGTGCTTTTCGGGTCGCACTGAATCGAAATTTCAGTCTCGAAACATGCCGGAAACCAACGCCGTAAAGTTGCTAATGACCGGTCCAGTTCGCGTTTGGCCACGACGGACCCGCTTTCTGCGAGCAAACTCTTGCCGATGTATGAGCCGATCACCCCGTGAATCGCTAGCAACCGCCAGTGACATGCTGGAGAATCTCCTGGAGAATCCGGAGGTCACCATGTGACAAACATGTCTCGCCTCCGACAACGTACCCGACTGACGCTGAAAAGTCCACACAACCGAATCGAATCGACTCCACCGTGCCAAATCTCTGATCGCCGCCCTCCGCCTGAACAGTCTCTCTCCAGGTGGAGAAGAAGCTGGAGACTCGCTAACTTTGCCCCAAAAGAATTTCAGAATGTTCCAGGTACCTTGCAGATCTACTACCGAAACCCAATCGCGTGCAACTCCCCTGTTCGAGCCTCGCGAGACATTGCCCAGGAACGACACTTTGTAACGACTGTGAAAGGCAGTACAGCACAGTCTTTTTCGAATCCAGTGCAAGCAGAACCGGTCAGGACCGGGCTTTCTTTCTCGAATGGTACCTGCCACTGCAGACCGCCACCACAAGCACTACTCGAGCCAGCCACATCTCTATTACCACCTGCTCGGCGAAATGATAGCTCTGGCACTCTCATGCTCGACCTGACGCTCTGCCCTACGATACAAGCACTGCTAGGAGGTCGGACTTTGAGACAAGCACCAGAGTATGTCGTTCTTCATCTTCCAAAACTACAGTAGGTCCTGTCATGACGTTTCCATCATATGTACAAGCTTTTGTCTACATCTGTCCGCGGTGCATATTGTGTGTACGTTCAAACCTGCATGCGGATCGCGGCTATCCGCCAGAATACATGTACTTACCGCCTGGTCGAGACCCGTCTACGTGGACGGATTTGATGAAGACGAAGCTTATACCGTAAATCAAGCCACCCTTTTCGCTGGTTTTGTCATCTTGGGTACGCCCTCTCCGTCAGATCACATCAACGAACCTTGACCGGCAGACGCAGGGAAGGACGACACGAACACTACAATACATCACTCATACTTTCCACTGGGAACATCCGTCGATTCTAGCCTCATTCTACTGCTGACGAACCGACTTCCTTGCCGCAATATGGTTCCGGGTTACCCATTTAAAGCTTCGCCTTGATACCGTGGAGACGTTCAGCATCTTTGGCTGCCCAAACTCTCATAACCATCCTCTGTATCTTCCCGCTCGGACTCTTGGGCACTTCGTCCACGAAGCATACTCCGCCTTCCAGCCGTTTGTGTTTGGCCACTCTTTGCGCCGTCCAGTCGACAATGTCCTTTTCCTTGACCTTGCCCTTTGCGTTGTCCTTCAGCACGACGTAGGCTCGTGGCAGCTCTTGGTGATCCTTGTGCATCGCGCATACCGCTGCGTCCGCGATGTCGTCGTTCTCCAGCAACAACGCCTCCAGCTCCGCTGGTGGTACCTGGAAGCCGTTGACTTTGATCAATTCCTTCTTACGGTCGACGATCCAGTACCAACCCTTCTCGTCTCGGATTGCGACATCGCCCGACCGCAGGAAGCCATCTTCGTCGAAGCTGTCTTTCGTCGCTTTTTCGTTTCTCCAGTATCCCAAGCACACATTCGGTCCTCTGACGTGTATCTCGCCTCTTTCGCCTGGTCCGACTTCCTTCCCGTCATCGTCGATGAGTTTCATCTCAGAGTTTGGGTCGATGTAGCCAACGCTGCCGCTTCGATCGTCCAGACCGCCTGGCACGTGGAGACAGCTGCACGTCACTTCGGTCATGCCCCATGTTTGTACAACCTTGACTCCGCATTTGGCACTGACTTCGTTCTGCAGCTCTTTCGACAGCGGAGCTGCTCCGCATAGGATATTGACCAGACTGCTCAGATCGTACTTTTCCGTTTCCGGCCTCTTTGCAAGCATGACGATGACTGGTGGCGCTGTTTGTATGTGTGTGATCTTGTGTTTCTGGATGTTGCGTAGGAAGTTGTCGTAGTTGAAAGTCCGCATGTAGAAGCATGGCGTGCTGTTGATTGCTGCGGCCGTGATGGACCAAAGTTGGCCGTATGCGTGGTACAGTGGTAGGAAGCCGAGCCACCGTTCTGACGGAGCCTCTGATTTCTTCTGTGGTTGTTCCAGCTCACGCATGTATAGCGATTGACAGACGTTGGCAATGACGTTCTGATGAGAGATCATGACTCCCTTGGGCAGTCCAGTCGTGCCAGAGGAGTAGTTGAGGACCGCGACTCTGGTCTTGGCTTCTTGAGGAGTCATCCTATGCCACTGCCAGCTCTTTGCCTCTTGATCCGAGCCCAGCACCGTCGACCAGTCGTTCAGGCCTTTTTGCTTGGGGCATACCTCGTCTGAGAACAGAAAAATGCGTTCGTGGGGGAAGTTGGCGTTCTTTGCAGCTTCCAATACCACATCCGCAAAAACGGGCTCGACAAGGACGAGCTGGGCGCCGGTGTTCTGAAGCTGAAAGGTAGTCTCTGCACGCTTGTCAGCTACTACCACTGACCATATCTTCTATCTCCATACCCTTGACCCCATATGCCGGATTGCATCCAGTGAAGACACGACCAGATCCAGCTATGCCGAGATATGCGACCGGCACATAGATGTGGTTCGTAGAGAAGACCATGACCGCCTCATTCTGGCCAACCCTCAGCTTATTTAGCCCAACACCCAATTTCTTGACCCATCCTAGCAATTGCTTGGGCGACAACGACCTCTCCGTCTTCTCTGCGTCTATCCATATCGGTTTGTCCGAAGGAGTCTTGTCTGCGGGGAAGACGTATGACAGAACGTCAGTCAGCGGGATGTCGATCTGGAAGGGTGATTTTTGAGGCATAGTTGCAGGTCCAACTTCGATGTACGAACATCCATCGTGAATGCAGCCATATTCGTGATGATGTAGACTTCCTGAGTTGGAGACCTCGGCCGATCTCCATCTCCACCTGCAGAAGTGAGCCCGTCAACCCGGACAATCGGGCCTGCGGGGAGCTGTTTCCCCGCATTTGGGGTAACCCGACTTTCCTCCGCTTCCATTTTCGGCACGACTTCTATTTTACCATTCAGCAAGATCAATGTGAAGAGTATCAAGCGTGGTGGCACGAAGTGTATAGCCATCAATGGCATCGAGCAGTTAGGACATGCTATATGTCTAGCCTGGACTCTACCTTCTCCGTCAAACTTGGCGACGTGGGAAGTATGCGACCCTTCGCGGCGTCTTTTCGCGATACATTCCACAGTCGACGCGCGAACATGCAGCCACCACGACCTTTTCTGTACGGATCCTAGACGCGTAAATGCAAGGTTGGTCGAGAGTATACATTTGTAGGTCACTTCTCAATCTACAATGTCCTGCTTTCCAGCTTCAATCTTCTGCCGCTTGACAAGGATATCATGCCTTTGCGCCACCGACATACTGAAAATGCAGGATCTTCAAAGAAAAAGGTACGGTGTTGGGAAGAGGCCAGTCGCGGACTCGTAGTATTCGCTATCTTCTTGTTGGCCTGCTCCGCATTGTCGAGTTTTTGTATCCTGCTCATACTGGCTTTCATGCTCTGGCAGCATGTCCTCAGCTCTGCAGCGGCGCTTGTGCCTTTCGTCGGTCTGGCTACTGTGGTACGCATGACGGTTCAATGACCGACGTCGTGAGATCTCTAATACCGATCTAGGCTACCATGACACTGTCTTATGTGCTCCAGATCATCCTCATCAAGCTTATCGCCAATCGACCGTTCAGTACCTGGTCGCACCGTGTCATCAGACTCTGTCGTGCAGCCGTACGTCGTTCGACGTGGCCGTTCGTCATGCTCTGGATGGCGTGTGTCGTTGTGGCAATTGTACAAACATCGGGCCAAAAGCCTCTGTGTTTGTCAATCTCTACGTCGACACGCAGCGCAGTAGTACCGTGGGTCTTTTGTCTGGAACAACGACTCATGATCGGGCTCGCTTCAGTCGTAACGTAAGCACACATGTTCTGACGCTGACTACGATACAGAGTACTGACATATTTCAAGGATCTCGATGTTTGTACTAGCCATCTTCCAAGCCAAAGGTTACGACTTGACCGGTATTACATTTTCCAAGGCCCGTCCGTCCGACAATGAACGTAACGACAAGGACTACTTCCACAACAAGAAGAGTTACGATGAAGCGGACAGTCCAACGAAATCGATAGTAGAGCCCAAGCATAGACTGTGCGAGGAAAAGGAGGTATATAACTATCGATCGGTTCAGCATCACAACGGCTCACGAAACTTGGCCTTGCTATGCGCCAGACCATCTCTGCATACTCTGCGCAGCTCAATAGTAACCTCGACACCACCGCCAAAGCATCCTTTGCCACCTTTACCGCCATACCGACCAGGACATCTCAGCGTACCTGTATCGGCACCAGCACAACGAAGCCTTCCGCAACGACCACCGCAGATACACCGTCTGCACCCTGCGTATCACAGGCCTGTCGGACAAGGCCAGTCTATGCGGATAAGCCATGGTCCATCAGCCGGGACTCTACTGTCACTGCCGCCGCCGGCAATGATCAAAAGGCCAGAAAGCAGTGTTTATAGCAGGGATGTCAGTGGAGATGGTAAAGAGGTCGGCGGACGTGAAACCAGAAATAGATATTCAATACCTCTTGGAGTATGAATTGCAATTGTATACAGTATGTACCACTCCGTGCTACGTCCCTGGTATCGTCATGATCGCGGCTTCCTGCCGCACTGCTCTCATCCTCTCGCATTCATAAGTCATCATCCTCAAAACTCCAAACGCCATCTTCCTAATCATTCCGCGCGTCATGGCCGTGTATGAACTGCAGAGTCGCGCTTTGATCATGGTCTGCCACATCTTCCTTGCTCCATCCCGATCGGATTTTGAACGAGATGGTCCGAACATAGTAATCGATTTCGAAAGGCCTGCTTTCGTGCCTATGCCACCGTTGCTGATCCCATATCGAGCTCCCGGTCCATCGCATCACGGTCTTCTCCTCAGCATCGGCCACTAGCAGAGCACCGTCCTTGCGCTCGAAGTACCAGAGAGCGGCCGCCTTGTCCGAGAGGGTATCGACTTGGTACTGTCTCCGCGTTGTGCTCTCGAACTCTACACAGACCTCTCTCACGCTGTTCGGAAGTCTGGCTTCTTTAATCCAGGTACCACAGATGCGTAACGGTCTATTCACTTTCCAATCCGCCCAGTCTGTGTGTCGGATCGTGATTGCCATTCTTTGTGGGTAGAAGAGGGGAACGTCGCAGAAGAATGTTGCGAATGCTCTGTCAAGAACCTCAAGAACCCAGACGTCCACATAGAGTTGGACGTGTCCAATCTCGTCGACTCGTCCGCGGCTTTCATAGATCTGAACCAACTGGCTGCTTAGAACATAGTCGACGGGGCCCCTTGTGGTTGTAACAAGGGGCCCCGTTATTTCTGCTGGGCGAGTTTCTCGCGTGGTGAAATAGAAGACAAGCTCTTGGTTTGCCCACGGCATGAACCACGCCTCGTTGTAGGCTCGCTTGCACGTGCTTAAGAGGGCGGTGCAGGTCTTTTTCGGTGCTAAGTTGCCAGGGCGTCTGTAGGAAGTGTCCAGATGGTATGCAGCGCTAAGGTCATCATATTGGGTTACCGCGAGTGCAAAGATTTGATTGCGGATTTCTGGTAGGATGGATGAGAACAAGGGGCTCTGTTTCTGATCATGGTAATCATTACTACTCCGCTGGAGGTCTTTCAGTCGTTGCTGTACGGTAATTGTATCCATTTGCCTGACGTGCTCTGAGCTCAAATCGTAACGGCCATTAGCTGACATCGGAGCTGGATCTGATGTAGGTTCCAAGTCGCAGGAGATGAGCCCGACTGGAGCTGAGTAGATAATGGAGAAGTTTGAGAATCACCTTATATGCACCTGATGAGGCTTGTGGTAAGCGAGTGAGTTACTTCAGGCAGCAGCGCAAACCAGTCGATCGCAGCAGCACTGGCACGAAGGATGCACTACGAATCAAGGGAAGCATTATTGTCCTGAGTGGTTGTGACCACTTGAGACAGTCATGCTTCTTCGTTGCTGGAAAGTCATATCATGCTCAGAACTGATCGCAGAATATAAATACAACTTGGGGTATTGCGGCGAAAGTTCAGGGACGACAGCGGTTGACAAAAGCTATTACACAGCATTTACGAGGACGACGAGAAGGTGAAGGAGAGCCATCTATTAATATTTTGATCTGTAGTTTCCGTGAAATGGACAACTACTACACCTCTCATGAAACAACCCAGCGGGGTTTTCATGCGAACACCCATCGCGCCCCTGTGGCATTCGGTCGCGACACTGACCTTCCTAGACGAGACGGTGGATGAATTCCGTACGCCTCCAGCGCGGGTCGCAATCATTGTGTGAAGCGGTCGTGGCAACCCAAGTCACCTGACCTTTCTTTATACAACGAACGCGAACGTGGGTACGCGGCGAACGAGGGACCGTCTCAATTGGCAGCTGCTTCAACTGTATCTATAAGCAGAGTGTTTGTCAGAGATGCGATGAAGGAAGAAAAAGAGAAAGAGAGGAGGGAGCGAAGTTATGGTGATATATAGGTCGCGGCTTGGCGTAGGTCACGGCTCGACATTCATTACTTATCCTATGTAATCGCATCCGCCATTGTTTATCCACTCAAACATGCGATGATCTCGACTATACCTTTTCAATATGGATGATCTGTCCAGTCTGGATTGGAACTCCAAATCTTCCAACCCTCCAGCAAGGCAAACGAATGCCACCATAAACACCATCACCCCCAGCTTTCGAGCTACTCCTCCTATTCAGCCCAGTCTTGCCGGTCTGACTCCTCAGGCTGCCAGCAGACCTTCAAGCTCATTGAACGCTTCGAAACTTCCTACCAAATCAGTCTCTCCCGCCAATGACAGCTTCGCCAACTTGCTCTCCATCAATTCGGCCAAGAATCAGAACAACCTCACACTTCAAGATCGACAGAAGCAATTGCTTGCTGAACGACAAAGACAGATTCAAGAGCAGCAGCAGAGGCAGACACAAGAAGCGCGATTCTGGGATCAGATCGGTACTGGGAAGCAAGCTCAGAAAGGCGCAAATGGTCATACGGTGACCCAGCCTCCAGTGGATGATGAAGAGGACATCCTAGCAGCCTTCAGCTCGGCCGCCAAGGTTGACAAAAGCAGTCGGTTCCCCCCTCCAATTTCAGCCGGCGTAAGCGGTCGCAGTACTCCTGCAACTGGCCCCATCAATGGAGGCCTGAATGGTTCCCAGCAGGGAGATGCCTTTATGAACGACGATGACGACCCGTTCGGGCTTGGCGCAATGCCACAGAGGCCGGCCGCTGCAGTTTCTCAGGGAGGAAACAACGTGGACGACGACGACATATTGGGCGATCTCGGAAGGCCTGTCTCGACAAGACCGCAGCCGCAATCACCCCCTGAACCTGCGACTGAGCCAGCACCGACATGCTCGGGAAAGATAGACCCGCTTGATAAGAGCATGGCAGAACTTGTGGATATGGGATTCCCGGCGGAGAAAGCGAAGCACGCACTCATCGAGACAAATTGTAATCTGCAAGCCGCTGTCAGTTGGCTACTCACACAAGCGCATGAAGAATCGCGGCAAAAGTCAGGCGCCTCTCAACGGCCATCGCGCACCCACACTCCGCATGAAGAAATCAGGCCGTCGGAACAAAGGAGAAGACCTGCGGATTCGGATGCTTCAGTACCCGCGTGGATGCGACAAGAATCACGGCAAAGTTCTACACAAAGGCACGAGTCGCCCGCGGGAGAGAAGGACGTATCTCAGTATGCGCAAGAGTTCGGTACGGCATTCTTCAAGTCAGCAAACTCGCTGTGGAAGCAAGGTCAGAAAAAGGCACAGAAAGCTCTGACTGAGCTTCAACAACAGCCGGAGCGAGATTCTAGCCAGCCCAAGTGGATGAGAGACGCAAGTGCAGATGGCCAACAACCTGGATCATCTGCATCAGAAGCTGCACACCGTTCCGAACAGAAGAGAAGGCAGCAGGCAAACATTACTGACGAAGCAGCTCTCCTCGAGTCAGGCGCTTCACGACCACAGCGGGGGCCCAGGCCGCCCCCTGCCAGCGATACAAAATACACAGCAGAAGCGCCGCCGTCAAGAGGCAGGTCGCCTGCACAGGCCTTGCCAGATAGGACGGCACCACAACAAAGGTTTCCTCCGCAATCGAGGCCAACGCCACCACCGCAGCCGACCAAATTGAACCGCCAAATTGTCGAAGAGGAAGCTGCTCAGGCATACGTGAGCTCCGCTCGACGACGGAAACCGCAAGTGCCGGTTGTATCACAACCAGAACCCGAGGTGGATCTGTTTAGCCCTGCACCACCTCCAGCGAGCCGATCTCAGGCGCCTACTCCACAACCTCAAGCAGCGTCTTCATCGTTCAGGCCGAGTAAGGCATCAACTCCTGCCCCAGTATCACGTCCACAAGTGCCGATCCGTACCATACCTTCGATTTCTCCCTCTGCCCTTTCGACTTCGGCACAACATCGAGCCAAGGGTACCGAAGCCTTCAAAAGGGGAGACTATGATACTGCTCATCAGGCCTATACTGCCGCCCTAACTCCGCTTCCACCTACCCATCCAATCACGATCGTGGTCTTGTGCAATCACGCACTGACAGCGATAAAGACCGGCGAGCCCAAAACAGCGGTATCCGACGCTGACAAGGCTTTGGAACTCATTGGGCCAACTAGAGGAGACGGTGAGATGATCGATCTGCAGAATGGGGAGACGCCCAAAGACATGAAAGAGTTCTACACCAAGGCATTGTCACGAAAGGCAGAAGCTCTAGAAGCAATGGAGAAATGGAGCGACGCAGCCACAGTCTGGAGGACGGCAGTTGAAGCAGGTGTTGGTGGCCTTGTTGCTGTTCGCGGTAGGGATAGATGTGAAAAGGCTGCCAACCCGATCGCTGCAGCACCGAAGCCGAAACCCGCGAGTGCTCCGAAGGCTACCCCAGTCGTCAGGAAAGCGCCTGCTGGTACCATGGTTAACCCAGCGGTGTCACAGGCCTCATCCGCGGAAGCAGTCAAAAGACTCCGTGCTGCCAATCTCGAGGCCGAAAAGGCAGACGACGAGAAATTCGCACTTGCAGACGTTGTTCACGCCAGGATCGAAGGCTGGAAGGGCGGCAAGAGCGACAATTTGCGCGCACTGCTAGGAAGCTTGGATACCGTCCTCTGGCCCGAGGCAGGGTGGAAGAAGGTCGGCATGGCCGAGCTGGTGCTACCGAACAAGGTCAAGATTGTTTATATGAAGGCCATTGCCAAGGTGCACCCTGACAAGGTGAGTTATCAAAAGTCTGTGGATTATGGATGTGGTTGCTAATGATCGATTAGGTCTCTCAGTCGGCGACTACTGAGCAGAAGATGATTAGTGGATCTGTGTTTAGCACGCTCAATGAGGCGTGGGATAAGTTCAAGAAGGATAATGGGCTCTGAGTCTCGAATCAGAGCGCCTGTCGGAGGAGGTATATTAGTGCTTGCTGTTGAGTAGACATGATCGCCATGATACAGCCATTGAAAGCAGTTATGAAGGGAGACATGTTCCATGTTCTGCTGGCGCTTCTTGAACCTGAAGATCTGATCCAAAATTGTAACGTGACTAATACCCGGTGAAGGTTCAGAGAGAAGGAAGCGACTGGTTACGTAAGATAACTATAGCTAGAACTTCCAGTCCAGATAGCAGCCATCAGGTGCTACCACACCCACATCATCAAGGAGCCATCAAAACAGTTGTTTTGCGTACTTATACGACTAGTCCCACTCCTCGCCTTACATCGGCCAGTGCTCGATGATCGGACCGCGTCGTCGCCAGTACGCAAATCCGGTAAGTCGTGGATTCGCCGACTACACAGCAATTGTCATACGTGCCTATCAGTAAAGATAAGGTAAGCGATACATGTATACGAGTAATGATTTCCTAGCATCAACCCGCCCTGTTCTAACATTCTGATCTATACCGATACGTTGCAATATACATCCAGTAGGACCAATCTCCACGACCACGCATCTAGCTATGTCCAATGCAAAACCCAACATCGACCTCGGTCTCGGACTGGCAGGCACCCACGTCCTGATCACTGGCGGCGCAGGTCTAATCGGGCGCGTCGTCGTGCAGCACTTCGTAGCCGCCGGCGCCTACGTCAGCAGTGTCGACATCTCGTACGCCGCAAGCGTTCGCGAATCGGAATCGAACACCCACATCGAGATACGAGCCGACGTCTCGGACCCAGCATCCTTCACCGACGCCTGGGAAGATGCCACACAGATCTACGGGACTGTGCAATGCGTCGTCGCTCTCGCGAGTCTGGATCTCAGCGTGCTGCCACAGACGCCCAGTTTCGCAGACTACGACCCTGTGGCATGGAAACGCGTCCTAGACGTCAACGTCGGAGGAACCTTGATGGCTGCGAAATTGTGGCTGTCTGGCCTTCGTAAACATCACGGAATCCCTGGTAATGAGATTCTGGACAACGTCTCATTCGTAATAATGGGCAGCGAGGCGGGCCATTTCGGCGTCAGGACGTGCGCTCCGTACGCGGCGAGCAAGAGCGCCGTGCAAGGCGGGCTATTGCAGAGCCTCAGGGCCGATGCGCCGAGGATCTATCCGCGAGCGAGAGTCAATGCGATCGCGCCTGGAGCGGTCGATACGGAAAGATTCCGGGCGGAGACTGGAGGGCCCGGGACGAGGGAGTGGTGGGCGGAGTGTGTGGGCACGACTGCGCTGGGCGAGCCTGTGCCTTGTGAGGCGGTGGCGCGGACGGCGCTGTTTCTGGCTAGCGAGACGTGGTCGGGCAATGTGTCTGGTCAGTGTGTCAATGTTGACTCTGGGAAGATGGGAGCGGTCATGTGGATGCCGGAGGAAAAGAAGTAGTAATGTCATAGATGGCTCTTTGGGTATCTCTAATTTGGGACGTGGATGCTAAATCCCTGCCGCTATGCAATGTATCGAGGGTGTCTACGCGAAAAGACCTCTTCCGTTCGGACTGCCGCGTCCTCGCTCGTACAGCCACTTGTTGTTCAGACCGACACTCGCCCTGCCTGTTCCGACCGCGGGTGTCGGCGTGCTGGGTAGACCACTACCTGTGCTGCCGCTATCAAAGCTGAGTCTTCTGCTCGTGCTCCCGCTCAGTGCCTTTTGTACCAATGGACTGCCTCCTCCGTAGGGACTTCCCGAAGCTCCTCTTGATCCTGTACCGATACTCCTGTCCATCGAGTCGCTTCTTCCACGGGTCAATGGGGACCCAGAATATGGTGATTGAGAGCCTGCGCGAGAAGCGCTAGAGCGCGGCGTGACAGAGCGCGAGTAGCGGGGTGGTGTGATGTATGAGCCGCCTGGGGTATAAGGGGTAGTCGTGGGCTTCAAACCAAGCAGCGCGCGTTGTGAGGGAGTCAACGGAATATCGTTGATCTCGTCTTTCGGTGCGTACAGTGGTCTGAAGGCGAGCAGGAGGTTTACAAGAAAGTAGAGGCGGACGAGTAGGTATGGGTAGATCTGATATTGTTGGAAAGGGGCCATCTGCGATTGGATAAATGAGGGAACCCTAAGACTTGGTCAGTCCTTGCTCCTGTGCTACTTCCGGTCAGACGAACATGTTGGAAGCAAATGCAGGGACGACGAAGCTCGAAATCAGCATTGTTCCGTGGAAAAGTGCTCGGTTGATGTTGTCCTTGTTGAAGACGTCCGCATTTTGACGCCGCGCGATCTCATCCATACGAGGGTGCTTCCATGTGCCTGGCTGAGGAATCGATTGCTGCGGTGCTGCATTGGGTGTCTGAGGGGCAGGTTGCGAGGATGTTTGAGATTGTGCTCTGGCAGGACTTCCACTCGACAAAGGAGTTCCAGTAACTGCACGAGAAGCAGAGTTCGCCAGTGACACGGCGGTATTTGAGATTGTCGACGACATGAGGAGCTGACTCTGACTGAACTGCTGTGTTAGTAAATTATCCCCGGGGACGATTGCTGCCCTCGTGCGTAGGCAAGAATGTTTGACGTTGTTGGTTGCTATTGAGAGTGAAGTCGTGGAACTGTTTTGATGATCGACGTCGGCGATCAATTCTGCCGGGCGGTGACTCGGTGTGCTGCATGTGGTTATCGCTCGGATTAGATACGCCATTCACGTTCACCACCCAGCAATGTGATCGTGACAATCGCTCAGGTCTATCAAGATGAGTTCCGGACTGCCCAAGCGCCAGAAGCAGCGCAAGGTGCTGCTCATGGGCAAATCCGGCGCCGGCAAGAGTTCGATGCGCTCGATTGTCTTCAGCAACTACGTAGCAAAGGATGTACGAAGACTCGGAGCGACCATTGATGTCGAGCACAGCAACATCCGCTTCATGGGTAATCTGATGCTCAATCTATGGGACTGTGGAGGGTGAGTGATGGGCGTGATCTGGAAGCAGTACTGCGATTGCAGCGGCAACAGCGCTGACATGGACCCAGCCAGGATGGCTTTACCGAAAGCTATCTTACTCACCAGCGATCTCACGTCTTCGCTTCGGTCGCGGTTCTCATCTTCGTATTCGACGTCGAGTCCTGGGAATTCAATGCAGATCTGGTCAACTATGCATCCATCATCAGCGCTCTCCACGAGAACTCGCCTCAAGCCCGGATATTCGTCCTCGTCCACAAAATGGATCTGGTGGCTGCTGACAGGAAAGACGCCGTCTTGAAAGAGCGCAGCTCGCATATCCGTCAGGTCAGCATTGAGAACGGATTTGGAGGTGGTACAAAAGGCGCCGGGCAAGAGGTGGAATTCTGGGGAACAAGCATTTGGGACCAGAGTCTGTACAAGGCGTGGACTCAGGTGATTTACCATTTGGTACCCAATGCAGGGGTCATTGAAGATCTGCTCAATCAGCTGGCTGATGTGATTCATGCACATGAGCTGATCTTGTACGAGCGGACGACTTGTCTCATGGTCACTCAGGTTTCGAGACCATACGAGGGCCGCAACAATCCATTCACGGACCGCTTTGAGAAGCTGTCGAGCATCCTGAAGAGCCACAAGCAGAGCGTGGCTAAACACACGGGTCTGCCAGCTGGATCCGCCAATTTTGCCGAATTGCAGATAAAAACCGCCAAGTACATGTTTTTGATCACTCGACTGACAGAGAACACGAATCTGGCCGTCGTTATGCCGTGCGGAGAAGCCGTGTACAACGCCGCCAGGATCAACATACTCCTCGCAAGAGAACGTTTCAATGAATTGGACACGACTGGGAAGACGCCCAAGAACGAAGCTCAGAGGATTTCGGAGAAGGAGAAAGCGCGAGACTTGGACGACGAGAAGCGAAGTGTCAGCAGCGGAGAGGCTGCAGGTTGAGCTGAATCCTGCGTCGGACGACATTGACACGACCTGGAGGCATCTAGATCTGAAGCCGGTGACTAACCCTTGATCCACGTGGATGCTGCCAACCATCACTACCAGCCACATTGGTACAAATACCTGGGTATGCTCTACGAAGCATGGGCAATCCTACACAAGCTGCATTAGCAGGCAATATAGGCGCAAGCCATGTTGCAGCAATGCGCGTCGCCATGCTGACGGGCTTTTCACCAGACCACAATAAACCGTTGTCGCGAATCTTCGTGTCGTAGCGACACACGCCCATGGTGCCTACTGCGCTCACTGGAGTGTGTATATATACTACGGTGCGGCAGAGCTGTCGAAGCGATGTGACACAAGCTGAGATGAGGCGCATTTAGGAGATTATCCCGTGTCATGCGGGGCCGAAGGAAGGAATGATGGATGCGAGCCGCGCTCCGACTTGGGGTTCCTCTTCCATTTACAGAATCTTTTTTACTCCAAATTGAGTCTGTCTCACCTCTCTTAAAATCTGACATGCTCGAGTACGCCACGTATTGGACTGATCGCAGCTGAGATGAATGTCACAACCGACGCAGCTCAAACCTGGACACCACTTTACACGAGCACGAGGTGAAGAGAAAGTTCATAAGGTATATCACAAGCAGCAAGGTGAAGCAAGCTTTCATTCCACATTCACTTCGCAATTACAGCAAACAATCACCCGCTTTTCTCTTGTCCACCCCCTCCCTCGTTCTCTCTGCACCCATCTCTCACTCATTCGTTCGAGCGCAAGTCGTAGATCGTCAATCATCAACCTCCAACCATCAATCGTCGACCATCAATCACAATGCGTTCGTCGACCATCGCTCTCGCCGCCATTACTGGCTCCGCGCTTGTTTCCGCCGCTCCATACGACAAGCACGGCTCAAATCGGCCTTCTCAAGCGACCTATTCTAGCATATCTCCTTCGGAGCCGTTTCCGACTGCGGTCAGCCACGATGGCACAAAATTCAAGTTTCCCTTGTCAAACGGATTCCCTGCTGCCAATGTAGATGTTGCTCCTATCGAGCAGGTCGCAGGAGGCCTCTTTCCGAATGCGGCCCCTTCGCCGCTCTCCGGCGGCTTTCTGAGCGTTGCCGACCAGACTCTCGCGGTATTGAGGCTGATCGCTTTCAACGAACTGTTCGAGGTCGCATTCTTTACCGAACTTCTCACCAACATCACCAACAACGTTCCTGGCTACGACTTGCGTTTTGGCTATGATCGCGATTACATTCTTGCCAGCTTCAAGGCTATTCAGGCCCAGGAGGAGACCCACGCTCTCGTCATCAACGGCGCCCTTGCCATGTTCGACAAGAAGAACATCACCGGTCCGATCCAGTCATGCGAGTATAACTTTCCAGTATCCAACTTCGAAGATGCCATCAATCTCGCCAACACCTTCACCGATGTTGTTCTTGGCACTTTGCAAGACGCCGTTACCGCTCTTGGAGCCGACGGCGACATTGGCCTCATCCGCGGCATTGCCGCCGTCATTGGCCAGGAAGGTCAACAGGATGGTTTCTTCCGCTTTCTTCAAGACCGCACACCTAGCGCTCAGCCATTCCTGACTGCCAGCGCCGGACCTTTGGCCTGGTCTGCTCTCAACCAGAATTTCGTCGTTCCAGGTAGCTGCCCGCAGAACCTCAGCAGCTTCGGCCTGCCTCCGGTCTTTGGCTCCCTTGCCGTCCAAAACACCCCGCTTAGCCCTGGCGACCAGACCCTTACCTTCACAGCCGTCCAGGCTCCCAGCTATCAGATCAGCAACTTCACCGATCTACAACTTGTCTACGTCTCTGGCCAACTCCTGCCGATTGTCGAGCCAATTACCAACGTTAAATCCATGGGCAATGGCACCTACCAGTTTGATGCTCTCTTTCCTCAAGCAACCGACATCATGCACGGTCTGACCATTGCTGCCCTCACCCCTTCATCGGTCACCTTCAACGTCACTTCCACCGTCGACGATGTTGCCAACGCAGCCTTGTTCGGTCCAGCTTTGATCGAGATTCTTAGATGAGCGGGATAACGGAATTGGGTCTGATGAAGTGTGAAGCTGGATTGACGGCACACGATTCGGATGCGATGGTGGACATGGTCCTTTCAGCGATCTGTACTGCTGTTACACCGGCGTTCCTTGTGGTTGCCTCACGATTTTCGTTGCCTTTCCATTCTCGACACAGCTATTCAATTCACTGAACTGGTTCTACGGCCGCCACTAGAAATTCCATATTTTTCCAATTTACCCCTACCTTGTGGCTACGACTGACAACCGTGATCGTGTGACAGTACAAGTAAAAGTTGATAAAGTTGCTCGTGGATAACAATACATAATGATTGACTCGAATTCGCTTGTCCTTCTGCGTCACTTTGACCCCGCCAAAACTTGGAGAAATTCTATACCTTTGTTGACTTTCCCACACTGCAATCGCTACATCTTACCAATACCGAAACACACATCATGGCAGAGGCGCAAATTCTAGAGTGGCAGCAGCGCGCAGAGGCGTTCAAGCCTCTCAATCTTAAGCAGATTGAGGGCCCGCTCGCAGAGCTCGACTCTCACCTCACTCTACGTTCCTACATCGTAGGCTACGCACCCACAGAGGCTGATACCACAGTATGGAAGGCTTTACGCGCAAATCGAATTGCATACAACTACATCAAGCAGAACCTCATGTTCAACCTCTGCCGATGGTTCCGCTTCATCGAAGAGACCGTCAGGCCAGAGATGGAGGTAGTCAGCCGCCCAAAGGTCGAGGACGAGGGAGGAAATTATGAGATTGGTCTGCAAGACACCGAGAACGGTGTTGTCACGCGTTTTCCTCCAGAGCCTTCGGGATACCTTCACATCGGTCACGCAAAGGCTGCTCTGCTCAACGATTTCTTCGCCCACGAAAAGTACAAGGGCAAGCTCATCCTCCGATTCGACGACACCAACCCTTTGAAAGAGAAGCAGGAATACGAGGACAGCATTGTCAAGGACTTGGAGCTCATGGGAATCAAGCCAGATCAAATCACCCACACCTCCGACTACTTCAAGGAGCTGTACGACTACTGTATTCAGTTCCTCGAGGCCGGCAAGGCGTATGCCGACAACACACCACAGGAGCAGCTCAGAGAGGAGCGTAGAGCCAAGATTGAGAGCTCGTGTCGCAACAACTCCATCGAGGAGAACTTGAAGCGATTCGAGGAGATGAAGAGCGGCAGTGCCGAGGGTCAGAAATGGTACATCAGGGCCAAGATGGACATGTCGTCTAACAACGGCGCCATGAGAGATACTGTAATCTACCGTTGCAGTCCTGAGCCACATCACCGAACCGGCAGCGAGTGGAAGATTTACCCTACTTACGACTTCGCATGCCCACTGATCGACTCTCACGAGGGTGTCACTCACGCTCTTCGTACCACCGAGTACAACGACCGTGATCCTCAATACCAGTGGTTCCTCAATGCCATCAATCTCCGCCATGTCTACAACTGGAACTTTGCCCGCATGTCTTTCATCAAGACGTTTTTGTCCAAGCGAAAGCTGACCAAGCTGGTCGACAATGGAACAGTTTGGGGCTGGGACGATCCTCGTTTCCCGACTGTTCGCGGTATCCGCCGTCGCGGCATGACAGTGCCAGCTCTACGCGAGTTCATCGTCAAACAGGGACCCAGCAAGTCCATCACCCTGATGGACTGGACCAGCATTTGGGCCACAAACAAGAAGTACATCGACCCCATCGCCGGTCGTTACACCGCTGTCGACTCGCCTGACAAAGTCACCTGCACCGTCGCCGGCGCTCCAGCTTCGCCGACCACAGACGAGAAGGATCTGCACGCCAAGAACCCAGAAGTCGGCAAGAAGAAGGTCGTTCTCTCCCGCAACATCCTTCTCGATCAAGTCGACGCCGCTTCTTTCACCCAAGACGAGGAGATCACCCTCATGAACTGGGGCAACGCCTTTGTTCGCAAGATCAACTACAGCCTGAACCCACTTCCTCTCGTCACCGGCGGCAAGGCCAAGGTCACTGGTCTGGAGCTGGAGTTGCACCTCCAAGGAGACGTCAAGAAGACGTCGAAGAAGGTCACTTGGCTGTCTTCTGACCAGGAACTCGTCCCGGTCAAGCTGTACGAATTTGACCACTTGCTCACAAAGGACAAGTTGGAGGAGGACGACGATTTCGAGCAGTTCCTGAACAAGAACTCCGTGACCGAGACCGACTGTGTGGCTGATTGCAATGTCGCGAACATCAAGGAGGACGACATCATCCAGTTCGATCGCAAGGGTTACTTCAGATGTGACAAATCTTTCAAGGCCGGGGAGCCCGCTGTCTTCTTCCAGATCCCGACGGGCAAGGGCGGTAAATAGTCTATATCAGTAGGCTGATCATCTCACTATGGCTACGAAAAGTATGATATTACACGTCTCATGGATCCCAGATGATCACAAGTTTTCGCCTCATACCACACCGCCAGACACAATCAGAGTATGTGGGCCTACGCGAAGAAGCCCGAGAGAGTGCCACAAGACACTACCAAATTATTGAACCATATACAGTATCACTGGTCGCATCAAAGTACCTTGACATGCTATAGAGCCATACGTGTCTAGGTACGTACCCTGCCCTGCCGCACTGCCGTGATGGTCTTATGTTGTCGTCCAATCATGATTAGAATCCCAAATCGCCTCCCATACTTTCATCGGTCAACCATGCCAATTGCCTCGTCCTCGTCACGCTTCTCCCCCCCCTTGAACTTCTGCAAAGAACCCAGCGCCCGGTCGAGACTGAAGTGTCGAATGAACACACTAGCGACCAACCCCGCAAACGCAAAGCCCGCACACGCCGCCCACACAGCCTTCAACGCATCACAGTAACTCAGCACGATCTGATCTCTATACGGTCCGTGGGGAATCGTCTTCAAGACGCCTGCCAAAGCACTCGCATCGCTGGACAACGCTTGCGCACCGGCCGCCGTCAGTGGGTGCGCGAGCGCCTTCTTCAGCATCTGGTTCTGGAAGATGACGCCGCCGAGCGCGACGCCAATGGCCTGCCCGAAGGAGCGCGAGAAAGTGAACAGGGTGACGGCGGCCGCGGCGTCGGCGTCGGTGCTCGCGGCTTGGATGCCGAACGCCAGGCCCGGGAACAGCATGCCGCAGCCCACGCCTGGCACCAGGTTGATCAGCACCCAGCCGTAGGTCGGGATCGAGGGTGTCAGGAGGGTCATCAGCCCGCAGCCGACCACGGTCAGTAACCAGCCGCCCCAGATCGACCAGCGGTAGCTGCCTGTGAGGGTGACGATGACGCCGACGGCGATGGCGGCGGGCGCGATGCTGAAGGTGTCGGGGAACACCGAGATGCCGGTCATGATTGGCGACTGGCTGCGCACGGCTTCGAAGTACAGCGGGAGGTAGTACAGCATGCACCACAGGACGAGACCGTGGAAGAAGGTGCAGGCGTACGTCGCGGCTGCTGTTGGTGATTTAAGGATGCGCAGAGGGATCAGTGGGTCGGTTGCCACGTATGCTTCCCAGAACAGGAAAAGACAGAAAGCGAGAGCTGAGATGATCAGTGGCGCCAGAGTGCGCCAGCTCGACCAGCTGTACTGTACTCCGCCCCACGTCAGAGGGACGAGTATGCCAGTGATCGACCCGATGAACAATATCATGCCGACAATGTCGATGCGACGAAGACTCTGAGCGACAGAAAGTGAGATGTTCTGCAGATGGAGGAAGGCAAAAATCATGCAGCCGCCGACGATGATGAATGGAAGATTGATCCAGAAGATCCAGCGCCATTCGTTGTGCTGGGCGAATGCTCCACCTGTGGCAAGCTATTAACATCCTCATTCCCGACATATATTATCACGCCAAAGGTCGACTTACCGATCAAAGGTCCACCGACACTACCAAACGCCCACATGGCATTGATCATCGCCATGTACAGTCCTCGTTGCCTGAGAGGAACCATATCAGTGCCGAGGATTTCCGCCAGGACAATGACACCTCCGCCTCCGACACCCTGAACAGAACGAGCGACGAGCAGGACAGCCATACCGTCGCTTCTGCGGGCGAGCGCAGCAACGATCGCTCCAGCAGCGAAGAAGACGAGCGAGATCATGAGTAGTGCTTTCCGGCCGAATATCGAGGACAGCGAGCCGATCACTGGCTGGAATACAGTGCTGGTGAGAAGGAACGAGGTGCCGGCCCAGAAGGCTTCGATCGTAGAGCCGGCGAGCGTGCGTGCGATCTGTGACAGCGCTACGGACAGCGAGGTTGCGTCCAGCGCTGCCATCAGAGTAATGATGCATAACGAGGCCCATGCCAGATGGAATCGGAGACCAGGTCTGAATGGCGGAACGGCGGGATCTGATGCCTCAGAGTTACTTGTAGTGTTCAAGTTCCGTGTCTCTTGTGTGTAAAAGTCTTTGTTCGTGGGTATCGAGGACTGAGAGTCCGACTGGGAGAGCATTCCGGACGTCCATAATGAAGGCTCTTTCAGTTCATCCATCCCGCTGCTGGTAGCCGTGTCCGAGAATCCGGTCGCGGTCGAGTCGGATCTTTTAGCCATGATCTCGAGGCTGGGGGCAAGCGATCGCTTATAGCTGGAGTGACAGATCACGCGTCCGGCTGTTTCCCCTCAATATATCTGTTGGGGGGCTACTTTTACATAGCCATTCACAAGAGGTATTCTGTCGAAGCGAGCTTGCGCGAGATTTGAAAAAGGGCACAGCAACAATACGGGAAATCGGAAGGCCTTGAAGGGCTCGGTAGATGATACTTTTCCAACTGTCGTTTGCCAATATGTGCTGTGCCTCCATGACGTTCAAAGGCAGCTAAACTTTCTTCACTTACGGTGCGGTGAAATGAGCTGCTATTCCCTACCGAGTATGGATGAACGCAAATCACGCTGGCGCGCTGCACAAGTCTGGACCATGTGGTTCGCTTCGAGATCCGCCCCGTTGCGCATATTTACCGACCGTTGAGCATTAGCTGGGAGCGGATGTTGGCATGGTTCGTCGGTCGCTGGCAGTATAGCATCATGACTATTACGAGCTACCTTCTGACACGATTGAGACATTGGATTGCAATCACAGAACGAGTACGAGGGATTGTGTCAGAACAGGCGTGGGAATCGACCAGCGACGTGAACACAACAAGTCGATGGAATGTCGTATATACCAAGTCTTGGCAACGATCTGCTTTCGGATCCGCACCAGTAATGAGTCGGACATGAATCGCACGACGCCAACGTCCTTCACATGTTCCAGGATAGCGGCGGTTTGGCGAGTCAGTCACGGTCCAACCACGTCTGGACCATAGTGAAAAGGACGTTAGTATGCAATAATTCGAAATAAAGTGTCGCTTAGGGTTTGTTGGAGCGCGCAACAAAGCAAGTCGAGCCGGAACGGCTACCTATAATTCTCTATATTAAGATCCCGTGGATATATGTCGCAACCCTATAACGCCTGCGAGTGGCAGCCGAACCTGCGTTCGTCGCTACCCTCATCCAACCCAGCGTCTGGCACTCCTGAACATGCGCACCCATGGACCGTATTCACCCCAAGTCTCTGCCTGTTCCTTTGGAATGTAGCTTCCAACCTCCTTCAAGATCGTCCGCTCTGGATGTGGCATGAGAGCCAGGCATCTTCCGTCTGGTGTTCTGACTCCAGTAATGCCAAGCGGGCTGCCGTTGGGGTTGTATGGATAGCTCTCTGTGGGCTTCAAATAGTTGTCCACGTAGCGCAGACTTACCAAGCCGTTTTCAATCAAGGTCTGAGGCGAAGATGATGCATCAAACGTCGCTTGACCTTCTCCGTGAGCTGTCACGATAGGGACGTATGAGCCATGCATGCCATGCAAGAAGACTGATGGCGTCTTGCCCGGACCCGATGGATCGTTGACTTCGACCATACAGACACGTGCTTCGTACTGTTCGCTGATGTTGCGTTCGAACGTTGGCCATGCTTCGGCTCCGGGGATAATCTCCTTGAGCCTGGACAAGAACTGACAACCGTTGCATACACCCAGGGTGAATGTGTCTTTGCGCTCGAAGAAGTTCTTGAACTCCTCACGGGCTGACGAGTGAAGGAGGACCGATTTGGCCCAACCTTGACCGGCGCCCAATACATCACCGTATGAGAAGCCACCACAAGCCGCTAGACCCACGAAAGACGCCAAAGAGGTACGTCCGGACAGAATATCAGTCATGTGAACATCAATTGGCGAGAAGCCAGCGGCAGAAAAGGCAAAGGCCATCTCCGCCTGTCCGTTGACACCTTGCTCTCGAAGAATGGCAACTCTTGGCTTGGCGGTGAATGCGGAAGAGATGGATGACGTGAACGGAAGAATGTTGTCCTTCGGATTGAACGTGAGCTGGTATTGTAGACCTGGGTCTTTGTCATCGAGCATGTTATCGTGCTCTGCGTCGGCACATTTGGGGTTGTCACGCAGCTTTTGCATGGCATGGGACGTGGAAGCCCACCTTCGCTGCAGGTTCGCGCGACTCTCCCGGTAGACGATGTCAGACTTGTGGCTCAAGGTGATTTCTTGCTTCGTCGACGCAGGAACACGACCAATGCGCTTGATGAGACCGGGAGGTGGGCCGCAGCTAGCAAAACAACGGTTGAAGTCTGTCTCGTCCCGCTTGCGTACTTGGAATACTGCCCCGAGCTCTTCGTTGAACAGCGCTTCAAGTACATTGCCGGTGTTGGAACCCTTGGCGATATCGTCAAGCATGATCTCGAGACCGCAACGTCCTGCGAACATCATCTCGACAAGAGTTGTGAAAAGACCACCGTCGGAGCGGTCATGGTATGCAAGGACGATACCCAAGTCGTGCAACTGATCGATTGCATCGAAGTAGTCCTTGATCACTTCCACGTCGTGAACATCGGGGGTGACATCTCCAACCTGGCCAAAGGCCTGAGCCAAAGCGGAACCACCCATTGCCTGCTTCCCGAGGCTGAGGTCCACCAAGAGCAGAACGGTCTCGCCGACATCCTCCATCCGCCGCAGAGTGGGTGTCCATACCTTGCCGATATTGTCAACAGGAGCGAAAGCAGTGATGACGAGAGAGAGTGGCGCGGTGACTTCTTTCTTCTCATCGGTCTCGGAGTCTTTCCAGCCCATCTTCATGGACATGGAGTCCTTACCAACAGGAATACTGATACCAAGTGCAGGGCACAGCTCCATACCGATCGCTTGTACGGCCTCATACAGCTTTGCGCCTTCACCTGGGTGACCACTGGCAGCCATCCAGTTGGCCGAGAGAATGACTCGGCTCAGTCTGTCGGGCATGCTGGCCGAGGCAATGTTCATCAAAGATTCAGCGACCGCCATTCTGGCCGAAGCTCCAGCATCGATGAGGGCAAGGGTAGGCTTCTCGCCCATTGCTACAGCCTCACCGGTCTTGACGCCTTGCATCAGTGATGTGGCGGTAACAGAAACGTCGGCCACAGGCGTTTGCCATGGTCCAACCATTTGATCTCTAATGGTCAGACCCCCGACGGTTCGGTCTCCGATTGTGATGAGGAATGATTTTGAACCGACTGAGGGCATGGCCAGGACTCGGTTGATGGCCTCGGGAAGAACGGTGTTTGAGGACATCTTTGGAATGTAGGTACTTAGACTCGAGTCGAAAGCTGGGAGACGCAGCTTGCGCGAGTCCACAACCCTAGACATTTTTGGAGGCTTGCCGAAGAGTATCGACATGGGTAGGTCAATAGGTTTTGGGTAAAGCCTAGACTCTCTGTCCATCAAGATCAAGCGTTCGTCACTGGCAGATTGTGCTTTGGTTGCTTGTCCAACCACCGAAAATCCACAGCGCTCACGACGAGCAATACGTTTGAATAGATCAAGTCCATCAGGGGCAACAGCCATGACGTATCGTTCCTGAGCCTCGCAACACCAGATCTGAAGAGGGCTCAAACTCCTGTCAGTGTTCTCGATCTCACGGAGCTCGAATTTGGCGCCAAGACCGGCGTCGTGTACAAGTTCGGGAAGAGCATTAGACAGGCCACCGGCGCCAACATCGTGGATGAAGTCGATGGGGTTCTGTGCTCCAAGGGAGGTGCAAGTATTGATGACTTCTTGCGCACGACGTTGGACTTCAGCGTTGCCTCTCTGCACACTAGCAAAGTCGAGCTCGACACTACCCTCGCCGGATTGGATACTTGATGCAGCACCTCCACCTAGACCAATGAGCATAGCAGGGCCACCGAGTACAATGACATGAGCTCCAGATTTGACTAGATCGTCTGGTTTGAGGGCGTGCTGTGGTCTAACGGTGCCAACACCACCGGCAATCATAATAGGCTTGTGGTATCCTCTGATTTCGGTGTCGTTCTCGTTGATAGGAATCTTCGTGGTCAACGTTCGGAAATAACCAGTAGTGCAAGGTCTTCCGAACTCGTTGTTGAACGCGGCACTTCCGATAGGTGCTTCAAGCATAATGTCCAAACTGCTGGCAATGTGTGCTGGCTTACCAATGTCCATCTCCCACGGCTGCTCGTGACCAGGAATAAGCAAATCCGACACGTTGAAGCCGGAGAGACCAGCTTTCGGTCTCGAACCTCTGCCGACAGCACCTTCGTCACGGATCTCACCACCAGAGCCGGTCGCGGCACCTGGATAAGGTGAGACAGCAGTGGGGTGGTTGTGTGTCTCGACCTTGGCAAGGTAGTGTACCATTTCTTTGGTGTTCTTCCACTCACCAGTAGAGTTCTCGGGAGCCCAATGAGAGGCGTTAGAGCCTTCCATGACGGCTGCATTGTCGCTGTAAGCACTCACAACCTTTTGCTTGTGGCGCTTCTGGGTGTTCCTGATCATGCCGAACAAGCTGTTTGGCTTCTTCTCGCCATCAATTGTCCAATCTGCGTTGAATTGCTTGTGCCTGCAGTGCTCGGAATTGACCTGAGCAAACATGAAAAGCTCGACATCCATCGGAGCTCTCTTCAGCTGGTTGCTGTAGGCGTCAACAAGGTAGTCGATCTCGGACTCATCCAGGGCAAGACCAAGTCTCTTGTTTGCCGCCTGCAATGATTCCTTTGGGGTCTTTCCGTCTGCGAACAGGTCAATCTCCTCGGCCTCGGCTGGTTCACTCTCGGCAAACATGGCTGGGAGACTTGGAGGCGTGGTAGAAATGATCTGGGTCATTCTATCGTGGAGTGCATCTGCGTTCGGGATGGTGTCCTTGTCAGGAGCCTGCTCGAATGTGGCAACAATGGCCATTCCTCGCTCGATGCGCTTGACATGCTTGTCGAGTCCACAAACGTGGGCAATGTTGGTAGCCTTCGAGCTCCACGGCGAGAGTGTACCTGGTCTGGGAGAAATGTAGAATAGACGGCTCATTGGATCACGCGCATCCCCCTGGCGGTTCAATCCATCCAGCAGAGTCTGATAGAGCCTATCTTGAGCCGAGGGTCGGCTACCATATTCCAGGAGCTGGTTCAGGACCTGTCTTTGCTCCCCAGTGATCTCCTGGTATGGGTTGACATAGTGGATCCAGACGGCCCTGACATCGGTAGCACCAATAGCTTTGGCAATGCGTGCCAGGCGGAAGTCGGAGTGAGCCGATGATCCAGCAATAGCCAGATATGGTCCTTGCGTGGCCGCCATTTCGACGGTCGGTTCGAGGCTCTCACGTCAGAAGGACGCGAGATATGCAAGGCTATCCTGGTTTGAAACTTGGTAGGAATTCAATAGAGCATGTCTTCTCGTGTCCCTCTCCAATAACTTCTGCCCTCAAAATTTACTAAGTTATGGAGAAGCTCCAAGGGTCCACGCTAGAGCTGCCGAGGAGTCTCCGAAAAATACGTCAGTCGCAGCAAGCAGGAACGCGCTCGTGCGCGGATTTACTTTACGTAAAGTTTCTCGTGTGACTCTTGATATTTGTCCTAGGCCGACTTTTTCTCGACATTGGTCTTTCAGGATATTATTATTTGCGTCGGCGAACGTAGTGCAACTCACAGTCTCAGCCATTTCTGCATTGTCAGTTCTGATACCCTCGTCGTTGCAGCTTTGAGATCCCGCAGAGTCGCCCGTCAAAGTCTTCGGACATGCTTTCTACTATGGAGATGCCGGCTCTAGATATCGAGGCGATCAGTAGCCTTTTGGGCTCGATATCAATTGGTATGGAGTATCAGACCTGCATGCAGCGCGACAGTACTAACCAATTCCAGCGTGCTGGGTGGTTGTCTTTTCTCCTCAGATCATCGAAAACTTCCGCCGCAGTTCAGCAGAAGGTCTGAGCATCGAATTCGTCATAATATGGCTTCTTGGTGACATCGCCAACATCATTGGCGCTATTGCACAAAAGGTCCTTCCGACAATGATCATCTTGGCCATCTACTACACCATCGCCGACATCGTCCTTCTCGCCCAATGCTTCTACTACCGCGGTTTCACGCTTCGGGACCCGAGACCAGACAAGCCATCCACTACCGAGGACGGCAACGGTCACGCCGCTCCCAGCGAGAGTTCACCCCTTCTTCGAGCACCATCTATGCCATCTGCATCAGATACGGACATGTCCCGCCACCGATCCACCTCCACTTTCCGCGAGCGCTTCACGAATCAAGGCGAGCTCTTCTCTCCAGCTATGCCCATGCACGCCCATCAGCAGCCTGAAATGAAGGCTTCGTTACCTCCATCCAAGCCCAAGCCACGAGCGATCTGGAAGTCGGTCGTGTACAACTTCATCGTTATTCTCGTGGTCATCGTCGCAGGCGTAGCGGGGTGGTCCATCTCGCCATCAAAGTCACAGAAAGGAGGGTCTTCGATCGAGGAACAAGACGAAATCTTGACCTTCTCGACACTGGGACAGGTCTTTGGCTATCTCTGCGCCGCGCTCTATCTCGGCTCTCGACTTCCCCAGCTGTTGCTGAATTACAGGCGCAAGAGCACCGAAGGCTTGAACGCGCTATTCTTCCTTTTCGCATGTATCGGCAACCTGACATATGTGCTTTCGATCTTTGCGTTCGAGCCTATCTGCCGTCACCATCATTGCGTGCCGGGCGAAGCCAAGAATGTTTACGGACGCTACATCTTGGTCAACCTCAGCTGGCTTTTGGGTAGTCTTGGCACACTATTTTTGGACGCCGGAGTCTTCGTGCAGTTCTTCATGTACCGTCATTCGGAAAGCAGGGATGACCATGCCAGTATTGGCACAGCGGATGATGAACCGCGGGACGAGAACGGAGATGGTAGGGGCAGGTCACCCAGTCAGAGGCAATCATAAGACGGATATGGCTGGATATCTGCTTTACAAGGATGTGATAATACAACACATACTACGATGCATGTCTTGCATAAATCTATAGAGAGATAAGCATGTTATGATGAGTACAACCTCTCTCTCTCGTGACGATGCCGATATCAGCCGTTGCAATTCCTCCGTTTCGTCTTCCTTTCCTTTGCGCCTCGCTAATAGTACAATCGAAAAAAATGATCACAGCATGGCAGGCCGATGAAGACCCTCAGTCTGACAAGTTGATACTCTAGGGCGGACAGGCCTGCGCTGTCTGCCAAACAGTATTCGCTGAAGTTTACGTTCGGATGCAGTAACTCTTCAATCGGATACAAAGCGCCACCTCTTTTCGGCTGCGCTGGCTCCCAGGCGGGCGCAATGGGCTAGCAATGTCTCCTTGATCGTCTGGTTAGTCCAGCGTGGAAACCTAGCATCTGTTAGAATTGTACTTTGCCATAAGCACATATATTCTCACCTCTGCTTCAGCGCTTTCAGCAGATCTGCCTGCGTGAGATTGCTTCCATCGACTGCTTCCTTGAACTGCGCAAGATCTCCACCTTGCAGCTTCGGGGCTGCGGCCTTGACGGTCTTTGTGTTCGCTACTGCCATGATTGGACCCTTTTCACCGCTGGAAGCACCTACTATGACTGGTGAGTTACCGCTGTTGTTCCGAGGTTGAAGAGGCGCTCTTGGAGGCTTCATCTCGTTGTTGTTCCATTTCAATGTCACCTTGCCATCTGTCTGTGGTGCTGATGTATTGCTTGGTCCCGCCTCGATCTTCCAGTAAGAATCAGAGAACGGGTTGATAGAGCCGCTTGGTACATTGAGAAGCCAATCAAGCCTCATGGACTGGAGATCGAATGCCGCGTGGTCTTCCTGGGGCGATATCTTTCCAGAAGCATTTTCCCAGCAGATACCCGTGCTAATGGGGGGAATGTCGTTTGTGACCATGTTCCGCCGTGATTTGACCGCATCCGGGGCTTCGGCGTCATCCAAGAATCCGTCCATCTCATCCGCGCTGTCGACGCTCTCCGCATCGTCGTCTCCGTCGGACAGGATGTCTTCTCCTTCTTCTGGCTCCTCCCACTCTGCCTCGGAGTCGTAATCGTAATCAGTATCCTCGCGAACTCTGCTGAATGGATCTCTGCGTAATTTGCTGCTCTTCTTTCCGTCTTGTATTTTTGTAAAAGTTCCACAGTATGGAGGTCTGACATCTTCTGCAAAGTGCAAGTGTCGCATCACGACTGCACCCAGTAGATCCTCCGGACGATGGCGTTCGAGATCTCCGTTCTCATTCGTGAGACCCACAGGATTGATTGATGAACCTTGTAAACTCTCAACTATTTCTCGAACTCTCGGTTGGTAGATGCCTCGAGTACGAGGCTTGGCCTCGGCAAAGAAAGAGAGTAATGATTGTGGTCGGTTCTCGTTCCTGCTCGTGGCCGCACGCCGCACGACCTCGTCGAAAGACTGTTGGGCTTGCTCAACATCTGTCATCTCTCTTGATGTGTTGACATCCTGCGCGACTCTTGAGTGTGATGGAGGTTCGAACTTGAGAAAGTACTTTTCGTAATCGGAAATGGTTGGCTTTGGCTTGGGGCTCGGGGTGTAAGATGTCTTCAGTGGAGCGCCAGTACCTTCTTGACTCGATACTATCTGGTCGTAGCTCTCTAGCGGCTTCACTTCTGAAGAGGTCTTCTCGATTGATATATCGGTGCTCTGCTTGGCCTTGGGTGTCTGTGGCTTTGCAAACAACGATGTCAAACGTAATTGAGACTAAGAGCACATAGTTAGCACTGTGCGATATTTGCCAGTGCATGAGCTTACCTTTTGTTTCTTGGCTTCTTCCTCCTCTTTCTGCTGCTTCTCTATCTCCTTGACCTGCTTCTTAAGGTCGCGTTCTCTCTGCTTTGCCTCCTTTTCCTCGTTCTTTACTCTCCGCTCCTCTGTCTTGAGTCTTCGCTCTTCCTCTTTGGCTGCTTCTTCCTGGTCTTTCTTCGCCTTCCTCTCTGCTCGTTCTTGCGCCCTGGCTACCTTGGCTTTTCTCTGCTCTTCCTTTTCGGCCGGGTTTAGAGTTCGTCGCTTCTTTCGAGGAGGACCAGTGGGGATAGCAGAGCTGCCTTGTGTCACCGCGATAGTGTCGCCAGCAGTGGACGGAGGTGCGCTGCTCAAGATGGTGGAATCGCTAAGCGCTGGCGAGGTGTCCCGCATGATGTGGTCTTGACGATCTGTGCCTTTGTCGCTTGGGCTCGTTGTATTTGGCGGTGTAGGCATTGAGCTCTCGGACTCCTCGATAGACTGATGTGTCGAGTACTCGGACTGAGCAGTACCCGCACTATCTTTGGGTATGTATGCGCGTTTCAGAGGATTATCTGAGGCATTCAAATGTGTCGACTCCTCCATCTTGACTATGGATGATAAGGATTTTCGGCTATGTTCTCTATGGCATTGCTCCTTCGATCAAAGTGTCTTCCCCGTGGTTGTCGTAGTCGTCGTCGCTTGAACCGCCGTTGATTGTTAGATGGATGGAATTCAATATCAGACGCGGCTTCCCGAAACGCGGGCTCGCGTCACGCGTGAAAGGGCTTGGCGTGATCGTCATCCTCAGGCACCAATGTGATCCCTGGAACTTGCGGCGCAATTCGACAATGTTGTCACCGCATCCATAAGGTATTTAAATTTCCGATTCAATGTGGAGTACAGTACAACCAATGCACAAGCATGGACGTCGATGTTCCTGATGGTCTTCTGTTTCGAAGCTCATCACCGCTCTGTTTCGGAACCGATGAGACCGATTCACTGCTCCTTTCCCAAGAGCTGCGAGATCTTGACGCAGAAGACGATCATCATCTTTTCGACGATTTCGACGACCACGATCAAGATGAAATCTTGGATTCGGCAGTGGAGCGAGGTTGTAGTCCAGTTCTCCTTGAGGCAGACTTACATTCGCGCCTGACCGGTGAGCAGGCTCGATGTCCCCAGAGACGAGCCTCGGTCGTAGCGAACAAGATTGAATCGATATTCGATGATGTGTGTAAAGGGTTGAACTCTGGTCGAGATGAAGTAGAGCTGGTGCTTTCTCCCTGCTACTCAGAAACCGACCCTGGTGAGCATTCGCCAACATCTTCGACGGTCGAAGAGTTTCGAAAGACCATAGCATTTCCCGGCAGGAATCGAGAAGAGGCTTGGAGATTCGGTAAGCGTATATATAATGGCGAGTGGGCGTCGACTAATGCCGGTGGAGCTGTCCTCTCGAGGATCTTGGAATTGATTCTTGAAACTTTGACGACGGGAGTCACAATCACCAAGCGGTAAACATCTCTCACTCAAACGCACATGTTGATGTTGACACGAATGTCGCAGTGACCTGTATTATCGAGACCCAGCACTATTTGGCAACCAATCGGTGGTCGATCGCTACGTAGATACCATTGCTACCTATTTTCGTGTTTCGAGATCTGAACTCAACGTGGTATGGAAAGGAGGAGACGCGCTTTCATGAACCTTTCTCACGATCTGCTTCATAGTATGGCGCCGCGAAAGGCTTGATGACCGGGGCTATGAAGATTACCAAAAGAGATGGCACGATAGTGAACCTTTCCCAGGATGTTGACCCGATACTTACCATGGATCCCGATGACATCGAGGAGATTGACATGGTTAACATTGAGTGGATACTCGTTATCGAGAAAGAAGTCTGAGCATTCCGTCCAGACAAAAAACGATTCCTGACTGAGAACAGGCTTCATTCCAATCGATAATCGCCTCGAATGCGTGGAAGAGCTTACGGAAGCACGGAGTGGCCATAACTGGCAAAGGGTATCCCGACCTACTGACGCGGTCTATGCTGCGTTCCATGGCAAGGCCAAGCTCAAGAAACGCTTTTTGCGAACCTCGGGTGTTTGGACTTATGGATTGGGATCCGGACGGTGTTGCCATTCTGTCGGTCTACAAATATGGCTCGGCGAACAAAGCCATGGAGATGGAAGACCTCCTTACGTCGTGTATCCAACGACTTGGTTTGTCCCGGACCGATATACACGATCGCGAAGAAACACGATACGAGCAAGGGCTTATACCACTCACCGGGCGTGACAGACGAAAGGCTCGGCAATTACTGGACAAACCGCTGTACGACGAAGGTGGCGCTGAGGATGGTTGGAGACTGGAATTGCAGATCATGCTGATGCTTAACATAAAGGCAGAGCTGCAGATTCTGGACGAGGTTCCGGGAGCATTACATAAGACTTTGAGAGGGTTGTCCCCAGGAGCGTGATAGTTGAGTTGCGATAGCCAACCACATTCGAATGGTGTGGGCAGGCCGCCATGTTCCCAAAGCAACCACATCTTTTGCGAGCCTTTCCACGTTAGGTGTCAAAGCTTATGCGGTGTAATACTTGTATGCAATAATCCGCTGTCCTAGAGAATGTTGTCCTACCCGAATTGTCACACAAGGCCCCAGCACTTTCCCGTTTGGGTTGGATTGGCGGGACCTGCATGCACTGTGTCAGCCACCCCTGATCTCCATCTCAAACAGCACGCAACAGCCCAATGTTTCGTATAACGAATGGCCAAAAGTCTCCAATGACTTGCACGTATGATAGTCACGAACCCAACAGGATCGATGTCTACCTTTTGACGTGGTGTAATCAACGGCAGCATGCACTGCGTCGACAAGGCAATTGCGAGCGACCTCTTCTTGTGTCTCGCTGCTCTGTCATGGCTGCAATATTACCCTTCGAAATCAATTCAAGAGGGGATCCGAAGCGGCAGGCTGTCGAAAGCAATGCGCGCCAGAGAATGAGACAAGTGGTAAGTGCTTTGATGTCGTGACTCCTAGGTATGTCTGCTTGCAGGTGAATTTTCCGCCCACCTACCTCACCAGAGCCTCTAGGTACTCACCTGCATATATTCTACCGGTACATCCCTGTTGTCGAACGATTCGACGCTCTCCTTAGTAGAACAGGTAGTCAAGTCGATTTCGTTACCATTCCTCAGCTCGTCTTCATGATGCTCTTCCTCTCCCTCCTTCCACTGGCAGTGAGTGCTCTTGCGCTCAGCACGACTACCGCCAACGTTTGCGATCTGGCACCCTACAATACGCTCTCGGATTTGAGCTCGAACACAGCACTTTCAGTCTACTGCTCCTCTGTTCTCGCGACCTACAAGCCAACCTCTACTCTCATCGTCGTTTCGACCAGCGTGGTGCCAGTCGCAGCTCAAGATGACGAGACTGTCACCTCAGTATCCATCGTCCAGTCCACCGCAACAGTCAGCCAGGGCGCCCAGTCCACCGGCTTCACCGACATCTGGGTGACCAAGACTTCGCACGAAACCGTCACTGTCTACACTTCAGCCGACCCGAGCTCAGCCTCAGCCTCCGCGTGCAGCGTCTCTTCCCTCCTCGCGTCGCTCCACCCAGGGCAAGTTCCGACCGCTTGCTCCTGTCTCGGTGTCTTGCCCTCCTCATCAACCCTCAGCTCCATGACCTACGTGACCAAGACCAAGATATCGACCGTCACACAGACCACGGCCGCGGCGACGACGTTCGAGACTGGCTTCGTGATCCTGACGGCTGAAGCAGCCACGACGCAGTCCTTCACTTTCACCACTTCGGTCGTGCAGACCAAGACCGTCTATGCTGCTGCTCCTAGCTACACGAAAGTCTTTGGACCCGAGGCTGGATGCGCTGATACCAAGGCCATTGGTGCCCAGCAGTTGAATGCCACTGTTACGGAGCAGACTGATGCTGTTGCGCAATGTCAGGAATTTTGCACCGGTGAGTACTGTCTGGCATGGTCCTCGATAAGCAGCCGACTAATTGTGTACTCAGGCCAAGCGAACTGCTCGTCGGTCTTCGTTCAGCACATGGATACGGATTATGCGCCTCTCACCTCGTTCTGGAAGTGCTTTACGTAAGTCTCTTGTCTTGAATTGTGTCGTTGCTGACATCTTGAAGCAACAACGGTACTTTCAATGCAACCACTGACATACAGTGTGGCCGCGCAACTGGTATCTGGGGCACTGCCGTAGCCTTCAAGTAAGTACTGTACACTTACGCGTGTGTGATCAAGAACTGACCGTTCCAAGTGCCCTGAAAAGAGGCCGTTGATTGCTTCGACACATCGACAGGTTGACAGCGCACACAGCATCACGAACCGCAACGCAATACACTGCTCTGTCGATTTCAAAAGTCTCTCATTCGTAGAGTTCTCGATATTTATCGTACAACCATTCTACAGCTGATTTGCTTTGCTGTTCCGCCCTCTTCGCTCGAAATCCTGATTGTTCCAGTTCATCTCCATTTCCCCCTGATATTTTGTTGACGCCGACATAGAGAGATGTACTCATTGACAGATCAGCTCCTCCCCATCTGATGTAGCCTTTTTACATGACCGAGCCAGATTGAATCAAGTAATATATATGTTGAAGAGGTAATCATTCGTGATGGTAATTTGTTGTGTGGTGTGTGATGAAGATTTGCTGAATGATACAAGAGCCGAGATCGTGTGCCAAATGTCAAATTTTTGCGCGGTCCACGCGTCGCACCGTGTGATTGAAATCATCCGTGTCTCCTGGCTCTTCCAGTTGCGTGTGCAACTACGCCTTGCGGCTCCTGGTGACGCGACCGTTGCCATTGGCCGAAGCATCCATAGCCTCACGAGCGGTACCAAAAGAGGCCTGGCCACCAGACAATCTACGGCTGAGTTCCGGGGCAGTTGGGACCTTCTCATCCTTCATCTCAACCAGGGCGCTGGTGGCACGGTTGCGGCCCTTCTTTTGTGGCTTCTTGTAAGTAGCGGCGTAGAATCCGAGGAAGAGGAAGAGGTAGCTGGACAGGATGATCATGCCAGCAAAAGCAGCAAACTCCTCACCGGCGCAAACACCGGCGTTTGGCATCCATGGGAAGTAGCTGTAGGTGAAGTAGGTGTAGGATGCAAAGTAGACGAAGCCGAGGTCGATGACGAATTGGACGATTTGCATGACAGTGATGTACTTCTTCCACCAGATGCGGATGCCACGTGCGGCCTGGAAGTAGTACCAGTACATGACGACGTGAACGGCCAAGTTGAGGGTGATTGGAACCCAGGAGACAGCGGTATTGCCGAGGAGCTGGATGTAGGTGAGGAGCGCGGTCGCACCGTGGTGGTAGGTGTGGAGGAAGGCTAGTATTCCGTCAGAACCTGCAAACTTGTATGGTAGACAATTCTCTTACTGAGTGGCTTCTTCTTGAGGAAAAGGAACATGGTGTCGATAAACTCGAGGTACTTGGTAAGATAGTTGAGCTGTTTCTGTCAGTGTCTGAAAAACAACATACTTGATGCCATTGGACGACTTACGTAGTAGAGAACAACAAGCTCGTTGGTCCAGCCACCATCGTAGGCGCAGATGGCGTGGAGGATACCGTTTCTGGTGATCTCGGGGATCAATTGCTCGAGGAAGAGAACCAGGAGAGTACCGGAGATGGCTGTCAACATGAAGTTGTGGACCTTGAAGATGAAGTTGAGCTGGAAGGGCGCGCGTTCTCTCATCAACTCCCTACCACCAAAGATGATAATGTAGTATGACACGAGCATTGCGGCACACGCATAGTGGGTTGACAATGTCGTCTCGCCGGGGATGAATCTGAAGTCTTGCGGCTTGTAGCCCTTGACGGCCTCGAATGCCTTTTCGAAGATTGGCCATAGGTGAAGACCGAACGGTCTGTCCAGGCACGGCGCGCCGATTTCAATCCATTTTGGAAGAAGTGACATTTTGGAGAGTTGTGGTGTGGTTGACAACGCCGCGTTAGTGACTTGAAGAAGTACAAGATCTGTTTACGGATTGGTACAATTGTAAGCTGGCAGATTGACAAGCCGAAAGTCTAATAGGCTGCTTTACGCGGGGAGACACTTCAAAGTCTTGAAAGGAAGGAGCGACGACCAGAATCGAAGAGCGAAAAGAGGAATAATGTGGTCAAGTCGAGAATGAAAAAGACACGCGACCATGGACGGAGAGATCTTTGATGCTAAAAGCGTGTATCGGCTCGGCTGAAGCAGCCTCAGGCGCGCCGGAAATTGGCTGCCCATTCTTTTGTTAGAAAGTGACTACGCTGCGACGCCTGAGGTACTTGTTGGTGCGATACAACAAATACAACATCACGATCAGCCTCGGCACGTAGTTCTGACGGGGACATTGAAAGTGCATCATGGCGAGTGACTTGACACAATCTTCACATGCTATTGATCTACCGCGAGGTTCCGAAGCTGTCGACTATCTATACAGCGCCTTGCGTGCGTAGCAACGCCGTTCCGGAGTTGCTTCCTATAGCGTATTGGCGTGTAATTTTGAGCCTCGCTTGCGCCCAGCGCGCAAATACCCTCATGAAGTCTCGCGGACATGCAGCGATTGATTTCGTACCAAGAGGCGTGGTCGAGCATGCACTAAGGTATCTCGCAATATTGGACGTGATCGCTTGTCTACATTTTTGGGCGTGAGTCTTGTACAGGCAGCGTAAAATTCACACAGAAGCCCGAATAAGGCAAGTGCGATGTCTGAGGTCGAGGATGGCATGCACACACGTGATGTGACGGGTATTCCCGCGATCTCTGGCCAAGACTTGGATCTACGGAACTGAACGACGACGTCCCAAGCAGCATTGAAGCAAGATAATATATTCGACCACAACGACCTCGTCAAGACGACACCTCTCCTCTCTCCCGCTACTACCTCCAATGTCTTTCGCAGCGTCTTTGCGCCTTGCTGCGCGCTCAGCAGCCGCCCCTCGCGCTTCCTTCAGACCCACAGTTCTTCGCTCTACTGCTGTCCAGCAGAGGACCTTCGCAGTCACTGCTAGGTTACAGAATGACCCTAATCACGAGGAGTCCTTCGAGGAGTTTAACGCCAGGTATGAGCATATCTCGACCCAATCTGAGCTGTCAATGGCTCGCGGCGTCCACAGAAGCCGTGCTCGGACGTCTTCCCGCAAAAACACATGCAAGACGACCGGGAATCGCAATGACTGACATGTCTCCGAATAGATACGAGAAGGAATTCGAGGGAGTCAACGACGTCTTCGAGCTCCAGGTACGTCTATCTCGCCTCGCAACCACAGTCCCCCGCGTCTGACACAGGCTCTAACACGCACGACAGAGAAACTTGAACAACGCATTCGCCTACGATCTCGTCCCAGCCCCATCCGTCATCATCGCCGCTCTGCGCGCCGCTCGCCGCGTCAACGACTTCCCAACCGCCGTCCGTGTCTTCGAGGGAATCAAGGCCAAGGTCGAGAACCAGGGCCAATACGACGAGTACCTCAGGGAGCTAGAGCCAATAAGGGAGGAGCTCGGCGTCAACCTCAGGGAGATGATGTACCCAGGTGACGTGAGGGCTTAGCTGGGGTAATCTGTGAAGAAGGCGCGGACACGGAATGGTTGTATACACATATGGCACAGAAGAGATGCAGCAGACAGCAATGATACGGGAATTGTTTGCTGGTTTGCTCCACGTACTTGCGACCGGGATGTAAATTGTACTGGGCGAATCAAAAGTATGCTGCAGCAGTTGGTCTCACTCAGCTTGGATCTCTTGGGCTTGTCTGTAACCTCTACTCCAATGTTGAATCTGTACAGCAGTTATTCTTGGCTCTCCAGGTGATTGTCTATCAGAATCCGACGTCCTTTTTCTTAGAATCTTACTCTTACTTCTTTATCACCCCAGTACATTACTGAGCCCCATCTGGTATCCATTCACAGTATCAACACCACTTTCGTCACCGCCCGTATGGCCCTGGTTCGTATGATATACTTGAGTAGCTGGTGTGACGTATTCATGTATCTCCTCGAATATGGCCAAGCTTTACGGAACATCTCATATTCACTCATCACATGTAGAGTTCGAGCAATGTGCGGCACGTCAACGGCCTCTCGTGCCGTTCACGGCGTCTACGAAGAAAACATAAAATGAGCAATCGATTTAGTTCTACATAAAGCCGACAGAGTACCGACCGCCCATGTCCCGAGATAGTCAGTACCGGATCAACACTTTTCGACCATGTCTCGTAGTCGCTCACGCCTATGCACGCAAGAATTCAGGCCTGACTGAGACACTCAGCTAAAGGTAGGTAAGGTAGATAAGCAGTCTTCTACCCGATCGAAAAGACTCCATGCTTTGACACGCATACGCAACCACGCCTGTCCACACATCATAAAACGCCTACCCATTGCCAATTGTACCGTACAATGAAGAAACCATTGCTTAGGGTTCTAGATCCATGCTTCGCGCCTTTGTGTCCCTCCTATCACCGGTCTACCGCACCGCACTCGCTGTTGGTACTCTATCGAACTCTAGGGGTTCATCTCCCAGCTTCAACGCTGCCAACCTTCCTGCGTTATCTGTTGATCGGCTGACGTGATCGAAATCTTCGAGCTTGTTAGGCGCCGTCATGATCTGTGGCCCTTGAATGCCTTGGCTGGTGTGTGTGATGATGTTTGGTGGTGGCACGCCATTGGACATGGACTTGGCGAGAGCGGACAGTCTGTCCCACTTCTCTTGTCTCTCCTTCTTGCGGGCTTCGGCGTTGTTTTGTGACTCGGTGTATTCGTGTGAGCAGTCATCAAAAAGCTGCGGGTTGACCTCCATAAAAAGCTTCATGGCATTGTACACCATGCCGTGAATAGTGCTTGGCACAGTCAGCAAAGTTCGGTTTCGTTTACGTCTAATAACTTACCGGTTCCAGTGTCCTTTTGAGTTCTCATAGAGCGGAGCGAACATGATTGGTAAGATGACATCGACATTGTCGCTGACCAGGTTGCAGAAGTACTCGTTGTTCCAGAAGTATAGTGCTCTTTCGGCGACCTAATGCTGTTAGAGAGACATCAAGGACAATATTGGCAAACATACCTGGAAGTGAGGGCTTGCTACTGATCGGGCGAGCTGAGTGAACAAGGGCTCTTGAACCTTGGCAAACTCGGCCGGGTCCATGACCTCGAAAATGTCCTCGACTTCGTTCAGGAACATGACTTCCTTGGTGCTGTTGATCTTTGGCCAGTACCTGAGTAGGCCAATAACCACCTGCTAATGTTAGAACTTGTTTACATTGTTTCGATAGGTCGTCTTACCTCTTCGGTCAAAGCAGCATCCTTTTCGAGGAACTGCACGATGCAGTAGGCCAACTGTGGGTGGTACATGCTCAAACTCTTCACCTTGTGCAGAGGGATGAGAACCCTGGTGAGGAAAAGCTTGTGCTCATCCTTCAATGGCAGAGCAAATCCGTTGATTATTGATCCGAGTATTTCGAGCAACTCGGCAATACCGTTGAAGCGCTCAGTTTCGTAGATGAATTGGAAGAAGACGTTGTTGATGGATCGGCGGATGAAGGATCGTAGGTTCAGGAATTTGCCATAGATGCGGTGAAGAGTGGTCTTGAGGAAGTCCCTCTCCCTTGGATCCTCTGAATCGAAAAGCTCGAGTAATTGCAGAACGAAATGGTGGTCGATGTATTGTTTGGCGTAGTTGGTGTTGAAATCTTGGCTTTCGATAAAGCGCAAGAAGAACTCGTAAACGACCTGGATGTGCGGCCACGCGACCTCGAGAACTGGCTCGTCTTCCTCTGGATCGAAAGCTTCGCCCTGAGGATTGACTGGAGGTGGAATCGGTCTGAAAAGGTTCTTGCTGAACATCTCGACAACTCTTGGGTACATTGGCTCGGTGATGACCTGGCGATTCTGCGCAACGTAGTCCAGCAATTCGTGTAATGCCAATCTCTTGATTTCCTTCGACTTCATGTCTGCGCTGGGGTCGTTGAAATCAAAGATGATGTTGCATTGATCCAGCTTTTGCATAAACAATTCCTGTCTTCGATTTGGGGGAACCTCGTGGAATCCAGGTAGCTTTTCTAATTCACGCTGCTTCTGATCCGAGATGTCGAATCGTGAGGAATGTTGTCTCTTTGGTGTTCTTACGCCCTCTGGTACCACGTCCTTTGGTGTAGCCTGTAACCTGTCAAAGAGGTTTGTCTTTGTGCCGGCTTTTGGAGGAGCGAGATCGTGAGGCATGGTCTCGACGGCGCCGCCTGGTGGTGGGTGCTACGCTTGTTAGTGACAGCACTGTCAGTCGGAGAGTCAAGTACTCACAGGAGCGCTCGGAGAGATGACAACGCTCGGAGGAATTGGCTGACTTCCGAATCTACCGGGAGTCGCTGGACCATTTGCGTTGTTTTGACCCATTCCTGGCTGGGCAGAGATGAATTGATGACGGGGTTGAGCTCCGGCGGCGTCTGAAGTAGGAGGTTGAGCATGACCGTTGGTCGAGTTATCTGATGATGTGGACGTCCTCGACTTTGAATCTACCAGATTCTGTGTTGAAGAAGATGGAGTGGCCGATGCGGAGCCTGCTGGAGAAGCGGTCGAGGGAGAAGCTGTTCCAGAAGGCTGATCACCCTTGCCCTTTTTCGATATCTTGTTTCCATCTTTTGCGCGCGAAAGCTGTCATTGATTTAGTATACTGCAGTCAGCTGCGGTAATCTGCGGGGTATGTACTCTAAGACCCTGTGTTAGCAAAGATTATGCAGGACGATAGCTGCAAAACGTACCACTCTCTGTCTGAAGCCCTTCATCTTGATGGATCTGGCCTCAAGGCCTGGTTTCGATAGGTTGATACACCCTCAAGGCTATGCCAAGGCTGAGATGTTGTTGATCAATTGTTTGATTCGCTGTCGCTTGGTGTCTTCAAGGGGTGAGATAGTAGACCGCGCGGTAAGACTTGTACAATTTGTCGAAGCTCAATGCGCCATGCAGAGGTGTTGCTTGCGAGGAGTGATGGTTGGAGGGTTGTGATGTTTGCAGGGCCAGGAGAGGTGGACGTCAGGTTACTCCACTACGAACACACAAGGTTCAAGTTGCTGATGAACAGCGGAAACGCCAAGGGCGGTAATTCGGTACTTTGGAGGTTGCTGTGTACTGCAATAGTTATTGTAGCAATGATTCGGAGTCGACGCGACGGATGTCGGACGTGTGTTTGTGGTATTCGATGAGCTCTCAGGACAATTGACAAGGTGTTGTCAAATTAGCAGAGTAATGAAACCGTCGCGGGTTACGGTGAACCAGCCAGCCAGCCAGCCAGCAACCTGAATACAGTGGTCGTCTCGAGGCCATTCGATCTCTAACCTGATCGGGCTACTTAACATGGGTGTATCCGCAGAGCCGCGGCCACAGCAAGGGCAGCTCGTCCCGACTGCTCAATTCAGTTGCACCTGACTCCGCGGGTCCGTTGTCTTTAATTCAACTGCCACGATCTGGGACCTATCACCAAATAAGTTATTGGCCATCGCTGTACGATTGACTGCACCGTTCGTCGCTTTGGTACCGCAACGGTCATCAGTATCGACACATCACGCGCAGCTTAGACGCTTGTTGTGGTGGAAGCATTTCAGATATGCCGGTTTGAGCTTTGTCACGTCCGTACCAGACTAATCGACATTGGAGCCCAGAGTGACACTGTGCTGATGATGGCTTCACCTTCTATGGAAGATGTGCCTCTAGCTCCCGTGGACGAGAGTGGTCCATCCGCTCGCGTAGCTCTTGACGTGCAACAAGAGCGCATTGTGTGCATCGAACATCCTTGCATTATCAAGGACATTGACAATGGCGTCAAATCTCTCGGTGGGGAGCAACAATTGCAAAAGGTAAGAGTGCTCGGAACTGGCACAATATTTCCTTCTCTGATTCCCTCACGATAGTTGCTTCTGCCTCCTGGAGAAACACCCGCGGCTATTGTCTCGCTTCGTCCACAAGATCCTTATGCAAAAAAGCTTGTTGCCCGCGAAGCATACGTGAACAATGTGCTGTTGCGCGTCGTCGTACCAAGAAGAACAGGGCGGAAACGCAAGCGAGGAAGTAATGATCCATTCACCTACGAGGGTACAGCGGTGAAACAGAACGAGCGGCCATTGACCGGACCGGAGTTGCTGCAGAGCATTCGCAACAATAAGGGTGACTATTCCATCGAACCCGTCGGTGTCATACACGAAACACACAGGTTTCACAGCTTGCCCGACTTCCAGATGCAATCCGGCAATATACCTATCTTCCGACAGATTGCTAATAACCTTCTTGATCCAAGGGTTGAACGCGTCAAGAACTTCAAGGTTGACACCGTCATCAACCCTACGAAACGACCTCATATTGTTGCACCGCCTCAGTTTACCCAGATCGGTCAACCCATTAGCTACCAATATGAACAGAACCCTGCCGTGACAACGATCACCAACGAAAAAGGCAAGAAAATCACAATCAACAGGCAGAAGAAGGAAACTCGTTCAATCTACGCCATTGCCTCAGACGAAGCATCTGTGCCCAGCGGACCTCCCGACTCGCTTCAAAGGCTTGAAGACGCGAACAAATACATGCAACAGGCCGTCAAGAACCTCAAGGCCTTACTCGAAGAGAGACCAATCGTCACACGCAGGGCAGCCTACAATCTCTGCGATTTTGGTTCCGAGTCACTCTTCAAGGATGCAACTCAATATGCTTGTTACTCATTCCGCTCCGGTCCGTGGAAAGATGCGCTTGTCAAATACGGCCTCGATCCTCGCAGAGATCCTCTTTACCGCAAATACCAGACGCTGAACTTTCAAATCAATTCCAGAGATGCCACATCGGCAACAAGCACCAAGAAAACGAGAGGCGGCGGGGCCTGGAGTCGCACAGAGCGCGTGCAAAAAGATGTTCCGTCCGACGGTAGACCGCCTTCACACGTCTTCGATGGAGAACACATCAGCACCAATGGTAAAATGTGGCAAGTCTGTGACCTTACGGAACCCTCTCTATTAGATCTGTTCTCAACGCATTCTCTACGCGAAACCTGCGACACCTTCCAGACTGGCTGGTATCACAATGGAACATGGTGCACAGCACGAATCATAATGCGCGACCAGATTGGAATCCTCCTATCTGGCTCGAAGCCTTCCGACGACGACCACGAAGCGTATCGTGCTTGTGCAACAGAAATACCCGATGAACTCATTTCTGATGAATCCTTCAAGGGAACGTATCTAACGGACATTCACGGCAGCCCATCGGACAAGTTACAAGTGCTGAGTACCAGTATTCGACAAATGGCCAAGTCGGATCTCAGTATCAAAGCCAAGAGCTTAGAAGTGGCCGCGCAATCTGGAAAAGACAAGACCAAGGGTCGCAAAGGCGATGGAGAAGACGCTGATGAGGACGAAGACGATGATGATGCGGACGGAGACGCGATGGACGATATTGAAATGCTTGAGCGCGGAGACATCGATGACATGGATGATGCTGAGGGTGAAGCTGAAGACGCAGCTTCTTCACCAGAGAATGATTGAGCATTTTTGCAGCGTAAGTAAGCTTAGTATCACTCTTCGCTCCCCTGTCATTATCAAAACGACATGCCTCACGTCCACGTCGCAAGGTGAACGCTGCTCAGGGGAGACGGCGATGTGCTCCGACGGAGTGAACCCAAATCCATCCTCCCCTCTACGCGCCCCTCGAACAAGCACCAAAGCAAGCAATAAATAACCCACTGATAGCGATCTCCTCAGCAACAGCATCTCTGCCCACCAGCGGCCTACAAAGCCCGGCCCCGTGGCCCAGTGGGTGGGTTCCCCGAGCTTGCTTTCGACACCTACATTCCCCCAATGGGGAATACAGTCCGGGTTCGAGTTCGAACCCCGACTGCGATTGCGACAAATACTCAATACGACAACCCGAAACGCAAACAACCCGGACCCGCCGGTAGTTTGGTTGCCCCCACGAAGGGGATTCGTTTTGCTCCTGGCTGCGCGTGGTATATTGTACTCGTTTTGGTAGAGAGGCCGAGGTGAAGTGATGGTGAACTGAGTGAGGGACGATTCGCTTCACATACGCCTTCAGATGTGCGACGTATACTCAGCAGACTGATATAATCATAGGATCATCGTTCCGCTCGATCCAATCTTGTAGGACCTCGAGGTCTACACCTATGTTACTACCATGCGCGTACATATACTTAATGTACCTCTTCTTGTAGTTTGAGTATAGTAACTCACGGCACCTGATCTCCTTATAGGCTTCGTCCCTGCCCTCGAGCTACTTTGGCCACTTATCGGCCTTGTTCTGTCTGCGTTCAAGCTCTTTGACTATTCTCCTTGGCGAGTTGCGCTTTCTCTTCTGCTCCGTCTTCTTGTTGTCCTCTAGACTCCTTGTTCCTATTGCGCAAAGCCCGTGACGATGGATTACCGTTTCATAGACAAAATTCTCACATGATCTTAATCGATTTTGCCATAGGTGTTGCTGCAGATTGAGAGAGTGCCCACTGTCATTGAGTGCAGCCCTCTACTTTCTTTACCTACTACATACAGGCTCCATTAGTTTTAATGAGCAGTTTGATGGAATACTCGTGCGGTCCGTCGAAAGACATTTTACCTCGAGGTAGTCTTCATGATACTAGGGCTGTGTAAGTGTATTCTGGCGTTCCATTGCTACACAGGAGAAATTCAATCGTTACATGTGCCATCACCATCTATAGCGCCAGACACAGGTAGCTACTTGACATGTTTCGTCCGCGAGATGGACGGCACGCTGTACAGCACCATGCCCTTTCGTACGTACTAGCCGCATCAGCCGACGAGCTTGCTCGACCGTCTTGAGTAGTCACACTTAGCCAGGCTCCTTAGCGACGTTTGCCATATGGAGATACCTTAGGACGTCTGTGAAGGATGCGTTCAACTCCTACGCTTGATGACGATAGGCCTGGCTGCCCCAACGATACGGTTTTTACAGGACTTCCACCGTAAGGTTTACATTCTGCACTCCGACAGACAGTGAAAGCAAGTAGACAGCATTCGACATGAAGCGCGATGCGCTATCACGAGACCCACTGTTCATGGCTCTATACAATCAGCTCTATCTCGGCTCGAGGTATCTGTCCCTGATTCATCACCTTTTCTATCTTCAGCCGTTCTCCCCGCTGCCCGTGTTGAAGACGTGAAATCGCTGTGTGATCCTTCTGCTCCGAGTGTACAACTCTTGGACCCTTTCTTATGAGATTACGTGATCCCTCGTTCCCCTGCCCACCTTTTTTAGCCTCCAATGAACTCGGACCATAATCACAATTGACCAATACAACTGTGCAGCATGTGCTGAACGAATAAGGGCGGGGTATGATCTGTAAAGCACAATAAAGTCGCAAAGTGCCCTTGAGAATAGTGAACGCCAATCCGATGGCAAACAAAGAAGCCGGTTAAATCAAAATACGGTTCCGTCCGAGATGATCATGATAGGTGGTTCCTTGGTATTAGGTCGTGAGACCTCCGCGATTTCTCTGCCTCCCTGTGATGTAGTTAGCAAATTGTAGTTCAGCACTATACTCGTGTGAATAATCTTACCTTCCATGTTCCGGCTTCGAGCACTTGAGCAAGCGACAGCTGATCTTTACCCATCAGTCCGAGCAGACCATTGACTTCCATCGCCAACTCGTCAAGGAAGCCAACAGTGACGGCTCTCCATTCGACAATGACGTCGTCGTCGGCGGAGAAAAGAGGAACGACCTCGACGTTGGGTTGACCTTCCTTCATGGCGTTGTATTGGTACTGCTGAAGACCGCGCTGAGCATCTGCAGGTTTGAGAGTCAGAAGACCGGTATCGACCAAGAGTCCACCATTGCGGTACTCTGGCAGACCAGTCAAGAGCTCAACGCCTGCAAAGTGGACGTGAAGGAGCTTCGTCATCGGTACCATAAGCGAGTAGCACAGCCATTGAGTGAGCTTGTGGAATGGAAGAATCTTTCCCAAGGGGTCGCTGGGCCTAGCAGGCATTGATTCGCAGTTCCAGGCATCGCCTAGTGAAACACCGTCGAGCTTTGTTCTCGAGTCAGGCCAGATAGGTGCAAGACCGTCCATGAGCACGCTCCAGAGTGTCGGGATTGGGATAACTGGAACGCTCGAAGCGCGCGTTGAAGGGTGCGCGAGGAGGTAGTCTGCATGATGTCGTGAGTGTATGTCCAAATAGTTGTCCGCTCAACTTTACTCACCAACCATGTTTCCCGGTCTCCCGTCCTTGCCGAAGAACTCGGCATTGCGACAAGCAGTGCTCAGTCGTATGAGGAGGTTCGTCCTGCCTTCAAGACCGTATATGTTGTTCGTCTCGGTAACCTGCAATCCCTTGGCCATGGCTGCGATATTCAGCTTTGCGAGTCCACCTGCATCAACCTGACATGGGTTTTCCGGGTTGCTGCTGAACATGCCAGTCTTAAACATCTCCAAGCTTGCTACGGCAAGACCCTCTGATCGCCTGTAGAATCTACCACTCTCCTTGCTCTTGTACTGCCATTGTGTGCCTGCTCCTGCGTCGAGAAGGACGGAGACAACGAAAAGGTCGATCAAGCGTCTGCATCGTTCTTGTGCGTTCACCGACATTGGCCAAAGCTGCATGAGCTGGTCCACACGAGGACGTCCACCGACTTCAAAGTGCTGCCAACGGCCATGGGGAGGAATGGAAGCGTAGTCTCCAGCGTAATCTCTCTATCGTGTGTCAGCGCAATTCCAAGTATTCCAAGAGTATAATATTCTACCTTGATGATCGAAACAACGTAGGCGGCAGTCTCGCCAAATTTGGACATGTCGACATCGAAATGGCGCAATTGGTTCTTCCTTGCCAGATCGTACACCTTCTTGCTGCGCTCTCTTACTGAGTGAATGCTCCTGAGGTATGCAGCCGGTTCGCGACTCGCATCTGGAGCGCGGGGAAGCGGTAGATCTGGGAGAGAGGCATTGGCCGCAGGGGACGCGCCTGGAAAGGTGCGCGAAGAAGGCGCAGGTGATTTTGGACCGCCATTCGATTTTGAAGAAAAGGTGCTGGATGTGGCCATCGAGTCATGCTTACTCGAGCTCTTCTTGCCAAAGAGCCCCATGTCTGGGCGCCGAGGAGATTGGTGTGGAAAAAGGGGGTTGGGTGAGCTGATCTGCTCAGATGTGTGAGCCTTGTGCGCAGCAAGGTAGCACGAAGGAGTGAATTGTCTTCACTGCGCTGTCAGGAGGTCCGAGAAGGTCCACAATGATCCAAGACGTCAAATGCGGTCGAGATAATACAGAGGTTCCCGCGCGCAATGCTAGTCGAAGTTTTCAAGTGAATTGAAGCTCACAGGAATGTCGAGTATGAACAGGTCGAGGAGCAGGTTGTCAGCAGAAACAATAGACAATGGAAGACAGGAAGACGTCAAGATCGGTGAGGAAGTGTAGAAGAGAAGGAGGTGGAGTGGTATCAGAAGAGTCAAGTCGGTTAGTCGAGGTATTGGAATCTAGTAGTATGAGGTAAGGTGGGTGCAGCTGGAGCCGGGGCAGGTGGGATAACGTAGATCGGTAAAATCGATAGGCACTAGATAGATACAGTAGGAAGGCACGGGGCAGGCAGGCTGCAGGAAGGCAGGCTGATGCATTCAGTTCGATTCAGTAACGAATGGAATGAAGTAACGCAGGAGCCCAATGGCGGCTTCCAGATCCGATTCTCCATAAATCCAACGTCTCCGCCGAGCAAGTGCCCTGCAGATACTGTAACGTTAGCTTGTTGATTACTCGGAGTGGAAAGAGCGACTCCTCTGACAGTTTGCCTATTGCGGTTAACTCACTGTTACGGTACAAAGTCTTTCCTATCCGCATGTGGTGGAGAAGTTGACCGTCACAAGCAGCTTCTATCACTCCGTGGTCCGTCATCCGTTCTCTACAGTATACATGTACGTCTGGTTGATTATCGAAACGATTTCGAGAATGACGCCGAAGACGGTTGTGCGAGCCATGGTATAATTGTATAATTGGCAGAACGCGCCAGCTTTAGAGTTTATCGATATGAGCGGTACGCTGCCGCTACCTTATGGGGTTGGAAAATGGAAAATGGCGGCACGTTGAACCCTGTTTCCCTCCTCCTTCAACCTCACTTTGCGCTTTGATGGCATCTGTCCTTATCACGAGTCTTGTCGTCGCTTTTGCTGTGTTTGTCGCATGGCACGCTCATGGTCAATGTGGGGCTTCTCTTCGCCTGAAAGCTATCAAGAACAGAGTTCGACTTTCATATATCTTAAGTGAGGCACGGAATGTTCGTGGTCTGTTGAGGAGGGGCTTCTGTGGCTGCATGTCCGCAATGTTCACCACTTTCTCCTGCCGAGACTCATTGCTATCTTTTGTGCGCTTGGCATCGTGTCCGACACTTCTCACATGATCACGTTCGGTGCTAGAAAGGAGCTGCTCGTAACAATGCTAGAATACAATATCACAATCTGCAGCCGTTGGCCGTTTTCGGTATAAGTCAATAGCCGCCAATACACGCGCTGCAAAGCCGCAAATGCTCGAGGAAACTCTGGTTGGATCTCTGTTCAGCCGGAGTGCCCGTTTTCGCCGGCTACATCTGAGCCCAATCAAGAGACTACGACTACCGCTGTAAGAGCGATGGTCTCTCGTATCGTTATTCGTGACTATCCTGCATTCCGAACGATCTTGACTCGCAGATGCTAATGTATGCTGGTGCTCTGCTGCATGCTGATTATGTTGATCATTTCTTGTGGAGAGGTCGATTCTAAGCCCGCTTTGAACCACTAGATCAGGGACTCGACCGGGGAAGTGACGGAAAGAGCCACCGAGCCTGCGCCAGGGCACTCTAACTGCCTTATTAGGCACATCCGGCTCTTTCTTTCCGTTCCCGGTTCCACAGCAGCGGGGACGCACCGCACCCACTTCAGGGGCATCGATATGAACTTCCATTCTCTTGCTCGTCGTTGGCTACAGTAAGGTAGGTATTATGCAGTACTGACTGTTTCTGAATGATCCTGTCGTGTCTATCAGAAGCACACGACACGACAACGACATGTCTCGCCTTACGTCAACCGCAAGCAGATCTTTTCCGTCGACGTTGGGATGAAGAAACTTCTGTAGACATCTCTTTTTTTGGCATGACTCTCGAGAATGGCATACATTGAACGTTTTTGTCTCATGCGAGTAGGTAGAACAACGAGTCAACGGTCTCCTATTGATCCAATCGCGGAACCTCCGAGCATTTGACCATGTCTATCAATCTGCATTCCATGTGTACTCTATCGAATGGATTCTTCCATATACCAGTTTTAAACTTTGTGTGCTTCCTAGGTTCTCATCCACTAGTATGGAGGGTATATTTTCCCGAGCCGGACCAGCCGGTACTGACCTCAATACGCGGCCTGAGCTCCCTGAACGCCTTGCTCCTACCAAGTGTCGCGTGATCATAAAAGTGTACAGTATCCTGTGCCGTTACCGTTAGTCGTCATTAGATGAGGCCGTGCAATTCGTAGGCTGTGCAAAGAGCAACATAGTTCATATCATCAAGGCATCAAGTATGGCGTTACAAGACTCACTGTTCGTCCCTATTCGGGACTACGATAGCAGGAATTCGCGCCTTTTCTGCTCTTTCTTCGCTCGTCGTCGGTCGTTGAACGCCTTGACCTCCTTCTTGGACAGTTTCTGGCCAGATCGCTCGGCTTTGAGTGATCGACCTTCGTGCGCGTTCGCCGCACTATCTACGTCGAAGAAGGCATTCATCTGCCGATTACTTTTGTTCTCGTCGTTGTGATGCTCTGCGCTCTTGCCGTTCGGCCCGCCTTGAAAAGCTCCAGTGAAGCGGTTGAAAGATCCCGCTTGGCCGTACATTCCGATCTGGTCTTCTACAGCAAGAGCCGCTTCTGTAGCAGCTCCTTGCTCGGACTGCTTGTGGAACTGTGCGTAATCCGCGTTCGGGTCAAAATCGCCATGAATCCGTGGGTTGTATCCCATGTACAAGCCAGGCGGTGACTTACGGCCCGGGTCATCAGTACCAGGCGCACCTGGCGCACCTGGCGCAGTGGTACCTGGTGCACTAGCAGCATTCATAGACTCAGGTACACGTGGATTCTCCCACTGCGAAAGCCCTGTGAAGCGGTTGAAGAAGTACCATGCGAAAGTGGTTGGGTCCTGTCGTGCTTCCCAGCCGTCATCTTCGGGCTCGTCGTAAGGCAGCGGAGGCTGTTCTTCAGGTGGAGGTCTTTCAGAAGGTAAAGGTGGTTGCTCCTCAGGCAAGGGTGGTTGTTCGTCCGGTAATGGAGGCTCTTCGTCCGGAAGTGGAGGCTGTTGCTCCTCATTACTGTGCTCATCGCGCTCTTCGCCTTCTTCGGAAGGGCTGCGCTGGCGGTCTACGGCTGATAGGTCGTTAGCGTTGGGAATGGCTTATTGTTTGCGCCGGAACGTGGATGCGGTGGATTACCATCCGACGAGGTTTGTGTCGCGGCAGCGTCTTGAGTTTGAAGTTCATCTGCCATGATGCGTTGGAAAATGTGGTTGAATAATGTGTATCGGACTATCCGCAGCACTGCCAGTGAAGATGCAACAAAACAAGATGAATCTGCGGTGAGAGCGTGTCAGAAGACAAGCATGAAGTTGCAAAGCACGGAACTTCAAACGCATGGCCTGGCCAAAGGTCTTGGCATTGATTAAATGGCATGACTCGAGTCGGAGACATCAGCAATGCTCTGCGTGAGTAATACATGAGTATTAACATTGAAGTGATCTAAAATTCCATTGTCAAAGCCTGGAAATCAGAGACGTGCTATGAGTCCTCTCAACTTGCACGTATGCCTATTATACCCCTGAAGTGCAGTGCTACTCTCGATCGTAATTTCCCTCGTGCATCGCAAGTCTCGCTTGAGGAAACAAGTGACCTTCCCTTCCAACTCTGATCATCCATCATCGCACATATCATACTGACAGTCGGACTTGAAGGATACCAGAGGTCCAACTATGCAATCGCTGTGCGCTGCACCCAGTCGAGGACGGCGATCAAGTGCCTCCAGTACTTGTCGCCCGCCGCGCGACTGTGGTCAATCGAGAGCAATCGAGACCCGCGATACGGACCTTCTACCAATGGTGACGAGCAGCCATTGCAGTGCATGTCCTTGCCAGTATTACACTCCGCTTCTAGAGTAGCGGTGTCGCTCGCTCTATTGACGTTTCGCGTCGCTGTGATTCCAGGTCGAGGTCGCCAATAGGAGGAAGATCCGAAGCGTGGAACGGTGAAGCCTGCAGAGCAGCAGCGGCCCTCATAGATCAAAGTTGCTGGGCTATCATAAAACCCGATCAACCATTGAGCGACGTGCCCTGGAGCTTTACTCCAGCATCCTCAACACCACCTTCTCTCTCCTCTTGTCCATCAACATCCATATCCTCGTCCGGTACCGTCTCACCAGCAGACATAGTCATGGTGACAGCACTTCCGCCCTCGCCCTCCACTTCCTGCTCCTTCTCCGTGCCTCCTACCTGAAGCAGATACGCAACAATATCATCCTTGCCCGCCCTTTCCGCCTCGAAGATAGCCAAGTTACCAGCATTGTTTCTGATCCACATATCGGCTCCGACAGAGATAAGTGCCTTTGACGTCTCGAGGTGGCCGTTCAGCGCAGCCCAGTGCAGCGGCGTGTTTCCCGCGTCGTTGCGTGCATTGATGAACTCGGATTGCGGTGTCGATTTTGCCAATTCGAGGAGAGTGGTGAGGAGTCCAGTCAGGCCATTGGCAGCGCAGAAGTGGATTGCGGTATTCTTGCTCTCTGCGTCGATCGAGGCTTCGAGGATGGCTGCTTCCGTGACCGAGTGCTTTTGAGCGAGCTCACTGATGAAACTTTTCAGTTCGTCTTGCTCGTTGACACGAACGAGGTAAAGGACATCGTCGATTTCGTCTGCCGTAAGAGCCATTGTTGTATAATAATGCAGTGAAGTGCTCTATGCAATGGTTGTATATTTTTTGCTAGGGTAAATAATTCCGTAAGAAGTTCGGATTTGCTTGGGGAAATTTGTCCAGGCCGAAGTTGCGGTGACGCACCGAGCGCCGACGTCTGATGCTCATCTCATGAACAGCAGCAGGAACCATTTTCCATACCAGAGCGTGCGTGGAGCCATCAACGAACCTATACTAGTCTTTCGGTGAGGCGAAACCGTGACGTCTGAATCGCGAGCTACACATTGACGTGTCCGAACCTTTCGAAAGACTGTCTGCTGCATCAACATACAAGACACAAATAAATCGAAAAACGTGGACAATACATTCGGATATATTCTTCGTCGTTCGCGTCCGAAGCGACAAACCTTCTCGTTCACACTATCATGATCAGAGGCTGCAAACTCATTCCTCAGTAATAATCAAACAACGAACAATGATCGTCCCCGGCAAACAAGCAATACAAAGGGGCCTCATCACCGGCCTCATCGACAGCACCACACAAGTATACCCCTTGGCCGTCAGCCTTACCGTCCAGGAGGTACAAGTCTGGAGATCTTCCGGCAAAATGTATTCCAACTTCAAGAACCCCCCGCAAACGCAAACGTTGCACTTTCCTGCCTCTGATCGTCCGCTACAACTCGCACCAGGACCGTATAGGGTTAGGTGTAACGAGAGCATAAACGTACCATCAGATTTCTTCGCGCAGATCTCCATGACCCACCTTTCAAGCGGGATACTGCTCAGCGGAGGGTTCATGAGCCATCACACAGGGCCTATTTGGGCGCTGCTACAGGTGCTCAACCCGCCCGGTATCGAGCTGTACAAGGACGCGAGGATTGGGATGATCGCGTTTTTCACGGATGATTGAGCATGTTGAGGAACACAGCGCCGCGTACAGAGCGCGAAAGGACTGTAGCGAGCAGTGGAATGTGAATGATTTTATACAAGCGCTGATGTCAGCTATGCTAAGTTATGCTAATTCAAGGTGTTCGTCCCCCAAACGCCGCGCTGAGGTAACATACAAGAATCGAAAAATTGTATGCCCTTGCTCATTGTCCTTGCTCTCTCCTTCGAAATATTCTGCTTCCTTTACAAATAAGCCATCCAGAGAGGGTCGCAGGCGCTGAGGTTTCTGGGCTCTGTCGCGCGAGCCACCAGATCCAGCACACTCTGACTGGCAGGAAGGTTATTAGCGCGAGGATCGCCGGCGATGACAAGAGCCTTGTTGACGATCGCATCCGCGTTCTTCTGCACCGTGTCCCTTAGTTCACCGTCCTTCAATCCTTGCCTGTGCTGAGAGGTAAACCAGAACATCATCTCATCTCTGATGAAGATCGAAAGCTGTGCTTCCAGATCCGAAGCCGGACCAACTTCTGTTGCGCCATTCGCACTGCCGAGGTTGGGTGTTGGCATAGTGTTAGAGCTGGCAGACGAAGAGTCAGTCAAGCAGCGAGCAATGGCCATCAACGCGCAAACGAAGATCCCTTCTGTGTGGATTGGTCCCATAAGAGTCTGCAAGTTTGGCGTCAGACGGAAAGGAACCGACTCTGGGTTGTGGAACAGAGGTTTCGCAGCAGCCATCTGCGGAATCAGCTCGCTACCCCAGATGTTACCGCTACCACGAGATATGGTCATCTTGGCAGGGTAGCGGGTAGTCATATGCATCGTAAAGGTCAAGAAACTCAACGCCGCAAGTTGCGACGAGAATTGCTTGCGGAAGAGCCACAGAGCGTCGAACGACGGGAAGATGCTGCGGAAGTAGTCGTACACCACGGTAGACGGCACGTATTTGTCTTGAATGGCCGCAAAAGCCTCGAGGCGAATCGCTGATGCGTGTTCTGCCTTTTGCTGTGGAGTGTCAATAGACTGCGCCTTCACTGGTTGCGAGCCATGAATGCTTACAGGTGACAAGCTACGCATCTTCTCAATAGTGAACAATGTTGGCTCATCCCTGTTAATACCATTCCTCCTGCAATAGTCCTCATAGATTGCTTGCAAGCTGATGTACGACGAGTCATCTTGAACCATACGGAAGTTTGGCGAAAGTGGAACCATGATCGGGAGGTGGAACTGCAAGTTGCGACGGCGACTTTCCTTCTTCTTGGCCAGAGTGCTGTTGAATATTCTGAAAAGCTGGAGAATGCGCTCTTCTCTACGACTGCTTCTGGCGGCAGGGTGCTGCACAGCGAATGCATGAATGCTACCGTCGTGGCCGCGGATGCGTAGTCTTCTGAAGCAACCGTTGACTTGTCGTACAAGATCCGCATCAGGCATGAAGCGCTCGATGCGGACAAAGTCTTGGTTCTTGTCGCGATGCTGGAGGTACTGTCCAGGGACCTCGACCTCGTCGAACTTGACGTAGCGAAACTCGGCGAGGGTACTCGTCTGCTCAAGATGCATCTTGTTGGATCTCCGATCGAGTCGCTCCTCGAACCTATCGCGCCACTTGCGGAGTTTGTTGATGTAGTCGTGCATGGTTGGCTTTTTCGTAACAAAATCTGCTTCGAATGACTTGCGGATGTGGGCAGGTAGGATGCTCTCGGAGAAGCGAGTGATATTCGCTTCGGTCGATGGCGGTAAATTGACGCCCTGAGCGTACGACTGCGGATATCTTCCCACATATGACAGACCATCGTTCAACAGAGCAACGATGAGACGGTATGCATCTTCGTCCGGCTGACATTTGAAGTATTTCTGAATCTGGTCCACCATCGTCTCCATTGACAGTGCGAGCAGAGGAAAGGCAGTCTTCAGGGACTGTGCGAGCTCTTCGGTATGGTCCCAAGGCTTCTTTGGTTCGGTTGGCTCGCTGTTGGCCTGGCCGTCTTGTCCTTGAGGTGGCGCTGGGGTCTGAGCAGTGGCTTGACCAACATTTTGTCCTGGAATCTGACCTTGATTCTGGCCGTCCATCCGAGTATCTTGCCCAGTTGAAATTGTCGGCGCCGGAGTGGCCGCTGGTGTACCGTTTGCCTGCTGCGAAGTTTCTCCATTTGCTGGCTGAGATTGATCGTTTGTAGCATTTTCTGGCTTCGATGCCGGCGACTCCGTTTTCTTCTTATCGGCTGCGTCCTTCGCAGCCTTGGCTTGCTTTTCGCGCTGCTGTTTCATCTCCTGTGACCTTTTTATGGTATGCATGTCTTCACGGGACGTACGCAGCTGGAAGTAAAGAGCCTGAGGATATGTGCGGGCCAATTTGCTGAGCAACGTATGCGCGATCTCGGCTTCTTTTGGACTTCGCGAGAGGTTGTTGATGAGCTGCGGAATGAAAGTGACCCAGTACCACACAGGAGTTTCGCCCTTGAATTGTTCCCATGCTTTGGCCAGAGTGTTGTCAGCATCGTCAAGCGATAGCAACCACAAAATTCTGCTCAGCAACTTCCGCGACTTGGCACTCTTGTACTGTCCGGCGGCTTCGAGATAACAACTAATCGCATTAGCCGCCTTGTCCATGCTTTGCGGATCCTCCTTGAAAAGCATGTCGTTGTATCGTCCCCACTCAGACCATGCTTTTGGCAACTTGATGTCAAAGAACAAGGCAGTTCCGAAAGCGTCATTAGCTTCCTCCTTGTGATTCAACTTCGCAAGGAACATTCCCTTGAGAGTGTAGAATTCTGCCTTCTGCTGTTGACCAAAGTAATTGAGGTTAGTGTTGTTGATGACGTCCAATCCACTGGTGAGCTCGCTTCTGTTCTGGTAGTGGCATTTTGCTTGCTCCCGAAGCTTGAGGAAAGCTTCTTGAATCTCAATGTTAGGCAGAGTGTAGATGCGGCTGAGCTGGTTGATACAGACATCCGGCATCTGATGCTTCCGAGCAACATGGGCAAACCTGTTGATGATCCAGGCAGTCTCGTGGTAGCCGCGGTAAGCAAATGACTGACTCGAAGCGTTGTTTTGTCCCTGTCCAGTAGGAATGAGGTTGAGGTAGACGCCGTTGATGAGGTGGAAAACGTGTTGACGCCACGTGACCAAATCTTGCCATGCATTGATGTCGTCCCAAAAGTTTGGCAATCTGTCTCTCCAGGTCGCAAGTAGCAGCTTGAGCTCCTGAGATTTGACATCAAGATTTTGAGCGTTGGTCTGGGCAAGGCTGGCGCAGATGACGCTGGCGTCGTGCAGCTCGACAATGCTTTGGAAGTTTTGCAAAAGACTGATGTGAGCTTTGGTGATGCCCTTGGGCAGCTTATGCCATTGTTTGATGGACAGCTGGATGTTCTCATCACAAGCTCTGTTGAACTCCTGCTGGGTTTCTTGCTTGGTATGCAACCTGAGTAGCGACATGAAGGCGCCAAAGAACATGCGGCGAGGCGTTGGTGCATCCGACACAGCTTTAATGATGGTATCAAGCTGATTCTGATTTTCTTGGCCAGTCCATGCCTCAAAGTTGCGCCACGTAGCTTCAAGGAAGAGGTCGTTCAGGTTCTCGTGTTTGGCAAAGTCTCCCAATATTTCCCATTGCTGAAGCTTCTCAGCGCAATACACCCAATGATCCTCCCAGAGCATGTATTCGCCTTGTGAAAAGGCAAGGGAACCGGTGCGCGCTTTGATCTGTGCTTGCTCGTACATTTGCTGCGCCTTCTCCCAAACACCGTTCTGCTCGTACGAAAGTGCGGCGTTGGTCTCGACGAATTGACAGCGGCGTCTCCAGGTACCGTAGAACAAGTCATCTTCCTGCAAGGAAGCGTAAATCTCTACCAGGGCATCAAGATTGCTTTCCCGAAGACTGGCTCCGTCGACAATTGGCTTGATGGCTGCTTCTTCCAGATGGGTTGCCGCGATGTACCAGGCGTCAAAGTTCTTCGCCTGGAATTTGATGACATGAGGAGGGAACTTCAGTCTGGGTTTCGCCTTTGCTATACCCTCCAGAAGACTTTGCACGCAATTTGGTCGCTTATCAACTTGTCGGTTGTGAAAGTCTTTGGTAAGCAGATTGATGAGACCGGTTTCGATGTCTTCACGATCCTCCCTCGAAAGAGTTGCCCAGACCATCGGGAAATATGTAACCCAGATATCATGGGCCAACTGCGAGTCAGTATGTTGCAGGTTTGCCAATGGCTCTAATATGTCTCGCGACTTGACCTCCCCGAGTTCTTGAGTGAAACGCTTTTGCTGGGCCGCAAGTGCCTCGAACTCATCGTCCAACATCAATGATCCAAGACGCTCGTGGTTGGCGTATGTCCCGAAGGTCTTTGAAGCCGGCATCACCCTGAAGTCATCGGCGTGCAGGCGAGCTGAGGTATTCATATCGATCGAGCCGAACATGAGATGGATGATCTGATTGAGCCAGAAGCTGTCGGCTAAAATGTCCCACTGCTGCTCGGAGATGAGTTTGTAGAATCTGTTGGCGGTAGTGCGGCTCAAACTCTTGTCGAAGATTGTCATGAATCGAGTCCGCATTGGAATATCGCTGCAGCGTAGACCGATCAAGAATGCATGCTCCATACGGACAGCAAGCTCAGAGCGCAGAATCTTTGGATCTTCGTAGATCCGAATGACCAGATCGAGGAACTTCTCGTACAAGGTCGGATCTGGGCGGCCCTCAAACATTAGCATTTTCTGAAGCACAGCGGTCTTCTCTTTGAGAGTCGGGACAGGCTCTGTGGAGACAAAGATCCAATCGTTGACCATGCTCAGGATCTTCTCGCAAAGGGCGTTGTTCTGCGAACGTTCTACTAATGAAGCCAGCACACTGAGATATGGTCTACGTTGCTCGCCAAGAGTAGAGATCCTGGCTGAGAGCATCTCAATGACCTTGATGATGAGCACGACAGTGATGTCAACTTCGGTGGGGCTGAGTTGGGGTGACGGTGCCGGACCTTGAGTAGGTGTCTGGCCCGGTATGCTTGGTGTGAGATGATCCTTTGCAAGCTTCGTCTGGAGAGCTTTCAATAGCCCTGGGATATGAGTATCGATACTCTCGGCCTTTCGTTGCGACATTGTCCAAAGCATGTTGATGCTGGAAGCATGAGCCCCAGCACCAAGGCCGTCGCCTGCTGTGGTAGACAAGAAGGTTGAGAACTCCTCGGTAGGATCATCAGCATCGGGCAAGTCCTCTTCTTGGCGGTTCAGGGGTATAGCTTCCACAATACGTTGCATGATGGGCTTGAAACCAAGAATCTCAGGCTCGCTTGTAATGCTTGCGTGAAGCGTGTTCTGGATTTCCTGAATCTCGCTCTTCAGAGGCTTTGCCAGAAGCTTTTGCAGTTGTGGCAGTCGGGCAACGACCCACTCGTCAGACTTGGCATTGACGAAGATACGGACAAGCTGGAGGGTGTTGATGGTTCTGGTGGTCCATATATCGATCTTCTCGTCCTGCTTTGGATCGGAACACAATATGTGCTCTGTAACTTTGGGGTACATCGAATCAATATCGAGGTCTGACCAGAATCCTGGGGAGAGCAGCCGGAAAAGGATTTCGACCACACGCTTGATGGTGTCAGGAGTGTTTTGCTCCGAGTGACGGTCCGCAGTGTCCACCGAGCCAGAAACTGGGTATCTCTCTGCAATCGCCGCAATGAATTGAACCATGTATTTGACGAGCATCATTCTTAGAGCGTAAGAGGCCACAAAGGTACGGTCAGCGGTGTCATTTGTCGTCTCCGAGGCAGCACGTTCCTCCCACTTCCAGATCATGGTTACCAGATTCAAAGCCAGCTTTTTGCCTTCCGACGATGGGTTTGGCAGCTGGCAGACCTTGGCGATAGAAGGAATGATGATTGATGCAAACGATTCCCTGGCCTCGAAGAACATGTCTGGATGACGTACCATAAACTGGTAGATGCATTGAAGCTGTTGCAGGTTTGATGTCTCTTCGCTCAGGATCTTGCGCGGGATTCTCGCCCATGTAGGAAATCGAGTGTTCTGGTCCCCAATACGTTTTTTCAGCACGGGCTGGAGGATCTCGAGCGATTGCATGACCAGAGCGCGGCCCTCTGCCAGGTGTGCGCCGAGCAGTTTACCGTAGACCTGAATGGCTATCTTCGATGGCGTGTCATAATTCGCAATGAAATAGGCAATCAGACAGTACGCGGCATACTTATTGATCACGTCTTCCAACCGAATGTATAGCCATCCAAACATGATTACATCCTTGCGGCAGTCGGAGAGCATAGCATGGTGATACTTGAGCATGAATGCGGTGAATTGAATGAGCTCCATGCGGCAGTGATCCATGCCGGGTAGTGCAGGCTCGTCAGAAATGTCTGCTGCCGATTGTGGCTTCCACAACTTGGTGTGAATGATCTCGATCAAAGACTTGTCGAGCAATTCGGTGCCTTTGTTTCCTTCGACAAAGAGATGGTTCCAATTACGCTGCACGTCCATGGCAAGCATTGGGCTGAGAACGAAACGGAAGACGTAGCGCTTCAGATATGGGGAGAGCTGCTTACTAGTGTACACATCGATACAGCGGGTGGCGATCGAGCGGCGGTACTCGGTCGATTGACTTGTGATGATGTGCTTATAGATGAAGTTCCTCAAAGCCGGCGCGGTCTTGAGTTGCTCATCTGTGCAAGCCTGCAGGATGTCGAACAGAAGATCGATGTCGGTTTCTGCTTGAGACAAGTAATTGGTGAAAATGTCAATGGTCCTTTCTTCGGCTTGCTCAATGGCAAGGCATAGCGTTGACGGCACACTTCTCGGATACACCTTTGACTGAAGCTCTTTTGCAGCGTTGAAGAGTGCAGTCCTGACGTTCTCTTTCTCGACCAGCCATTTCTGCGTCTCGGGAAATTTGCAGATTGCGTGAGCGACATGGATAGCGTTCACCTGGGCCTGGTGCTTCTCCAGATCGCTCATGGTAGCGTTGAGGGTGTCAACGAGAGCATCGTTTTCCACGACTTTACTACGCAGAGGACCACTGTTCTCGTCGTAGAGTATTTGTGCGAAGAATCTGCCCTTGGCCTCGTCCTTGAGATTCTGAGCAAAGTAAGTCCAGGACTCTGCCGGGTAGTGGTTGAGGTAGCTGATCAATGGCTCACGGAAGGGACTAAACTGCGTGCGTCTCAAACTCTTTTCAACGTCCAATACTCTTTCCACGAGTGTACCCAAGAAGCCGACAGCAGCTGCAGGTAGAAGATGGAATACACTGAAGATAGCAGTGATGACCTTGATTTTCGTGTTTTGCTCAATCAATGAGAAGGAAATCTTTTGGAGGCTTGCAGTATCGGCGATCTGGTTCATGTGATCCAAAAGTCTAGAACCAATCTCAACCTTGAAGTAATTGGTCAAGAGTTGGAGAAGCGTGCGTAGTCCGCCCAAGCCTTCGACGCTTAGCTTGCGTGGGTCTTGAACATTCATCAGGATGGGACGGAGTCCGCTCTGTAGCAGGTCTTTCGGGAGCTTCTGGTTTCCGTTGAGTACCACTTTCAAACCGTCATTGGCAGCGTCAGCTACCTCTGCATTCTTGGAGTAGAGAGATCGGAAGAACACAGCGGTAATACGACCGCGATGCTGAGCATGCGGCGATGTGTGGAAGCCTGGCATCCTTAGCGCTGTCGTGAGAAGCTTCAGGCAAGCGACTCGAAGGTTGACGATGGACTCAGCGCTCCTATACTCTGTCGGCTTGGGTGCAAGAGATTCATCGTCGGCATCTACCAAGGCAAGGGTCTCAAGCAGCGATCGGTTCAGATGCTCTTCGAACGAAAGCACATCATTCTCCATGTCCAAGCAGAACGTCAAGGCGTCAATGTAACCAATCTGGACTGCAAACGGTAGCGCGCGAAGGGGTTTGTTGTAGATCGGACCAAGAAGAACCTCCTTAACAGGCTTGACAATCTCCCACATCTGGACGTCGAGCGCATCGGCCATGAGCTGGAGCGCCGACTGAGCAGCGCGACGTACGTGCTTGTTCATGTGTGATACTTCGCTGACCAGACGGCTGCAGACCTTGTGGAGCTGGGTACTGTTGATGGGAAGGTCTGTGAGTGGCAAACCCTGGTTGCAGTTGCGCACAACTACCTGCAAAAGGTCGTGTGCTGCGATTCGCACCGTAGCTGGCAAGTCTTGTGGCATGTCCTTCATGACGAACAACAACGCCGCAATGACCTCGAGTTGTCGATCCCGCAGCCATCCATCGCTAAAGCCAAGCTCAGTAATCATGAAGCTGATACCAGCAACGCCACCAGATTTGGTGAACCATTCTTCCTCATAGCAGCTGTGAGTGAAGCATACAAGCAGGTGGTGAAAGAAGGGAAGAGCGTCGACGTGGTCTTCGTTGCCGAAAATGGCAGCAGCGTGCCTCCAGATGGCTCCCATGGCCACACCCGCTTCGTCCCGCACCGCCGCGGAGTCGGATGACAGAGTGTCCGTAATCGCGGTAGCCATGATTTTGTTGTCAATGTACACAGCACCCTCGCCGGTATTCGGATCGAAAAGCCTCGACTTGTGCTTCTCGATGGCTAGCGCACGGCCAAACTCGAGAAAGGTGAAATGACGGTAGAGGTCGTCGAGGAAGGCACGCACCTCATCCTTCAACTCAGGTACGGACGTTGCGAACATGAGCGATTTGATCATTTTTAGCAACATAGCCTGCTGAGCATCGCACTTTGCAGCAGACTTTTCGCGCTCGGAAAAGGACATGGTATCTGGTCCGACATCGAATTTCTTCGCATAGAGATCCTCAGCTTGCAAACGGACAAGCTGAGCAAAGTCTTCTGGCAGGTGATCCCGTCCGATGTGGAGTTTGACTTGAGCTTTGATCAAGTTCAATGCCTGCTGTTTGTGGAAAACGTCGGAAGCCTTTGCACTGTTGGTCTTGGGGAGCTCCATTATCTTGTCGATTGCAACCTCGTAGCCCAAACGTGTGGGAAAGGCACGTTCGCGACTTGATCCGATCAAGCGGATGTCAAAGCTGGCTTCGTCATCGGCGTATGGACGGTAGTCAAGCTTGGGTGGTGATGTGAGGAACTTGCGGTTTCTGCCACCAAGCTTTCCCAGGATGCGCATAGTGTTGTGAGAATGGAAATGATTGTATGGTTGTGGCTTCAAATGATCCCATAACGCCGACATGAGCTCATCGATCACCGGAGCCACGATGGGATCCAGGTAATCCGCAGTCAAATTGTCTACACACAACTCCAAAGTGCGAAGTCCTTGTGCGACAAGTTCTGGACCAGCCCGGAGGGCAACCACCAGCGGCCGCATCAGATAGCTGAGGTGTGGAAGGAGATGAGATAACCTAGCTGGCACTGTCAGGGACAGCTCGACGTACAGGTCCCGCTCATTCGGCTTTCTAGCAGATATGAGTAGGTTGTTGAGGACTTCGAGGAGCATCTCGAGGAGGGGCAGAATCTCCTTGTACAGATGCTCAAATCTACCACCGCCTATACTCCTGAACAGTGACCGTAACAGGAGAAAGTAGTTGATCGGGTCTCCGGCATGCACAGAGAGCTCAATAGATTTGGTGATCAGCTTGACAGCGTGTGGGAGCAGGACTTGCTCGTTTTGTGCGGAGAAAAGAGTGACTGCCATGAACGAAAGCTTGAATAATCGCAGAATGACCGATGACTTTTGCACATCCGAGGTTCCGACCTCTTCAATCTTGCCCATCAAGAATTGCAAAAGCAGACCGCAAAAGGCGGGTGAGGTGGCTTCGCTTGCCAACAAAAACTGGGGTATATGGAGAAGAGCAGCGTGGTCGTAAATCATGTCATAAAGATGGGGTATCTCTGCTTGGAAGACTTCGTAAAAAGTGGCTGGATCGATATGGTGGAAAATGGAAGCAAACCCCTCCAACAGATCTTTCTCTTCCTTACCACTAGTCATCATGTGCTGGTTAGCAAGGAGTTCGACCGGGGTTGTGGCGGATCCGTCATCTGGAGCCTTGTCTGGGTTGTAGTAGCGGAAGACCTGAGCTCCCTCGTGGAAAAGCTTGATCAGAATGTTGACCTCTTCCGGGTTGAAACCGTATGACACCTCCGACCAGTTGGATGGAACGTTTGCAACGTCCATCTCGTTCCTGATACTGTCAGGGTTGGTCATTCGCAATTGGTAGAAGATCGTCTTCAATCCGTGTACGAGATTTTTGAAGAGGAATTTGTTCTCTGCTACAGGGTCTGCGTTGCGCGAATCTGAAAGCTTGATTGGTGTCGCATGAAAAATGTCGCACTCATCCCACTCGGGCGGGGAGTCCTTGTCGACAGAATAGTTCTCGGCGGTTTCCGAAGAGTCTTTTGCTCGTTGTGCAGTGGCCTTAATTGCACTGGCATACTGTCGATTGAGAGTTGCAAATTTGTCGGCGACGGCGTTCAAGACCATCATAAGGTAATATCGTGCATCCCGTTTATCCTCGACCTTGGCCATGCTTTCGGCCATGTTGAACAAGAGCTTGGCACTCATGGTGTGGAAGTTGGATGAGCCATCTTCGTCGTGAAGGTTCTTCGTGTAAACCTGAATAGTCTTCTCAATCTGAGACAATGACAACTGGTCCCGAACGTGATGAATCAAATCCGCGAGCATAGTATATGCGAGGAACCGATGATTTTCATATACGCATAATCCGGCGCCGACGAGTGTTCGCTCATCGAGTAGATCATCGAGCTTGGGCAGAAAATGTGTCCGAAACTGGTAATTGACAATGTGTCGGATGGCGACGAGAAGCTCCTTTCGAGCGCCAGACTTTTCCCGGGGTAAATCTTGGAGCAATCTTACAACCATCTCGGGCAGGATTGGGACAAACTCTTGCATGAGGTTATGATACACCCTCATAAGGTAAGCCAGGAAACTCATAGTCTTGACTTGGGCTGTGACGAGCTCCCCGAAAGCGGCACGCTTCTGTGGGTTAGCACCTATCTCCTTGACGATGCGAGTGAACCTCTGTCCTCGAGCATGAGCTTCCTCGTGAGCTCTTTGTTGAGGTTGTGCTTGTAACTCGAGCATCGAGCGAATACGCGGAATGAAATTCTTGACGTTCTTATTGACAAGACTTCTGTGCGCTTGGAAAATGGAAACGACAATGATTGGACATTCGGAAACCAGCTTGAAGGATTGTGTTCCTTTGAGCAGCTGCCTGGTCGTCTGCTGCTCGTCGCCCACACTGGCCGCAAGAGATGCAGATGTTACGGGAGATCCTGGTCTGGGTGATTGCGAAGCACCTGGTGTCGAAGCACCGCCCGCTCCATTTGAGTTCTGTCCATGTGTATCGAATGTGTCTTTGACCGTCTGCTCCATGGTATCGAAAAGGTCGAGTATTAGATCCAGGAATGGCTGAACCTTTTCTGCGCAAGACTTTGAGTGATGTCTTTCGAGGTCCATTATAATCTTCAGACATAACACGGCATTGTCCTCGTTCTCTGCCATTACCATGCCCATGCACTTGTCCACGATCAACGGCGCGTACGGATCCGTAATGTCTGGCATGTTCGTCGGTATCCGGTGAAGAATCTCCAAGGTTGTGTTTCGCAGACGCTGCTCCGGAGATGTGCTTATGAAGACTGGACTTCCATCAAGAAGGCCAAGAAGAACAGGGACCATCTTCTGTAGAAAGGTTGGATAACCGGCTCCCTGGCAGTGACCGTCGATACCATCGCGAAGTTCAGTGAGAAGGGAGCATTTAGTCTTGATGTCTGCAAGGCTTGGTTAGCAGGCGAACAGTCCTAGGGAGAAGCAGGTGTCCTACCGGTCGAAGGGTCTACGAGTTTGGACTCGTAGACATCCAGTGTTCTCTCTGCCATGATTGCGACGCGACAACCGCCGCAACCGGCAGGTTCGTGAATGTGTAGTTCGCTATCTAGTATGATCGTATCATGCTGTGACGTCCGTAGTGCCGAGTAAAGTTGCTACGCGCGACAAAAGCTGGGTGCTTCAAAGGGAAGTCAAGTGTTTTGCAGATGCAGTGAAGCGCAGTCAAATTGAGACGTCGTGGAGAGGAGTTTTGTGGTCGTGTAATGTTGCAAATTGTCTGGTGTAATAAGTCGCTCGTTAGGCGGTAGTATCAAAAGCGCCGAAGGTGTAAGAATTGATTGCGCTCGATTGCTGAACCCTCGTTACAATGAATTCAAGCACACGTGAAGTTCAAAGCGCGACACCGCAGAAGTTCAGGCATCGAAGTGTCGGGGTGAATGGTTCCCAAAATCATACCAAGCCGCTAATACTAGCTTCCGTCGGGCCGCGTCCGTCAACCTTCAACCTGCAACACAATTCGGAACCAGGGACCAGCAGATGCCACTGTAGGTTGTCAAGACCGCACCTAATCTTTGCTTTGTCGCTGCGGAAGAGCATTCGAACACTAATGACTACGTTTGTGGTTTACCCTATCTCGGTCCCGCCATCAACACTCCAGTTCATGCTGTCTTCTGTCACAGAGAATGCATCTGTCCTCCGCCGACGTCCTCTTCGTTGTGGTTTCTGTGCAAGCCTCTGCTGAAAGGCGCTCTTCGCTTCCTCAAATGTGTCCAGGGGTATCTCTGTAGTTGGACCACCGGTTGTATCTATCACTTCCAAACCCGTCAGGGCTTTGCTCAAGAGCTCAGTCGCCATTGGATCTTGCGGGCTGATCGCAAGAGCTTCGTGCAATACTGCCGTTGCGTCAAGCCACGCTTCCAACTCTAATAATACCAAGCCTTTTGCAGTGAACGTAGAGACATCTCTGCCGCCCTGCCGAAGCACCTCATCAAATCCGGCCAGAGCTTCCTCCAGACGCCCTGTCTTTCGGTATGCATGAGCCAGGTTACTCCTTGTGGATAACCAAGACACAGGGTTCGATTCAATGTCATCTGCATATCTGAGCGCCAACTCGAAGCAGCGTATGGCTTCGTCCAAGTGACCTTCCTGGTAATTGGTAACTCCCAGGTCGTTGAGTAGCAACGGATCCGTGCTGCACATGGTGTATGCAGTGTTGAAATATTCTCGCGCCAAGCTTGTATTCCCAAGACATAAGTTCTGCATTCCGAGGTAGAGCTGAGGCAGATGCGTGCCCTGAAACAAGCGTGCAGCTGTACTGTATGCGCTAATAGCCTGGTCGTGCTCGCCTTCCGCTGCAAAGGTATGGGCAAAGCCTATCCAAGCCGGTCCGAAATGTGGATCCATGAGAGACGCTTTCGAAAAGTACGCGCGAGCTTGCGCGACTTGATCTATGGCCATGTAGTAAGTACCGACGGCAAGCCACGTCGCCGGCTCGTCGGGATGTGTGTCGGAGAGATCGTGAGACAGTAAGAATAACGCATTGGTCTCCTCTTCAGCATGAAGACAAGCCAAATGCACGGGTATCACTTCAAAGTTGTAAGGGTCGTTTTCCAGAATATTGGTCGTAAGCGCGAGAGCATCCTTGAACCTGCAGCTGGTGAAGAGAAGCTCGGCTTTGGCCAAGAGTATCGAGGGATTAGATGACAAGTTGTAATGTGTTGAAAGAGTGTCGACCGCTGTCGAGAAATCTTCGGCTCGTGTGTACTTGGAAAGCCGTGTTGTGTACAGCATTTTGACAAAGTCCGCGGCTTCGGGCCCAGTGTATCCATCAGTAGTAACGATGCTGTCGAAATCCAGAGATTCGAGAAACTCCCACTCCTCTTTGGGCGACATGAGTTTGTTCTTCATAAGCTGGTCGAAGGCCTCGAAGCATTGCACATCTATGCGCACGGCGTCCTTGTAGCAAGTCTTGGCTCGGTCGAAAGCATTCTGTTTGGCAAAACATTGCCCTCGGAGATAGCACATGGCAGCCTCGAAACGTATGTTGCTTGCATCTTCTCGGTCTCGCTCTTCGCTCCGGTCCATGCGCTCGCTCCTCGGAGGCAGCATGCCACCCTTTGTTATTCCATTACGCGCCTCCAGATGCTGCAGTTTCCGCCGCGCTCGGTCTGATGAGCTGACCAAATGTACTGGATTCTTGTCGCCGAGGATGTTGAGCGCTTCATCATACCGCGATTGTTTGATGTAACAGTGTGCGGCCAGGTACTTGCAAGCCGGATTGCGCGCAATAAAGTCCTGCCGCGAAAGGAAACCGAGTGCTCTGGTGTAGTTCCCGGTAGAGAAGTGTACTTGGGCTAGCCAGAAGGCATCTTTGTCATTATCTGTATCAGATTAGAACAAGTCCTCCTTCTTCTGTCTCCGAAGCTCACTTGTCAGAGCCAGCAATTTGTCGCCAATGAATATCGCGGACTCGTATTGATGCTTATTGAGAGCATCCTGTCTCCAATCTCGGAGGAACTTTTCCATTAGAAGCACTGATTATATTTTCCGCCGCATTCAAACGCATCTCGTGTCATCAAATTAAAGAACCCTAACGCCGTCAAATGCCAAGTAGCCAGAAAGGTATCGAATGAAGAGAAGCGTGTTCGCAGGTAGCGTACATGTATGTAAACAACCATCACACAACCTCAAAGTCCGCGGAACATTCGAGCCCGCAGTTGCTGGACCCTGACGAAAGCCGCGAACAGCGCGCCAAGACTCTTTGGCGGAATTGACGCCGCGCTGACCCTCTACATTTAGGCATCGCTTCACTCTCTTCCATCTTTTACCACTTCAATCTTCTTCTACCACTTCAGGATCGCTACAGCCCGTTGGCCATCGCCCGAGCGCCTCAATACAAGCATCAGGCTCGGAACCAACAGATACACCTGCATAATCACACGCCTCCAACCACAACATGTCGGAAAGGAAAGTTCTTACGAAGTATTACCCTCCTGACTTCGATCCGTCGAAGATCCAGCGAACCAAGGGTCCGAAGACGACAGGTCCGAAACTACAGACGGTGCGACTTATGGCGCCTTTCTCGATGAAATGTATCAGTTGCGGAGAGTTCATATACAAAGGCCGCAAGTTCAACGCGCGTAAAGAGACCACAGACGAGAAATATTATGCCATCCCGATCTACCGGTTCTACATCAAATGCACAAGATGCTCGGCCGAGATAACATTTCGCACCGACCCGAAGCATATGGACTACGAATGCGAGAAGGGCGCGAAGCGAAACTTCGAAGTATGGCGCGAGTCTAAGCTGGCAGAGGAGACTGAAGAAGAGATGCTCGATCGGTTGGAGAGGGAGGAAGCGGAGAAGGACGCGATGAAGGAGATGGAGACGAAAGTACTGGATGCGAAGACCGAGATGCACATTGCAGACGCACTGGACGAGATTCGAAAGCGTAACGCGAGGGCTGAGCGAGCTGGGAAGGACGGGCAGGAGATTACGGTCACAGTAGAGGACAAACGGGACGAGGAGAGGGAACGACAGGAAAAGGAGGACATGAAGGCAGCGAGATTGGCATTTCTGGGTGGGACAGGCGAGAAAGTCAAGCGCATTCAGGAAGACGGCGAAGAACAGATTGGTGAAAGCTCTTCTTCGGCCGCTCCTGCTTCGGTCAGTGCGAGCATGCCGTCGAATCCGGATATGCCTCCGCCAACGTTCAAGAGGACAGTCAAGAAGAAGAAGGATTTGGGAGCTGCTCTTGGTTTGAAGAAGAAACCTTCATTGGTTTAGGTTGCATTTACGATTGCATGGCAACAGGAACGGTGTTAGGATCTTTTTTCCCATTTGATACCCTTATTACGAAACGATACCATGTTACTTTTCATGAGCGTGTGACTGTGAAGGTTGTGTGATCAGACCCTCTCGACATAGCATACACTCGTCAAACCTCAGAGATGCCTCTGCCTCTGCCTCTACGAGTTGGTACCACCAACGTCCTTCTCCTTGACCTTCTGGCTCTGCTTATCAATCCTTGCGTCGGTTCCCTCCTTGACCGAAGGCGTGGTGTCAGTAGCCGTGCTCCTGTCTCCGGCTGGCTGCGCATCAGCTTGCTTGGCCGGGTGATCGTCGCCTGACTTGTGCTCGTGCTGAGAAGCGGATGATTGCTTGTCGTTAGACACGTGATCGGAGCGACCAGCACCAGATGGTGGGTTGTGATATTGGCCTGGCGGACCATCGGCAAGTGCTCGTACAGTAGTTGTGAAGGTTCGGGGAGAGATGGAGGCGCGTGGGGTGGCAGCGCGGCGTAGGGCGCGGGATGTGTATCTTGTGGTGAACGACATGTTGTTGGATGATCGGCTGATTGGTTATATTTAGATGTAGGATCGTAAAAGTCAAGAGGTCTGAATGTGAAGAATTGATGCCTGGAAGTTCAATTGTTCTCGTCTGGCACTGCAGGCAGCTGCTGTGACGATGATGATATCAGCATGACCAGCGTTGAGTCTGTCAAGCTCTATTTCCTGCCTCGGAAGTCATGAGTATTTACAAGTTCACACATATTCGTGATTATCGTTTCAACGTTGAGGTCGATAGCCGTGTTTTCTGATTGTTCACAATGGACTACAGCGTGTTCATTGTGCCACTTTGTTTTCAGGATACTGATGAGCCAGAAGTGAAACATTGTTTGACAGCTCCCCAGTAGTTCACCGGAACTTACCACGACTGCAGTCCGAACGCAGAATATCACAAACTGAAAGTGTTCACATTTGAGTTATATCTTGTGTCTCTCGAATTCATACCTCTATCTCGTTTCGGAGCAGCTCGCGGTGACACTGTCTTGACTTCTTTCCACTGATTCCGGGTATTTTGGCAATCCACGCCCTACAATAGACCCTGCTTCTGCAAATCATAGTACACCTTCTCCGGCATGACATTGCCTTCACTGTCCTCCATCTGCACGACATTGTCCACCTGGCTGGTCTCGGTCTTCTTCTCCTTGTTGATCTTCTCCCACAGTGCCTTTGCCTCTTCAATACCCGTGATATCCCTAAAGAGACCACTACTCGTAATACCCAAACACTTCAGACCGTAGAGATGCCGCGCCTCACTAAAGTGTTTATCGAACGCCCGCCGACCCATGTAGACGTAGTTTCCGCATATTTCGCAAGCAAATTCGACACCAAGACCGTGCAATTTATACAGCCAGAAGGGGATCGGTTTGCCGTCCCAGGCCAGGGGCAATTTGAGCGGGTTATAGATCTTCTCGTCGTCAGAGTCGCCTTCTTCTGCACCATTGGCGCCAGGTCCGCCAAGGTCTTCCTCGTACAGAGCTTGCAATTCTTGTGCGCGCTCCTTCTCCGTCATTCCAGCTTTGCGTTCGACGTTGGCGCGGGTGTCGGAGCGCTCGGTTTGCATTGCGCCGGAGAGTTTCTTGACTCTGAACTCGCGTTCTGCTATTGCACGTTCCTTGAGTCGTTGAACTGATACAGTGTTCTTCGCTGTTGATTTCGCGCCATTCGATGTGTTGTCATCGCCTGTCGCTTCTCGCGCTGCTGCCGCTCGGATGTGCTTTTTGCCAGTCAAGTGTGCTCTGTAGACGTTGTCGGTCTTGAACTCCTTCTCACAATCTGCGCACCAGATCCCTTCGCCGGTACCTTGTGTCGCTGGTCCGTCGTGAGTCGCCCCGTTTGGCTGTTCCTTCTCCCATCCTTCGACTTTGTTCTCCTCCCAATCCTTCTCGAAATCAGAGTCCCATGTCGCAAACAACTTCTCCAAACCCTCCAAAGGCTTTATCCTCTGCATGAACGTTTCCAAATACTGCGAGAGTGAGTTGACGTAGCTGAAATACTCTTCGCGCATCTTGTCCTGTTTCGAGACCTGATCAAACTTGTCGAACGAGTCCAGATACTGCATGTAGTTGACTCTCCTCTTGACGCCAGGAAGGTTGACAAACTCTTCATGCAACGCCATCATGTCGAAGTAGCGCCCGAACGCTTCTTCTCCTGTGAACATGGTATCCACCTCAGTTGGAAACGGCGCATCTTCTCCAATAGCCCTACGCTTGTATGCGCGCTCCAGATTCTCTACTGGCTCATTTGGATTTCTCTTGTGAAATTCCTTGACAGGCTTCAGGCGGTCGTAAAATTGTTGGTAAGGATCTCCAGTGCCTATCGATTGTGTTTCGCGGAGCAGATCGCCCGAGTCATCCTTGTAGAGTTCGAGGGCTTTCTGTGATTGTTGTCGTATACGGTCGAGAAACCCCGCTATCTGGTGGTCGCGTGCGAGCCTGTCGCGAATGTGCCGTGGTTGCTCTTCGAAGCGTTCAGCAATGGCTGCTTCGAGGCGCTCATTGTCCTCGTGGATGTATCGGAGGTCTTCTATCAGCATTGCGCTATGAAGGTTGTGTGAATGAGAACGTTCTGTTTCCTACAAGTACCGTAGTGATTTCGTCAAGCGAATATGTCTGTGATGGGGATGTTTGTAAAGATGAATCTACCGAGTGAAGGACGGTGGCTCGGAGGTTGCCGTCGCAAAAAGCTCGAGGTCTGTCTCTCAAGAAATTGCGGAGTCTCGCTCGGAGGTGCCTGCCTACTAGCTATTATTCTGAACCCTACATCTACTCTCACGTCTACTTCATACTATACACAAACACAGCTTGCCATTCTTCACAGCACAATCGCCAACATGGGTGACATCGACAGACGCAACGATGAAAGAATGGAGTTCAACACCTCCAAGGAGGTCACGGTCGCGCCGACATTCGAGGCGATGCATCTGAAGGAAAATCTGCTTCGAGGAGTCTACGCCTATGGATACGAATCACCTTCTGCTGTCCAGTCACGAGCGATCGTACAAATCTGCAAGGGTCGCGACACCATTGCCCAGGCGCAGTCCGGAACCGGAAAAACTGCGACCTTCTCCATCAGTATCTTGCAGGTCATCGATACGGCGGTCAGAGAAACTCAGGCTCTTGTTCTTTCGCCCACTCGCGAACTTGCGACTCAGATCCAGTCAGTTATCATGGCCCTCGGAGATTACATGAACGTGCAATGTCACGCTTGTATTGGTGGTACAAACGTCGGAGAGGATATTCGCAAGCTCGACTACGGCCAGCACGTTGTTAGCGGTACCCCAGGACGCGTTGCGGACATGATAAGACGACGCAACTTGCGCACCAGGAACATCAAGATGTTGGTTTTGGACGAGGCAGACGAACTCCTTAACAAGGGTTTCAAGGAACAGATCTACGACGTCTACCGCTACCTTCCACCTGCGACTCAGGTTGTTGTCGTGTCAGCTACCCTGCCATACGACGTGCTCGACATGACTACCAAATTCATGACCGACCCTGTCCGTATCCTGGTCAAGCGTGATGAGTTGACTCTGGAAGGACTCAAGCAGTACTTTATCGCTGTCGAGAAGGAAGAGTGGAAGTTTGACACATTGTGCGATTTGTACGACACATTGACCATCACTCAAGCCGTCATTTTCTGCAATACCCGCAGGAAGGTCGACTGGCTGACTGACAAGATGCGCGAGGCCAACTTTACCGTCAGCAGTATGCACGGAGAGATGCCACAGAAGGAGCGCGACAGCATTATGCAGGACTTCAGACAGGGCAACAGCAGAGTGTTGATCAGTACCGATGTCTGGGCTCGTGGTATTGACGTCCAGCAAGTGTCACTGGTCATCAACTACGATTTGCCAAGCAACCGTGAGAACTACATCCACAGAATCGGTCGCAGTGGAAGATTCGGCCGCAAGGGTGTCGCGATCAACTTTGTCACCAGCGAGGATGTTAGGATCCTGCGTGATATTGAGCGTAAGTTATGCCTGATCTCATGATGTGGGAAGTCCGCTAATTGTTTCAGTCTACTACTCGACTCAGATCGATGAGATGCCAATGAACGTTGCCGACCTTCTGACTTGATCGTGCTGCATACTATGCAGTCCCACAACCATTTCTTCAGGCTCGAAGGCGAGAATCAGCGCGAGAAGTCCACTTGGACTTGGACGTATCAAGGAAGACAGAGATGGAGGAACGGGCATGTAGCCAGAATGTGAGTACCGCACAAGCAGTGTCTCGGTTGATCCAGGCTGACTCGCAGGAGAACCAGAATGACACTCTTTACATAATATTGCTCCTTCACTGCCTCGCCACGCCTTCATTCGACACGATACTATTGACGGCAGATTCGATCATACCGGAGCAAGACCCTCCACGATCGATCAGTCATTTTACAAGAGAAACACGGTTAGACAGTTGTTTTCTTTATACAGAGAAGGCGATGATTGGCCTATGGCCACTTGCAGTCTTCTCTAAAGTGCGAAGAGAGGTATGGCCAAGACCATTCGTTGTGATATTGGTAGAACAAGAGCGAATAGCATATCAGCTGTTGCCTAGTTCTTGTGAGTAGATGTAGTTACTCGAAATTGATACATACACCAGATGATGGTGCCTTGATTGGGCGTCTCGAAAAATGATACAAACCTCTATATATCCACGCTCGCGGTTGACAATATACATGTAACTGGCACTCAGTAATATAACACTCCGTAACGCATCAGCCGTCTGATACTGGAATTCGAGTTATTGTGTATAGATATATTATTCACATATAAGTGATTTATTATTAGATAGATATAACAGTTATACGTTATGATATAGTCGGCTGATGGTATATACAGTGCCTTAAAAAAGCTGAATCTAGTGTTGTATGTGCCACTTATTTTGTCAACCGCGAGCCACGATAGCCTACACATCGTGACAAGACATGTGCTTCGATTAGAAGCGACCCTCGTCCTCCATCTCCACTGGCGCATCTACCGTACCGAGATCCAGCGGGCTGACTGCTGATCCGGGTGGATCGACTCGAAGGCTGTTTTAGCCGAGCATATAAAGTTGGCAGATCCATTCCCAATTGTCGCTTGGATACGACTAAACGATGCTGGCCCTAATGCGCTATCAGGGTCTGCCCTGCCCTGCTGCATTGATCTCCCTCCACATATTCGGATAATGGGCACGCAAACCCTCGCTTGACCCTCGCTTCGAGCCCGTTCAGACTGGTTCAGGTTCACCACTGCGGCTGATCACCGTCGATCACACCCGGTGAGCTAAGGTATAATACAAATCGCTACTACCCATCACGCAATGTCATCTTTCTATCGTACAACTGACGCCTTTGCCTGGAGCGTTTCGCGCAAGACTGCACAGAGTCGGCCAAGTGACGCATCTTTATCGGCACCCACAAGGTCCATACAGGATCGGAAGATTGACTAGAGCCGCAAGACCTCCACTAGTTCTACTACAAACATGGCTCTGGGAGATCTCATGCCTCACCCAGAGCTGATAAACCCTTGGTTTGTAGCAGCTGCATTAGTCACAGTCGCCGTTGGCATTCTATCTGTCTTCTACAAGGATTTCTCCGTACCTGAAAAAGCTCCAAAACTCGTGTCAGGACTATGGCCTATCTTGGGCGCCCGCCAATTCTTCAACGCAAGATGGGATTGGCACCAAGCGATGGGACACGCCAGCTCAACTGGCAATTGGAGTTACTATGTCGGATCCAAGCCTGTCATCGGTGTGAGTGGTGACGCCTCGCGCAAGGTCTTCTTCAGCAGTAACAAGTTGAATCTGGGTGCCGGGTATCAAGGACTGTTTGCCGGTTCTCCCGAAGCTCCATCCAAAGAAGAGGACAAACTGCTCAAAGGTCAAGAGGCCGATGCTCACTTCGCAAAGAGACTTTTGCACGTCACCAGGCGTGAAAAGTTGGCCGAAGGTATGTCACCACAAATATGTCGGAAAATGCATATCTGACCAATGTCAGTGGTTCCCGAGATGATCAAGACCCTCCGTGCAGATTTGGACGAACTTGCCAAACGGGACACCAAAGTGATCAAGCCGTTCGAGACCATCTACGACTTCCTCTTCGCCATGATCGTCCGCGTCGTCGGCTGCAACGAACTCGCAGAGGACGGCGTAATGCGTAGAAAAGTCCTCAAAGCTTATCACATGGTCGAGGACGCTGGCAGTCAGTGGACTATCCTGTTCCCCAAGCTCCCGACATATGCCTATCTAAAACGCATGTGGGGAGGTGCTCAGATTTGGATGACGTTCGACAAGCTCATCAAGGAGCGTACTAAGACCGGCCGTCGAGAGGATGATCCTCTGCAGTATCTGATGGATTGCGGAGACGACACCACCCAGATCATATCCGTATGCACAGTTACCCATGGATAAATGTTGAGGCTCCTGCTAACACCTTTCCAGTTTGTGATTGGCGCTCTCTACGCCGGTCAGCTGAATTCGGGAATTAACGCCTCCTGGATCATCAGCTACCTGTCCAACGACCGCAAATGGCACGAAGCCTGCTACAACGAGACCCTACGCGTCGTCAACAAATTCGTACCAGATCGCACTCTGAGCCTGGCAGACCGTCTCTCCCAGCTCCCACTCGAAGCCTGGGAATCCGATCTTCCAGTCATCGAAGCTTGTCTCCGCGAATCCATCCGCATCACCACCCCAGGCTCCGCATTCAGGAAGAACCTATCCAACGACCCAGTCCCACTCAACGACAAAGAAGTCATTCCGCCAGGATGGTTCGCGAGCTACGCCATCCACGACATCCACCTCGATGAGTCCGTCTACCCGGATCCAACAACCTTCGACCCCGGCCGCTACGTCAACGAAGACGGCACCGAAGCCGCCCACGTCCAAGGCGCCAACGACCCCAACAGTCCGCGGAACTACACCTTTGTCGGATGGGGAGTGGGCAGACACCCGTGCCTGGGCATGAAATTTGCGAAACTGGAAATGTACCTGATGGTCGCTTTCTGGGTGGCGTATTTCGATTTCGAGGTGATCAAACCACAGGGCCGGTTGCCTAGCTTCGAGTCGATCCGCAACAAGCACAGCGCCGGCGCGCCTAAAGAGGAAGTTCTGGTGCAATATTGGCCGCGAGGTGAGGCTAGGCCTGCTGCTTGATCACAGGTACAGCATTATGTTAGTATGTTCGATGCGATAAGCCGTGACGCGACACTACGACAACGAGACGAATGTGAAATGCGCAGGTGTCTATACATAGCATAGCTTTTGACATCAAACCCCGTTTATCGTCAAGATATTCTACCTCAACTATTCGCCCTCATCATCACTGCCACTCACATTCTCATCCTTGTCCTCATTGTCGCCAGTCTCCGTCCCTTCCCGCTCCTTCTTCTTCTCCATCTCAGACACAACCCACTCGCCGACCTCGTCGACCGCCTTCCGCGGCGTCTTCTTGTGCAGCAGCAAGAATCCCTGCACATCACTCGGCGCAAACGTATCATCCGGCACACGCTGCGCAAACACCGTGGCCAGCTCGCCGACTTCCTCGACCATCTTCGCACGATCAGTCGCACGGAGGTCAAGATCCCATGCGGCATCCACTCTCTCCTCGTTATCAAGCCGCGGCTTGGCCTCTTTCTCGCCTGCTAGAGTGACGGTCTGGCTGCCGCTCGTGTCCGGGACGTACATGCGGCGGAACAGCTCCTCGGTCTCTTTGTCCCGCATCAGCCGGAAGCGTACTTGCATGTCCACTCGGCCGGTCCTGACGAGCGCGGCGTCGAGTTTCTCGATGTGGTTCGTTGTCATGATTAGGATCCGTCCTTCGTGTGTTGCTACACCGTCGATTGCGTTGAGGAGGCCGGAGAGCGAGATTCCGCCGGTCTTTGTGTCGTCGGTATTAGGATCGACGCGTCTCCTACGACCACCGCGGCCTATTGGGCCGGCTTTTGTAGTAGCAGGAGATTTGGCGGTTGCTGGGCCCTTGCCGTCATTGGCCACGTCAACGGCGAGTCGGATTGCTTGCGTCAGATCTTGCAATGTCCATTCTGAAGGTGGTTTGGTGTCTGTCGTCGTCGTCTCGCCATCAGTCTTGGCGACCGCGTCTGGTGTTTTGGTCCCATTCGCGTCATTCTTCCTCCGCCCCTGCTTCATTTGCTTCTGCTTCTTGTTGTCGTCAGTCTCGCCATCTGCATCCTGTCGCTTGATACCAGCGGAGTCGATATCTTCGAGCAGTACGATGCAGCGACGTGGGAGACTGTTGAAGAGGGCTCTGAGGTCCGATTCTGTCAGCTCTGGATCGTTGAGAGCGACGCAGTGAATATCAAGACCAAAGATGCCGGCCAAAGCAAAGCTGAGACTGGTCTTGCCGGTACCGGGAGGACCGTGAAAAAGGTAGCCTCGTCTGTAAGGAATACCCCTGGTAGCGTACCACTTCGGGCTTGACGGATGAAGGAATTCGTTCATGTCGTTCTGGATCATGAGCTTTTGCTCTTGGTCCAAGATGACGGTATTCATCGGTCTCGACGGGCGCGAGTTGGTCTTGCTCCATTGGCCATGTCTCCAAGGATTACCCTTGGGGACCGGATGTTTGATGGTCGTGCGACTCAATTGCTTTTGGATATTCCATATCTTGATATCATGCAGCAGATCCTTGACGGGCTGTGTGGAAAAACCAAAGCAGCTGAGTTTCAGTAAGTCTTCCCCTTCTGCTCGATTCCTTTGATTGTTCTGATTGAGCAGTTGACGCTGTCTGCGGCTAAAGTAGAACAAACGACCCTTGTACCAAAAGTAATGACTTCCATAGTAAGGCTCGTATCGAGGAGGTACACCAGCTTGCCAACGCGAATAGTTAAAGATCCCGTTATCAGAGACAGCCGAGACGGCGGCGTTCTTCTCATCTTGATCCTCGTCCCAAGCACTGCCCCGAGGACTACGAGCTTTAATATCACGTGCTCTCCTCGTCAGTGAATGCTCGGCGGTCCATTCGAGAACGCTGGAGTAGAGATCGTCCCCATCTTCGACATGAACTGCGGACAGGCAATGGGTATCGAACTGCCCTTTAAGATAACGCCACACATAGCTGGACGCTCGGAAGGCGGCGAAGAAGAAGGCGAAGCATGTGACCAAGATGCTTACATCAAATCCGAAAGTAGTGTTGATGAAGCGTGAGACGGGTGTATAGCCCGGGAGGACTGCGTCTAGGACGACAGCAGGGAGCTTGTTGAAATTGACTTCTGAGGTGGAATTCAAATTGGTCAAGCCACTCTGAGCCAGCTGTTTGCCAAGTTTGAGTAGAGACATGATATGTAGTGTTGATCGAGTTAGGTATCAAATCAGGAACATCGGCGAAGGAAGACTATATACTTCTAATGGCAGTACCGTAACCGAGATTCGATGTGAGATGCTGCAGCCTAATTCTTCGTGGAAGCGAACGAGAACAGGGTACGAATGACTCAACGGGAACAGAGAAGATACCTGCGATACAGGTTCGACAGAAGAGAACCTACGGTGTGATGATAGGTGTGACTGACGATTAGGCACCCACGTTTGCTAGTTGAGATCCTGGTCCGCAGTCCAAGAGGTGCTGGTTTTGCCGCTTGCCGCAGCAAACAACGAGAAGGAATACGCCCTGCGTGGCAATCACGCGCCACCGCATGCATGCTGCACCCGCGGAAGACGCTGTGACCGGCACGCAGCCATCGCTGATTCGATGTTCGTACATGTTCGTACCTGTTGATCGCCAATAGTGGGAATGCGGAGTCTGCAAACGATGACTGTAGAAGATCAAGCGAAAGTGATTGGAGTGATGGGGAGGTGGACATTTATTTGCTCTCCGAGCGACACGCCCACACCAGCGCTCTGTCTGACCTTCATGTACTGTCGGATATGCTTTATAGTACTCTGATATCAATAAAACAGTGTGAGCTATCGCGCTCTGGGTATCAAAATGTAACCTATCTAGTCTTCAATATTTTCATGGCGTCGTTGACTTCTCCAAGCTCTCGATACATGGACACGATTTTGAGAAGACTTCCGCCACTGTCCTTCCCTTTCGCTTTGGCTTGTCTCAGCGTCGCATTCAGATCCAGCATCAGCGTGCTCTTGATCTTGTCAACTCTTCCTTTCTGTGCTGTGAGGTATGGGTGGTGCCCGATGCGGTCCATGGCTCTCCGGCATAGAAGGTACAGCAAGGCGTGCTTCCTTAGCCTAGTGACTGTCACGCCCATACCGTCCTCATCCTCGTCGACCTCGTCTTCTTCCTCCTGCTCGTCGAGATCGTACTCCTCTGCGTCGTCCACCCCCAACCTCCCTTCCAATTCAGTCAACTTCGCATCCACGTCCAGCAACCGGCGCCCTAGCCCAACGTCACTTCTCACCTCTTTCCTCTCGTCCAGTAGCTCCTTGACCTCATTTGCTCGCTCGCGAACCTTGTCCCTGATCCCTTCCACCTCTCTCCTGAAACCTAGCACCCCGACCCTCACCTCTTCAACCCTGTCCTCGCCGCCCGCAAGCGTGGAACCGACAGTCAGGAAGTCCTCATACTCGCTATTGACAAGATCGAATAACTCTTTGCTTAGATCCTGCACTCTCGAACGAAGATCAGAGCGAAGATCTTCGAGGGTCTGATGTCTATTGCGGAGCGTAGAGAGATATGACTGAGGGGAAAAGTCTGGCGTAAGGAATGCGGATCGTGAAAGAGCGGCGGGAAACGGCAATGCTGTCTCGTCGTCAATCTCGTCGAGGTAATCGTATTCGTCTATCGAAAGAGAATGTGCGCTTGAGTCGACATATTTGGGCGATGTCATGGGAGAGGGACCGGTCGACGTCGTGGTCGACGAGGGAAGCTGCGATCATAAGCACAAGTCGCGGACCAATTCTGAGAGTAGCTTACATAAAATTGACTCATCCTAGATCGGACTGAGCTGTTGCTGCCGTAGTAATGACTTTATCGGCCTGAAGAACAAGGTATACAGTACCATTGCGAGTCGAGCATCTTCAGCAATGAGAGTAGCCCCGCACACACGCGATTCGTGCTGCCTTCTCCGAATGCCGACCGACGAGCTTCGCGGAGCAGTGACGTGACGTCCTCAGTCTGGTGTGATTAGAGACTCCAGGTCTACCTTCTATCCACTCCTGTCTGTATTGGTAATCCGACATCTGTTATCCTTCGCCAACTTATTATACACAAGTTCCACCGATTATTCGCAACAGCTTGTACAATATCATTCTATAGACAAATATACCTTGACATTTCGGCATGCCAGTTCCAGACCTGCCAGCTCCGGCCCATCCAGAAGTTGACTCGATGTTGAGCCGAAAGTTTGGACGCGAGGTTGCCAACTACTTCGCTGGTGAGCAGTATAACCCGTACAGAAACAGGTTACTCAGAATTGACATTCTCAGGCTCTCCTCTCAACCGTATGGGATTCCTCAGAGCCGACCACACCTTCCTTTCAAACGCTGTACGACACCCAACCACATCATTCCTGCTATGCAACAACCTCCAGCCATTGGTCCACGACAAGACAAAGCTAGCTTTCGTAAAGCACGAAGATGTCAAAGCAATCATCGGAGAAGACCCATATTCGGTAAAAGAGGATGAATTCGTCAAGCAATACAACAGCACCAAACACATCCCACAGATGATCTTTCTCGGAGTGGACGAGAAGGTCCAAGACTCGCTTGTCTACAAGGACAGGTACAAAGGTGCACCATACTTTGCGGTTGATGTCACCCCACGTGCGAATGTAAAGGACGCATGCGAATCACTCATCTCGAAGCTGGAATCAAAGGGCTTGACGTTCGCTCAAGGAAGAGCCATGGACCTCACAGCACCTGACGGTACGCAATACATTCCTCCCGCTTCGTTCTATCGACAAGACCACATAGCGCGCTCCGATGCCATGTATACTGACTCCTCACAAGCCGCCATGTACGCCGAAGCTCGGCAACTGCTCGACTGGAACCTGCGCAACCCCTTCTGCGCTCAGTGCGGTCAACCTACTTTGTCCGTCAATGGAGGCTTCAAGAGAACCTGCCCGCCAAACGACATGAGCAAAGTGCCACCCACCGCACAATCCACCACTCCTGAGCAGCCCGTCGCCGACACCACAGAACGTCCTCCATGCGCTACGAGAAAGGGCGTTTCCAACCTTTCTTTCCCACGTACCGACGCTACAGTCATCATGGCCATCATCAACCACGCCGGCGATAAGATCCTTCTCGGTCGATCCAAGCGCTTCCCAATTTACTGGTACAGCACCCTTGCCGGCTTCTGCGAGCCAGCCGAGAGTATCGAAGAAGCTGTCCGCCGCGAAGTCTTCGAAGAAGCCGGAGTACACGTTGGTCGTGTTGTTATTCACAGCACACAGCCATGGCCGTACCCTGCAAACCTTATGATTGGCGCGATTGGCCAATCGATACCAGATGGTGAGACGATTGACCTGGGTCACGATCCGGAGTTGGAGGACGCAAAGTGGTACTCGTTTGATGAAGTCAGACATGCGTTGAAGGTTGGCACGAGTGGTATTGGCGAGGACTCGGGTCCGGAGTACAAAGAGGGTGATTTGAGGCTGCCACCAACAACTGCGATTGCGAACCAGTTGATGACGGCTGTTGTGAATGGCTTTTTGAGCGCCGAGCCAAAGATGTAAGGATAGGTAGTCATTGTAAAAAGTAGATGTTTATACCTAGATGAAGTGTATATGATCACGCAAAGCAGATCCAACACTCCTGTGCTTTATGCTCAACATGTGACAAAAGATAATATTAGCATCGCTGATTCCTAGTATACAGCATCTACACAGTCGCCAGATCCCTCGCCGGAATACTGTCCGGACCTCTCAGATCGCCGTTCAAACTCAAACCAGGCCCATTGGTACTACTCAGCACAACCTCATGGACCTCCTTCGTAATCCTATCACTCAACCCAGCACAGTCCTTGCGGACACTATCCATAAACGCCTTGATATTCCTCTGCAGCTCCTCCGGCGAGTACCCCAACTGCCCAACCGCCATGCGGATAACACCAAGTCGCTCCCTGTACTCGCTCGCACCGACCATATTCTTCACACTCTCGCCAACATTCTTAACCACCGTACCCGTCTTGGTGCTCGGCATCAGGCCGCGCGGACCCAGCACACGGCCCAGCCCGGCCTTGTTCAGCTTCGCCAGACTGTCGCTGTGGCAGATGCAGCGGTCGAACTCGATGCGGCCTTCTTTCACCGCGGCGAAGATCTCGTCCTCGCCGACGAGGGTTGCGCCGGCGCGGAGGGCGGTCGCGGCGACGCTGCTGGTCGGGTCGCAGATCACGGCGATGCGCAGGTCTGAGCGTACTGGGTGTGGAAGCCGCAGGCGGTTGCGTACTACGGGCCCGTTCTTGAGGGTGCGCAGCATCACGTGTAATTCGTATTTGGCGGACGTGGGTGCTTGGCCGACTTCTGCTGCGCGGAGGTAGCTGGAGGGTTGTCAGTATGTGATCGTAGAGTGGTGTACTGGAGAGAGCCAGCGTTGTATTGTGGCTACATACCGCATGGCGTCAAGTAGTGGGAATTGAATCGCTTGCTTCAGATCTGGTCTTGTAAAAGTCGACTTTGGCTTTCTCTTGCGCGTTGTGGTTTTGTCATTCTTCTTCTTGTACTTTGATGCGGTCGCCGACGATGCTGCATAGCGTTGTTGTGTGAATGGGAGGAGGAAAGTTGGCGGTAGTTGTGCATTAGGTCGAAGGCAGTTTCGTAATACCGAGCGACCAGCGCCCGATATACATGAGGTCGTTGATTGCATTGTGTGTATTGTCGTGGTTTAGTCGATGATGTTGCTGTCGTCCACGTGCTACCTAGAAAATGTGAAGTCGATTCCGAGATTTGCTTGGAACGGTCTTGGCAGAGGAAGTGGTTGCGAACGATTCAGTGACGACCAACTCATGCCTGCTCTTGCAGTGCGCTCTAAAAAATACTCACCACACTCACAACGCGCTTGCATGAGGACTTATCATCATGCGATCTTCAAAGGAATATCACATCCAGCTACGCAAGCCTGGCCGTGAAGATGGTAGTCCGGTCGGTGTACTTACAGAGGGGTTAGACTATGATCTTCACCCAGCCACCTACAAAGTAGGTCTCGAAACAGCAGACATGAATCATGCCTTGCCCCTGACCGAGAGAACTTCCTCCCGCCGAGTTTGTTGAAGTGCCTGTGATGATGACAATTGGATTTATTGATGACGAGGACGACGATGTGTGGACTTGTATCAAGGATCCGACTTACATCTAGGTCTCGTGAACTGAGACGGGTAGCGCTAAAGCAGCCTATAAATATGCACTTGGGGCGTCGTGACACGTCAGCCTGGTCCGAGGGAACGTTTTATAAGACTCGTTGACGATTGGGAGAGATCAGATCATGTCTTGATATCGGGAACTATATACGTTGCTCTGCACATGACCCTTATCAAGCTGACCAGCAGCTGATGTAGATGTATCCAGCGAAAAAGTGCAAACTGCCGAAGCCCGTCGTCATGCCCATGCAATGCATCGTTGAAAAGGAAGAAAAAAGAAGCAGGGTATCCTGAAGCAAGAATGAAAGTAAAACTCCTCATGTCATCAGACCGAAGCAAATCATAAACCTTCAGTCGATAGAACACTGTCCTTCATTATCAATCATCGTCTGTGCATCTTCTTCTCCTTGCGGCTCAACATCTGTCTGCTGTGGTTGTCCATGTGTCTGCGGACATTGGCTGGCGCAGGGGTGGAAGAAGGTGCGCCGGCGGTGACGGTTACGAGGACTTGCTCGACCACCATCTCGACGACTTCGGACGCGGAGGTGATGTAGGTGGTGCTCAGGATTGAGCCTGCGGCATCAGAGAGGGAGGCGGAAGGAGTGATTGTTGCGTCAGAGACCGAGACGGTTGTGCTTGGGGCAGTAGAAGCATCTGCGCTTGGGGTCGAGACCTGGACCTGGACCTGGTTCTGCTTCAAGATGATGTTGTCGACTGTGGTACCGGTGGCGGCTGCAGAGTATGAAAGAGTTGGGACGATAGCAGAGCTAGAGGTGCTTGCAGCGGCGGAAGCGCCGGTCGTGGCGGCATACGAAGATGGAGCGGCTTGTCCGTAGGTCACGACCGGGTAAGCGGTGGCGGGTTCTGGACCAGATTGAATGGGGACGCTCAAAGCGAGACCGTCACGAGGACCAGCGGGGTTGTCGTTGGAGAGAACGTCAGGCTCGTCAAAGGTGCACTGAGCGGCGGTAGAGTCGTCTTGAATGTTGAAAAGAGGGCAGTCTTGGATCAGACCAGAGAGGTTAGTGCACTGATCGACAGCAGACTGGAGAAAGTCTGCACCACCTTCCCAGCCAACAATGAAGTCACCATGGTACCCGTATCCTGTGACGTATTAGCTGGGACACATTGGAGGCGAAAGTTGGTAGAGCTTACCGGTAGGGTCACCAGTAGAGAGGACAAATTGTCCGTCAACGCCAGCAAAGGCATAGGTGTTCCAGATGGTCTCGAAGAAGAGCGAAGGAAGTTTGACAGGAAATCCTTCGGGGCAATTTCCAGTCATGACCTGGTCTGGGAAAGCAACGTGGTCGCGGTGGTTAGGCGAGTCGAGATCCTGTCCGTTCCAGCAGCTTGGAAACATGAGCTCCAGGCGGAGACCATCGGTACATTGCGAGTCCAAGAACGACTTTTCCGGGAGGAAGTGGCGGTAGAGCGATCCTTCCGGGGCGGCGTTGTAGTTGAGACAGTTGAAACCGATGGCGTGCTGAGCCAGAGCAGATTGGGTCGCGAGGTCGGTACCAGCCCAGTTGGACTTTGGAGGATCAGGAACAGGGTAATCGGAGAAGTTGCGAAGAGTTTTGTCTCCGGAGATCATTTGGAAGCCGTCAGGGAAGGCAGTAATGTTGCCGGTAGGGTCGGATGAATCTGTATACAAAAGGTAGTACCTGCAATACTGTCAGATGCGGTAGAGATGGTGGACCGAAGATACATGTACTTACGCGAGCATTCCGCCAACTTGAGGAACAATGACAGAAGTGCCATTGGGGTAGAGGAAGTGCAGGGAAGGGGTCCAGTATGCAGACTTATCTTGAGTCACCTCACACGACGTGCAGTCCGAAGCCATGAGATCTTGGCTGGTTGTGTTGAAGCCAAAGTCTGAGAGAGGTGTTAGTTACTGTATCAAATGGCATGGACGAGTATATACTTACTGCCACCACCATGAATTGTGTGGACGTGATCAGATATCTCGCCAGGGTCCATGAGAGGATCCATACGTGCAAGTCCAGTGCGCGAACGACATGGCATACGCCAGAAAGCGTCCGCGCCGCCAGCTGCGACGAGCAGACCAGCAGCTACTGTCGTGGCAGAGTATGAGTACTTCATGTTGATATGCTTTATAAAGATGTTCTGAGAAGAGATGGCTTGAGCTCGTCTGATAGAGTCAAGAGATCTGGTACGTAGAGCAAGCTCGGCGTGGTGTGGAATGTGGCAATGGCGTCAGGTGGCAGATGTAGTGTCGATAGAGTGCACGTCGTTGTCAGGTGAAGTCAAGATAGCGATAGCCGGTAGATAATGAACGGCTTGGTATCGGGAAGGGCGAGTAATCGATGAAGAGAGTATTTCTGTTATCGAGGGTCGTTGTGTTGATGTGGTGATAGTCGATATCAATAAACGAATGTGATGCCAGGCGCTAGGCTCGACGATGGTATAGATCTGAAAGAGTGACTGAAAGAGTGTGGTGGAGGAAGAAGTCGACCTGCGACGTGAGGAATGAGGATTGATATTGTCTTGCGGCGCGTTTGCGTGAATGAGTGAAGGCGACAATAAGGAGGGGCACGAAAGGAGTGACCTGATTAGTGTTGTATCGGTTCTGCATGAAGCAAAAGGGTGCAACCAAGCAAGCTGTAACGAGCGACTGAAAACAAGCGCACGGCAGGAACGCGCCGTGACGCGCTAATGCGGCAGCTGCAGGATAGCACTTGCCTTGATTGGTCGCCGAAACTCCAAGCGCCGATCTCTGAAACTCCAAGCTTTGACGTTCTGGCTATCCCTTCACTCGCAATCTTCTGCTTCATCTGCCATCAACGACGACCGTTCCACCTGTGCAACTCAAAGAATTTCTGCAATACCGTCAGCGAGCTTGTATTCGTTGTCCTCCAAGGAAACCAGGTTGGCTGTATGACAAGTCAATCGTATCATTTCTTCACCATCCTATCAACACATTCGAGCGCTCTCTGCGACCTCATGCAACAAAATCGCCCTCACTTACATAGCAATCTATACGCGACGAGCCAAGTGGGTGGTAGTTTCGCAAAGGTGGGCGCATATTGCCGGGAAGTCTGGAGATGGTGATCCGGAACCATCACGACGATCCAGAAGCAAGAGTCCGGCAAGACTGCTCGGACTCTACTGCACATGCGACACCTGCAGAATGCGCGTGCACATCACTCGATGTCACAAAGCTTGTCACTACCTTGCCACCACCTTGCTTGACTGCAGCTGCTTCCGAGCACTCGTATCTCGATAACCTAGACATGTTCAGCAAAGGTCAGAGCAAGATCGCCTTATGCACGACAGTTGAAAGACTTGATAGCACTTTTCCCGCTGTTTTGGTCTTGGTCGGTCTGGAGACGCAGTGCCGTTGGAACAAACTGTTGGTTTGATTGCACGGGGCCTTCTCGCGTCACGGCGCAAACGACACACAAACAACCCACAGACATCTGCTGCAAGATGTAATACCGATACCGTAAGAAAACTTGATTTCGTGAACTAGTTACTGTAAGTCTTCGCGCTCTAACCATGTACTGACCTTTGTTATTGCCGGAACGCCGAACGACCACACGACATGACATACTGGGCCTCGTCGGCCAATCATCTTCTCGTACTGTATTCGTACAACTAAAACGCGCAAGGACCCATGAGGTGGCCGAACTCTGCCATCCTTGTCATGTCTTCCACGTTTACACCGTTCTCGGAAGCCTTGTCCTCCTCCTCGAGGAGTTTGTCAATCTTCTTGGCGTCCTTGATGCGCCAGAACGCATTGACACCGTCGACGAAGCGCTTGCTGATTGGTAACAATTGGTCCTCGTCGCAAGCTGCAAAGCACAAACGGTAGTACTGCCAACCCTCACTGTCACGAATCTCCGGTGTTGGTGAAAAGATGGTACCAGGAGATACGAGTACAAGGTAAGGCTTGGTGGTCCAGAAGAGCCACATTGCCCTGCTCAATCTTGGTCCTGGAACCTTGCCTGCCAGAGGATGCGTTTCGAAGTGGAGGCGAACCCACAGAAACATACCACCGACTGGCCAATCGAAAGAGTACATCTGTGTCTTCTCCACGACAGCCCAGTCGTCATCATCGTTGTCTGACATTGAGTTGGCTGCGAGGGCCTCGGACAGCGAGTTCCTGCGACCACTCTTGACAATCTCCTTGCCAGCATCGAGGGTACTGGCCATGGCGTTCATGCGACGCTCGTAGTTTCCACGCAGACCTTCGATCCAGCGGACCCAACCGTCTGCGTTCCAGCCCTCGCCGCCCGGTGCGGGACCCTTGCCGTCCGACTTTGCGGGACCCATCAACATCTCGGCAATCATACTCTGGACGAAGCCAGATGGCTGCTGAGTGCTGGTCTCGGTGATGCGCTGAATTCTCTCGACCAGAGCTGGCTGCGCAGTGATCCATCCGAGACGGCAACCCGGCGCAATGGTCTTGGAGAAGGTGTCGAGACGGATGACGCGACCGTCAGTGTCAATGTTCAACGAAGAAGGTACAAGAGAGTCAAGAAAGTCGTAGCCAGACGACCTCCAGTCCTTTGGCTTGCGGTTGTCCTCGGCAAAGTTCTTTGCAGACCTCTCGGTCGCGGTTGGGAACTGAAGGTACCAGTATGGGTCGTCTTCTACGATAATCACGTCGTACTTCTGGCACACAGCGTAAAGTTCCCGTCTGCGCTTCAGAGACAAGACGCCAGATGTTGGGTTTTGACCCATGCTAGACAAGTCAGTGCACTTGTTTCCCTAGAGGTAATGGATAGTGGAAAAGACAACTCACGTCACAGAATAGATCAAGTGTGGTCGCTTGCCCTTCTTGTAGTCCCAGTTCTTCAGGACATCATCCAGACCACCCTTACCTTTGGCCATCATGCCCTCATCGTCAATCTCAACGGGTATAACATTGAGTCCTCTGGGTCTGATAGCCTGGATGGCATTCATGTAGCAGAACTTCTCGACCAACACACCCTCCCTCTCACGAACCCAGTCTCTCTCCTCACTCCATTCATTGGTCAGAGCCTGCAACACCTTGCTGAAACCATCTGTGTTACCTGTGGTCAGGATGATCTCTGCTCCATCACGATACGGAATGTTGGCGTGCATGTGGTCCCTTGTGAACTGTCTGAGGAAGTAGTAGAGAGGCGGGTAACCCTGTGCAGTGCCGTACTGCAGCGCAGTCTCCAGATCAATCTTCTTCAGAGGGTTTGGCTCATTCGATGCGTGTGGTACGACGATGCTAGTCTGCGCCTTTGGCCATTGCTCTTTCGTTGATGTGTTGACCTGCTCATCTCGTCGAGGTCCGTCGATTGGGTCATTGGGGGTAGGCTTCCAGCGGTCGGCGTGGGCGACCTTGGCCTCGAGTGTGTCGAATGGAAAGTAGTAGCGGTTTGGGAGACCTCCGGCGAGCTGTCCGATGCCTGGAATTTGAAAGTACTTGTAGAAAGCCTTAATGGAGCTTGCTTGTCTGTTTTTGGCGTTGCGGGAGAGGTAGTGGCTAAAGTCCTTTGGTGGTGGACTGGTGTCCGAGCTGGTAGAGGCCATCGTGACGGATACGCTGAGGTGAGTATCGATTGAGAGGTTTCAAGGAAGGAGTTGATGCGATCACAGTCCTTCTTCTGGAGAGATGGAGATGGTGATTACTGATGCGCCTAAGATAACGATCAACTGGTTGACGGGACGCTGCATAGCATGGGGTTCAACTCCGAACCTTACAAATCAGGCAAGTGATGACGCGGTAATACGCCGTTAATTCCGTGCCTACTTAACAGTATTCAATGTATTGCAACTTCCACTTCGATTGGATCACAACTAGCTGCCTTAGAATGCTCTATGTTAGCGGCATAATAGTATCAGCATGGCTTGGGAATATCATCTGCTTGAGATACATGGGAGATCGGTGACTGCGCGCTTCTGTCAACGAGCATTCGCCTGTTTGTAGCTTTGTCTTGAGCGTCGTGTTTCATTGCGTTGAAGCCGAGGTATCTATGTCTATTGTTACGTGCCTTAGCAACAAGGAAGCCATCAGTCTTTCAAGTCGTAGTGTGCGATCTCATCGACCTCTATGTGAGAGTGCCTATGTTTTACTATAGTACCTGGTCAATATCATAATATCAGAACCCGGAGAGGGGCAAAACAGCTAGTAGTTCCAGGGTTACGGTAGACTCGGCCCGCAGTCGGAATAGACCTAGCATATCCGAGATCGGTCTGCATTCGGCAGCAGCTCCCATCTACAGCAAGCATCTTGTACCAATATCCTTGGCATCTTACGTACCTCACTGTCCATACAATACCCTTTGTGTCTCTATCTATATCTCCGTAGTAAGACTATTGTTGTCAAAAGTATACTCCCCAATCGAAGGGAAGTTGACGTTTACAGGGCGATCATCTTAGCCCTGCATTTAGCCTTTTAAGGCGCACCTCACCCCATACGCCACGTTCAGATATATGCAAGCATTCAACATGTCAAACTATGGCAGATATACAGACGAGGAGACTGCAGACCAGCCTGTGGAGAGTTATCACGATGATCCGCTGTCAGAAGAAGAAACACTCCTGCCCAGTGCCCGGGACAGCCTCCAACATACTGACATGGACGATCCACATTCGAGACCGCGAAACCATTCATGGAAAGCCAGAATCACAGAGAGAATCCCACCGCGAGTCCAGAGATACTGGGCGAACACTGTCGAATGGGTGAAAGGCCCCGACCCTCCTCGGATCTTCAGCATCAACCCCATCTTCCCATCTATACAGCATGCTCCTCTCAGACTACTGGATAGATATGCCCCGAAGAAGGCGCAGCGCTTCTGGCTCTTGGTCGCCTTCTACGCTTGCTGGCTGTTTGCTTTCGTACTCATACAGTGGAAGTCGTCTTTTGCCGAGGAAGTCGCCGGATACGGAGCACCTGTCAGGCTCTGGTGTGGTGCTCACTACTGGAATGATCGAAACGATTGCGGCATCAACGGTGATCAATGTCGGCCATTCTCAAATACCACATTTGCCTTCAGATGCCCGGCCAACTGCGCCAGAGCTCAGACCTATACTCCACACGCAGTTGGAGACCAGGAAGTTGTCTACCAGAATATAGTCGTCGGCGGACCTACCAACATGTCTGATCCCATCTCGAGCTCCATCTACCGCGGTGACTCCTATATCTGCGGAGCCGCTATCCATGCCGGCTTCATCAACGACGCAGAAGGTGGCTGCGGTGTTCTGGAGCTCATCGGTGAACAGCAAGAGTTCCCTGCCATGAAAGCTCATTCCATCTCAAGTACTGGTTTCGACTCTTATTTCCCACAGTCTTTTACCTTCAAGGACGGCACCCAGCAGGTATGCAAGGATCTCCGCTGGCCCGTCGTGGTAGTCTCAGTCATCGCCACCTTTGTCCTGGGCATCTTCACGACGTCACCCGCCGTCTTCTTCTGGTCCATAGTCGTATGCCTCTTCTTCGTCACGGGCCTCGCCACAGACCCACCCAATCTAGCAGACTACTACTCACTGATCTCAATGGCAACCGGTCGCTTCCTTCCCGCCGCCTTCTGCATGGCCATCATGTACAAATACGCCGTGCACCGCACCCTCGACAACCTGACCGCACAATTCGAGAAATCCATCCTCTGGCTCGGCCCCGCCTGGGTCGGCGCTCTGAACAACTACACCTTCGACCGCATCCCGATCCAGCGCCTGACACCGCACGATCTCCACGCCCAACCAGGCGCCATCCCCGCCCTCATCATCATCGTGCTCTCCATCTTCTGCATCGCGCTCGGCCAGGCCTGGTCCTTCCGCGTCGAAGGCCGCATGCCAAAGTACCTACTGCTGTACACGATCCTGGTCGCCTCCCTGCTCTTCCTGCTCGCGATCCCCAAGATGAATCTGCGCATCCACCACTACATCCTCGCTCTGCTGTTCCTGCCGGGCACCTCGTTTCAGAATCGCCCGAGTCTCATCTACCAAGGCCTGCTGGTGGGGCTGTTCGTCAACGGCATCGCGCGCTGGGGCTTCGACAGTATCCTGCAGACGCCGGGCGAGATCCTCAAAGACGTCAACATCGGCTCTGCGCTGCCTGTTATCCACGCGCCGATGGTTGCGCTGAATAATCAGATCACTTTTACTCTCGGTCCGTTGCCGTTCACTGACAGTGACGAAATCAAATATGATGGTATCAGTGTCTTGGTCAACGATGTTGAGAGGCTGAGGACGTATCACGATAATGATGTCAAGGGCCGATGGCAGAATGGCACGAGAGAGTGGACGTGGAATAGACATGTCGAGGGCCTGCCGGAGTACTTTCGTTTTGCGTATATGCAGGGTAGTAGCGCTGTTGATTATACCAAGGCTGGAACGTGGTTCGGGAATGGCTCCTGGGTTGAGATGGCGGAGGGTGCTAGTAAATAAGCAATAGATGTAAATTCGCATAGAAAAACATTGTTTCAATTGACACTCAAGCTCATTTGCAGGCGAGGTCACGAACACGACCACGAGCAGTGACCCAAACGCTCATCGGAAGCAGAAACAGCGTGCATTGTTGACAGATTATGCTCATACGCCGCTATATACAATCTAAAACCTGGAATGAAACACTTCTCTACTCGTCCATGACGCTGGCGAACTTCTCGTTCATCTTCTGCACGAGCTCCTCGTACTGTCGAAATAGTTAGCCTCTGCACACCTATAACAACGGATTTATAATTCACCTTCTTGGTAACCTTCTCTTCACCCTCATCTGGCAGCTCGAACTTCATACTCCTCAACTGAGTCTGAATGTCCGAAGTCGCGTCGCGGACCTTGTTCCAGGCGTGACCTTGTTGGATAGCCTTTTGCGCCTCGTCGTGGAAGCCCATCATGGCCTTCATCATCCAGTAAGTCTTCCATTCTGGGCAGAACTGGTCGTAGTCACTGTAACCGTTTTGCTGCAAAAAGTCCTCCTTGATCAAGGTAGAAACGTCGAGAGTGATCTTGTCACCGTCACCAAGAGCAGACTTTCCGACCAGCTGCACGACCTGGTCGAGTTCTTCCGAGGTGGAAAGGAGTTCTCTGATGCGGTCGCGGAGGCGTGGGAACTCTGGGTTCTTCTCTTGGTAGTACTTTTCGAGAATTGTGGTGTACTTGCTGTATGACATGCTGGTGTTGACCGAAGGGAAATGCTTACGTTGCGCAAGCTTCTTGTCCAGACCCCAAAAGACTTGTACGATACCGAGAGTGGAAGATGTGACGGGGTCGGAAAAGTCACCACCCGGTGGACTGACAGCACCGACGATACTTACACTGCCCTTGCGGTCTGGCGATCCGAGAGCGACGACCTTGCCGGCACGCTCGTAGAAGGAGGCGAGCTTGGCTCCGAGGTAAGCTGGGAAACCTTGGTCGGCAGGCTTGAGCATGTTAGTATATCTGATCTGCACTGAACGGAGTTGGAACAAAGCTCACCATTTCTCCAAGACGACCAGAGATCTCACGAAGAGCCTCGGCCCAACGAGAGGTCGAGTCAGCCATCATGGCGACATCCTTTCCTTGATCGCGGAAATATTCTGCTACTGTAATTCCGGTGTAGATAGAGGCCTCACGAGCGGCGACAGGCATGTTGGAGGTGTTGGCGATCAGGGCGGTACGCTTCATGATAGGCTCCTTCCTGCCTTCGACATCGATCGAGAGCTGTCGAGGTTAGCATAAGATTGATTAGAGAGGTTTGCTCGACTGACCTCTGGGAAATCCTTCAAGACTTCAGCCATCTCGTTACCACGCTCACCGCATCCAACGTAGACAATGATGTCACTGTTGGAGAACTTGGAGACAGACTGAGAAATGACAGTCTTTCCACATCCAAAAGCTCCAGGAATACAGACGGTACCACCCTGCACAGATGGGAAGAGAGCGTCAAGGACACGCTGACCGACAATGAATGGATCGCTCGAGGAGAGCTTCTCGTTGGTTGGTCGTGGCACACGGACTGGCCAGTTGTGCATCATGCTGTGCTCGGTCTTCTTGCCGTCGAACTCGATCTCCAGGATCTTGGTGTCGACAGTGTAGCTGCCCTTGTCGGCGATGCGGGTGATGGTACCCTTGGCTCTCGGTGGAAGCATAATCCTGTGGTCGGAGAGCAGGGAGTTCTCGTACACCGAACCGAAAACGTCACCTCCAGTGATGTGGTCGCCAACCTTGAACTTGCCAGGTGTGAAATCCCACTTCTTCTTGCGGTCGAGCGAAGGCACGTCGATACCACGTGGAATGTAGATACTCTGAGACTCGTCGTAAATGGCAGCAAGTGGACGCTGGATACCGTCGTAGATGGTCTCCATCAAACCTGGACCCAACTCAACGGACAATGGCTTGCCGGTCCTGGTGACTGGGGCACCGACAGCGACACCGGCGGTCTCCTCGTACGTTTGGATGGTGGCCTTGTCTGCCTCGATTCTGATAACTTCACCAACCAGCTCTTGGTGACCGACCTTGACAAGTTCGTACATGGCGACTCCGATCATGTTTTCGGCGACAACGACTGGACTGTAACTCGTCAGCATATATCTATGAAGACGTACGTATAGTGTAGATTTACCCGGAGACGGAGAAGACTGAGCCGTTCGTCTCATCGCCATCAATGTTGGAGGGTGCCATCTTTTCAGTTTTTTTGTGTTCAATCTCCTTTGCAGGGATCTCTTCTTCGATAGATTCTTGTTTGAGAGGACTCGGTGGTAATGCGAAGTCCTGCGCTGTTTCTGAATCGACGTTGGGCGCTGATAAGGAGCGCTGTCGAGAGAGCTTTTCGATGCTCTGAGTTCTGATGAGGTCGACGAAAGAAGGTCGAGTTTTCAATGTAGGTCGCAGACCAAGCATACACTGGGGTTAGTGTAAATCGGTGCTGAAGGGAAGTGATGTAGGGCGACGATAAGGCGGTTCAATTGCATGTCGTCCAGTCAAGTTGAGCTCTGCGACGTCAAGCGTGTGGTCTGTGCACACCCACCTAAACTCTGGTTAAGGAAGTTACGATCAACGAGCGACATGTAATAATTTGGTTCAACAGCGATTATGAAGACATAATTCGCATTACTCTTAGAACAGTGGACGGTGCTCCTTGTATGATAGATTTCAAATCTGCATGGTTCATATTCATTTCATTTCTTTCCAATTATATACGTTCAAAGCTTGCTTTTACCCCTCCTCCGCTGCTGAGCTTGAGAGCTAGACATCGTCAAACGGCAGATCGTAATCCTTGCCAACAATGTCTTACCTGTCGCGCTCACGACCAAAGACTGCAGGCTTGGCTGGAGCATTGTCAAGAATGTCGTTGATCTCCTTGTAGATCTCTGGAGTGATCTTGTTGAGGAGAGCAACAGACTTGCAGTTGTCCTCAATCTGCTCGACCTTGGTAGCACCGAGAATGACAGTGCTGACATTTGGGTTCATCAAGCACCAAGCAAGAGACAGCTGGGTAGTGGTACCGCCGAGCTTCTCAGCAATCTCTGTGATTTTCTTGACCTTCTCGATCTTGGCCTTACCCTCTGGAGCTTGAAGAGACTTGATAGTGCTGTCGAAAAAATCACCGTGGTTGGAGAAACGAGAGCCCTCTGGAATACCGTCGTTGTACTTGCCGGTCAAAAGACCAGAGGCAAGAGGAGACCAGATGGTGGTTCCGTACTTGAACTGGTTGTAGAGAGGAGCATACTCGACCTCGAACCTCTCACGGTGGAAAGCGTTGTACTGTGGCTGCTCAACGACTGGGGCGATGAGGTTGTACTTCTCGGCGATCTGAGTAGCCTCCATGATCTGGGTTGCGCTCCACTCGGAGGTACCCCAGTAGTAGGCGAGGTTCAAGTTGCGGATGCACTGGGTGAAACCCTCGACAATCTCCTTCATTGGAGTGGCATAGTCGGGACGGTGAGCAAAGACAATGTCGACGTAGGGCTAAAGAACGTTAGTGCGGTTCGAGAACTTCAAGAAATGTCTAACTCACCTGGTCCATACGCTTGAGCGAGCTCTTCAGACCCTCGACAATGTGCTTCCATGACAAACCACGGGTGTTTGGCTCCTTGCGACCAGTACCGAAGAAGACCTTGGTGGTCAGGACGTACTCATCACGAGGCCATCCAAGCTCTTTAAGTGCGCGACCCATCTCGACCTCGGACTCTCCGTTGGCGTATGTCTCGGCAGTGTCAAAAGTGTTGATACCGTGGTCCCATGCTTTCTGAAGACACTGCTTGACGATGTCTCCCTTCTGGGTACCACCGTAGGTAAGCCATCCACCAAGGGACAAGACGCTGACCTTCAGACCGGTAGGTCCGAGGTGGCGGAATTGCTGTTGTAGACTCAGGGCATGTTGTGTTTGATGATGTGATAGCTACTTACCATGTCCTTGGGGTCGTACATAGATTCAACAGCAGGCATATTGGCGGTATTGTTGTTTCAATTGATTTGGGAGAAATGTTTCGGTGAAGTCGGGAGGGGAAACAAGCAGAGGAGTGGCCGATACTTGTACAATTGGAGACGCAGAGCACCGGAGGGGCACCTTCTTCATCCGTCATGGCTCTCACAGAAGCTGCTGGCCCCTTATTGGGCGATTCGTAACTGCTTCTCCAACTTGCCGGAGATTGCGGAGTTATGTTTTGGCAACATAGAAAGACCAGCTGTCCTTCTGATTCATTCTGGATTCATCGTGATACAAGTGAACCCGAAGCTGTAGTATAGCTCTCGCAGAACTCTATTGACTGCAAAATATACAGTATCTGGGAATCTCCCTGTGTTCTCAGAATCCGTCAGTCGTCGCTGCAGCTTTCACATTCTGTGACCCCGCACCTGCCTCGCGTGAAACGGCATTGAAATGACGTATCACTATTTTATTACATGTACTGATACATGTACATGTAAGGTAGGCGACATGAGCAACGCAGTTATAGCACGACACGCCGTCTCTGCCTTTACGATCATATAGTATACAAGGTCTATCGTGAGCTTGACCAGTCGCCGATACCGCAGTAGCCCTTAAGACAACAGGGGAACTTTCCTTGTTGGGGACGATCGAACCGTGAGCCCTCGAGCAATACATCAGCTCCAATTCGACTCGACCGAACTCAACAGCATGACTCAGATACCATCTATCGGCACGATGATGCCTCTCACTGGCAAACCTTTGAATAGAGAGCCACCAGTAACAGAGCTCATATCAAGTTTCCTCACGAACAGAGACGGCTATGACAGAAATCATGGCTCAATCCCGCACCTCTCTTCTATCGACCACATCGTCAAAGTAGACGGCGCTGTCAAGACTCCGTTTACTTTGACCATCGAGAACCTCCGCAACGACTACCCACAACACAGCGTGGTGTGCGCCCTCCAATGCGCAGGCAATAGGCGCCACACCATGCGCACGCATCTGACCGAAGTTCAAGGTCTAGATTGGTTCGACGGCGCCGTCATGAATTGCAAGTGGACTGGCCCTTTACTTCGAGACGTGCTCGCTGCCGCAACCCCGACTCTAGATCCGAAGACAGCTCACGTCGCGTTCGCCTGCCATAGCCAAGAATGCCAGGAAGATTCATGGTACGGCGCTTCAATACCTTTGTCACGGGCTTTGGACCCAGAGGCGGATGTCGTGTTGGCGCTAGAGATGAATGGAGAGACACTGACACCAAACCATGGCTTTCCTGTGAGGGTCGTGACGCCTGGTGTAGCGGGCGCGAGAGCGGTCAAATGGCTCGATCGGATCACAGTGCAGGACGTAGAAAGTGACAACCACTACATGAAGCGGGATTATAAGATTCTGCCACCCGAGGCGACAGATGCTGAGTCGGCCGAGAAGTTTTGGGACAAGACGCCACCGTTGCAGGAAATGCCAGTCAACAGCGTTATCGCCATCCCAAAGCCCGAGACTACTATTGCGAGAGACGAAGACGGACTTGTCGACGTTCAAGGGTATGCTCTGCCAAGCGGCAAAGATGGACCAGTCGTGAGGGTAGAGGTCAGCATTGATGACGGCGCGAGCTGGACAGATGCTGAACTCTTACACCATCCTGAAGAGGGGAAATGGTCGTGGGTTTTGTGGAGAGCAGAACTTAAAATGGAGCCAGGTAAATGCAGGACAATTGTAAGCAGAGCAACCGACAAAGCGGGAAATGTGCAGGAAAAAGAACCACAATGGAACCTGCGCGGATGTGGATATAACGGTTTTGGTATAGCTGAAGGCCTGCAGATCGTATGAAGGTACGCGAAATCATCATGACCAATTCCCCTTGGAAAGATGCGCTCTTCTAGCCAAATGGCGTGGCCGTGACCGAGGAACCACAGTCAATATCTACCGCGATCCATAAGACCCACGGTTCGACCACTTGCCACCACTGTTTCGGAGACGACTGCCTCCTATCCATGGACAGACTGCGGACTAGAACGTTGAGGCGTAACGCCAGCAAAGATCGGCGGTATAGCATCTTTCAACTGGTCGATCCCAAGCAATATCAAATGCCCGCCATTCCCAGCGATGTAAAAACTCCCCGCTCTCAGAAGCTCGCGCTTCTCGTCATAATTCGTCCCTTCGTATAATGGCAATTCAATACGCAGCTCCGTCAACGTTGATCAGGTCCGTGATCTGGTTGATTGAAGCGGCCGGTCGAATCGTACGTCCTTCGCACTTTCATAGCATGCCTTTTCGGGCCAGCTCAATCTTCCTCGCAGCTTCACCCTGCTTGTAGCCTCCTTTACTGACACAGAGCATGCTGCCGTCGCCAAATTCGAACTTGTCTTCAGTCTCCGGGAACGGGCATGGGCAGTGGTGTGGAAAGTGGACGCAGGCGAGTGTGCTTGGGCAGAGGTACTTGTCGCAATGAACTAAAGATCTTAGTAGATGCGGGAAGAGGTATTCTCCAAAATTTACATACTGTTCTCGTAGTTCTGCTTGTACCATATAGAATCGCTGCCTGCATTCTGTGGTTGATGCTGTTGATGATGACCACCATGACCTCCAAACATTTCTTCGAACATGCCGAATTGAGCCATTGCGGAAGTCGCGAACAACATGGTGCTGAGTAAAGATATGAGGTACTTCATCTTGATGAATTCTGTGAAGAGAATCTAGAAATACAGTAAACCTTGAATACTACACACCGGCCTGCTCCACGAGATGAAGTTGACAAGTGGGCCCGGGCGGCAACACGGTCCGCCGAGCCGTCGGGAATGCCAAGATTTCGCGACTGCGTCCCGCAAATTGAAGATTCCGAGCTACGAAATTTTGGAACCGATTTGCGATTGAACAGAACGAAGTACACCACAAGGAACTCGGATCACGAACAGAACCATTTTTATACTGATACACACACACACTACCGCCGCCATGCATCTCATGTACACCCTCGACGCCAACGGCACCCGCGTCTACACCTTGAAGAAGATCGCCCACGGAGAGGTCACCAAGTCTGCACACCCTGCTAGATTCTCGCCCGATGACAAGTACTCAAGGTACGGATGACTAGCGATTGCTACGCCTAGCAGCTCCAGTGTATGTGAGAGTATTGGCTGACTTGCGCGTAGACAGAGAGTTACCCTCAAGAAGAGATACGGTCTGCTCTTGACCCAGCAGAGTATGTCGCATGACAGAGGGAGAACGGAGAACCGAATACTGACATGCAGTGGCAGGTGCCGATCTTATCGCTGCGAAGAAATAGACACCGTAAGATGGGAGGGAGAAAATTTGGCGTTATGAGCTGTTTGATCTTTGGGACATGGTGCATGCAAGGCGTTTCGGCTGAATTCCGAGAGGTGTATGGCAGGCGACGCACGATCAAGTCATGCTGCGTTGGGCGGGCTAGGGGGTCACGCTGAATGGCAACAGCTAGGATTCGCATGGGGACGCAGATATCACTAGCGCATTGCGTGGAGTCAATGAATATATTATTTCCAAACATCTACGCTATGCTACCATGAGATGCACCAAATACGACGGATATATGATGGTGATATGGCCCTAGCGCTTCTTGGAATTCACGTTCCGACCAGCGCCAACCTGAATGCGTCCACCAGCACGACCTCTGTCTCCCGTCAAGATACCAGGTAGATAGTCTTCGTCCATAAGATCCCTCTCCTTGGTCCTCTTCTCATTCGTCATTGCCCGCTGGTACTCCTTTTGGTCTTCTGTCAGCATGAGGCTGTTACCCCATCCACCTTTGCCACCACCACTGATGCGGCCATTTGCGGATCCATGCACGGCCTTTGGGATGCTGTACCTATCACCACGAGTGTTCCATTGCATGTTCTTCTTAAGATGCAGCTTGAATTCGCCATTCGCCGTGGTCGAACACGAGACTCGAGTCAAAGTTGGTTTACCGCAACGGGGGCAGAATTGCTTGCTCATCTCCTTCGTGGTCTGGAAACATGCGTGGCAGCGGAGAACAAATGTCTTGAGATGCTTGACGCGCTGGAACGATGGTGACAGCAGATTGAGATTCACTTGGAGGATGACGTTCTGCATCGCAAAGTCGGTGGTCAGTGTTGCGACCTGCATGACTGCTTGCTCCTTGCCTTCCTTCTCGATCGAGCCGTTTGCGTCCTTGGCTTGGTGTTTCTTCAGGTTCGAAGGTGTGATCCAGCCCTCGTCGTCATCATCGGAGTCGGCTTTCTCCTCAATCTGCGATTCCTGGACCTCCTCAGATGAGACTAGTAACTCGTTCGCTTCCGACAACGGTCCATCTTCGAGCTTGGTCTCCGATAGAGTTGTTTGCACTTCCTTCACGGATAAATCTTCTTTGGCAGTTTGGGAGTTCTCTGGTTGAGCATCGGTCGTAGCAGGTGCTTCAGAAGAGACTGCAGGTGGTCCGCTCTCTGTTGCCACTGATTCGGCGGCAGCCTCAGTCGGACCAGGTCCAGCAGCAGAGGCCCCCTGGTTCTCATCCTCTGCTACCACGTGTTCTGTGTCGGCCTCGGTGGCGGTCGATCCTGGCTCCGCTTCCTTCTTAGGTGGCGCCCCGTTAACGCCCTTCTGTCCTGGCACACGTCGTAGTCTCCAGTCGCCTCCATTTCTCTCGCATTCCAATTCATAGGCCAACGCAATGATCTGAATATCAGGCTTACTGAGAACAGCCAGATCACCGGTCCTTCGAGCAAAGTCGGTAACGAACTTGATACTATTCGGGTTGGGAGAGCGCAGCTTCAGGAATGGCATAAGCGTGGTCTGCACACGGGATCGAGTATCAGCATCTCTGATTTCCGAGATGATGGCGGGCACAGTGATGATTTCCTCGGCCTGCGCGATCAGAGACGAGACTGTAGGGTGGTTACGAATAATTGCACCGGTATCGAGGACGATAGTGTGGATCGATTTTGGAGTCGCCATGCTGTGCCAAGTATCCTCGTGCCTGAACTGTGTCTTTCTGATTATGATTCTCTGCTGCTCGGTATTCCAAGAAATTTATATTTGCAAAAGGCCTGCTTCGGACATCTCGAAGTTATCGCCGCGGTCGCGTGCACCTTCCTCACCGCCGATGTCTGACTCGCGTCGCTGCTCATGCGTGATTCCGGCTGACTCCGCAGGTTCGTAACATTGGCTCGCGACCAAGTGGGCTTGGTTGACCATCACGAGGAGTAAACAGGCTACCATATACGTTTCTCTCGAGTCTGATTCCTTTTGGAACACTGTCAACTCTCCGGAAACTCGTGGAGAAGTCATATACAACAAGATCAATTATTCGAAGGACTGTCGACTATGGCGGCAGCTCCAAACTCGTAAGAAACACCGCCTAATACGTCAATGACCATGGATTGTTGACAATTGTTCTTACAGTATCAATGTTAACGACCCTGGTCTGATCACCCTCGTCAACAAGCTTCAAGATGTTTTCACAACAGTTGGTGTACGTATCAGCTCTGGCGCAACCAAAGATTCGGGTCCTGATAGCTCGCGCAATAGGTCCAAAACCCCATAGACTTGCCTCAAATAGCAGTCGTTGGATCGCAGTCCAGCGGAAAGAGTTCGGTGCTGGAGAACATCGTCGGACGAGACTTGTGAGCAGCACATCTTCGCCAACCGATGGGAACTTGCTAATTATCGGGAAGCCTGCCTCGTGGTACTGGTATCGTCACACGGCGACCGCTCATTCTACAGCTTATCAACCGCGCCGCACATCCAAAGACGCAAGAGAATGGTATTGCAGAGGGCGTGGATGGTACATCGGACAAAGAGGCCAATGTTGAAGAGTGGGGAGAGTTTCTACACATTCCAGGCCAAAAGTTCTACGACTTCAACAAGATCAGAGATGAGATTGTTAGGGAGACCGAGTCCAAGACTGGCAAAAACGCTGGCATCTCGCCGGCACCGATCAACCTTCGAATCTACTCACCAAATGTCCTTACTCTTACCTTGGTCGACTTGCCGGGTCTCACAAAGGTTCCAGTAGGTGATCAGCCTAGGGATATTGAGAGGCAGATCAGAGAGATGGTCTTGAAGCAGATCAGCAAGTCAAATGCTATCATCCTCGCCGTCACAGCAGCCAACACCGATTTGGCCAACTCGGACGGTCTGAAGCTGGCGAGAGAGGTTGATCCAGAGGGACAGAGGACGATTGGTGTCTTGACAAAGGTCGACCTGATGGACGACGGAACCGATGTCGTTGATATTTTGGCTGGTCGCATCATTCCTTTGCGTTTGGGATACGTCCCTGTTGTCAACAGAGGTCAAAGAGATATTGAGAACAAAAAGGCCATCTCATACGCTCTCGAGGCCGAGAAGAACTTTTTCGAGAACCACAGGGCGTACAGGAATAAGAGTTCATACTGCGGAACGCCATATCTTGCCCGCAAGCTGAACTTGGTGGGTTGAATTAGTACATCTTGATGGAGCTCTACTGACATTTCTAGATTCTCATGATGCACATCAAGCAGACTCTGCCCGACATCAAGGCGCGCATCTCTGGTTCTTTGCAAAAATACTCACAGGAACTCGACTCTCTGGGACCATCAATGCTGGGAAACAGCGCAAACATTGTCTTGAACATCATCACTGAATTTTCGAACGAATACCGTACCGTTCTTGATGGTAACAACGTAGAGCTTTCAAGCATCGAGCTTTCTGGTGGTGCAAGAATCTCTTTCGTCTTCCACGAGCTTTACGCCAACGGTGTCAAGGCAGTCGATCCTTTCGACCAAGTCAAGGACATCGACATTCGTACCATTCTCTACAACTCCTCGGGTTCATCACCCGCACTCTTTGTCGGCACTACAGCATTCGAGCTGATCGTCAAGCAACAAATCAAGAGATTAGAGGAGCCAAGTCTGAAGTGTGTTTCGCTTGTCTACGACGAACTGGTCCGCATTCTAGGTCAACTGCTTAACAAGCCACTATTCAGACGCTACCCAAGTCTGAAGGAGAAGCTCCACGGTGTCGTTATTGCATTCTTCAAGAAGGTCATGGACCCCACCAACAAGCTTGTGAGAGATCTTGTAGCGATGGAGGCATGCTACGTCAACACTGGCCACCCCGACTTCCTGAACGGTCACCGCGCCATGGCCATTGTGAACGAGCGACACAACGCCGCCAGACCGGTGCAAGTAGACCCAAAGACTGGCAAGCCACTTCCACCATCAGCGATCCCACCAAGATCGGAATCGCCTGCTCTAGACGGAGAAAATGGTTCGGGCTTCTTCGGCTCGTTCTTTGCCAGCAAGAACAAGAAGAAGATGGCAGCCATGGAGCCACCACCACCGACCCTCAAGGCGTCGGGCACTCTCTCCGAGAAGGAGACACAAGAGGTCGAGGTCATCAAGCTACTCATCACCAGCTACTACAACATCGTCAGAAGGACCATGATCGACATGGTTCCAAAAGCCATCATGTTGACCCTTGTCGCGTAAGTCGCCCCGTTCATGTATCCTATCCCTTGATACAATAAGCTGACACCGATCACAGTTTTTCAAAAGACGAAATGCAACGCGAACTTCTGGAGCAGATGTACCGCACAACAGAGCTGGACGACTTGCTCAAGGAGAGCGACTACACCCAACGCAGACGCAAGGAGTGTCAACAGATGGTCGAGAGCTTGGGCCGTGCGAATGAGATTGTTAGTCAAGTGCAATGAGTGCGGGAGTAGTGATACCATAATATAAATTGTTAGACGCGACAGCCGTTTCCTCACCATCGTGGTTCTCGGTGATCGATAAGGAGAATATTGTCCATCATCATGGTGGTTATCGTAAAAGACTAGCAAGCCCCTAATCCTTCACTTCGATAGCCCATCCCTTTTCCCTTCTTCGGGCCCTGGGTGACCTCTACAATAGTGTCGATGACAAACACATCCAACATGCCGGAGTGCAGGCTTGCTTGCTTGCTATCGATGTGCAGCTACTGGCGTCCATTCGATCCCACGGATCTGCAGGGAGAATTTGGTCAAATTGGCTGATGAGCAGTTCTATCAGCTACAAGAACAAGTACTAATGACTATTATGGTCGGGGCACCGATGAAGAACGCAGCGAAATGCATTACTAGTATACTATCATATCATATCCCATTCGGTCTCCTCTGTGTGTGTCATCTTCCACCATTCCCCTCGTAGCCACGAATCAGTCAGCGTCTCCGTCTCATGTTATAAGAGTGCTTAACTCCGCCATCCTATCGACCAAGCTTGCTCTTCCCATGACTGCCGGGCACCGGACTGGCTCTACCAGCCGGACTGACCGCTCGCAGATTAGAACCAGGAGGAGGCTCGAGACGCATCGGGCTCGATAGACGGACTGGTGATCGGGCGCCCGGAGGGACACTGGTTCCTCTCGTACCCATCCGACCGCGCTGCGCCTCTTTCAGTCGAGCGATTTCTTCGTCTTTCTTGGTGAGTAGTGTCTCCCGGTCCTTGAGCATGAGTTTTAGGCGGTTCTTCTCAGCTCGTAGCGCAGCGGTCACGGTGTCCTTGGAGATCTGCTTGGCGCGGGTCATTTCGCCAGAAGCCATTCGCTCGAGATCCTTGATCTTAGCCGTCAGTCCGTTGTTCTCTTCGGCTAGAGCTGCGCTCGTGGTGCTGACGTCTTGGTATTTGCCACGGATATAGTCGAGGTCGTTGGACATACTCTTGACTCGCGACTCCGCCTTCAGCTTATCCTTTTCGGCGTTTGCTGCAACGGCCTTCGAAGCTTCTAGCTCTACACGCTCTGGCACGCTATGGTCTAGCACAGCCTTTCTTGCCTCCAGCAATTGTTCTCTGAACTCATCGCGTTCCAGACGTATCTTGACGATCGAGACGTCTTTGTTATTGAGCTGAGTCGCCAACACGACGAGTTCTTGCTGTGCTTCGTCACGCTCTGATGTAGCCTTAACAAGGTCTCCGCGCTGCTCTTCAAAGCGGTATTGCAAGTCCTCGAGGGCCGCGACATGCTCATTCAATCGAGTTTCCAGCGCCTGCAACTTGTCTTGTAGCTCATTCTTCTCGCGTTGATGCTCCAATTTGAGCGCCTCAATTTCAGCGGTGTGTTGTGACATTGAGACAGGCTGTGTGCCCATGGTGTCGCTTATAGGAGTGAGGCTGATGTCCGCCGGATTGATGGTCATGGGAATATCTACCCTCGTGCGTTTGGACAGCTGCTCTTCAGCATCGTTGTCAAGCGTCCGTTTCATTCCGGTCACAACATGGTCGAGATTTTCACGTGGATTTGGCTCTTCGCCTGACGTAGTCTGTGAGTCAAGCGAGTACTGCACGGTCGGATCCTCAAGCCCTTCGAGGGGCCAGGCCCCGTCGGAGTCCTCGTCACCTGTTGTCAGATAGCCAGCAACAGCAGCAGCCGCCTGTCTTGCGTCAAGCACGTGCCCAGTCTTGAGACCTGCGTTATTTCGATACGTAGTCATGGTCTCGACCAAAATACTCAGCTTCTCTTCTGTCGGGTATTGGACGTTATGGCTTTGCATGACACGCTCGATATGCTCAACAGACTCCGGTATGACCAGCGTCAGCAGAGGGCAGAGGATGCCGTGCTCGTCGCTTCTTAGTGCTTTTAGACTTTGCTCATGGATCTGGAATGCACCTTCGAGAATGATAATCAGGTCGGCCTTTCGCATATCACCCACGGTTCGCGAGACTGGCAGGATGGTAACAAAAAGACCACTCGGCGGAGCCTCCCCTGGCACAGTCAGGTGCTGGACGTTGATACCAGTCAAGAAGACGTCGAGAATCTCCAACAGCCTGTTGTCTTGAACGAAGAGAATGACATGCTTATCTTGCTCGGACATCGCATTAAGTAATGTTTCAAGGAAGCGAAATTTCGAGCTCGTGTCGACGTCCCATTGTGCTTTTCCCTTCGCATCGATTTGAGCTTGGCTGAAAATCTCTTCGTTGTTAAGGTCCGGATGTAAGCAGACTTGATGAAGACGTTTGACCAGATCTACAGCTTTGAGGAACTGGCTAGAGTTCGCCGGCCAGATTTGTGTCCGAAACTCTTCGAGAAAATCTTTGAAGTATACGATGGTCTGCCTGTAATGGTCGCGCTGCTGACCGGAGAAGTAAACAGGGACCAGGAATTCATTCTTGTCGTCTTTCGTGACTTCACCAATGCCCGCACTCGTTCCGCTTTGTGTTTCGGTTGTACTTTGACTCACGACTACTTTAGACGATCCAAGACGCTCATTGGCAGCCTGCGGCACGAGCGTGGGGTATCGCTCAGAGGTGCGGCCTTCTTTTTCCGAAGGCATGGGCACTTCTTCGGTGTGTGGCACGGCCGATGGTGATCGAGGTTCTGGCGACTCCATGTTAGGAGATGCCAAGCGACCACTCCTAGTGACGATTCCCATCGAAGCCTTCAATAGATCTTTCTCACCATCTTTGTGAGCCATCTTCAATCTGTCAGGTTTTGCCGATGCCAATCGTTCGCGTAAGCTTGGTGTTGGTGTTGCCGATGATCGAGCTGCACGAGCCGGGGAACCGTCGGTCATTTGGGTGGCTGGGCGACTTGAAATATCCGAGGGCGTGACAGGACGCGGTGGCGCTGATGCGAGAGTATCTGGCCACTGTGAGGGGGCAGATCGTAAAGGTGACGAGGTATCGATACGAGCCCTTGAGGAGCCACTGAGAGGCGCTGGTTCGCCGCTCAAGATCTGAGTCAGAGACCGAGCACGGAATTCTAGTCCTATACTGCTGCCGTTTCTTCTGCGAGCTTCTGCGAGTCGGGTGCGTAAAGGACTAGCTTGTCGCTCAATGCTAGTAACAACTCTGAGATCTGGTCTTAGTAAGACGGAATGCTCAACGGACGGGTAAGGTGACCCTTCGGCCTCGAATTTAGCAGGTGCCAGTGTTTGCACAGTCGCCTCTTTTAGGCTGAATGGAGGTTCCCAATCCTCCTGTGTAATTTGCGTCTGGAACGGCAATGACCTACGATTGGTGATAATCGACGCTGTTTGAACAGTGGTAACCCGCGGTAGTACTTCTCCTACCACAGCGACAGGTGCCTGTTCAAGAAATTGGGGTCGAGGTTGAGGCTGAGGCTGCGATTGTGGCAACGACTGGGATTGTGTGGATTTATCAGGCGATTCAGTTGGTGGTGGCGAGGAAGTAGAGCTGTCAGTATCAGCTCCTGGAGAAGGGACTTCTGCCTGACCGGACGGAATGTGGATGAATGCTTCTTCTCCGTCTACACTGGAGTTGTCTTCAAGTATGTGCGCCGGCTCTGGCTCGACGGCAGACTCGGTGGTGCTGTTTTGCTCAAACACTGCTGTCGATGGCGGTATAGCGCTACTCTCGGGCACGACTACAGGAAGGCTCTGTGTCGATGGTTCGTAGCTAGTTGGGTACTCGAGACTCTGTGAGTCTGGGATGACGCGAGGATGAGCAATTTGGACCGGCGCGGGGAATGTGTGAACCCCAGAAGATGAGGTAACGATAGTGCTAGCAGTCGTCTCGTTGGACGTCGTCTCGTTAGATACTTTGGACGCCTCGGGTTGGTATTCGGAGTCTTGCTGAGTATAGCCCGGGGCAGCTGTGTCGTCGATGAACTGCGGTCGATCCAAGTCCTCGGAATCGGGATTGGGCAGCTCCTCCGGTGCGGGTTGTGTACCGGACAGCACCTGTGAAGATCTGAACGGCGAACTGCTCAAGGTCTGTGCCTGGAACAGCGCCTTCTGCGAATCCCGTAAAGGCGAAACTCGGATTTGCAGAACTCTGCTTCCTCGGCGATCGTCAAGATCTGGGCTGCCGGCCGAAGCAGTCGAAGGGGTGTCTTCTGCGAAAGGATTCGGCGGTATGGAGGCTGTCGGATGCGCTTCCGACGACTCAACGTCTGCTGGGGAAGTCGATCTGTCTACCTCGAAAGGTATGCTTGGTACGGACCGTGTATTTGCTGTTTCAGTCGAAGGGATGATACCTTCTGGTGGATCCGGCGAGCTCTCAACAACCTTTCTGTGCTTCCTCTGGACTAGTCTCCGCTTCTTGCGGCTTCGCGTCTCGCTCAACGGTGTAGCTTGCGGTTCGGTGTCTGGGATCGTATGGTCGTCGTGTGTTTCCCTGCGTCGAATGCCGGAAGTGCTCGTAGAAGACTCTGCGCTCTTCCTTGGGCGGCCTCTTTTCTTCTTGGTCTCTGTCTTCTTCTCCTTCCGAGCCCTACTCTTCCTCTGGAGGAACTTCTCTGTGCGTTCCCACTCTTCGATGGTGTCCGAACTCACAAGTTCCTTAGAGATCCATTCATGAGGATATATTTCACCAGTCTTCTTGTCAGGCGCCCAACGAATCAGGTATTGCTCGTCGTTCTCGTCGAGTATTGCTTTGACGAGGAAAACTGCGTCGTCGTCCGGGTTAAAGAAGGTATCGTCGTACTTCCGCGCTTTACTGGGCTTCTGTGTTGAATGCGATGATCTTTTGCGCTTGGACGGCATCTATGCGAGTCGAGCGCTCCAGAAAGAGAGCTGCAGGCTCACTGTTAGACACATGATTTGCTGAATGAACGTATGCAGATATGAGAAGTAGAACATGCACCCACCGCTCAGTCGAGAGGTGCTATATCTTCAACGAGTGAAGTCGGAAGTGATGTCTTGGCTCAAGTTGAACTGAGCGCGATTCGCGTTCCGCGTCACACTGATCTGCATGAACAGGTCAACATGAGTGAACCCAGTATCGCAAGCTGTAAATAACCTCGGAATTGAAAGTGCAGTAAGCGCGCAGTGACAACTCACAAGCCCAACCGTGTGAAGATTTTGTCGAAACAGGTCGTGATGTGTTTGCCTATATTGGGTTGCTGCCTGACGTAGAAAGCTGCTCACTAAATTGGCAGGTCGAAAGTCCGCTACAGGTAAACACGAGTGAAAGAAGCGACGAGTGAAAGAAGCCTGATGAAGTTGTCGAAGGGAAGCGACATGAGATAGTTTCCGAATGCAGGTTCCACTTGTAAAAGAGCACGAAGAAAGACTAGGACTTCATCTCTAGTAAAGTTCAGAAGAAAAGCAGATGTTCGTCAGTCAGGTTTGATTCATTTCAGCTAACTATTCATACAGAGTACTGTTCCTCTGATTTCATCTGACATTCACCCTACACCAACTCCTCGCTAGTCTCTCGCCATAAATAGAACCATCTATTTGTTCTCGCCCTTCTTGAACCTCTCTTCACGCTCAGCCTCCCTCTTCTGATTGTTCTCCCTCACGAGGTCTGGTGGGCTGTCCTCGATGAGGTCACTGTCACCGTTGATTCCAGTCCACTTTGGAAGACCATCTGGAATATCCATGACTCTCTGGTTGTAGAACATGTGGCACCTGATTGCGTTAGTGACATGGTCATTTTAACAGCTGTTCGTTATTGCCTACCTTGGCTTGAAGTTTGCCTTGTCCTGGTCGGTCTTCAGGTGGATCAAGCTAGGGAAGAGCAAGATCATGTTCCTGCCCTCGTCCATAATTGGACTGTGGCAGTAGTTGCAGCGGACCTTGCAAGGAAGCTTGTGCTCGATGGACTTGTCGGTAGGGTCGTACCACTCAAGGTTGTGGTGACCGTGGGAGAAGTTGATGTCATCCTTGTGGAAGATGGCAGCCCACTGGAAAGGAGCAGCTATAAAGGAGGTTAGCTGAAGTCGCTTAAGGTTGACTGACGTGCGCAAACGTACCATGCTGTGTCTGGCAGGTTGTGCAATGGCAGAGCTTGCTGTCCAATGGCTCCTCACGGCTCAATTGGTACTTGACCTTGCCGCAGTGGCAGCTTGCCTCGTACCTGGCCGTGAAGTTGTCATTCGAGTCGTGGACCTTGTAAGGTGCTCTCTTCTTCCACTCCGAGATGCCCTCGGTGCTCTCTCCGCGTGATTGGTCCTTGTCCATGGTTTGACGTTGGATGTGTGTGGTGGAGATGCTTCGAATGGAAGTAGCTGCGGTGAATGGAGTGACTGCTTTGTAGCTTGCAGGGAACAAGGGCTTTGCAGTGTAGATTTGGGGTCTGGCGATTGCTCGTGTGACTTGAAATAATGCGGTGGATAGGCGTAGCGATGTAATGCTGGCGGCCATGTGAGTTTTGCAAAGATACTTAAGAAAAGCTCAAGTTCGATTGGGAATAAATGCAGGGTGCAAATAGCAGAGTGATGAGACAATTGATTTCTGTATTCAGCTCGATCGCTCCTCCTCTCTCACAATAATGACGATGTCCTGGATTCCCCACTGTATTGGGATGATATGACGTACGCGATCCTGGGGTATCGCGATTGGCTTCACGTTCGGAGATAGAGCTACCCTTTCTTACAATACTATTAGTGGGCTGCGGCCAGCCGTAACACTCCACTTCGTTTAGTACCGACATCAGAGCACATCACTCATCACCCATCCTTCTTATCAAGATTATCCCCCCCTTAGTGATGCAGCGATGCTTTGTTGTTTCCTATCCACGCAATAGTCGAGTCGCTTCTTTCGACGGAAGACCGAGCAAGTTGGTCAGATAATCGTGCCTTGCGATCGTCAGTCTCCAGCCAGAAATACATACAGTAACATGACGCGCAACTTACTGTATCTCGTGCTCGACCCTCGCCCGATACTTTTCATACTCGGCACCAGTCTTGGTCCAGACAGTCTCTCGTTTCGTCCGGTCAACTCGCTTGATACGTAACTTAAACTGCCCACTGACCGGTCGGTGATCACTGAGCCTGAGCTCCCATCTGCGGTAGTCAGTGCATTTTACCCTTCCGATACCCCTGTATAGGATCCTGTCACACCATGCAGGCGAGCGCTTCTTCTCGCTGGTATCGTAGTCGTCTGTACCAACGTTGTACTTGTACGTGGGCGCAAAGGTAATGGACATTTCGTCGAACAGTCGAAGTCTATGACCTGGATTGCGCTTCTTGGAGAGAAGCAATTGATCGCGATCAAGCAGCTTGGTCAGATTGTTATCGCGAACAGACCGGACGACGTTGTCTCTTGTCATGGCGTCGATTCGATAGTTCAAGTCTCCATTGAGAATAGTAATCTCGTGATCGAGGATCATGGACCCATCACCGCCGCCCGTAAATGTCTCCGTTTGGCCAGCCATGGGAGGTAGATTCTCACTTTCAAGAATGCTTGTAATATCGTTGTTTCGATTCATCGTCTGCGTCTGTCCAGCAGCCAAGTGACAATTGACGAAGCAGAGGGAAGTGTCATCTAGGACCATTCGTACCAGAAGTGCACCCTGTAAAACAGTTAGCCTAGTCTTGCGTAACGACAAGATCCACATACCTTGTTTCCGTGAAGCCCATTCAATCCTCGCTTCACCTCCGCAGTATTGACGTTCGAGATCCTGGATCGAAGTGATGTCTTGACGAAGATGCAGCTAAACAGACCGACCATGCTAGAAGTGTTGATTGGGCTGTAGGTTTGGTCGGCCGGCATGAACTCGTCGATGCTTCGTACCAAATGATCTCTCCACGCGCGATACTGATGGCCTACATGCTCTTGTTCCGTAGGATCTTTGCGTTTGCGATTGAACAGGGATTTCGCAGTCATTTTCTTATCCTCGAGGTCTACCAGTTCCTGGAAGCCGAATACAAGAATGTCTGGGGGTCGTTGTGAAGTCAAGAAATCGCGCAGGAAGACGTTATCGCGGGAATCGTTTTTGAGATAGTTTGGCTTGGAAGCACCAGCGTTCCAAGTGACCACAGCCGCAGTGACCTCCTGGAAAGTGCAATAATCCTCATCGCGTTCCTGCATGCGGGCTTCAAGCCAGTCTTGTTGAAGCATGCCATCCCAGATTCCGATTTTGTTGTCTGTACCGAGTGTGATGACCTGCAGCCTACCGGATTTCCAGACACTTGACTGGTCCACTACAACGCTGGCAATAGTATTGTTATGTGCTTTCCAGTCCTTTTTCACCAGCCACGACGGCGTCGAAGTATCGTAAACATAGGCCATGCCGTTGCTGTATCCAGCCCAAAGATATCCACCGACTCCGGCAATGGTGCTCATCTTGTAAGTGCTGACGTTGTGGACTCCAAGGCATTTATACGTTGACTTGTCATAGACAGATACCTTGCCGTCAGAGTGGCCGAAATATACCTCGTTTGGACGCCCACTTATGGTGGTCGCTGAAGTGATGTCCCCAGCAGTATCCTGAGCAAGCGGCCTGGGGAGCACCCGGAAGCCGCCATCAGGATTCGAGCCAGGTTTGAAAACGTGAACGTCTTTGCCAGTCGCCATCCACAAGTATTCTCCCACCGTCACTGACGCAGTATGACCTCTTGGAACGGTGAAAGTATGGTAATCACCACTCAGGCTGGACGTGCCTCCCGGACCAGGGCGCCAAACCTGCAACCGACCATGATCGTCAAGAGACCACAACTGCGACGCGTATCGATAGATCCGAATGATTTCAGCTCTAGCATGTGCGTTCGACCTCTTGTCAACGATCTGTTTCGAAGGTATGTCAAGCTCAAGCATGTCGCCATAACTAGTCCCTAGCCACAATCGGTTCCCTTCTTCTGAGACGTCCGAGGCTGGCTTCCATGCTATTGCAGTCACCTTGATGCTCTCACCATGGCCAAGAGACACTAATAACTCTCCAGTCCTTATATTCCACACTCGAGTGACATAGCCACTGGTACAGACATAGTCTCCGCAGACTGCACATAGCTTGGTATCGTATTCTGTGCCAATCTCATACGGTCTCTGTCGGAAGTGCGGCTTTCTTCGATTGGCTCTTGACGCGTCTGGATAATCACTTGGAGCCTGGGTGACACCACCGAAATCAGCGGGTGGGTCCTCACGATCGTCAGCGCGTGAAAGCCCATTACCGCTTGTTGCAGTCTCCTGTCTCGTTTCAAAGGAGCTTCGGGCCGGAATCGCTGGTCTTCGCGTGTCCATCGAGCGTCTTGGGGCTGGTGGGGCTGGCGGCGAGACCTTACGGGTCGGAGATGAAGGCACCGAGCGTTCGTAGGCTTTTGACGGCACGGATCGATCGAATCCTTGAGACAGTGCTGAAGCCGACGATTGTGCTCGTTTTGGCGGCGGCGCAAAGCCTGTATCGATCGTGGATAGCGAGCTCATGGAGTCAGAGACTGGTGTCGATACTTGCCGCTGCCGCACCGGGCTCGTCCTGCCAGAAGCCGGTATCCTGTTGGGAAGGAGTTTTAAACCGGGCTGATCTCCACGGCTGTCAAGGGCTCTATGACGCGGTTCAGCCTGAACAGGGAGCGTTGATGCACGTGATAAGGGCTGGATCTCAGTCTCTTGTCTTCTTTCCTGAACAGCGTGATGCACGGGTGGTGGGTTGAAGTAGGACTGTCGAGCGAGACTAGCATGACTGCCTAATCGCGGTTTCGTGCGTTCGTTGATGGCTGGTGGGCTCATACCGAATTCACTTGGTGTATTGTCAGAGCTGCTTGGAGGCGTATTGAACGGCGATACCACGCTATCGCTCAAGTTCAAACTTAAATTGTCAGTCGACGTGTTGGGCTTTGCTAGCAGGGTCGTCGAGATTTTCGGCTTGCCAGTCCGATTGACCGGCGGTGGACCTTTGCCGGCACTCGGACTTTTGCCAAACTGCGAGAGCGTACTTGACGGCAGAAGTGAATCAGGCGTGGTGTTTGCGGTATCATATGAGCCTCTGGCATTGGTCTTGATTGGTGAAGCTCCGGGGGAAGAGGGTCGTCCGCCCAACTGCGGCGATCGCGAGATTGAGAGTGCAGCTAATCGAGGACTGAGAGCTTTGGGTGGTGAGCGAGGAGAGTCCACCGTCACAGCAGGAAGACGCGGAGTTCTGTCGGGCAGGTCCACCATAGAGAACGGCCTCTGCTCAGTGCCCGGTGACTTGCGAATTCGTGGTTGGGGATTGCTCAAGGGTGCACCATGTATGCCCAGACCGAGAGGGTTCCCACCTGGTGATCTTGCAGTGTCCATGGACGTCCGCGCAGGAGTTGCAGCAGGCTTCGGAGTACGCGCATCTTGTGTGTTTGGGTGCAGTAGGTTGCTCCGGGGAGCAGAGGTGTGCTGTGATGTTTGCTTCTCTTGACCGAGATTCTCGAACTTGGATCGAAGCGAGGAGACAGCTTTGATTGGTGTCGCGTCGGTCGCTTCTTCGCGCGTGTCCGCCATGGTCAAGGTCTCTCAGTCGTGTTACCGCGAAGTCCAGACAAGTACAGTATGAGACTCGCACATCGTCGCGAACCAGATTTTATAGATTCATAGAACGGCTCTTGCTCTTCTTAAAAATGTGACGTGTGGTCTAGAGTGTTGGTATCCTGTCTATTCACGGAGCGCGGGTCTGAGTAAAGAGGTGTACGGTTCGACTTCCAATGTTGTACAGGAAACTGAGGCTATTTGAAGAATCTACGTGAGGTCGAATGCGCGACTTCATTAGTAGAAACACGAGGTAATTTGAGGAAGCCTCATGGCATGCGAAAGTGGCAGGTGGTCCACGTCTTTACCCCACGAAGTCAAGACACTTTGTGATGGTTTCAGAAGTCGGCGCCCTGCCGATCTTCCACGCGAGCCGAAACGACTTCAACGCGCGACAATCGATTGCAACATAAAGTTCATCAATACATCATGTGGTGAGTGGAATCGAATGTCGGCGTGTTATGATACTCATGTAATCTCCAGCAAACACATCGTCAACGCTCAAGTGAGCATCCGCTCGCCCTGCTGCCGGAAATGGTTCGACTGCGCAGAATGCCACGCCGAGAATGAATCACACTCACTCAAGCCATCGTTGGAGATGATATTTGCTTGCAAGAAGTGCAAGAAGTGCTTCAGAAAAGACGTCCAAGAGTTTGATGATAGCGATGAGTACTGTCCGCATTGCGACAACCACTTTGTCCTCGAGGCAGTGGAGCCAAAGGCCCGCTTGGAGGTTGAGGGAGAGGATATTCGGAAGGACTCGAGGATGATCAAGGATGAAAGAGTCAAGCCGAAGGAAATGCCCACCATCTGGACTCTGGATGCTGCTACTGAACGCATGGGTTGAGGAGATTGGAGCAGAATTTGTTGAGTCCAAGCCTCGAACAAGAAGGACTTGAGGGAGACGATGGGTGATTTGCCGGGTCACAATGGCAAGATGTCACACGAAAACCTGTTATCCAGGACACCGCTTGCGGAGGAGCACTTTACGAGAAACACGACACATATTGTAGAGGCCGGCATTGACCAGCTATATCTTACAATAATCTACTCCACGCCATTTTCGGAAACTTCATAATTCCTTGCAACGCCCATGCTATGCCCAGAAAATCGAAACAGCCTACTCTGGCGGCACACCGCTACCCTCTCCAGCTGGTCGAGATGCTAAGATTGCCTCTGCACCGACAGCTGGGCCGGTAGTGCTACCTTGCGCGCCTGCACCGCCCATCTGGGCCGTACGACGACCAGGACGCTTGTTCTCGTCTTCTTGCTTCTCGTTGTTGATACCCTCGACAAACTTCTCAATCGCAGATACCTCGAGCATTTCCAAAGGCTTTCCTGGTTCCATGACGGCGATCTCGATGTTTTTGGCACCTGTTTGCACAACCTCCAGCAATGACTTGATGGTCAGTTTGATCGTCTCGTCTCTGTCCATGTCGTCTTTGTGGTTGCGCTCAAGGAATTCTCTCACGGTCTTTGATGAGCGGCCAATCGCATTTGCCTTCCTGTATATTATATTAGCGTTTCGCCCTGTACATGCATTCCATATTCCTCATAAACGTACCACGCCTGGTAGATACCACTTGGCTCGGTCTGGTAGAGTCTTGCCTCATCACTGCCGGGGTCGAATCCGATGACCAATGTGCTGATACCAAACGGTCGTACACCTCCTGACTGAGTGTATCTCTGTTGTACTCCAGCGATGTATTTGGTGATGTACTCGATTGCGACTGGGTCCTCGACGGTCAAGCGGTGCGACTGAGCCTCCAGACGTGCCTTGTCGACCAATATACGTGCATCTGCGTTCAAACCAGCAAAAGCCAGACAGGCATGTGTGTCGACCAAGCTGATTTTGCTTGGTGTAATCCTTGTGTCCTGCAACTTCATGGCACTGCGCTTCTCACATCCCAGCACTACCACGCTCTTGCCCTTGACACCCACGGCGCATGTTCCACGTTTGACGGCTTCGAGTGCGTATTCGACCTGGAAAACGTGTCCATCAGGACTGAACACTGGACTTATGTCAGCAAAGGTTACTATATTGGAGATGGTGAATCCCGGTATGTACCTGACAGGGCTCGGTCGTAGCCACTCATCTCGTGATCGAATGTATTGAGGAAGAGTGAAGGGTCTCAGAAGTCCAGATGTGATGGTACAGACGCGAATGCAGGTATGAGCTCGAGTGAGATATATGGTGGTTCGATGAAGTGATTCCTGACTGCGTAAAGCAAGAGATGATGTCGTTTGAATGGTTGCAACGCAGCAGCTCCCAGCTTCATCATCGAGCTTCAGATGGCGCGTTTGTCTGATGCCTGCGATCTGCCAAGCACTCCACGGAACGTTCCGCGTCCCCCAAATTTTGGGGTTCCGACTTCGCGCCATCGAACTTGACGGCGGGACAAGAGCCGTTTGTCTCGAGAAATCTAGCTTCTTCAATCATCGTATCCCATTGCGTTGATTGTATCAGGATACTCCAAGCATGCAGCCATTCACTCGATGCCTCCCGGCGGTTCGCCAGGTCTGTACAGCGAACTCGGCTTTCCGAAGAGCCTCAGTAGCCCGCATTTCCGCCCCTCTCGCACAGCGAAGATGGCAGCATGCCGAGGCGCAGAAGCAGGAGGCCACAACCTCAGCGAGTAGCGAGCCAGCTCAGCCAGATCCTGACGACGGAGCCACAGCAGGCGGAGCACCCGCGGCGAAGATCAAGTACACATCGGATTCTTACCCGTCGTTGAAGAGGGATCCCAAGTATGCGGAGCTAACAACAGACGATGTCAAGTGGTTCAGGGAATTGCTCGGGTCCGAGTCGGCCATTCTGGACGGTGTAAGCCAGGATGCTGGAGAGGAGATGGAGACATACAACGCAGACTGGATGCGCAAGTACAGGGGTCACGCAAAGCTGGTTGTAAAGCCCGGTAGCACGGAAGAGGTCAGCAAGATCATGAAGTACTGCAACGACAAGAAGCTGGCTGTCTGCCCACAGGGTGGAAACACTGGTCTCGTTGGTGGAAGTGTTCCTGTGTTTGACGAGATCGTCCTCAACCTTGCCCGCATGAACAAGGTCCGAGACTTTGACGAAGTGTCTGGTATCCTTGTTGCTGATGCTGGTGTTATCTTGGAAAACGCCGACAACTTCCTCAGGGAGAAGAACCACATTTTCCCCCTCGACCTCGGCGCCAAAGGCTCGTGCCAGATCGGTGGTAATGTTGCTACCAACGCCGGTGGTCTGCGCTTGTTGAGATATGGAAGTTTGCACGGCAACGTTCTAGGTATCGAGGCTGTACTTCCAGATGGAACAATCATGGACGACCTCTCGAGGCTGCGCAAGAACAACACCGGCTACGACATCAAACAATTATTCATCGGTGGTGAAGGTACCATCGGCGTCATCACTGGAATTTCGATCTTGTGTCCACAGCGATCACAAGCAATGAATGTCGCCTTTTTTGGTCTGGAGAGCTTTGAGAAGGTTCAACAGGCTTTCCGCGAAGCCAAGAACCAGCTGTCCGAAATCCTGTCTGCTTTCGAGCTCATGGACGTTGGCAGTCAGCAGATTTACCACAAAGCTTCTGGAAACAAGCTTCCGCTCGAGAATGAGCACGCTTTCTACTGTCTCATAGAGACTAGCGGCAGCAACACCGATCATGACAGCGAAAAGCTCGAGGCCTTCTTAGAGTACGTCATGGGCGAAGAGATTGTTCAGGACGGTGTAGTCGCTCAGGATACCACGCAGCAAAGAGAGCTATGGGGTTGCAGAGAAGGCATTCCAGAGCACCTCGGTCACTGGGGAGGTGTTTACAAGTACGACTTGTCGATTCCAATCGCAGAAATGTACAAGTTGGTTGAAGAGATGAGGGCCAAGATGGAGGAGGCCAACCTGATTGGAGACACAGATGAATACCCTGTCGTAAAGGTTGTCGGTTATGGCCACATGGGTGATTCCAACTTGCATCTCAACATCGCCACCAGAAGATGGGACAAGGAGGTTGAGAAGGTGCTCGAGCCTTTTGTTTACGAGTGGGTTGGATCGAGGAATGGTAGCATTTCTGCCGAGCACGGTCTCGGTATCGCCAAGAAGCCATACATTGGTTACAGCCGATCAGAGACGATGGTCAAGATGATGAGGCAGATCAAGGACCTTTACGACCCGGTAAGTCGTCGACCTGACTACTTACACAAGGTCATTGCTAACTCGGTTCCAGAACGGCATCATGAACCCATACAAGTACATCTAGTGGCTGTTCCCTTCAATTACATGTACATAGCATATAGCGTTCAATCTATACCCAGCATGATTCTAACCATTCTATCGGTCCCCAACACCTCGCTGAACATGCATTCATAATTCATTATACCGCGCTCTTGAGCGGCTCCCCTTTACCGCCGTCCTTGCTCTTATCCTTCTCATGCTCCTTAGCCAGCACACCACTGATAGCGCCATTGACACCGCGTCCACCCGTCCCATCCTGCTGCCGCACAGCCTCATCGACCTCGGCATACTCCTTCTCGGCCTGCTCACCCCCACCCACCCAGAACTTCATCTTCTCCCTCTGAAACTCGGCAAAATCCCATTCGCGGTCCTCCAGCCTCTGCTTCCCAGCGACCCAGATATAAGTCTCAGCAGCCACCTCCTCTCCCTCCTCGTTCCCCGCGCCGCTCTCATCGCCCTCTTTGACCAGGATCCGACATGTGATCTTCTGTCGCTCGTATTCGTCGCCTTCGAAGATGTCGAGGCGGTAGATATCGGCGTTTGTGAGACCAGTGACGTAGGTCCCGCGGACTGTTGACGAGGGTGTCGGTAGGATGGCGGGGTAGTCTGCACCGCGCACGCGGTGACGACGGTGGTTGTGGAGGATTGCGGGAGAGGTCTTGAGGTAGCTTGTTGAGGATGTGAAGGTCGGGTTTGCTGGGCCGTGGCAGACTCGATAGAGAACTTGAGGGGCCATGAGTGTGCCGTAGAAGAAGGCAGAATGGGAGCCCATTGTGGGTGAGAGGGATGGTTGGGCCCGGCGAAGAGGAGAGGAGTTGGAGAGGTGATGGAGGTTTATTTTATCCAGCTTGAAGTCTGCACGGAAGCACAGGTACTTGTCTGATTGCTTTCACCACCCTGAGTAGTCGATCGTATCTTAGGCTGTGTTGTTCACGTGTGTGGGGTACAGCTGATACAGCACGACAGGTGAGACCGTAGTGTGGGGAAATTGTTCGCGAATAGCTTGGTCTAATAAGTGAGATACCACTCGTGGCCGTAGGCCAGACTGCAGTCTTGCGCGCAACCCGCTCATTCGATCTTAGATTTCCTTGATAGAACAAATGTGAGCCACCGCCTTGTTCGTCGAATGGAAATACATAGGCAAGGTTCAGTACCAGATGGTGACTAGTGCGGCTTAGTGCTGCGTTTGCCCACGTTTCCGGATTCCGAGTTCAACGTCCCCTTGTTTTCTCGTATCAGAACAAAACACATCGATCTTCTCTAACAAAGCTCCGGAATTACGTTTCGACAATCGGTCTGACAGTACGACTGTATTAAACTGCTTACTGTGCGATTGGGAAACTTTGATCTTAGGAAACCTCAGATCTCGTCTGATACGAATTCCCCACGACCCTTGCAAGTACCCCTCAACTACTCTGGACCCGACTGTTTTACCAGAGCACATTTGATTACAGCCAGGCCACTTGAGGAAGCGATACATCAAAGGGGCATTCTCGCTGACTGCGATTTATCGGTACGCCAGCGATCCACTCCTGCGGAAACTTCGGCACCCGTCTTCAAACGCTGTTGTATCATTAGATGATTGATCTGCCTTATTCGACCGAAGCTATCATGGGACTCATATCATGGGTGATCAAGCACATTGCGCCCATCTTCATCATCACTTCTCCAGTCACTAGTTATGCGGACCAGATCTATTCGATACATCGGACTCGAGACTCGACCGGCTTCTCTCTGGACATTCCACTAATCATGCTGCTAGCTTCTATATTAAAGTAAGTTGCATGAAATTCGAGCAATCTTTGTAGATGCTTACACTTCTATCAGGGTCTTCTACTGGATTGGTGCCCGCTATGACACATCGCTGCTCATTCAAGCATCAATTATGGTCGTGGTGCAGGCCGTGCTTTTGTATGTTGCCTTGAGAGGAAGACCCCAGATGAATGCAGCATCACATCTATCACACCCTTTTGCTGGATCCAGAGAGGGTGATACCCACGTCAGTCGGCCATTGAACTTTTGGCAATGGAGGAGCCCACGTCCTTACTGGCTGACACTGGCCTACTATGCTGGTGGATTGCTGCTTCTACAGATGTTGATCGGCACACCATCGTGGTATGTCACTCTGCAAGGCTACGTCGCCCTAGGCATTGAAGCAGGGCTACCAATTCCCCAAATTCTGTCGAATCAGCGCAACCAGAGCTGCAAAGGTTTCCGTCTTAGCGTCCTGGTCAATTGGTTGGTCGGTGATGTATTCAAGATGAGCTTCTTCTTTTTGGCCGAAAGCTCCATCCCCTGGGCTTTTAAGCTCTGCGGTCTATTTCAAGCATGTTGCGATGCCTATCTGGGCGTGCAATACTATATGTACGGCGAGGGCAAGACGTCGACTCTGAACAGAGATCCGTTCGACAAAGACGATATAAGGCTACATTGAATCAATAGACTTGCTGGAGAATTGAAAAGTTAATGACTTCCATAAGGTATCATCAACCTGGCGGACTCTGGCAAACGGACGGCCATTGAAGTTGCGACTCGTACAGATGTCCAATGGTCTGATATCTCGGGTCACGCCGAGTTGCCCCGCATCGCGTGATCTGCCAAGTACCAGCAGTGCCAAGGGCGAAATCGGTTGCTCGAAAATGAAAATCTTATCAGATGCAGTTCCCCTCTTATCTGATCTTCATCACTCCATCCCATCAACTCCGAACGACAATATGGCGTCCGACATGGCGTCTGAGGCACAGGCTGGTCCGGCATCTCGTACATATGTGATTCCTCCACGACCAAAGCCTGGCCGGAAGCCTATGAACAACAACAACGCTGACGACCGTCGCAAACTACAAAATCGAGAGGCTCAACGTTGCTTCCGCGACCGTCGACAGCAAAAGCTCCAAGAATGTGAGAAGGAACTCTCGGATCTCCGGGATGAAAAGAATGAATCAACCAAAGCCTTTCAGCACCAGATTCAGGATCTTCAAAGGCGACACGCCGAAGACCAACAGACTATCAACAGTCTGCAGGAACGAAATGCTTTCTTGGAACGCCAGAACGCCACGCTCGAGGAGAAGCTTCGCCTGCTTGAACAGCATTCATTAGAAGTCCGGCACCCAGTCGAGCAACCAGTCGAGATCGAGCAACACTCATCATTGCCATCTCCGTCATCGCTCGAGGATGACATGGACTATGCCACCGACTTCACCTCTCAATTCGCGAGAAGCAAGAATACATCTTCACTCTACGGCACCGCCGGTCACTGTGGCTTCTGTGATGACACAACCGCCTGTGCCTGTAAGATGGCTGCCACTGCTGCCGCCACGCCTATTGAGCCTCCAGTGCAGCGGAACGATCCTACCATCACATTACCAGGAGGCTGTGACCGATGTCTCAACGACCCGGAGCAAGCAGCACGCTGCCGAGGTCTCGCAAAATACGCACACTTTTATGCCGGCTCGTCGCAAGGTGCAACTTCCGCCATACCTGGTTTGTCGTCAACCGGGAACGGTAAAGCAATCGATTGCTCGACTTTCCTAACCAGGATCGGTGACAAGCAGTTACCACAACTGCAGTCTGTCATGCGTAACATCCACCCTCGTCCCTACTCCCAGTCGACGGGCACGTACACCGGCTCGCACCTCCCCGCTATGGAAGTCGACGAGAACGAAGCTGCTGCCGCGCTGGCAGAAATGGCGAATAGTGCGCCGGCTCCTGGTATGAAGACCTAGTGGGTTAATTGTTACCGGAGGTAGTCATTGGCGTTGGCGGGGTCTATTACGAGAGATTGATGCATGATACCAAGGATAGAATGCGTATTGTTGACGCGAATACTCTGATCTGCGATCGAAGTATTGACGAGCTTCTGTCAATAGAGCTTATGCTGTCAATAGAGCTTATGCTGTCAATAGAGCTTATGCTGTCAATAGAGCATTAAATATACATTTTTCTCATTTCAGGTCTGCGAACTGCTATCCTGCGTGTATGCTATGAGCGTGCAGGTCGAGCACTTTTACTTAACCGAGAAAGCATTCGTGAGTCATTATCAAAAGTTTTCGCTATAGGCGATCATTGACTATCATTCGATTGAATGGTCGTAATCCTCGTCGTCAACCTCCTCGTCGTCGTAAATCTCCTCGTCGTCGTCGTGGTCGTGGTCGTCGTCATCCGAGTCGGAGTCGACGGATTCGCCGTCGTCACCATTGTCAGTATGCTCAGACATCCACTGGAGAAACTCGGAGAGGGTCGGCTCTTCCAGCTCGCCAATACCACTGTGTTTGTCGTAGCAGATGATGGGGAGTTGTACGTCAATGCGTCTGCTACGCAATCGTCTTCCTTGTTCCACTGGTATCATGGTTCCTGCCCAAGCCCTGCTACAACAGCCTTCGGGAAAGACGCGGTCACAGTCATTGAGATAACGCGTGATTCCAGAACGCTCTAGTCGCAAGCTCTCCAAATGTTCGCAAGCCGCCAAAGCTCGACCAATTGCTGAGATTGCTTGACTGGCGTGTGTATCTATCCAGATGTTGTCATTATCAGTGCCGTATGGGGCCTGGAGGTATGTCATAGAGATAACAACCTTTCGGAGCGTCGCACTGTGGTTGTAAATGAATGGGGCAAGGTGCGAGATTTGTTCTTTTTCAAAGTATGCATTAGTGATGCGCTCAGTGAAGGCGACCTCTTCGAGACCAGTACAGATTGCATTGGCCAGAAACCTCTCGCGACAATCCCAGAAGGTTCGGTTCAGATCATCATGTCCACCTATATAATGGCTCTCCGTCTGATCGTCGAGATGCAAACTAAGGTGTCGCAGCTTAGTCCGCGCTAGGAACAGCTCGAAGCGTGCCCATTTATTAGTATGGGTAAACATGTTTCGGCAGCGGGAAGGTGCCATTGCAAGACCGAGGCTGCTCAGATTGCAGAAAAAGGTCGTGGTATCCGGCCACCAGCTATTGTTGGACATGATCTCGTCGGGTACGACGCACTCTGGCGCATGAACTCTTGTGACCACGGCCTGCGTCGTCTCAACGGCGTGGAGTACAGCAACGAGAGCGTCGTTGATTCCCACGCTGTAACTGGCCTCGGGTAATTCACGATGAAAGCGGACGTTCATGGTGCGACCTTGAGCGTAGTCAAAGGCTCTATCCCGAGAAGACTGAGCTCCGTCTTCCTCAGAGCCTTCGGCCCAAACGAACACCTCCAGCTTGGTCCCGAGCCGTGCAAGATTTGAGAAAGCTCTTTTCAGCAGAGATTCCATGTCTGTAGTATGGTGTTCCGCTCGCACTTGCTCGACGGACATGCAATCATCTTCGAACTCAGCACGATAGAAAGTGCCTCTCGCAGTGAGCTTTGCTTTCCACTCCTCCTTCTCCCTTACTGTGAGTCTGAAACTCTGTCGGAAGGCGCAGAAGCTCACTGAGGTAAGCTCACGAGCGAAGCGGTCATATTGTGTGATCTCCAGGAACCGTTCGAGACCTGGTTTTGTGAATGCGAATGACTTGGCTGAGAACCCCCGTCGCTTGAATGCATGCCAGGTGGAGGCCTCCAAAGAGCGGGAGGCAGATCGTAGATTGCAGATATGATCAATGAATAGCTGACTGCAGATCTTGTCTACTAGCTCGGGAGACGCGAGAACGTTTTGAGCAGCAGACATCTTCTGGAGATTTTGGTTGATGGAAGTTGTGCTTAATGACGTGGAGACGCGAAGTCAGCAATATAGAGACGCGTGACGCGTATATAACGCGTAATGCTATGAGGGCGCGTTTCAGACAACAATATCGCCCGCCTCCGCGATAGCGAACGCTGTAGCGACCACTAAAGCGATAGAAGTGCTCAGAATGCATCTAAACGACCTTCTTGGTAGGACTTGACATCCTCAGAAAATTTCGCGGACAAAGGTTGTTATTGTACATGTGTCAGCCGAAATGGGCACAAACACGAAGACCGTTATTACAGCTCAAGCTATGCGCCTAAAAGCACAATCGTCACACCGAACGACCTGCATGCTCTATAGCACAGGGTATTTACGAAATTCTCCTTTCCACTACTGTGGATAAGGAGTCTAGGGTCTGACTGAAAGGCGCTCAACCAGTGTTGCCTGCTCACAAGGATGCTGCGACATCTCGGAGGATCACGGAAGGTGCCGGCTCATAGCCCCTCTGCAAGATGTGACTCGAAGATTGCTTTGTCAAAAAGCCGAGTTTTGATGCCAGCTATATCGGTGAAGTCGATTATGTCCAGTTCACCTTGATCGACGTCAACTGATCATTCATCGCTTTATCACCTCTTCACACGCTGCTCATGTTCTTTCGCTTTCAATTTGCTCTGCAAGCATCTCCAGATCATGCAAAGGATCCTCGTCATCACTTCCGTCGCCCATGTCCATGTCCTCCCGCGGCCTCACCAACTGCTCTTTCATCTCCTTTTTCGCCTTTGCTTGATTTCTCTTGCGCTTCATCATACTGAGGACGGTGTCTTCGGCTTTGACCTCTGGCATGGTCTCCAGATCGAGACCGACAAATCCCCACCTGACCATGCGTAACCACTGTTTCTGGAGATCCATCTTGCGGCGCACGCTCTCGCGGAGAACAAGCTCGTCAGGTCTGATGAGTCGCTGGTCGCCTTTCCCGCGTAGCTCATAGCCCCATCTTCCGACCATGTTCGCTGGTATGTTCATGATCGGAAGTTGAGCTCTTTCGTCCAGGATCTTCTGCGTCTCTTTGGTCTCCGGACCGGGCCGAGGTGGTCGTTTGTAGGAGTGCTTGACCCACATACGGAGGGCATCAAGGCGCGTGGTGCCATCTGCGCCGCGCAGCCAGTTCCACATGGTGGTCAAACTGTGCTCGGCAAGAAGGCATTCGCGGACAACGTGTTCGCCGCCGGTGTAGTTGATCGGATCGGTGAAAAACATATCGAGCTTGATGAAGAACATGGTGAGCACGGCCAAAGTTCGTTTCGAGAAGTACGCCTGATTGTGGATGAGCAGAACGCGTGGCACGGAGAGAGGGACGTCCATGAGGAACCACAGCTTCTACAATATAGCCGTTAGTAGTGAGATGTAACACGAAAGATAGAACATACCTTGACGGCGTCAACAGTAGCAACCACAGGTGTGCGGTGTCCTCCGACGCCCAGCCATGCCACAATCTCTCGACAGACGAATTCGCGGTAGGTGACCATCTTGAGCCAGCGAAAACTAGGGATAGGCTTGATACTGTGAGGTGCCTCCAGAGCCGTCAGCGTCTGCGACTTCCAATCTCCGCTCAAACGACCAGTCTTTCGATTCAAGAATTGATCGCGCTTCGCATCGGCTCGTCGCAACGCTGGATCATCAATGCAGAGCTCGCGATAACAGCGCCACGGGAAGAACCAATGCGCGTTGGGTGCAACGCACTTGGTGGCAGCCAGAATGAATTGGTGATAGTGGCTGTTCACGATGAAGTGAAACGGAGCACTAATGCTGTAGAGGTAGACCAAATTGCGTGGAGGAATGTATCGAACGATTTGCATAAGGATGTCGGTGTGAGATAGGAGAGCATTGAAGACACTGAAATTTGATGCTGGGGTAGTGACGGGTGCGCTCGAAGAGCGTTCAATCAGGACGATCCTGGAGGCTCTGGAAGACGACGAAGAACCGGAGAAGGAGCGATCGTTGGGAAATGGCTGACCGAAAGTGCCTGGAGCCCGATGGAGAGGGAGAGCGCCGTAGCCGTGTGTGCTCGGTACCGGGACTGGCTCGCTATCGGGGGACTTGCTGACATCCTTTTCATGGAAACGGGAGCGCTTGTTGCAGTCCGGACCAGAGGTAGGAGCAACGGTAGATGCAGTGGTCTCTGGAGCGAAAATGCGAGGTGGTGATGTGCTAGCTCGGCGTTTGTGGATACCTCCATTGGGTTGAATCACATCTACGGGTGAGTCGCGCTCCGAATTGTTGTCTTCTGCTGCGTGTGTATCGGAGGTGGAATCGTTGATGTCTTGGGCTTCGATGTTGGATAGATTGTGAGAATCCGTCTGGCGAAAACGCCCATTTTCGTTGTCTGAGGCCATTGAAAAACCTAAGGTTTTAAGGTGTAGAGGAGAGAAGGCGAAGGAAAGGTGGTAAGTTGTAGCCAAGATTCTGCTGTAAACTTGCGACTGTAGACGAGCAATAACGGACAAACAATACAAAGCGTCCGCTTAGTCACGTAATGACGTGGTATGTGCAAAGTTACATGTATGAGTGGAACGAAGTGAAGTGGAGTGAAGTGAAAAGCAGAAACAAGAGTGCAAGTCGTTCCCAATACTGCTCGCACCCACATGTAATTCTTTGAGCTGGCCCAAAATTCAAATCGCTGCGTTGAGGTGGTATCATTTTAAACATGGCCTGTTGAATGGCCTCCTGCCGTCCCTGTCGTAAACCCATAAACGCCATTCCTGTAATCGGTCTGCTTCTAATGTCGTTATCCTCACTTCCTATTGAGGAGACTCAGAAACTCCTCCCTGGTTTTTGCACTGCTCCTCATTGCTCCAAGCATACAGCTGGTAGTGGTGATGGCACCAGTCTTTTGTACACCTCGCATGACCATGCAAAGGTGACTTGACTCCATGACTACGGCAACACCTTGTGGCTTGAGCACCTCTGACAGTGCCAGTGCGACTTGCTTGGTGAGACGTTCTTGCACCTGCAGTCTCCGCGAAAACATCTCAGCAATGCGGGCGATCTTCGAAAGGCCAATAACACGGCCGTCAGGAATGTAGCCGATGTGCATCTAGTCTCGTCAGTACGAAAGATTAAGGCCAATACGAACAGAACTTGCTCACCTTGCCCGTAAAAGGCACGAGATGGTGTTCACACAAACTAAAGACCTCGATGTCCTTGACAATGACAAGCTCGTCGTGATCCTCCTGGAAGACAGCGCGATTGACAATATCTTCCAAGTTCTCCTCGTAACCCTTGGTGAAGAACATCATTGCCTTTGCATAACGCTCGGGCGTGCCATGTAATCCCTCCCGGTCTGGATCTTCACCAACGCATTCCAACAGTGTACGGACAGCGCCTGATAATCTCGCGAGCCTTTCTGCCTTCTCTTCCGGTGTGGAGTCCAAGCGGTCGCGGGTACCGATGCTAGGCCAGCTCAAGCCCTGGAAGTCGATTGTTGGATTGCCATTGATTGCTCGTGGAGTCGAGTCTACGGGCTCATCTCGAGGGTCTCTGGCGTTCTCTTCAGTCAAGTTGTCGTTATTTCCGTCCAAATCGATCGGGACTTTTCGTGGCCCTGTTGATGATTTGATTGAGGCATATGCGTTGTCTCTTTCGCGCTTGTCGCGATCCGTGCGAGTCTCGGTCCGCGGCGAAGTACCGTTCGTGAGAGAGCCGGATGTGGCCTTTGATCGCGGTGTGCCGTTCATGTCCAAGTCGATTGGCGACAGCCTCAATGTCCTGTATACGCGTAGTAAATGGGGAGTTTAGTGTGACTGAGCCTGGAAAGTAGTGGATGGTGTAGTGGGGACTGAAAAACAACTAGAGGTAGTAGTTGGAAAAGGCTGCTTGTATGAAGTAGAACAGAAAGTCCATGTCGCTCAGCAGCAAAATTATTTAAGGAATCATCACGAATTTAATGCTTGAATGATAGAAGCTCCAAATGAACTTTGGACTCGCGTTCCCTTGAGTCATTCAGAAAAATTGAGGGTCGAAGTTGGGGTAGCGCCGTTTAGCGCATGAGTCGGCGGGGCAGGACCGCCGATGAGCACGAACGACAGATCCAGCCACTCTGACTTCTTCTTCATTCATCAACATCGCCTTCAGCAAATGTTCCGATCATCCAACAACGCATCAGCATGGGATGAATACAACAGTCAACATGATGTCAGATAATCACGAGCATACCGACTGAGTATTGTGAAGCACTCACGGGCACGGGCGCGATCGTACAAGCATGTCGCAACCCTATCATTCATCTTTCCCCTCAACCACTACCTCAGAATACCGTCAGGTTGCAGTATTGCTTGTTGTACCTAGCAGCAAGGATGGGAAGAAGGATATACATGCATGCTCACGACACACGAAGCAAATCAACTTGACGATGTATGCATAGCGCTTTCCGCGTGGAAGCATTTCGGAGTTCTAGCAGACTGAGCTGCAGGCCGGTACAAGTGTAAGGGCAGGTCGTACTAATCATTAAATTGTGAAGGACTCGACAGACAATCCGGGTACGGTGCAGAGTATTTGTTTTCTGCTCGCAGGTCGAGCATACCCTCTTGCTGTGGTCAAAGCCTGGAATATCCTCATTGGCCCAGCATCCGATACATGATAATAGAGGAAGGCTGGCTGTCAAGATCACCATGAAGAATCGACCTATGCCTCGAAGGTATCATACCATGTTCGTCAAACACATAACGAACGAATACAGCACCTGCGACGACTGTACCCTTATTGTCTGTAAGGCATACTTGGACCCAACGATATCCTCCCAGCGGTTGCGCACTGCGAGCCTCACTGCTGCGCCTCCAGACTTGTTGCAACTACGAGTCGGCATTACGAGGCGTACGAGATCTTGGACTCCCTTCAGTATTATATAGCAATATTGGTGTTCGTGAAGTATCATGTGTGTGCCAGCAACCGCGTTCAGCAAGACCGCATCTTTCAGCACCCCGTGGTCTTGGCGGAGTCGCTACCAGAACGCTAAGGATTCACTTCACCTTGACCAAAAATGGTCAAAGGTCCTGACTTGCTTCTGGGCCTTCGCGACTTACTCATCCTTGCAGGAACGCCTCGTCGACGATTATTTCACGGTCGCCAGCATAAGGTCCACGATATCCCTGACTCGCGATTAGTCAGCCAGGAACCACGCGGAGAAGCAGAACGCGGGGGGCTTGCCAATCCGAAGAGGCAAGTCGCGCGAGCCCGACCTGGAAGGCGCAACATCAACGACACGACAGAAGAACAACATTGAAGGAGGCACGCGAACACCGGTCTTCGAGAAAAGCAAACAGCATTGATCTGTCTTGTCGTAGGTGAGTTGTTGTCTGCATTTCCACTTGCATGCCGGTGCGAGTCCTTTATTATTTCGCGCCGCACGTCTGTGTCTTCCGATAGCTGAAGCTGCGTCTTGGTGCGGTTGGCTACGTTGGCTGTTGGCTTTTGCCGGAAGCGGAGTCTGCATTCTCCCTGTTGGCGGCGCATTCGAGTACAGTGAATTTGATCCGCCCTCATGGCTGGGTCTCACAGCGGTGAACGTGTAAACAGAAGATTGGAAGAGTCGACTGCCGAACACGGTAGAGTGAGTGTGTCTGCCTCTAAAGTCGAGTCGGAGAGGGCACGGTCTTCGGCGGTATCTTCGTTGTCAAAGCCGGCTACTGCTGCGACTGCTGAGAGGGTTTCAAAACCCAATACCTCTGATTCCGTGTCTTCTGCATACAAGCGCAAACGCCAGCACACATATTCACCACTTCGGCGCTCGCCATCTGCAAGTGGCCGGCCACCCTCGCCGTCATCGTCACGCTCTCGCGCTAAAGCTGCCACGGAGAAGCCGCACCCTCATTTGTCAGGACGCAAGCACCGAGAATCTCGTCACAACCGCAAGCCTGAAAGCTCGTCGCACCATCACCACCACCGTCGCTCTCCCACTCGTTCACATCACCATCGTCGATCCGCATCTCCGCGTCCTCGACAGCACGAGGATCAGGCCAGTCACGGAAGAAGTCGCAGTCGAGAAAGGCATGACTCAAGACGGGAAAGGATAGAAAGACCCGAGAGGAACAATTATTCTTCAGCCTCGAATCACCACCGAGACTCACACCCGCCTCGTCGACCTTCGCTAGATATCGCTCATCACGCGAGAGCGCACCAACCTCCTACGGACTCTACTCGTCATCCTAGATCAAGAGCAAGGGAAAATCTGGGGCATACGCGAGACGAGCGGCACGATTACTCGCGCAACGACCACGACCATCCACCGGGACTAGAACGCCGCCCCCGTCACAATAGATCCGGATCTCCAGTAGATCGCATATCTGTACTAGCGTCGCGGGACCAATATCGCAATACCGTTGAAACAGAAAGAATTCGTCCAACCAGCAGAGAGCACTCTCCAGCACGATCGCACCAGATTCCTTCCGGCCCTCGAGCAGAGGCGCATCGTCACGAAGCTGAGATACGACGAGGACGTCCACAATATTCAGAACGCGATTATCGGCGAGGGGAACAATACGACGACGACGCCATGTACGGCCGGGGAGGTCCACATCGGGGAGGTCCACATCGGGGAGGCTACCATGACCCGCGATACGGACATCCATCGCATTATCCACCTTCGGGGCCCTCACCCTATTCTCGCGGCTACCCACAGCATCCTGCGTATTACCAAGAGTGAGTCGTTGCTTTCGCGTGTGTATGACCTCCAAGCTAATTTTTTCCAGATCACCTCCGCCACATGGCTACCCTCCACAGGGCTATTATGGTCATCCTTCTCAAGGCGGCTCACCTTACTATCAAGGACATCCAGCATCTCACCATGGTTCCCCCTCATATCCTCCTCAAGCTCCACAAGCTCCACATAGTCGGGGACCGCCGCCAACTCAGCCTCGAGGATCCAGCAGCAATCGAGTACCAGGTCCGCCTCCTGGCGCACTCAAGACAAAAGGCGGTCATTTTGCTAACCTCTCGTGGACACCGACCAACGCTAGAAAACCCGAATCAACCACCTCGACAGCGTCGACGCCGCCTCCAGCGACTACAGCTCCACCCTCAGCACCTGCATCGGTAGTTGTACGGCCAGATGTACCAAACGATGACGATGACGATAACCCTTTCCGACCTCCGAAAGATCTCCGTGCTGAAGACGACGATAATCCCTTCCGACCTCCAAAAGACCTGCGTGCTGAAGATGAGAGTGCGACCAAGACACAATCACCACAAGCAAGTGCAGAAAGCAAAGACGCGAGTAGGAAGCCCATTAGCTTTACCATCAAAGGTGCTGCCGACAAAAAGGAACCGACAAAACCTACTCCTCCGACAGCACCTCGAATGGTGAAAGAAGTCGTCATTCGTAAAAGGATCAAGGCCCGGCCTGAGTTGTCAGAGGATCACAGAACTTCCGACTCTGTATATTATCGCAAGACTGGCAATGACTCTGTAGTCGGTTCTGGTACGTACGGAAAAGTCTACAAAGCTCTGCATGTCTACTCCAAGGAGCAAGTTGCGCTCAAAAAGATCCGAATGGAAGGAGAAAGAGACGGTTTTCCAGTTACCGCAATACGAGAGATCAAGCTATTGCAGTCCCTGAAGCATGTCAATGTTGTGGCGCTGCTCGAAGTCATGGTGGAGAAGAACGACTGTTTCATGGTATTCGAGTACGTCTCGCATGACTTGACTGGTATCCTCAACCACCCGACTTTTTCACTCTCTGATGCACACAAGAAGGATCTGGCACGACAGCTATTCGAGGGTCTGGACTATCTTCATCGCCGAGGCGTCTTACATCGCGACATCAAAGCCGCCAATATCCTCGTTTCCAAAGGTGGTCAGCTCAAACTGGCAGATTTCGGTCTCGCGAGATTTTACGCCAAGAACAAGAAGCAAGACTATACCAACCGTGTTATTACGATCTGGTACCGTTCACCGGAACTGCTGCTCGGAGAAACACAATACGGTCCGGCTGTCGACATCTGGTCGGCTGCCTGTGTACTGGTAGAAATCTTCACGCGACATGCCATATTCCCTGGTGATGGTGGTGAAATCAACCAGTTGGACAAGATCTACAACGTTCTCGGAACGCCGTCGCGCTCTTCGTGGCCAGGTATAGTGCACCTGCAATGGTATGAGCTGCTCCGACCTCAACATAAACTTCCGAACACCTTCGCCGAGAAATACCAATCCCGCGTCACACCTGAAGCCTTTCAACTCCTGGAGGCAATGTTCAACTACGATCCCGATCTACGGCCTGCTGCGTCGGATGTGCTCGAGCACCCCTACTTTACCGTCGAAGAACCGCAGTCGCAGCGCGTGGTCGAATTGGAGAATCTAGAGGGTGATTGGCACGAGTTTGAGAGTAAAGCGCTCAGGAAAGAGCGGGATAGAGAAGCCAGGAAAAAGGAGAAGGAACGACTAAGCGAGGCGCAAGCGGGCGAGAAGAGGAAAGATGGACCCGAGGGGTCGAGGCTCGAAGGTGATGCCAAGCGCCCTCGAGTTGAAGAGAACGCAAAGGTTGAGGCCAAGACCACGGATCCACCGAAGAAGACCAGCTTGGAGCAGGATTGACATGATTGTAGAGGAGACATGATACCACGAGGATGCAATGGATATAGCATAGCGAGGATTTGTACTTTGGTGTACTATTATACCATGAACGATAGATCTGCCGTTTCGAGACGGAAGGTAATAATTCGTCGCGCTAGTACGTATGGCATCTCGAGTCAGAGGTGAACTAGGAACAATAGTGCTTGTTGCATCATTCTATGATGACCTCCCTGATCATGATGACCGCCCTGATCAATATTGACAGCCACTTCGCATAGAGTAAGCCACACTGCATGACTTCGAACATGGTGCCTCTAATCGCGCCTTCCGGACAAAGCTCGCGGAACAATGCTCGCTTCAGTGGGTCGATCACGTCGGCCCAAGGCACCTCAGATACCACTTCCCAAATCGGAGAAACCCACGACCGAAAGCGATTCTACCCAGCCATCAACCTATGTGCCTCGGCTCCCTTCTCGGTCCCCAGCTCCTCCTTGTTCTCCACCTTGCCCTTGAGCTCAGGCATCGCAAAGACCTCGCTCTTGCTGCCCCTCAAACCCTCCCAGAACGGCGTCAACAACCCTGTCTTGCCGGGCTTGCTCGCGGGCCATTCACTCCACACCAGCGCGCCGACCCACGGCTGGATGTTGTAGCGCAGGTGCAGAGTACAGTTCTCCAGCCCGGCGATCTTGGACACGGGCGTCGTGATCTGGTATTTCGGCTTCTGGTTGCTGAGTTTGAGGATGCCCTCTTTCGCGCCGATGGGGTACGGCAGAGGCGTGTCTTTGCTCTTGTCTTTCGCAGCCCGCGACCGCGCGCGTTTGGTGTCGGTCCTTTTGGTCGTTGTGCCCGGGTGGATGTAGGTGTTTGGATGCCATGGGCTGTGCGCCGAGGGGATTATGGCGTCCCAGATTATGGCTTCTGAGGGCGGGAGGGTGGTGGAGACGCCTTTGCGGGTCTGAGATGGGAAGGTTGCGGTTACGTAGACGAAGACTTGTTTTGTGTTCCAGCTGAAGAGACTGCTTAGGTCGGCTTCAAGGTCGAATTTTACGTGAGCGTATTCTTCCTTCTTGGTCGAGTAGTAGTGAGGTCGTCCTTTTACGCTGTTGAAATATTGTCAGACGATATCCTCACGCTTCAAGCAGGCGAGAACATGGCGAGGTAGGACCTACACTTGCACGTTCCGTAATTCGAGACTCGCGCTCGGGTTTTGAGGGCTCACAAGGGAGCTGACAGCGATTGCTGCACCGACTGCAAAGGCTACCGTAGTGAAGTATCCAAAGACGTTCTGCAATCGCACTAGTGAGGAATGCATGATGGGCGATGTGTAAGAGGTCGCAATGCTCAACTGGCGAGCAATTGTTTCTTATACAGAGGCAGAAGCTATAAATAATGGAGAAGATCGGACGTGTCTGGATGACGGTTTGGAGTAAGCCACGCTAACGACCTCAGATCAGCGGAAGGAGCCGCCCTGACCCAAACTGTTGGTTCATGTACATCCTGGGGAAGTGGGGCTCCTGCTTCTACAAAATTAACCGAAGACGATGGAATGTGATGATGAGGGACTCGTCAGAGCTGGCAATCCTCGGTACTGCTAGGCAAAGGCTGGCCAGCTTTTCCCGATACGACGCGATGTGCATGCTCGTGCTCTTGTCAACCGCTAGGTCCTGGTCACAGCATACCGAGATTGGCACCGCTCGTACTTTTTGGCGTGTCGCAGCCTTACTGCATGATTCTGTACCACCTATACGCTGAACAGCTATGATTGAGGATGAACGTATATATACCAGTTAGGTGCTATTCGTAAGTTCGCCCCCTTCTCTGTTCCCTCGTCACCTCTAGTATGTCGCAAGTAAGCGAGGAGGCACAGGCCAGATGGAAAGCAGAATGGGATGCCCACGAACAGGAGCTGGTACAGAACTTCTACTCGATCAAGGTCCCAAGAGTTGCCGGGCGACGAGTCTGCACACCCCGAGACTGCGATGCGTTCGCCAGACGACTGCTCAACACTACCAGTGAAGACATACGCCGTGTCGACAATCAGGGGTCAAGCAGTTACACCCTCATCTGCGACAGCCAGTCCAAGATCATCCAATTCCGTATCAAGCCATTCGATCCCCGGACAATGCAAACGGCTCACCAGATCTACGGCGACATCTCTCCCGAGGTCGACCACTACAGTAACTTTGCATTGCCAGTCTACGTCAGCAAAGTCCTGCCCGGCAAAGTCCACGTCTTGCGGGGATTCCGCGCGCGCGACAATTTCCCGCTGGAGCGCGAGAAGAGAACCGTCACAGACCTGGCAGAGGTCATCGCAAAGTCAGCACACTACCCCCGATCAGCAGACGCATACACCGACACCTCCTGGACCAAGTCCGCCAAAAGCACTCTGACGTTCCTGATGGAGTACAAATGGTTCCAGAGCATCGCGCCCGAAGTCGTGGAGAAGATCAGATCTGTGTACACCCAACTCGACCTCCTGAACCAGCTGCCCGCCGTGCTCACGCACCACGACTTGACGCAGCTGAACATCTTCGTCAACGAAGCGGGTGCAGTCACCGGCATTGTGGATTTCGACAAAGCGGAGTACGAGGCGCTGGGCATGTGTATATTCGGGCTGTACGAGTGTTTCGTCGGATCCATGGAAAACAGAATCTTCTCATTCCACAACTTTCCCGCGAAGGATGGATCGGGCAAGACTGTGCGGCAGGTGCTTGAAAGTGCATTCTGGGATACGTTCTGGGCTAAGCTGCCTGCAGGCTTGGAGAGGAAGAAGCTGGAGGCGCCGATGAGGGTCGCGATCGATGTTGGGATTATCAATCGCTACTTTCATCCTAGCTTTGTTAACACTACAGGTGAGCGGGCTCTGTCCTATGCCGATGGGATACTGCTTGGACGAGAATGATCCTGTTGTTTAGGAATTGCTTCTCACTGGAGTCTCGCATATATCAACAGCTAGTTTTGCATATGACCCGGGCCTGAGATTGAATTTTTATCCATTCGTTATATGCTCGAGATGCATCTTGTTTGTGGCATGACGTTTCAGCTTTCGTAAGCTCATCACCTAGAGATAAGTGGCGCTCTTGGCCCATCGATCATCTCTTGCCTAGCAAGGAGACTGCCGGGCGCGTATTGACTACCATCGTTCAGATCAATCATCGGCCCCTTGGCATTTGATCCTTGCATCACGCCACGTCCTTTGTTCAGTCCTCCCCAACCACCACCAGCGTGCTCCAGCAAACCACCCTGAATGAAACCGTCGTCGCCATCTCCGGGAAGACGTCTTCGCTGTTCCGGTTCCGGCGCTCTACTTCCATTGAGAGCTGCGAAAGCATCCGAATTCTGGAAGCGAGCTGCTGGCGGCTGTGTCCGAGATGCTGAAAGCGCAGGGCTGCGTCCTTGCAGTTGGGACTTGGTCCTGTTCACACCATCTCCAGATCCAGACGAGGATGGCGCGTCTCGAGTACCGCTGCGCCCCACACGCCAGTCAGCTGCTGAAGGGAGTTGTATCGCTTCCTCTGGACTTGTCGCATTGTCAATCAAGACGCCTGTCACGTCGTCAGGCTTGAATCCTTTGCCCTTCCTCTGATGCTGGGGTGGATCTCTGTATGTTGGCGTAAGGTCCACAAGAGGTTGCTGTGGAATTCTACGAGACCCAGAACGGCCGAGCTCACCATTGGCGCGGGTCGAAGCTTTCCTGCGAAGATCGCCACCGGATGATGTATCAAGCTGAGATTGGCCTTGACGTGTAGACAAGCTGCGTTGTACTCCAGGTCCGTCCGAGGTGGATGGTCTTTCGCCTCCATCGATGGATGACCTTTGAGCAACCAAGTTACCGAGTGGCTCGTCTTCTTTTAGCTGCATATGCTTTGAAAGGGAAACAGGAGGATGAGCTTTATCTCGAGTAGACCTCGACCTCATTGGTAGCGAGCCCTGGGCACCGTGTGATGAGGTGGGCCGGTTGAACTGGTCAACTTCAACAAGAGGCTTGAAAGAGCCGAGCATGTAATGTGACTCCATGGAGCCGTTAGACTGCTGGTGTGCATGACCACGAGTGGTAGAGTTTGATCTGTTAGGGACGGCGGTGGCAACCTCGTGTACTTTCTGCTTCTTTTGACCTTCTCCCATCACGTTCACCAGGTACCAGCTCCTCCAGGTCTGAACCGCCTGATAGAAGGCGGCTGCTGTGTATGTATCACTTGTACAGAAGAAATGTACAAAGTTGGCCGTGGTCTCAAACATGCTAGTCTTTTGCTGACTCTTGATGGCATAACAAATCTTCTTTGGCGGTTTGATCTTCTTTGATGCTTGCTTCGCAGTAGGTGTGTAAATGTCAAAGTCGGAAAGATGACACACATTGGTAACGTCCTTGTCCGTTTTGTTTTTGCTGACCACGACCTGACCATCTTCGCGAATGGTAATGTATCGTTTGTCCCACTTGCCGACCTTTTGCGAGTAATACAAGAGGAAGGAAGACTCGTAAGGCTTGTCGCGAGGTACGTTGGAGGCATGTAAGAGGGCAGAATTGGTTCCCAATGCGGCGGCTGGAACTGCAATCAATGAGTTCTGAAGGTCGTCGTCCCAAGAATTCATTACGTCTCGGATGTGCTCATATCTTCGGAGCGGTCTTTGTACACCGACTTTGACGTAGGATTCCATGAGTATGAACGTCTTGGGATCAATGCGTTCCGAGAAGCAGTTCGATGCAGAAAGCAGCAGATCGTGAGTGGTAGTAGTGGTATCGACGGGGAATTCGATGTAGGTCTTGTTGGACTCGATAGCAACGCGCCTGTCTCCTGCATTGACGGCAGACTTGGGTGCATCCGTCCCTGGCACGATACCACCACCGCCTTGCTTGATATATGCAGGACCATCTCTTTTGGCATCGAGCAAGTTGCGCTGTCTTGTCTTCTCTGCTTCGGTGATGTCTTCAGAGCGTCTCTTGCGAAATAAGCCAAAACAACCGGCTGATTCGTCGGCTTGCGGGCGCTTCTCATCGATCCTGTAGGCCTTGATCTCCCTTGGCGCATACAGTTCTGCGGTCGATACGGGCAGCTGTTGCCTTTCAGATGAGGCTGGAGAGTCTTGTCTTTGCAGACGATCCGTCATCTTCACATTTTCATGTACAGGATTACTGTGCTGACTTCTATCTCGAGAGTCATTGGCAATACGTCTGCTCGCGCTGTTGTCTTCCAACCGTCTCTCCCTCTCGTGATCAGCTTCGGGACTTAGTCTGCGTTCTGCGCCAGCAGTCGTTGCATCATTTTCCCTCAGCGCATGGCTAGCGGCTTGATTTGCATTGTTGCGAGGCGCATCAGAATTAGAGCCTTGCGATGCGTTGCGCTCAGGATGTGAAGCAGAAGTGAATTGTTGAGCAGACTGTGCTAGCGGCGGACTCGGACTCTGGGTGGGTTTTGATGGTCGGTGGTATCGGGAGGGTTGTCGTGTGACATTTGTTGTGTTGTCAACAGTGGAAGGTAGTGGTGGGGACGATGATGATGGGTTCGAATCATCTACTCTCGGCGAACGATTTTGTCTTTGCGATCTGTATCGCGAGAACTTCTGCTCCGGGAGCCTTTGAGCATCAAATTGATCCATGTTGAGGTTCTGCAGTGTCGTCGGTGTGGTGTACTGAAAATGTATAGAATACTGTATGGGGAAACGACCTGATCGTTTTGTTTGTGGGTCACCGTTGCGATGACGCAAAGTGGGAGAGAGATTGAAGGACCACGGCGGATGAGGACACTTTGTTAGCGCCGTCGGAGTGTGTAACGGTCGAGAAGAGTGCAAGATGTTTATATACGATGGATGTTGGAGTTCAGAAAAGCAATATCAACGCGCGAAACACCAGAAACGCGTGCGGTGCCGCACTATCAGAGTTTGTGTGAGAACCAGAAGTTGAAACTACGAGCCTAACTAGGCAGGCACGCCTGAGTGTTGTAGCAGCTCAAGCTGCTCCTTCTGTCACTTCTAGAGATCTTCTCGTTGCTCCTGCCGGAATCAAAAATTCAGTCAGAAACTCATGTGTTACCACTGTAAAGGCAGGTACACAAAAGCAGCGCGCGTGACACTTCTCCGCACAGTCTAGAATATGCAGGTTAGATTAACAGGGTCTTTTCGTGTCTTTTCGTGTGGTGCCTGTACTCGGTTATTCTCACCAGATCCGCAAGAATATATTGAGCCTCGCATATAGTTCCCCTACGATGCGACGACCACATCTGCCTCCATAGAATTTATGCGAATACCAGAACACCGGAACCTCGTTTGCTCTTCTGGTCGCACAAACCCTCTCAACAGCCAATGACCAGGATAATGGTTCGGTGAAGATCAATTCGCACAACAGGCCTGGTAACACGATCTGTGCGTCGAGCAAGCAGCCAAAACTGGGGACGACTCGTGTGCATATCATATATCTCGCTCGGACAACCTCGAGTCTGGATTGCTTACTATCTGGTCTTCTTCTTTGCACATATCAGAGTCGTTTCTCCAAGATGCGTCCGACGTAAGCACAGTGGACACGAGCACGATTAGTTTCAACAGTGCTGGAACATGGCTGAGAATCGGGGCCATCGACTAGGCATCTTTGCCATAACACTCTTCTTGACCATCTATCTTTTGCACCGATGGAGATCTAGTCCAGGATATACGACATACAAACTGCTACCGACGGGCGATATACTGGACTACAGGAAGCTTCCTCCTGCAAACTCAACTTTAGGCTTCGGTGCAGTGGTCGCTGTATCAAGAGCCACTTCACCCCGACAGGAGTCTCTCATTCTCGCGGCCAACATCACCGAGATTGATGTCACGATTCCGTCGCAGCCCTCCTGGACAGATGCAGACCTCATGACCATCGTAGCTGACCATGGCTCACAAATTACTCGCGGCTCCGCTCTAGCCTGGCTCGGCCACTTGAACGTCCTCCGCTGGTTCCTCAACAGCGATCTAAGCACAATCCTTATCATCGAAGACGACGTAGACTGGGACATCCACCTCCGCACGACGCAGATTCCCGCCGTAGCAGCAACGACACGGCATCTGCTCTCCACCAGCCTCTCCCAGTCGCGGCGTTCGATACTCGACCCCGACGCAGTAGGCACATACTGGGGTCCTCCCGACAGCTGGGATGTCCTCTATCTCGGCCACTGCGGCGACAACTTCCGTCACAGCCGCTGGAACTTCGCCACGCCGCGCCTGGCATTCACCGACACCACTATACCTCTGCGCAAGGACTTGCACTCGGACACGTCGCAGTTCCTCGACGCCATCGAGTTGCCCGAGTATACCCGGCTGGTGCACAAGTCGATATTTCCACTCTGCACATTCGGCTTCGCGCTCACGAGGTCTTCGGCAGCACGACTTCTCAACGAGCTGGCGAACAAGGAACGAGATGGCGGGACGCAAGCTTACGACGTGAGGGTACTGGAAGCCTGTCGCGACGAAGGACTGAGGTGTTGGTCTACGAACCCTGAATTGTTCCATCACATGGACGCGCCGTCGGAGATCTCGATTGCAAATTCTGCTGGGTTTGCGGCTGAGAGCTTGGATGATCGAGGAGGGTTGACTGAAACTGCCGAGGCCAAGGCGTTAAACATCAAGTGCGGTGCTAGGAGCAAGGAGTTCTTTACCAGGGACAAGTCGAAGATGGAGGAACTTCGGAACATGGTGAGGCAAGGGAAGTGTCTTCGTGACGAAAAGCGGAAAAAGTAGTTGTAGATAGCCATATACCCATTTTATGCATACCGGAATTCTTCTACTCATTATGCATCCCATAGTGTCATGTAAGCTGATAGACGGAGTTGAGGCACAGAATGATACGAATGGTAGAAAACATAATATTCGGTTCAGTCTCATTGCCTATGGCAAGTGTGGTATACCCAGATGATTCAATTCCCCGCCATGCCTTGCTCGCAAAATTAATGCAATAATGCCAAAATGCTAGTATCAAAACGAATCTTGCAGAACAGCGATATCTCGCCTAGTCGCTGAGGTCGGGATTGGCGACAAACAGTCTCACACCACTCATAGTCATAGTTCTGTCGTCAACACTTCCCCTTCTCCTCAGATCATCGTTGGTCTTCGGCTGGAGGTTTTGCTGCGGTTGTGTTCGTTGAGGTAGACCAGAAACATCGCCAAAGCCTCGCTCTTCTGAACTGCCGCTGCCGGCACTTCGGGCTTGACCACTTCCAGACTGTCGGAAGTAGTCTCCTTGGTTGGCGTATGTTTCCGGAACAGGCGTCTCGCCTGGATCTGGAGGAGACTGCTGGATCGAGTTTGATGGACTGTAGCTCTTCGCGCTTGGTGGAGTTGACGCGTTGCTGGCTTGGTTTGGGGCAGCATAGGAAGACTGCAGGTTTGTCGGTGCGTATGTCGAGCTGCTGCTATGGCTGACGTGTCGTTGTGCGCTGCCCATAGAAGACCTTCCACTGCCATTGCGTTGATGGTAGCGGGCACCCGAGTCGTAGCCCTTCTCTTCATCACTATCACCTTCGTCGACTTCTGAAGCAGAAAGTCTCATTGGTACTCCGACTCCACTCAAGTTGGGGTTACCGGTGTACGCAGACGCTTTCACAGCTCCGTGATGTCTTATCTTGCTTCGTACTCCACCTCCTGACGAGACGGTTGTCCGTTGTCCACCGGTAGCCGAACCTCCAACGACCTCCATGGCCGCCCTGACTTTTGCTGCTCTTTGCTGTGCCAAAAGTCTTGGGTCCTCATGCTGTGCTCGGTCACACCAGACAGTGGCTTTTTGCTTCCTCATCAATGCGACGTACGAGGTAGAGTTTGCACTACGAGAAGAGGTGCTTCGTCGAATGTCAGATGTGACTGACGGGTTTGTTGGAGCTCTTGCAAGGTTATTCGGGCTTGATGAAGAGGCGGTGCTGGAAGTTGCATTCGAAGGAGTTCGTCGAGTATGCTGCCGAGCTTGCGGTGAAGGCATGGTTTGAGTGTATTGCTGTTGTGGGCTAGGGTATTGTTGTGTCTGAAATTGGGCTTGAGCTTGACCTGGCATGAGTTGCGAAGAGACAGAGCGTGTGTGAGAATGCAAGGGCTGTAAAGGCTGTCGGGTGTACATTTGGTCATTTGTAATGGTCATGCCGGAATACGCTGGGCCTGGTAATGGTTTCCTATGTGGTACAGGACCTGTGTAGTGCGAATGCGAGGAATAATCCAGTGTCGCCATGATGATAAATTTGGTGTGCCGGGGTGGCAGGCGCGGGTGGTGATGAATTGATGTGACGTGACGCAGTTTCGGACGGAAAGTGCACAAAATCGTGGCAGCACCTGAATGCAGAAGTCGAGGAAACGACGACGACTGCGACGAATCTTCGGATGATGTATTCGCGTCGAGTCTGGTCCCTCCGGTCTGCGATTACGGTGAGACAAAAAGCGGAGGTGAGCTAAGGAAGTCAAGTTCCTGTAAGTTCGTCGCGAAGATAGGCCGGCTGATATGGTTGGGTTGCGTCGGTCGGTATAGTCTAGACGCGTGCTGAGAGTTCTGATGCCGACCGGGGTTATGCAAGGTACAGTACGTATCTGCCCAGCAAGAGAGCGTCAAGCGTTGCCAAAAACAACAGAGTTTCCAATTCAGTCTTTGATGTGTCCGAGGCGTGTGGAGGGCGTGTGGTTGTAGATGGTACAAGACGGTGAGGGGTCTTGGTTACATGTACATCGGTGTTGCAGGCTCAGCTGACAGAGTACATGTATTGACAGGCCGCGACTATTCGACGAGCAAGCAAGCAGAGTTTCTGGTGGTGTCCAATGTCGACCTGAGACAGCGACAGGATGGTATGGAGCAAGGAGGAACAAAGAGGTGAAGGCGGGAGGATATGATGGTGAGATAAATCATGGATAGCACCGAGATGGCCGTGACCCATCCAAGAAACTTGCAGATTACAGTACAATCCAACCTGACTGGATTGCGCTACTGACCGGGACCAGGATCTGTATCAAGTCTCCACAACGTGACGCTGCCCACTCTGCCTGCAGTACATCGACACTATCCTTACGCTTTTATTCAAAAGCCTCTACTGGACTAGCAACGTGCTATTCGACCCTCTTTCTCCAAAGAACCGACACACGGACGCCAGCACAAAGTGATGGTGGCTTGGGAATCAGTGCTAGAGGGTCTTACCGCAAGCCGTTGTGCATGGACAGCGTCACTTGCCATCGGTCAAGTACTGTATAGAGCAGCCATGCTTCGCACTATCTCAAACGCGTGCTCACTTGCAGCATCGTGCTTGTTGCGGCCACGATGATTCCTCCACGACGCGAATGCAGATCTACATACTGCAGTGCATTCAGGCTCGGAAAATGCAGATACGATTGAAGATCTTCGCGGTGCAAGACACGACACACGATGAACGGTGCACGATCAGGTTGGCGACTCGGATGAACGACTTAGAGTTTCGGTTTGAGTCCAGGATAACGCGTTTACCATGTTTTCCCTTCCTGTTCAGCCGCGGGTGGATCCTGCACATTTCGTCTCTTACACCTTTTTTGACGCTACTGGAAACAAGCTCACGAACTGGTCAAGCCTTCGGACTACTGCCGTCGACTCAAAGGCACGATAAGAGTAGTACAAGACTCCGCGCAGTACCGTTGTTGGTCCGCGACAGCGAGAGGGATCTTAATCTTGAGGCACAAGACGCTGCTGTATCAGACTCGATACCTAATTAGCTTCTCTCAAGGCCGCGATGGTTCATGATGTGCAGCGTGTCCTTTCACATGCGCTCCACCAACAGCAAGTCAGCACGCCATAAGAAGGGTGATAGATTGGTATACAGCGGCTACGGTATGGCGTGCATCAGACCGCATCTTAAGCTTCATGCGATATCGTACGTTTTTTACGCCTCGTGCACTGTGAAGGCTAATTCCAATGCACAGTGCCAGAATGAAGCCAATCGGTCACGTCCGAGGCTGCACGACGCAGAAATAGCAGCAATTGAGGCGCAATTCGCACAAGCAGTGAGGCTGGAGACGTGGGGTGGAAAAGAGCCGCAACAACTACTGAAGGTGGAACTGTCACATGCTGCTCTTGTCAGAGGTCGTTGTCATGTTTCAGTGCCCAGATATGAGCTGGTATGCTGCGATAGCTTCCCCTCTCGAGCAGACATGTACCTCGATAACATCTATGCAGCATCTGTTTTGAGCAAAGACATGGCGGCAGCTTGGAACATGGAGTGCGCGGAGCGGGCGTGCAAAATATGCCGCATCCCATTCGGTGCTGGCCGACGTTTATCTGCCTTGGTCACTGCAAGCGCTGACAAGCGGCAGCATACAGGGATGCCCGGATGCCATCAACAATAATGATACTTTTTGCAGAAGTCTAGGAGAACTTGAACTCTTTCCACCATCTCACAACTTGGAGCTGCGGCCCGTCCTGTCGCTCGTGGATCCAGATGCTGTCGATGCGATGCGATGCGGAGAGGCCCCCGGTACAACATGGGAGTCCCTTCATTGGCCCACTTGACAACTATTTCAACGAATTTATTTCATGCTTGTCACCAATGTTTTTCTGGCCCGGTTGACGCGTCTTCGGTGCGATTTACCGTCAACGATCGAAGCCAATTCCAACTTGTTCCCCAGCAAAATGATCCCCCCACAATCATCGTCGATCTGACAGCTTCACACGATCCGCAGGCGAATTTTCGTTGTCAGTGGCTCGATATTCTCTCGTTGGGGAGGAAAAGTTGGAAACGTCGGCCATATCACTGGATCTATATCAATGCCCGATATTGCACTATCGAATTGTGCTCCGAACAACTCCATCGACAATCACAATTGCATGTCACTTCTGAAACGCTGTCGATCATACTGTATTGTATCAATTCTGACGTAAGTCGTTCGTCGAGCAAATGAACGCCTGTTCGCAGAGTAAGTGAGATCACGACTGGACAAGGTTCTTGTGCAGAAACCAGAAGTGGTATTTGCTACTCTTTACGACCCATCACGGACAGTCTACGGTAAGCAATATCCACCTGTAAGTTCACACATCAGCAATTGCGTAATTTCATTGCCATATTTCGAAACTCACCATCAACAATGATATCTGTACCCGTGGTATAGCTCGCTGCGTCTGATGCAAGGTACAAGAAGGCACCTTGGAGTTCTTCGGGGAGTCCCTCACGACCCATCTGGCGACATGTCAGCTCTCGACGTCCGACAACAAGCAACAACCAGGTCCTTCCTTACCGGGATCTTCTCCCTCCACAACTTCTTCATGTCCTCAGGAACGAACTTGATGAGCTCGGTGTTGATGTAACCAGGAGAGACCGTATTGACTCGTGCGAAACGGACCCATTCGACACTAAGGCCTTTGCCTACACAGACTGTCAGTACGAGAACCGCAGTCATCCGATACCGAACATACACATATGCACAACAGCAGCCTTGGCCGCATTGTACGCCGTCTGCAACTGCGGGAAGTTGACAATATGCCCACTCATACTTCCTGTTGCAACAAAACTACCGGAGCGGTAATTCTCAAGCTTGTTGCCGTGGATATCAGTACCCTTCTCGGCCTGTCGACGCCAGATGGCTCCCGCTGCACGCGCGCAGTACCACACGCCGTCGACGTCGATCTCGAACACTTTGCGGTAGTGCGATACCTCGCCTGTGAGCATGGCGCCTTGGGTCCAGGGAATACCGGCATTGGCGATGAAGATGTCCAGGCGGCCGTTGAATTCTTGCACTACTTTATCTGTGGCTTGAAGGACTTGTTCTTCGGAAGTCACGTCGACTGAGTATGCTTTGCCTAGGCCTCGGTCAGTCATCAGTTCACACGATGTAGAGTAGGCTGCTGTACATTTCACCCCAAACTCCTTCTCGATCTCCGAGGCCCGATCATGAGCACTGTCTTGCGTGTTGTACCATAGTGCTACATTGGAACCTGCTTCTGCGAGAGCCTTTGCCACAGCAAGACCAATGCCCCTGTCTGCGCCTGTCACGATTGAAGTTTTGCCTTTGAGGTTGAAGAGTGATAGGACCCTGTTTGATTTCGGTGGGGTTGTATTGTTGGCTGTGAAGCTACCTCCAGTAATACCTCCGTCCATTTTGTGATTTTACTTGAATCGATGTTGTGCTTTCAGAGATAGATTACTCGTGACTTTGTTATAACCAAAGGTACATTCCAATTGGTGTTTTTCCGGTCTATTTGTACTAGACTCCCACCGCGTGGTGACCGGAGGGGTGTGTATCACAGCCCACCTGCTGTTTCGGGCCAAGGTGGGGGGTTCGGGCTTTGTGGGTGAATTAACCATAACGTCCACCATGTTTGTATTGATATAGCCGCCACATCACGTTCCATCTTCTTCCTCTTCAACTTGTAAGTTTCGTATACCTTTATATGGCAACGGCCAGTCAAGAGCGACAATTGCTCACACTTTTCACGGTAGGTATAGGGAAGGCAAGTCTTCGGTTACAAGCGGGTTTCCCTCTCTCTATCTCATCTGAGCTCCTGACCAACTGCACATTGCTCCATCAGCGTCAGTCTCGTTTGTTCGTGAAAGAAAACTCAGCACCACTATTCGACCACTGAGATGTCCCGATCTCGTACCGTAGCCGTGATAGGCTCCCTCAACATCGACTTCATAACCACAACTCCCCGCATCCCCGCCGGCGGCGAGACCATGACAGCAACTTCATTTAACACCGGCTTCGGTGGCAAAGGCGCGAACCAGGCAGTCGCCTGTGCTCGCCTGTCCCGCTCACGAAAGACTGCCCCTACAGCCAACGGCGACGACGTAGTCGTCAAGACAGCAATGGTCGGTGCCGTCGGCGACGACCCATTCGGCAACGACTACTTCCGCGCTCTCGGCGAGGAGGGTATCGATGTCACCCACGTGCGGAAAGTCAACGGCATCTCAACTGGATCAGCGACAATTATCGTCGAGGAAGGCACTGGCGAGAACAGAATTTTGGTCTGCACGGGCGCCAACTATTCTTTCGACGGGCTGCCCGATTTGGTACCCACAGAAGCGGACGTGGTGGTCTTTCAACTCGAGATGCACATTGATCTGGTACTGCACAACATGAAGCTTGCGCACGAGCAGGGCAAGTATGTCATCATCAACCCTGCGCCGGCGCTCAAGTTGCCGAGCGAGGCGTATAAGCATATCGATTGCCTGATCATGAACGAGAGCGAGGCCGACATCCTTGCCGAGGGTGGGTCGAGTGAGCTGTCGTCTTATCTCGAGCGAGGTGTGCGTGACATGGTCGTCAAGACGCTGGGCGCGGCGGGTGTTGCGTGGAGGACGACTCGACAGGCCAAGGGATCACCTGATTTCCACGTTGCAGGGCAGAAGGTCAAGGTTGTTGACACCACTGCTGCGGGAGATACCTTTGTGGGTGGCTTGGCGGTGCAGGTTGCCAGGAACGGTGGCAAGAGTCCTGAGGACGCTACTGAGATGTTCCAGTTTGCCAATGCTGCTGCGGCAAAAACTGTACAAAGAGCTGGAGCTATGGCAGCCATTCCATATCTCGACGAGATTGCATAGTAAAAGCGATACAGCATAGATACAGAGCATTACATACATGACATGAAGAAAGGTCGTCGAGGGTATCACACATTCATAGTTTAGCCTTCACCTGCCTCTGCCTTTCCTCCCATTGTCTCTTGGCCCACCAGCCCATGGCGTAGTTCCATACGCCCGACAACGCTGCCGCCGGCGGGCAGAGCAGTAACAGATAAGCCCACCACTGCGGACTGCCCTTTTTCACAACCGCCATGACTCTCTCCATCTCGCGTCTGAGATCCTCCTTGTCACCATCATTCCAAACCACGACACCCCTCTTCGCGCCCCTGGCCTCAGCCCTCTTCGCCTTATCCCGTACATCCCACTGCGCAGCAACTCGATCCCTAGCCTCTTGCTCACTCAGATGCTCATCTCTCTCCCGCAATCTCTTCATCTGAACCTCCGCATCCTTGACCGCAACAACCAATATCGTTCCACAAAGCGGCTCCCACCCACTCTCGAACAGCAGGGGTATATCCAGCACCACCGCCCAATTGCCTCGTATATACGCATACAGCATCTGCTTGTACATCTCTTTCCGTACCGCCGGGTGCACGATGCTGTTCAAAACCTTGCGATCGGCTTCTGTGCCGGAGCCGAAGACGCGGCGGCCGAGTGCTGGGCGGTTGAGTGGTCGGCCTTTTCCTTGTGGTCCGTTCTCGCCGCCGGGTGACATTGATGCGGGCACGAGGAGGTCTGGTGTCGAGGGCAGGAAGTGCGATACGATTGCGTTGTAGCCTGCGGTGCCTGGCTCGACTACTTGGCGTGCAATCTTGTCGGCGTCGATTACTGGGAGGGAGTACGGCGGTGCGTTTAGTAGCGAGGAGACTGTCGATTTTCCAGTGGCTATTGAGCCGGTCAGGCCGAGGAGAAGCATTGTGAGTGATCAAGTCGAGTGTGAGTTGCTGGGAGGAAATGTAATTGCACAGGCCGAGTTGGATGTTTATGAATGGAAAGTGGATGTGGTTCGCTGTTCGCAGAGCTCCGGGGTTGGGGAAATTGTGGGTTGTGGGGTAGGCAGCACGAAGGTTCAGCACGTGAAAGTCAATAGCGACATCGACACTTCAAGGATCTTCCTTGAACATAGAATGAGTCCCTTACGGTATTCGTTACAAGAAGCTTCTGGACATCTTGGGCCGAAGTCCAAGTTCACTTCGTGCTTCGTCGCGCGGACGCGCTTGGTCTGTACATGCTGTTGCCTGATTCGGTGGAGCCAAGGGGATGCGGGAACGCAGGTACATCTGGCATTCTCCCACATGGCAACTAAGTGTAATTCTTCTCTCATTCTCGCACTACCGTTGCATATTGGTCTTCGTTATTCCACCCAGTCTCACATCAGCCCCACAATCTCAACCTCACGTCGCTGTATCCTTTGTCATGCCCATACCCCATCTTCCTGACGAGCTTCTGGCTTTGATCGCACATGCTACTGACGGCAAGCATGTCACAGACTTTCGGCGGGTCAATCGTCGCTTTGCCCAAGTCAGCCACGAAGCGTTCTTGGATCGCTTCATCAGGACTAGGGGCGTGATTTTCTGTCGGGGCAGATCTCTTCTGGACTTACGTCGTCTGATAACTCACAAGACGCTTGGTTGGCAAGTCCGGCATATCATCATTTGTCCTATCCTGTATACCTCAAATATCGTCGAAGGATACGATCGTGGAGCAGCATACAGGCTTCTTCTCGACGTTTTCAAATTCCTCGCCCTCAAGAAACAAGAAGTTCGTCTTTCCATCGTCAGTGAAGGCGACGCCGCCATCGGATTGAGAGCATACGATTCACTAGCATACGACACGCCTATGCTCGTTCGCAAAGACGGGCACAATGACAAGTTCTGGCACAACGCATTGGAAGTCATTCTTCCATTGTTGAAGTTCGAATACTACCCGAAAGAGCTGTCTATAGACGCGGGTTGCAAAACGAGACGCGAAGAGCCCTTTTTCAATACCAGTCGACTCACTGTTCTGGCTCCCAACTTGCGAGCCTTGGACCTCAAAGTCCTCCACCACTTTCCAGTGAATAAGCCGACGGTAGAGGAACTTGCATGCATGCACCTCCTGCTGATCAACGCTCGCTGTGTCGAAAAACTCAGTCTTCGTTTAGGATGGGTTTGGGCGGTCTATGGCTATTCATGTGAGCACGGTGTAGTTACACCGACTCATGAGTGCGGCTTGACAGAAGCACTAGAAGCACTGAAAGGTCTGGTCGGAGACGTCACAATGCCTCACCTCACGTCGCTACAGCTACCGAAAGATCTATGGTATTTCAGACCCCTACTCGATTTCATTTGCAGGCATTCAGAAACACTTACAACGCTTCGACTCATTGACGTCAATCGGGAAAACTTACATCAACGTCCATCCATCCCATTTGACGAAAGCCTAAAAGAAGCATCCCACGTGCTTAGAGCTCACTTTCCTGCCAACTCCTTGAGTGTGATAGTTGACGATACCACAGCCATTGTCAACCACGATTTTGATCTCAAGTATAAGGTTCCAGATGCTGGCTGTGACCATACAGACGAAGGTTGTGACACAGACGAAGAAGACGAAGTAGACGAAGTAGACGAAGAAGACGAAGTAGACGAAGAAGACGATGTTGACTGGAGAGACGATGTAGACTGAGATAGATACCACAGCTATACATTGAATCATAATCGGCTGATGCTATACACAGTGTCCTGAGAAGACTGAATCCGGCGCTGTATGTGCAACTCGTTGTTTTGTCATCCGCGCGCAGGGGCAAGTTTCCGATCCGCAGCGTTTCAATTAAAAGCAGGCGGCTTGAGCTCATTCTTACATATTCCTGCAAAGAAGAGATGACTGAGTCCTTGCTCGGCCAATGTCCTTGTATTTCCGGAACTTTCTCTGATCGAATGTCTACGTCACATTCTGGCAAGAATTCGTCACATTAGGTCAAGGCTTGGATTACAATGTTGGGACTGATGACTTGGACTTGTCTTATTCATATCGACAAGTTGTATGCAGATTAACTTCGTAAATGCTTTCGTAATAACAGTACATGTACAACATCAAAGATCCTCGTCATTTTCCATAGCACAATTCTCGTTCCTCAACCCATCTAGGCGAGTGGAGCACCGTTGGTGATCTCTCCGTAGTAAGGAGCGTTGTAGACACCGTCGCAAGCAAAGTTGTAGTTGGAAACATTGAGAGCATTGGCCTCGTAAGCCAAGAAAGCGTTAACCTCACACCAGCCATCGGTTCTGTTGCCGCAGCCTGGAATGCTTGCTCCAAGGGGAATGGTGCGCTGGTTCAGGATGAAGTGGAGGTAGGTGGTCTCGTTACCAGCCAAGTAGACGTTGTTTGACGAAGTACGGTTGGCAGCGACAGGGTGTGGGCTGTGAATCATCTCAATGTCGAGACGGGCGCCGAATGGCTCCATGTGGGAGACGATCATGGAGCGGTTGGCTTGGTAGGTGCTGTTTGAGATGAGACCCTCGCCGAATTGGGTGAGGCCAAAGGCGGTAAGGACGGAAGCGATGTTAACATCGTGGCTGAAGTCGAGGTAGAGGGATTGGTTGAGTGGGAAGGTTGAGGTCATGTTGTCGAGAGTGACGTTAAGGGAACCTTCGGCGGTGTTGATGAGGTGGTCCTGCAGACGAGCGAGGACTTCCTCGACGTATCCTACACCAACGGCACGAGCAGTTGGCGAGTTGAAGCCGTAAGTGCCGGCAAAGTCAATGTCGATGGATTGCTCAAAGTCAAGGTACTCTTGGTAGGTGAAGAGCTCGCAGAAGTCGGAGAAGCCGAGGGCGACAGTCTCGTATGGGCAAAGCTCCTGAGCAGAGTAGGCGAAGTCGGTGGTCCAGTTGAAACCAGTAGACATGTTGTTGAGGCGCTCGACGGCGTTGGCGAGGTAGATAGACTCCCAGTGAGCGGAAGCGTTGTCACCAGCGCTAGTACGGAAGTTGTTGTTGTTTGGGCAAGCGTTGTAGCCAGCGAAAGAGTTGTTGAAGCCGGTCTGGTCAATGATCAATTCGAGAGTGGCGTTCTGGGTCCAGCCGAGGCCGAAGAAACCAGCAAGGAAGTTTTCGGCAGACTTGACCATACGGTCCTCAGTGGTCGAACGGGCGATGATCTTGGAGCCGTTGTTGTTGTAGAGGTGACCGTAGAGGTAGTTGTGGAGGACACCAGAGTCGTACAGCCTGAGTCGAGTTAGCAAGATGCACACAATTAGAAACCGACTAGCTTACTCTTGTCTACCCCATGGGACCAAGATCTCAGCTCCAAGCTTGTAAGTCCAGGTGTTGAGGAAAGCAAGCTCGCCAGTGAAGTTGGCCTTGCCAGTAACATTGGCAAGGGCGGCACCAAGGGCTGCAGGACCACTGCCGCTGGTTGGGTAACGAGAACCGTGGCGCTATGATGTATTAGCAGGAGAACCATATATGAATATACAAGTCTTACAGAGATCATGTTCAACCAGGTAATGTTAGCGCCGGCAGGCAGAGAGTACTCGTTGACACCGAAGCCTGGAGATGGAAAGTATGGGCTCAGGTTACCCATCTGCTGGAAGATGCTGGCATTCTGAGTGTTGCCAGAGATTGGCTCCTGAGTCTCGAGAGGAGCTGGTGGGATATAGGAGAGGGAAGGAAATGGGGCTGGGTTGGTCTCAGCCAAGAAAGGAGCTGGACCAGTTGGAGTAGGGCCAGCAAAGAGCTCTGGGGTGGTCTGGAAGTAGTCTGGAACAGTCGAAGATGCTGAGGAGCTGCTGGTGCGACTAGCAGAGGAAGAGTGGGAAGAGCTGGAGCTCCTGCTGGTGGACGCAGCCTGGCGGGCATCAATAACCGCTGCCTCTGCAACAGAGAGCAGGGCGACGCTTGCAATGGCCTTGAAGAACATTTTGAGGAGAGGAAGAAAGATAGGATGACTTTCTGATGGATGTGTGTGACTTGCCTGTGTTCCGACTGCTGGCTGGGTGTAGCGGATGAGGATATATATCTCCTGATGGTCGACTACCTACGATTGATAGCAACAACAGTTATAATGCAGCACTCGCTCGTCCATCGTCATGATCTGCACTGTGCATGAAGCGGCTCTAAACTGCATATGCCCTTACTTCGGGCATGCTGGATCGGGCAACATGGAAGAACCCGTCAATAATAATGAGTGCAGTGCAGAATGTTGATGTTGGCATATTGAAGATGAGGTACAGTACGAGTCAAGTCGGACTCCGCAATGCTCCACACCCCACGGAATATGCATGCCGAGCGCCATCGCACGTGTCGAAAGCTTGGCTCTTCTTGGCTGTTTCGGATGGAAATGGTCAATGGGTTTTTGTTATAACCATCGTCAATGACGCGTATGGAAAAAGGACTCGCATCTTGCTACTGATCTATGCCTCGTGGCTCCGATCTAATCGAGCATCGTGCTCAGAGGGTAGCATTCTGATGGAACAGCATTGCCCATATGCCGAAAGCGATGAAAAAGAAGCCATAAAGTTAATGCGCATGAGTGATTGTTTGTGCTTCGTCATTGTTATATCTCGCAGGCCGCGATTGCAAGCGAAGGGTCCAACGATGGGGCAGCAGCCCGTGATTGCTCCTCGTCAAGCTCAAATGGCTCAACGTAACTTGATGACGCTGTAAATGCTGTCGAAGAAGAGGGTCGCTCGGTTTGTTTATGAATCCGGAAAGTGACTCAGTGTTGGAGAGCAAGACACCTCGAGTCTTGAGGTAGCGCTTCGCGACGGCGTCCCGTATCGGGTTGTGAAATCGACACGGACGAGACGTAAATTGAGCACATCTTGATCTCTGATGTACTGAGCGATATTGAGAAGCAATTCGTTGACAAGACTTCCTAAATAGGACTGCATCATTGACACCGCAGAGAGGGCATCACAATAGAACATCTCTGCATGGCCATACCGCTACTCGAGCTGCTCGTCTTGGAAACAGGAGCCTGTGGACATGGCAAGCACGACCTGTGACTTTCTTATGCAAAGTTGCCGATCGGTCGCCAGGGAAGTCACGACAATAGTTACTTCCATTGAAATGTGGTGTGCCGTTCAAATCCGATGAAGTCGTCGCCTTCTTTTGAAAGCCATGACAGCAGGAGCTAGTTTTCAGAGCTGGTGTCTGAAATGCCGTCAAGACTGCTCTCATAAGATTCAGAATCACTTTCAAGGCCCTCCTCGAGTGCTTGCTCAGTATGACGGCCTCGAGCAACGGGTGTGCAGTAATGGTCATCCTCTTCCCACGATTCCACAAAGGCGATTTCGAGTCTACCGAGCGATGCGCGGGGCCCATCACGCGAGGCCAAGTGCTCTTGTATCTCGTCGATCGTTGACCACATCATCTCATTCGAATGTGCGCCGATGGTTGGGATGGCTGTAGAAGAATCGTGTATGCCGACATTGACCAGTTCTAGGCGCTTCAGATCGTGCCGACAGACGAATTCCTTTAAGATATGTGGTTCGATACTGGTGTTGCCGAGTATCAACTTAGATAGCTTCTCCAGCCGGACTGTACTCAATATACGGCCGAGTCGTGATGGACGCCCATGAAAAGCCCAAGGCAGAATGGTATGCCAGCTGTCAGTAGAGAAATTCAAGCAGAGCGTTTCCAGGTTTTGGGCACTTTGTAGTTGCAGTGCAAAGTCCTCGTGATACATATCAGACTGGGAAGGAAGGCTACCGAAAGGCTGCGCATCCATTGTGCGATAATCGCAATCGACCTCTAGCGTTACAGTAAACGACGTCAGAAAAGCCATGAAGGTATGCAGCCGTAGAGCCGACATTAGCACAAAACCGCCGGCTCTTGCCAGGATTCGCAGGTCTGATGGATGCCACCCAACTGTGGACATACAGATACCGGCCAGTCGGAAGCCATTGCTCGTGCTGTGTTCCTCACAGTTCAGTAGCTCTGCACTACTGTTGTGTAAGGACAGTGGACTTAGACCCTTTGAGTTTTCACACGGAAAATCTTCGATTGTAACAGAAACTTTCTGATTCCGATCCCGAAAGGTTTTGAATGTCTGTGAAAGCAGGTTTTTACAGTCTTTCCAACACTCCTTACGATTCGTACGATACATGTCTTTGGTGGCATGTGACATCTGCTGGGGGTCAATGCGGTGATGGAAATCGTCTATATCGTCAATCTGTTCGGGTATTTGAAAGAAGACCGAGCTGAGCCGCACATGGCGCATTTTCGGACCCCATTTCTGATGTGCTGCCAATCGGGCGAGACGGTCCAGCGCGTCTCTATGAAACATAAGGTAGCTGGTCGTGTCGACATATAATTCCTCGAAACGCTTGTCCGTGGCTTCGTAGAATGTTCGGCAGGTTGCTCGTAGACTAAGCAAACCCTTGAAACTGCAGAACTCAGCGACAAGTACGAGCAGTTCCGCAGGCAACTCCAAGCAGATACATCGATCTCCAGGGGCCTGTATAGTGACCGCGTGGTCTGTTGGCGGACTGTCATCGTCCATGAATGCGTTTTCCAGTGCTTTGATGTGGTCTTTGTCGTTGGCCCATACCGGCTTCCAAGGCTTGATCTGATTCATGATCGATGTACCCAACGACACCCCGAGTATAGATAGTCCTCTGTCCGCTTGTAAAGTAAGTGCGAGACGGAACTTGCAGCAGTATGTCTGCAAGAGCTTGCTGCTCGATTCTTGTGACAGTGAAGAATGTGACTCATACTCTGAGGCAGAGGACGATCTGCCTTTTTAGCAACGACGAGAAAGAGATGCCTACGGTAGTCAAAATCTTGGTCCTAGTCTTACCAGACACCTTGCATGACGATTGGAGATGTCACATTATGCCGTTGCACTCGGATATTCGTTGTCGCAAAGGCAGAAAGTGGAGTGCCAGAAGCGAAACAATTGTCGAAGTCCGCCAGCCAATCGGCAACTCCCGTTTAGCCATCAACCTCCATCGCAAGATCACCTCACTGCATCTCCGAGAAAGCACCTCGAAAACTACATATCCCACCCACCACAATGCTCACCACCCGACGAGCACTCACAGTCAGCCTTCGGGCCCGATGCTTCAGCATCAGCGCCATGCTGCGCAGGGACAATCCGATTCCAGCCAACGACCCTAGCGGCGGCAAGCCGAGCATCTCCCCAGTCTCCAGCACCAACGAAACACCATTGTCGTCCGAGGGCAACATGGACAAGGCACTGCAAGAGTCGGTAGAGAAGGGCGAGGAGAGACGCGTGATGCAGGCCCCGAACCGCAGGGAGGTGTGGTCAAAATCTCAGAACCCGAGGGAGAAGGCCATGGCTGGACCGCGATTTGAGCAGACTATCATGCAAGATCAGGTACGAGAACAACATATTTCGTGGGCAATTGAGATTAGGGGATCTGGATACTGATTTTCATGGTAACAGCCAAGACCAATGGCTGCGATCGACCTTATTCACAAGCAGCCCGTCCGCTGGACCAAGGAGAGGACCGTCAAGTGCGACGGAGGCGGAGGACCGCTCGGCCACCCCAGAATCTTTATCAACGTCGACAGGCCACAGATCTGCTGGTGCACCTACTGTGGAGTACCATATGTGAGTAGTACCTGCGCTCCTGCGCTAGGCGAAACCGGGGAAGAATGAAGTGACTGACCTTGACCAGGCATACGAGAAGAACCGCAAGTTCCTCGAGGCGCAACCTCACCACACATACCCACTCGAGCCGACCGGTGACGCGGCACAAGTTCCGGAGAGCCAGAGCAACACAGGACGACCACTTGAGCAGAGATAAGGGCGTACAGGATATGGCATAATAGTGTGTATATACTTGCACCAAACATTTCAAACATTTCACTGTTCATAGCTGGATATGCACAATGCCCGCACTCGATCATTTGTCATCTCTCATTACATCTCATCCCTGCTCAAAGCTTTTCGAGCATTCATTTCTTCTCGCCCTGGATCGTAGCGACAACCTTACGGGTGTGCTTGCCGGCTCTGAACTCCAAGTACCAGATGCCCTGCCATGTGCCTGTGTTCAATCGTCCGTCGGTGATTGGTACCTGCACGCTGGCACCAACCAGGGCGCTCTTGATGTGTGCAGGCATGTCGTCGAGACCTTCCGCAGAGTGTCTGTATAGATTTCCTTTGCGGTCTTCCGGTGCGATACGGTCGAGAGCGTCGGACATGTCTTCTCTGTTCGTGGAGTTAGCCCTGGCCTGTACTTCAATTGCGTGTTAGAGCGAGGCGCTCGCGTGACTCCCTCGACTCGGGGAGCCACCCGAGATGCACCTTCGAGAGAGTGTAAGCATACCTGACCTCCTCATCATAGTTCTCGTTCAGGCTCAACGCACAGCTCGTGTGCTGCACGAACAAGTTCAAAAGCCCAACCTTGTAATCCTTGATCTCTGGGAGTTGCTTGACAACATCATCGGTGACCAAGTATGCGCCCCTGCTCTTCGACGGAAGAGTGAATTGTTTCTGAAACCAAGACATGTTTCCTCTTGCTTCTAGACCTGCGATACGGTTTTCGAGAGTTCGGATCTGGTCGTACGAGATTTGTACCGTGGGTTGCGGGGGAAGCTGTGCAGATCGTGCGACAAGCGCTGATGGAATCGCGAAGGGTATGCGTAGGATGTAGATGAAGACGTTTGGGAAGAAGGCGAGTATGAAGATGCCGAGGAAGAGTGCGCTGCTGGTTGCGGTGGTTTGAAATGGCATTTGTGTGTGATCAGGTCAAAGGATGGCGCTGATGTCATGGCGGTGTGGTGGGTGCGAAATGGTGGGGTTTGCCTGACTTCACTTCATCCAGAACCTATCGTTCTAACCGACCAAGATACTTCGCATCATACTGTACAGAGGATGGTGTCGAAAGTCACTGCAGAGCTGCACGATAGTTCAAATGGCTTACGGATCATAACACAAGACCTTGATGCGTTCTTTGTCTGTGCAAGTGATTGCTGCCATCCTGGTCATGTCGCATCCCATATCTTGCCCACGCAGGTATTGCCCGATCCTTCTGCCCTCCTTGTTCTTGCGTCTGCTTGCGGTGCATAGTCATTCAGCCCCTCAGCGTTGCTTACAAAGTTCTTGCTCATCACTTCTTCTTCTCTTCCTCCTTTGGCTTCTCGCGAACAAAGTAAGCGTTGCCGTATCTGTCGTCCCTCTCCCATTTGCCAGGTCCGAAACTCTTATCGGTGATTGTCGCAAACTGGCGCAGAGTTGTGGTGTTATCAAGCTCCACGACCCAGAACAGAGTACCCGGCTGAGCATTCTTGGGCTGCATCTCGTCAAAGCGGAAGACACCTTCACGTGCAGCAATCACATAGTTGTCGTAATCGACTTCGGCTTTGGTGCGGCCCATCCAAATGTTCTTGTCGACTTTGGCTTTCTTCGGTGATTCTTTTTTCTCTTCCTTCTTCTCGATGGGTTTGGGCTTGGGCTCCTCTTTCTTCTCGACCACGGTGACGGGCTCGCCAGAAGGATAGCAGTAGTAAGTGTAAGGGCCGCTACCTTGACTTGGCACAGGTGAGTGCTGGGGATGGTAAGCATACTGGTACTGCTGAGGGTGCGACATTTGTGCGGGCTTGTCGGGATAGTGGTATTGTCGGTATTGATACTGAGGTGGAGCTTGCTGGTATGATGAAGGGTAGCAGTAATATTGCTGAAACGAGATGATGTCAGTGAGGAGGTGGCTTGAATCACCGGCGAAAGTAAGTATTCACGTACCTGTGTACTTGGTGTAGGTGCTACTTTCACAGCGACTGGCTGTGGTGCAGGTTTTGGAGCATCCTGCTTTGGCTTGTAGCTCCACTCCTCTTTGTCGCTGTATGCGGCGTCTTCATCACTGTCGGAGCTGGAATCAGATGAAGAAGCAGAAGCGGCCTCGTCCTTCTTGTCGGGCTTCTTCGCATCCCGGTCACGAAGATATTCGGCGTAGGTATACGATCTGACTTGCTCCATCTCTGATCGATCCTTCGCCCGCTCGCTGTATTTTGCGTGATAGACGATGGACGGTGCGTTGACGAAATTGGACGAGCTTTTTGAGGAAGGCAGCGTAGAGACGTCATACGAGACAGCCTGGGTGAGGTGAGTATGGGACGACGCTTCTTGTTTCAGGACATAGACTTACCGGCTGATGCATTATTCGTCTTGAACAATGTCGGCGTCGTCTCCGCTTAGGAAAGTCTTCTAGCTTGACGTCGTAGAACTTCCACACTTGCATGGTGAGTATTGTGGTAACAAAGTCCTGGACGACGAGTGCAAGCAAGGCAACAGAGGTGAAGGCAAGATGCTTTATACCTCAAAACCAAGCCAGAGCAAGTCACAGGTGAAGTTGTCCACTTTGATGTGCATTTCCGGATCTCTCAAGTTCTCTGACCCATCAATACGGTAGCCAGTTCCCGTATTGCTTCCAAAATCGTTATAGCACTACATAACGACGGTCACCTCGGAGCGAGACCCGAATTGCGGGTACTGCTGTCATACGACTGCGGTACTACCTAGACGATTATTGATCTGCGAGCGAGGATTGTTGTGAGTATAGCTATTATATCCATCTAATGGCAAATCTCACATATGTAAACATTACATCTCTATACAGTTCCTCAAACTCCGGCATCGAACAGTTGATGTGTTACTGAGTGCCATATTACTGAGTGCCGTCAAACGCGAGCCACTTTGTCCGCAAATCACTCTCCTTCACTCCTAACGAGTCGGCGAAAGCCTTGATGTCTCTTCTAGCATCCTCACGAGCTGTCCAGGACTTGTCTAAGTGTGGATAGTCTCCTCCTTCATCTGCAACTACCCCCAGATCCACAACATAGAGATATAATAAATGAGGCATGTCAGCTATAAAGGCCAGAACGTCCCTCCATGACTGTAGCGAAGTCATTGAGACGTCTTGTAACGAGAGGCTCGTCAAGGTGTTTACTTGGTGTCTCATCATGTCAATCAGCGTGTCTTCTTCTAAGAACATCAGTGAAAGACCCAGAAGGCGTAAGCCATCAAAAGGCTCTAGAAGCGCAGTCCATCTGAACGGAAAAATTGGACAGCCGACAGTGTACGAATTAGCTTTCGTTGCGAGTGAATTTAATGCCACAAGGCCCTGACAAAAGTCGTCGGCGTCGGCGTCGTAGTACATGAATGCTTTGATGTCAAAGGCATCGACGGATGTAATGACATCCTCTAACACCCCAGGTAGCATGTCGTCCAATTGAAGACCCGTGTCGATGTCGTATGTAGCAGTATCGATGATAAGTGTCTTGATACTAGTGTCGCTTGCAAAAGCTGCCTGTACGCACGTACGGAATGCTTCTGCCAGAGCTAGCTTCATCGAACAATTCCGCTGGTTACACAATTCTTCATTCGATCTTGTGCTTGCCCAAACCCCGAGGTTGAGTGGTCTAGAAAGGACGCTGAGACCATGTGACAGAAGCAGTTGTTCTTGTCCAGAGGAGACGAAACGTTCTTGTGCGAATAGTAGGCTTGCGTAATGATCGACGCCCTGACATGCTACTGAGTGGGTCGTCATTCGGACGGCGTCAAGGAGTACCGTGTGAATATACGGTTCGATTCATGGGTTTTTGGCAGCGTCGACAAAGGCCTTTAGACTGTCTTCCGTGCACCGCAGACGTATTTCAGAGAAGTATCGCTCACCAAACCGTGCATTTGTTGCAGCAAGGAATCCTTTACAAACAAGCCGGAAGTTGAAGAGATCTTCGGGGACAACATGGTCTGCAATCAGACCCAAGACCTCCGGGGACAGCTTGTGAAAGTTGCAGAGCTTCTCCATCGTTGTTCACATTGCCTGTTTTAGCAGTTGGAAAAGGCTGCTTATTCACCTTAGGACCTACTGGAGCAGTCGTGGCTCTTAGCGTGACCTATACACTCAGAATTGTCTCTGTCGCCAATCAGTGGGTTCAGAGCGTTGAGTGAACGACGGCAACACAGGGAGTAGAAAGTGGGTGCAGATGCGTGGTTATTTTGGTGATAGCCACGGTACATGTATGTACTTTGCCGCGTTGGGGGGTCTTATTTTACTGTAGGTAGTATATGAGGCCGTGACTTTGAACCCCGCTTAGTCATCCGGTGATCTCGGCCCGACAACGACGGCGATCGTTGCTCGGACTTGCTCCTTCCTAAACGCCGATCCTGCTTCTCCATCTTCAAATTGTTCGCGCATCAGATATCCTTCAGTTTCCACGATTTTGATTGCAGCGTAGAGATCAACACCGGCATAACTATTCAGTAACTACGCAGCGCGTCTTTGCCATGGCGCCGCCGGATTCAGGGAAGACTATGTCTTCACGACTTCTCACCATGAAGGTCTGAAATAAACATTTTGTATTGCGAAGGTGGATCATGCTGAGACTGTATAGTTCATGCAGAGAGCAGCCGCAGCATCGCCGCCGACGACCCCATCTGGGCCGCCCTCGAAGAAACAGCGACTATCCACAGGCAGCAGCCCTGCGACGCCTTCGGCAGACGCGCAGGCAGTACACGAAGCTCTAGCGGCCGAAGAACAGAAGAGACAAGAAGCTATTGATCGCCAAGCAGCCAATGCAGGTGAGACGAAATGGGTGTTGTCGTACCAAGATCAGAAGCCAAAGTACAAGCAATCTCCTATGCGCATTGTCTCTGCTGGGTTTTCGTCAATCGACGCTGCAGGGCCAGCAAGGATGGCAGCCGAGGATGAGGAAGAGGATAGTGTTGTTGGTTCGAATTACCAGGGGCGCAAGAGTTTCGGAAGATTCAATAGAACAGTTGAGGTTTGTTATGCAAGGACGCATCTAGACTGAGGGGTCTCTAACTTACCGCAGAGATTACATAATCCAGACCTGTCTTCATCCTCTGATGATGACGATTCCGGTTCGGGTTCGGAAGACGAGTTCGAATCGGAGTCTGAAGAAGAAGATGACGATCCGACAGGAGCAAGCGCACTCATCGCGAAGTCGCGGAAGGAAGCCGCAGAGAAGGCACGAGCGGACCGCAAAGCACAGAAGAAGGCAGAGAAAGAGGAGGCAGTCCGAACGGCAGCGAAGAGGCGGAGCAAAGAGGTCAATCTGAACGGAGGTATATCGATAGGTGGCGCATCGCGGAACTCGAACAAGACCTGCTTCGAGTGCGGTCAAACTGGACATGAACGAAGGGATTGTCCGCGCAAGAGGCAGTCACAGGGTAAGAAGAGGGCACCGCCGGCTTGAAGTGATACGACAAAGAACAGTGCTCTGAAGCATTCGATTCATGACTACAAGTAGACCACAGGCCGCCTCATATGGAATGCTCGGCCATCTTTACTCAGGTAAGTCCGGCTTCTACAAGTCGCTCGCTTCCATCGAGACGTTCGGCGAAATATATGCTGCTTTGTGATCGAAAGGCTAGCCGGCCGAAAGCGATCGATTCGCGCTCCTTCTGAGCAGAACGAGATCGCAGAAGGATACTGTCGATATCAAATTATGACTTCAACACTCAGCGGAGATCATTACGTTGCCGCGAAAAATGTGCCAGGTGATGACTTGGTCATGACGGTTCGTATGATCGTAGTACACTGCCATAGAATAGTTTATCTGCTTGATTCCTTGAGTGAACGGCGAAGAGTTGACAGCGTCAGTGGGCATCTTCATCATGCAGTCATTGTTTCAAGTTGTAACACTACCGATCAAACACTCCGGTCGAATCTCATGCGAGTCGTATCTCACTTGCATAATCTCAAGTGATAAGGGCAAGCCGCCTGAGGGCGTCAGGTGTTGTACAGCGTACAGTACAGTATATGTAGGGGTTCGTTCGGTGATGGCCCCGCTGTTCAAGCTTCCACCATCTCCGTCCCCCGTCATCAGTCCCAGCACGCGACAACTTCGACTCTTCCTTCATGTTCTGCGCCCCTTGCATGACCATCTGATGCTCGCTGGACTTGCTATTGTTCGGACTAGATATGCCAGGCTTCTTCCAGAAATTCGCCGTTTGGAACCTGCTTACTACGCTTCAAGAGTAAATAGCCTTTCATCTGTCTCCTTGGCCAGTGAAACAAAAGCACGAGCACAAGCACAGATAGCAAGCACCCCTGCACTCCATCCTTCACGTCGTATACGTACATCAAGGTGCATCAGATTTAGATCTGCCTTGTGTCCATCTCCAGCGCTTCCAGCTGTAGGCATTCACACGCCCGTCTCATCCGTCGCCCAACGACGTTTCCTTTCCCTACCTCTCAAGCATTCATCTGTATCGAACATGTCTGAAAGCATGTCTCTTCCCAGCCGACTAGCGCCGTCCTCGCGAGTGGCAGACCAGATGCAGAAACCACAGCTCGACAATCGGTCGTACCGAGTGGTCATGTTACCGAACAAGCTGGAGGCCCTACTGATTCACGATCCCGATACCGACAAGGCGAGCGCGGCCATGGATGTCAACATCGGCAGCTTCAGTGATTCAGCAGATCTTCCAGGCATGGCACACGCGGTGGAGCACTTGCTGTTCATGGGCACAAAAAAGGTATGGAACGGAAGAGATTCTGCGTGCTCTGCTGAGCTGACACACACACAAGTTTCCAGGTGAGAATGACTATAATACATACCTCCAGAGATATGGTGGCTACTCGAACGCATTCACCGCTTCTTGCGACACGAATTACTACTTTGAGCTTTCCGCAGCATCCACAGCTTCGAACAGCAAACCCTCCTCGCTCTCTAGCAAAGAATCCCTCGCCATCCCGAAGTCACAAGCACCTCTCTATGGCGCCCTCGATCGGTTCTCTCAATTCTTTATCAATCCACTCTTTTTGGAGGACTCTTTGGACAGAGAATTGCGCGCCGTGGATTCAGAGAACAAGAAGAATCTGCAGGCCGATAACTGGAGGTTGAATCAATTAGGCAAGAGCTTGGCAAACAAGGAACACCCATACAACAGCTTCTCCACGGGCAACTATGAAGTACTACACGATGATCCTATCGCAAGAGGTGTGGATATCAGGAAAGAGTTCATTCAATTCTACGAGAGGCAATACTCTGCAAACCGCATGAAGCTGGTTGTGCTCGGAAAAGAGCAACTAGATGAGCTTGAAAGCTGGGTGGTCGAGTTTTTCAGCGATGTGCCCAATCAAGATCTGCCAAAGTTACGATGGGATGATATTCCGGCATATAGCGAGAAAGAGCTGAATACTCAGGTCTTCGCAAAGCCAGTCATGGAGATGAGAAACCTTGATCTGTATTTCACCTACCCTGACGAAACCGAACTATGGGAGTCCAGCCCAGCCAGATACATCAGTCATCTTATCGGTCATGAGGGCCCGGGAAGCATTCTGTCCTACATCAAGGAGAAGGGGTGGGCAAACGGACTCGGCGCCGGAGGCATGAACATCTGCCCAGGATCTTCACTTTTCGCCATAACTGTGAAGCTCACCGAAGATGGACTCAAGAACTACCAGGAGGTTATCAAAGTCATTTTCCAGTACATTGCCATGATCAAGGAACAGCCGCCACAGGAATGGATCGTTCAGGAGATGCAACAGCTTGCCGAAGTAGAATTCAGGTTCAAGCAGAAGATCCCTCCAAGCAGGACCACGAGTCATTTGAGCGGTGTCATGCAAAAGCCATTCCCGCGAGACAAGCTGCTCAGCGCAGACAGCCTGATATGGAAATTCGATCCGGCGGCAATCAGTCGAGGCCTCGAGCATTTGTCAGTGGACAACTTCCGCTTCACCGTGGTCGCACAAGACTATCCTGGTGATTGGGATCAAAAGGAAAAGTGGTACGGCACCGAGTACAAGTATGAGAAGATTCCCCGAGATTTCATGGCCGAGTTGAGGGCAGCCATGAAGGCCTCTCGCGACCAGAGACCAGTCGAACTACACTGGCCTGCCAAGAACGAGTTCATCCCTACAAAGCTGGATGTTGAGAAGAAGGAGGTTGCACAGCCTGCCATCTCTCCAAAGCTGATCCGCAACGATGCCAGGGTGCGCACGTGGTGGAAGAAAGACGATTCTTTCTGGGCGCCCAAGGCAAATGTCAATGTCGCTCTCCGATCACCAGTCGTAAGCACATCCGCATTTGCTTCCGTACTAGCGACTTTTGTCAAGGAGCTTGTTCAGGACTCTCTCGTCGAGTACGCGTACGATGCAGAGTTGGCTGGTCTCGATTACAGCATTCAGAACCATGCTACAGGACTGGATATCGCGGTCAGCGGCTACAACGACAAAATGCACGTCTTATTGGAGAAGGTGGTACGGTCTGTCAAAGAGCTCGAAGTCAAGAACGAGCGGTTCGAGATTATCAAGGATCGTCTTCTGAGAGGATGGCGCAACTTTGATTACCAGCAGCCATATCAGCAAATTGGCACATACAGCAGATGGCTCATGTCTCAAAAGGGATATGTCAACGCGCAGATGTTGGAGGAATTGCCAGCAGTGACCGCTGATGATGTGCGCAGCTTCATTCCACAGGCCCTGAGGCAGTTGCACATTGAGGTTCTCGCTCATGGTAATCTGTACCGAGAAGATGCTCTTCGCATGACCAAGCTCATCGAACAAATACTTGATCCTAGAGTGTTGCCGGAGTCTCAATGGCCGGTCCGAAGGTCGATCGTTTTGCCGCAAGGCAGCAATTACGTCTACAAACGTCAGTTGAAGGACGCTAAGAACGTCAACCACTGCATAGACTACATGCTGTTTACCGGTGTCAACACGGACAAAGTCAACCGGGCCAAGCTCTTGCTCTTTGCACAGATGGCAGATGAGCCATGTTTCGATACGCTACGAACGAAGGAACAGCTCGGCTATGTTGTATCGTCGAGTCCATGCATAATGACCATGGTCTCCGGTTACAGAGTCCTCATTCAGTCCGAGAAGTCACCCGAATACCTCGAGAAGAGGATCGAGGTCTTCCTCAACAGCTTTGGCGAGACGCTCAAGAGCATGGAAGAGTCGGACTTTGAGGCATACAAGGTTGCTTTGATCAACAAACGTTTGGAACGCCTGAAGAACTTGAATCAGGAGACTGGACGTCTGTGGCATCACATCACCAGTGAAGCTTTCGAGTACAATCTTAGTAAGCTGACCTTAACTTCAAAAGAGTAATTGCAAAAGGGCTAACCATTCTACAGTCTACCTCGACGTCGCTAACATCGAAACGATCACCAAGCAAGACATGGTCGATTACTACGAGGTCCACATGTCTCCGGCATCACCTCACAGAGCCAAAGCAGCAGTCTGGCTAGTTGCGCAGACGACTCCAGAAGAATTAGCCGCAAACACCGATCCGAGCGAGCAAGTAGCGAAGCTGGCAGACGCAGTCGGCCAGATGCTCACTCAGATCGGCGTCCAACACGATGCGGCAAAATTGCAGACCAGACTGACCGACGCCAACGCGGCGAGCGGCGATGTGGCCAACATCAAGGCTGGGCTCTCAGCATACCTGAAGCAAGACGCTGGCGTGCCAGAGGGGGACGCGGACAGATTGATGTCTGACAGCGATCCAGTGCTGAAGCAGATACTGCCCGCAGTTGGTATCGTTGCGAATGGCACCAAGGACAAGGATGATGCTGCTAGCACGACGAGCAGTGAGAGGAAGTTGCCTACCGTCAAGGAGGCTGAGGTCATCGAGGATGTTCGTGACTTCAAGGCGAGAATGCCACTGTCTGAGGGTGCGAGACCAGCCAAGGATCTGAGCGAGTTTGAGGATCTGGAGCCAAAGCTTTAGATGGTAGACCGTAGACGATAATCGCAGGACATGACCATTGCTCAATCTCTCCGGACTCACAATGCCGTCACATCTCAGCCTTTGCCTAGGGATCATGATCTCGAAGCAAAGTGACAGTGATGTGATTGTGCATCCATCGTCGCGCCGTTGTGGATATGAACTAAAAGTGGGGCCCGTTTCGGAAAGAGCGTCCGCCCTGAGAGTGTTGGCTGTGGACCGCGGCGGGCTCAGCGACGCGTGCAAACACCACCATCACACGCTCCAACGCGATCATCGACACGCCGGCCCTGCGCATCTACACGCTCTCGTTACACCGCGGTATTCTTAACGTGGCACTGTCGGCGCCAATCTTTTCTCGACTGCTGAACGTGTTCTATCCTCTCTTTTTGTTGTACTCGACTCTCTACACTCGTTCATCTCACTTCTACATAACAAACAGCCTTGTCACGTCGTGCTCAACTCTGCAATATCGTCAATCTTACTGATCTTGATCATCTACGACATCTATAACGCGTTCAGGAACGTGATAGCTGCTCAAAATGACCACTCACGCTCCAATGGCAGCTCCTAGACAGCCTTTTGCTGTGCTTGACAGCTCGAGACTTCAACAACTCACCAGTATCAAAAACCGCCAAAATGGTATGTCCCCTCGAGAAGTCTCTCGAAAGACTCGTAATGACTTCAATCGCGAAGTGCCTCGTCTAACATGTGGTACAGGTATCACATCGAGCCCGCTCGCCAAAAGTCCACTATCCGCATCAAGCAAGCCAACCATCTTCAGCTCCGGCTCCAGCACCAAGCGAAAGGTCCAATCTTCAATCTACGAGGACGTTGATGGCGAGAATGTCGACCCTTCCATCTTTCTATCTCCCACCAAACGCAGCAAAGGCAACGACAGCACTCCGGTCAAGCCTGCCTTCCACATCACAACCACTCCTTCCTTTACCTTTTCCCGACCCTCGCCTTCCAGCATGCCTCCACCGTCGATTGCCTCGTCCTTGACACCTCGCAACAAAGCCAACACATCATCACCGAGAGCACCTCTTACTGCTCCAGCCGGCAGATCACCAAAGTCAAAGTCTACGCTGCCAGCTAGCAAGCTACGCCGAGTATCTGCTCCATACACCCGTATTGATCCTCCATCATTCAACAGCGCTTCCCTCCTGCCAATGAGCCTCGAAGCAGCTCTCAAGGGTACCCTCTCCCGTGATAAGCCATCGCAAGCCTCCACCATCAAAGACACAATGCCCCGCAACTGGTTCTTCGACATCCACGAGGACACTCCTGAAGAGGAGGCCTCAAACCTTATGGAGCACAGCACTCTCTGCCTGGATCTGTCTTCCGACGACGAAAACACTAAGAGGGCGTCAGCCGACATGGGCAAGGAGAACCTTCCTCCACCAGGCTACGAGGCACCCACGACTACTCCACGTCGTGATTCGGCTGCCGTCGGCCTGAAGTCTAAGATCCCACAACTCCGCCGCAAGGTCCTGAAGCAAGATGAGATGGACGACGGCGAGCGCAGTCCTCTCTGCAGCCTCGAAGCAGAGGACTTCTATCCGGAGGGCCTGCACAAGGGATCGATCGTTGTCATCCCGATTACACCTGCCACCGAAGGATCTTCACGCCCACGACCTTATGCTCTTCCAGAGAAGAAACTCGTTGAGGTTGAGAAGCATCTCGGCATCACAAAAAGGGAGGAAGTGTTCGACGTACCCTGTGTCAGCGACAAGGGTGACGTTGAAGGAGAGATCATCATCTTCGAGGATGAGCAGGACGAGAACTCTGCTTCGTCTCCTACCGCTGAGACCAAGGCAGTTGGCGAGAAGAGGAAGAGAGGCGTTACTCCTGTCGAGGACAGCGAGAACTGATGCGGACTAAGGACGGGCAAGGGCGTTGCGTATGGCAGTTGGGTATGAATATTGGCGTTCGGATCAGGATCCTAGGAATCGGTGTCGGATACTATTATTGCTTGTCTCAAGAGATGGACATTTTCGTACGGGGAACACTGCGGCGTTTAATGATTGTGGCTTGATCGTTACTGGCTTTGATACTTTACGCTGTCATGAATGTAATCGATTACTTCGACCTCTATTTTCTTTATCTGGTCCGACCTAAACCCAGCATCGGCCATGATCCTGTCTATCATCCAACCTTGACTCCATCCTCGACAACCATGTACTCATCCCCCACCATCATCTTCATCTCCTCCTCGACCATAAAGTTATCGTGATCGCCTGTCAGTGCCTTGCTGGCGGGATCATACATGAACTTTGCAAAGTCCTTGTAGTCCTTGAAAACAAAAGTGCAGATGGCGTCGTACGGCAATAGCTGAGCTCGACCCTTGAGAATGTCTTGCATTGTCGTGCGGTCTTTCGTTAAATGGTAGGTCTGGACTTGATTAACTTACCATGTTCTGGTTCAATAACATGATATACTATCTGGATGAAGCGGAACGGGATTATTTGCATGAAGCTTTTGCGGAAAAGACCCAAGGAGGTCGATGCATGAATAGAAGTCGAGAGTATTATGGAGATTTAGAGATATACTTACGAGACTGTATGTAATAACATGATGCTTCATCAACACCGGCGCGGCGAGTTGAGCGTGCTTGTGGTTGTAGTGCTCGACGAACTCCGCGTCCGAGATGCCGGGTTTCTTCTTGACCAGCACCGTCACTTTGACTACTTTTCGGAAGCCGCGACCGTACGGGTCTGGGTAGCCTGCTTCTAGGACCATGAGTAGAGAATGTGTGTGTGCTGACTGCCAGAGACTCAGTGGGTTACCGAGAGGGACGAAAGGGGCCTTCTTGTTGTGGTTTCGCTAGCAAGTCCGGCTCGGAGATGGAGACAGTCGTGGATTTACGTCGACATTAAAAGTATGCTCTATTCAGTCGTCACTGCTGTATGTCCACTAGAGTATATGCTGAGCTCGTGGTGGAATTTGATACTTGTTTATCATGTTTTGGTATAGATGCTAATAAGCCTCGCTCGTCCGCATCCGTGTCCTCGAGCCCTCATTTTCGCCTGATTCATATCAAAACAATCTGCCTTTCAACATGCCTCAAATCTCCCAGTCGGTTTCTTCCTCCACGGTCTCTTCCTCTGATTTGATAAGTGTCGGCGCGACAGATTCACGTGCGGTAGATTGCATTCGCGAGACATCAGACAAAGATCCTGTTCTCAAACTCCTCGACAAAGACCGCTAGTCCTGAACATCCTTCATTAGCGCTGGAAGCGTATCAGCAGATCTATTACGATGGTGATACCTCGCGACGTTGAATACCAGGTGGGAGCGTCTCTACTAGAGCTCGCGACGCCCGCCAGCATTGGACGAGGTTGTCCTCTGCCACGGAGCACATGACCCATGGATCGTTCAGGTTCCATGAAAAGTCAGAGACTCGTGCTGTGTGACCACCGTGCATGAAGAGCCTACTTGTGTCAGTAATATGTTCTAATCAAGGCCATGCTGGTACGTTTCACTCACGTCTCTGGTGGTCCGTCTTCCGCATCCTCGGGCGTTTGTTCCGCGCCCGCTCGGCTCAAGTCCCAGAAGATGATCCTGCGGTCATCTGCACTACTCGCCAGGATGGCGGTATCCTGTGGGTGCCAGTCGATCTTGTTCACCACGTCACCGTGACCTTCTAAAGCATGAATCTTGGGGTTGCCCGGAAATCGAAGGTCGAAAATGCCAATCGTCTTGTCGGCGGATCCCGTAGCGACAAGCATGTCTTGCTTGGGGTGGAAAGCAAGTGTGTTGACCGCATCGTTGTGGGCCTCGATGACGATGGCGGCTTTGTTATCGGGACATGTTCGCAGATCGGTAAGCTGGAAGGTCTTGTCGTCTGACACGGATCCGAAGAGATTCTTGCCGTGCATGGGGTGGAATTGCACATCGTTGACGATCGCGTTGTGGAAAGTGAATGTCCGGCTTGCAGATATTGTGGAGTTGTCTTTCTGAAAGTCCTTGATATCCCTGTGAGGCCGTCAATATTCAATAGAGACGAGCAAGCGTCGCGAAGTGCAACGTACCATAGCTTGACCATTTCGTCTCCGCTACCAGTCAGGACTTGACCCTCCGTATACTTGTTCCAATCGAGAGCGTATCCCTCGTCAGTGTGACCTTTCAGAGTAATCTGTGGCTTGACGTCGCTCCCCTTCGGCATAAGCGGATGCTTGGTTCGGTCGAAAATCAAGGCAGTTCCGTCGTTACACATTGTTGCGATGATGTTGGGGTTCTGTGGCATATATCGGGCCTTGTTGACTTCTCCCGGATGTACGATCTTTTGGTTGATCTGAAAGTCGATTTTCTCTTTTGCTGAGCCGTGCCCCCCGATCTCCTCTCGTTCGGGGTAATAGTCCTCCAAATCCGCGGGAGGCTTGTTTGGAAAGTTTATATGTGCGATCTCCAGGTGATTATCGGCTTCTCCTGATGTGTGAGTGCCAATAATTAATCGATGTGTTGAGAAATTCCTGCCAGGAATCTCCTGCACGTCCGGCAACCATTGCGTTGTAAGAGATGGCCAGTCCAGGGCTCGGCTGTACATTATGTCGTATAGGAAGACAGCATTCTTCTTCCAGATTTTGTACTCCTCGTTGATGATCTTGTTATCAACCGCCGCCTGAGTTTCTGGCTCTACGCCGAGATCTGTCGACTATCAGCAAACGCCATTTGATAGTAGACGAGCACCGCAATCGAGCGCATTCAACTTCGGACATCCTCGGGCTCGAGATTTCCGATCCCGCTCCATAGTGAAGCCCACTGTCGCTCCTTGTTGAAGCTGGGTGTCTGCAGGTACAAGAGCGAAATGAATGAGCGATGTTGCCACGTTCAAGATTACTGATAGATTCCTTCCGCTTGAGAAACACAATAGCACTTACCAATCATGTCCGCATCCATCTTGGCTGTATATTGAGTTGTGTTGAGGGATTGCAATAATTTCCAGATAATTGTCGTCGTCGAGAGATCTACTGAAGCCTGAAGCCTGAAGCCTGAAGTCGCGAAAGCTCGCGTTGCTCGAAAAGGCACGCGTTTCAGGGTCCAGCTGCGGAAGTGAACCTTCTTGCCTAATCTGTACCGCGATCTGGGGAATTCAAGTCTGTGCTCTGCAGCTTGGATACGTCAATCAACTGACACATTGCCTCCATCCTTTCTCTCCTCCAGTGACCCCCGTGTCGAGAATCCCGTAACATCCTATCGCTCCCCCCCCTACACACTTTTCGCAAGGCTACGTAGTAGTCGCCCATCCTTATATTCCCCCTTCTTTTTGTGGCATACCTTGAAATACAGGCGCCATGGGTGTGTCGATCCAATTGCCGCTTCCAGTCTGCACAGTCAGCTAATATTCTCTAGGTGTTCCCAAGTTCTTCAGATGGATGAGCGAGAGGTATCCTGCGATCTCTCAGCTGATCGCAGAGAACCGTATTCCTGAGTTTGACTGTCTTTATGTTCGTCTTTCTACATTACTGTTGCACGGGTTTGTCTTTAACATAATACCAGCTTGACATGAACGGCATTATTCACAACTGCACACACAGCGATTCCCCAGACCTTACGAAGCGCAAAACCGAAGACCAGATGTTCATCGACATTTTCAACTATATCGAGCATCTTTTCAGCAAGATCAAGCCCAAGAAATTCTTCTTCATGGCTATTGATGGAGTCGCACCAAGAGCCAAGATGAACCAGCAACGTGCGCGTAGATTTAGAACCGCAAGAGATGCAGAAGACGCGAAGAACAAGGCCATCGCGGCTGGTACCGAGATGCCAAAGGATGATCCATTCGACAGCAACTGCATTACGCCTGGAACAGAGTTCATGGCTCGCTTGACGCAGCAGCTGAAATACTTCATCAACAAGAAGATTTCTGAAGACTACGACTGGCAAGGAGTCGAGGTTGTTCTGTCTGGCCATGAGGTTCCTGGAGAGGGTGAACACAAGATCATGGAGTACATTCGCAAGGCCAAGTCGCAACCTGGTTACGACCCGAACATGCGTCACTGCTTGTACGGACTGGATGCGGATTTGATCATGTTGGGCCTGCTCAGTCACGACCCTCATTTCTGTCTTTTGCGAGAGGAGGTCACTTTCGGAAGAGGAGGCAAGTCCAAGCCCAAGGAGCTTGAACACCAGAACTTCTATCTGATGCATCTATGCATTGTGCGCGAATACCTGGAGCTGGAATTCCAGGAGCTCAAGGAGCCGGGCCGCTTGGGCTTTGCATTCGACCTGGAGCGAGTCATTGACGACTTTATCCTTATGGCATTCTTCGTCGGAAACGACTTTCTGCCCAACCTGCCGCATCTGCACATCAACGAAGGAGCCCTTTCGCTCATGTTCGGAGTTTACAAGAATGTTCTGCCCAAAGCAAAGGGTTACATCAACGATGGTGGTGCGATCGATCTTCAGCGCCTGGGTATTCTTTTGGACGAGCTGTCACACGTCGAGTATCGTTTCTTTGAAGCGGAAAACTCCGACGCCAACTGGATGAAGGACAAGACTTTTCAGAAAGAGGATGTTATGGACAGACAGAAGAGACGTGGTCAGGTGGTCATGTCAAGTTCGCAAAAAGAGGTCTACCAGAAGGTGCGTGAGTACATCAACTCTCGTCCAGCAGACGGCAGCAACCCAGCTCTGGACCTGCCTTCGAATCTACCAGCTCGCGATCGAAAGTTCGTCGAGGACCTGGCAGACGATCTTCACCTTCAATGGAAGACTGTTGCCGATGAAGAGGGAAACCGTCATCATCAACTTTCTTTCCACCCTACTCCTGAGACCGCCGACTCTGATGATGAGGAAGATGAAGAAGCTCAGATGGCGACCCTACGTGTGATGAAAAAGTACGACAAAGCTCAAATTGTTGATGTTACGCCTGACGAAGCTCAAGCCAACATGGAGAAGAAGTACGAGGAGAAGTTCCAGAAATGGAAGGATACCTACTACCGCGAAAAGTACGAGTGGGGCACCGACAACCACGAAGAGATGAGGAAGCTTACCGAGAATTACGTTCAAGGTTTGCAGTGGGTGCTGTTCTACTACTATCGTGGAGTTGCTTCATGGCCTTGGTATTACGGCTTCCACTACTCGCCCATGATCTCGGATGTCAAGAAGGGTCTTGGTGCAGACATGAAGTTCGATCTGGGTCAACCTTTCCGACCATATCAGCAGCTCATGGGTGTGCTTCCAGACCGAAGCAAGAAGATTGTGCCAACCGTCTACCATGACCTCATGACCAATCCGGAATCGCCCATCATCGACTTTTATCCCCGTGACTTTGAGCTCGACATGAACGGCAAGAAACAAGAGTGGGAGGCTGTTGTCCAGATTCCATTCATTGATGAGAAGCGACTATTGGGAGCGATGGCACCTAAGGATGCCATGCTCTCCCCCGATGAGAAAGCTCGCAACGACTTTGGTGTTACTCTGAAGTTTACCTACCAGAGAGATCTGGACTATGCCCGCCCCTCGTCTTTGCCAGGCATCTTCCCTGATCTTCCACACTGCAAGTGCGTTGAGAACATCTTCGATATGCCAACCATGGAGGGATTACACTACTACATTGGACTTGTGGACGGTGTCAAGAGAGGCAAGGCTGCTCTCGCTGGGTTCCCAAGTTTGCACCATCTCGAATACACCGGTGTTCTGGCCTTTGCTGGTGTCTCGGTCTTCCAGCAAGAAAGCCGTGGCGAGAGTCAGGTCGTCACCCTTATGGATGCTCAACAGAACGCCAATGTAGAGTATGCAAAGCAGAAGCTCGGCAAGGCTGTACATGTTGGCTACCCTTTCCTCCAGGAAGCCAAAGTCGTTCGTGTATCGGACGAAGCATTTGACTATTTTCTTGCAGACCCAAGCGCAGAGGCTACTCCTGCCAACATTCAAATCCGCGAGCATACCGACAACAACGAGATGGTACAATGGAAGAGGAAGGCAGACCGCTTGATGAAGTTCTATGCTAAGCGCTTAGCCATCGAGGTGGGAGAGCCCGAGTCGATGATCCATGTCGAGCCACTTGTCGGTCTTAGGAAGACCGAGTCCGGGGCCACCGTAAAGGAATATGGAGAAATTCCTGGTCAAGAAACTGACTTCTTGACCCAAACGGTCGTCGACCATGTCGAGTCTCCCGATCAGAGATTCATCGAACAGGCAGCTCTACCTTTCGATGAAGACTTTCCCGAAGGTACCCAAGCTTTCTTCCTCGGTCAATTCAATTATGGACGACCTCTCGTTGTCACTGGACACAAAGGTGAAAAGGCAGAGGTCTGGATATCTACCGTGGCAGGCAAGGAAGCTGAATTCGGTCGGGACATCGCTCAACACCAGGAACGCACATCTCCCTACACACCAGCATTTGCTGTTGCAAAGATGCTCAACTTGCACCCGCTCGTATTGTCCAAGCTCACGTCCTCGTTCCGTGTTCGCTCTTCTGGGTTGGAGCTCAACCTTGGTCTCAATCTCAAGTTCGAGGCCAAGAAGATGAAAGTCCTTGGCTACAGCCGTAGGTCTGAACGCGGCTGGGAGTACAGTCAAAAGGCCATAGCGCTCATTGCTGAGTACATGAGCACCTTTCCTGACTTTATCGCCGGTATCCTACGCAATCCCCAGGGCGACAGCTTTGAAGACACCACATTCTACCCTGACCCTAACGAGGCCAAGGCGAAGATGAAGGAGATTGGTTCGTGGTTGAAGAGCAAGGAAGCCAAGCGATTCGAGCGCGTACCGCTTGACGCTGAGCAGATGGATGGTGATACAGTCATGGCGATTGAGCAGGCCGCCGACTCGATGAGCGCCAACAGTGCTCCCGTCGTAGGCAAGCGTGTCGCCGGTGTTCCTCGTCATGCTCTTCTCAAGCCGAGTGACGCTGAAAACCGAATCACCGGTCAGGTCTTTTATCTCGGTGATCGGGTGGTCTACGTCCAAGACTCCGGTCGTGTACCTATTGCCCTTCGCGGTACCGTTGTCGGTCTCACCCGAACGCCTCGTACTGTTTTGCTGGACGTTGTCTGGGACAACACCTTCATGTCTGGGTCTTCCCTCGGTGATCGCTGCAGTCCTTTCAGAGGAAGCACCGTGCCGGCGACGAGCGTTCTGAACTTGACTGTCAAGCAAGTCATCGCCGAGTCATCTGCGACAAAGGTCCGGCAGCCAGCAGCACCATTCACTCCTTTGACTGCGGGTAACAACGGTGGATACAACGCTGCCAGCGGCTCATACGGAGCACCTGGTGCCGGCGGCCAATACCAGCTTCGCGAGGCCACTGCTCCAGCGCCTTTGCAGGGTTCCTACCGGGGTGCCGCCGCCGGCCTTGGCTTTTCACGTGGCAGAGGCCGCGGAGGTGGGGGCATGGCGAACGGTGCGCCAAATGGTCACGAGGCTCTTCCAATCCACGGCGGACCTCCTTCTCGTGGTAGAGGCATGAATGGCTTCTCGAATGGCGCGCCTCGCGGTGGTGCCGGACATAGAGGCGGATACAATGTCATTGACAACAGCGACCCGATGGAGGGAGTCAGGGAAGTCAACCCAAACTTCACGAGGCAAAGCTACAACAATGTAGCCCCACCTACAGGTCTCGATGCTGGAAGAGGCGGTAGAGGAAGAGGACGCGCCAGGGGTGATGGTTTCAGAGGCAGAGGTGGTCCAGCGCGCGGAAGAGGTAGAGGCGGACCTGCTGCAGACGGTTCGGCTTAGTCGGTCGCACTGAGCCTGGTGTGGAGAAAGTGATTGATTGCAGATGTCTGATCTCGTAACGATTGAAGCGATGATACCCAGTAACCACTTTCGGACTCTTCCTGAAATGCGTGGCCTCGAATGCGTGAATGCAGATCACATCTACTTACTGCGGATGTTCTTCTAAAAGATGTGACAGTGCCCGATTGTTTGCAAACGCTTTCAAGGCTTCCTTTTTCCACTCCTCGTAGGTTTCGATATCCTCTTCACCTGCCAAACTCTGTCGCAAGCCCTGGAAGAGCGGTTTGAACTCGTCCATGTCAGATGGAATTGTCTCCCCTAGAGAAAAGAGGAATCGTTGCCACCGTCGGCCGCGACGAACAGCATCGCCTAGGTCAGGGCGATCAAAAAGGGCGGCAAATAGCTTCTCCTCCTCGGCCAGATCGTTGTCGCCGTCATAAAACTTTGCGACTGGCCACATCATGCACGGAGAGCTGAAGGCATACTCTTTCGCCTCGAGCGATGCGAATTCCCAGTCGATAATTCCGGTGATATTGTACTCGTCGTCCACGAGGATATGGTCGCCTTTGTCGTCGTAGTGCTTAAGGTAGAAGGGTCCCTTAGCAGATGCTGACTCACTTATGAGCTTCGGAAGTGCGCTCAGTCGCCAGAGGAAAGAAAGATAGTTATCAATGGGCAGGCTGCTAACTTCCTTCCTGGACAAAAATAGCATCTGTTGGGCTATGATGGCCTCGTATGCCTCTTGTAGGGTCGGAAAAGGTCCCAGGCCTTCGGATGGGGTTGAAAAGCAGGGCGTCTGTGCGAAAATGCCAACATTGTCCCAGACATCGCTATTGACAGTTTCGCCACATGGGTCTCTGAGTTCCAAGGACCCCGTGAGTTCGAACGGGTGCTTTTCGAGCTCGATGTACACGTCGACGAGCTGTTCCACGATACGAGCTCGCTGGTCTGCGTTGGCACTGTTCCAGTCTAAACTCCTCCCTGTTAGCTTCTCCATCAGGACATATGACGTGCCAACAGGGTTCGAAGGCGAATCTGGGGCGTACAAAAAGACAGATGGCGTGGGAACTGTTGTTCCCGTGAGGAAACGAAGAGTCGCGACTTCGCTAAGGAAGATGCGTCTTTGGAGGGCCGGTGGAGGTAAGTAGGGTTCGTCGAGGCGGATGCGGGCAATCCAAGTCACGCCGTCGGAGAAGTTGAGGTCCAAGTTGCAATTTTGGCCACCACATTGGCTCGCTGCTAGCTGCGTCCTCGACTTCCAGTCAGCACAATGACTGTCAAACACGGGGATTTCGCAGGAAACCCTAACGCCTCGCGCGCGACAGGCCGCTGAACGTAGAGCCTCGACGTTGATCGTGGCCAGTAGGAGACCGAGATAGCGCTCGTTCGCAGAGGCCAGAGCGGCATAGTACGGTGTTGGGTCATCATCATGCTATTTGTTCAGATTCGGGATTCTGATCGGCCTCAGGTTGGTAGGTAACTTACTATTGATGGACAGGTGTGATCTATATCGATATGCTCGCTACACCGGTGCTGAGCGCATAGCATGCAGCTTCCAAGCGCTCGCTCAGCAGGGTTGCCGCAGTCTCCGATAGTGCATGTTCTGAGAGGCATGACCTTACGCTTGCCTCTTTGGAAAATGTAAAGTGTATTGTGGAAGAAGAGGAGCAAGAGGAGGAGGAGGAGGGAAAAGAAGGAAATGGCACACTTCTCTTCATAAAGTATGGACAACTGGATAAATTAAATGGCGTTTGGCAAACAGAGAAACGCCATCAGCGCTTAAGGACATGAACGTGCAGATACAGCGGCACTTGGTTCGTGTTGTGAGCTTTCCAATCATGCCTTGCATGGCATCGATATTCGGAATCTGTGATGAGTCAATGGTCTCGGCCACAGATGGGATCTGTTCTTCTCTGAACTTGTTTTCCTTGTTCATTGCAGCCTCTGGAAACATATGCTCTGCTTTGATTAGAGGAGTATGATAAGTACATCTCACTATGAAGAAGGACCACTGCTCCTGCTGCCTGACGAAGTGGATGACCGGAAATGTAGTGACTATTTTCGTAAACTGATGAAGCGCTGATAGCCAACAACTCCTTCTGATTTTTCTTGAATGCGTGAATGCAGACCATGCCTACCATCGCAAATACTTCTGAGGTAAGAGACGGACATAAACGGAGTTACGAGCTTACCTGCGTCATACTGTGAACCTTCCTACAATCAACAACCCCTCACCTTCTCGAGATCACATAAAACCCCATTGAAGCTCTATACGATCCTTTCTTCCGTTCAAACGCACACACCACGATGTCACCAACCTCTGTCTTCCGCGCTGGCGCGACCGCCCTCATTACAGGCGGTGGGAGCGGTGTCGGGCTCGCCGTAGCCAAACTATGCGCATCTCACAGCATGAACGTGATCCTCGTCGACTGGAACGAATCAGCTCTCTCGAGCGCACAGCAATCCCTCTCACAATCGTCAAAGTCGAGTGTATCAACACACAAGCTTGACGTGTCATCCGTCTCCGACTGGCAAAAACTGTCCTCACAGCTCTCGTCCGAGAACAAGACGCTCGACTTCCTTCATCTGAACGCTGGCATCGGCGGCAAGTCCGACTGGACCGATAACGCGTACTTTCGCTCCATCTTCGAGACAAACTTCTTCGGCGTAGTGAATGGTGTCAATACTTTCTACAATACTTTCAAGGAGGCCAAGGGAGAGCACAAGGCGATTGTGATCACCGGAAGCAAGCAGGGCATCACGAACCCTCCAGGTAACCCAGCCTACAACGCATCGAAGGCAGCGATTAAGAGCTTGGCCGAGGGTCTGAGTTGGGACATGGCAAAAGATGGCTCGAATACGAGTGTGCATCTGTTGGTTCCTGGATGGACGTTCACGGGTTTGACGGGTGGTGGAGCGACCAAGGAGAAGCCGGCTGGTGCGTGGAGCGCCGAGCAGGTCGCCGAGTATCTGTATGAGAAGATGGGCAAGGAGAAGTTCTACATCATCTGTCCTGACAACGACGTTGATACTGAGACGGACAAGAAGAGGATGCTGTGGAGTGTGGGCGATATCGTGTATGAGCGCCAGCCACTGAGTAGGTGGAGGGATGAGTATAAGGAGGAGAGTAAGAAGACGATGGATCAGATGAAACTGTAGAAAGGAATTCACCCGTCTTCCTAGACATGACCCTGCAGCTGTCCCCAATGTGGGTGACTCCTCATTTGCACCTAATTTGCTCCCTTCATACATCTTCCATTTCTTCGTCAATGTCAGACAGGCCCTGCTCCACAGTGATCGATACTGATGCGCAATGCGTAGAAATGCGTTCCAACTGTAATGCGAGATCGTAAGCACGGTGGGCATCCAGGTCTCTACCGAGACTACCTAGGAAGTCTCCAAGCTTGCTCATGTGTGCAGATGCATCGAAGACCCGTGCTTGATCACTCAGTAGACGTCGAGCCGCATCCTTTTCAGTTTCCCATTCGACCGCTTTCTTCTCCGTCAAACGGTCAAAAGGGTGCTCCAAGGTGTCGAGAAGATTTTGAATGAATGCATCAATGTCCCATTCGATTGAGTCGATTGTGACGTCTCCGGCAAGTCTCGAAATGGCGCTGAGACGAGCATTGATGAGCATGTAGAAGTCGAAGATGGTACTTTCTTCATAGGTTGTGCCTGTGCTGGAAGAGGGCATTGCAGGTCGGAGTTAGTTTCGAACGGCGTGTACGTGGTGCAACACAAGCAGAGGTGTAACGGATCACCTTGATTGGGAAGAGAACATATGACAGATAGGCCGGTACGAGACATGAAGACCTGATGAGGAGCACTTACATACCGTAGACTTACCAGCAAACTTCATTGTCAAGGCTCAGCAAGCCACTTTGACAGCAAGCGCTTTGCTCTATCGACACTGAGCTCGTCTTTGATTGATAGCAATCAGATGATCATGATATGTTTGTAGGGTCTTTCTGACACCGCCTCCGCAACGGATAAAGAAATGCGAAGCCAGCTCTTAAAAGACACGATAGTATTCGTCTCCGCATCAACGAAATCGCAATAAAGCAAGCGAGAGGACACTGCCGACCACAAAATGCAGCGGCAGGCCTGTAAACACTAGATTGAACTGTCTATAGGATGCGTGAAGAAAAGAAAGACGAGAATGAAGTCTGCTCGAAGAAAATATACACTGCCAGCGGGTAATTGTGGGGCATTGTGTTTGTGGGGAAGGAGCATGCCAATTCCACCACCAGCGAACGTCAATACCAGCTGCCTTACGGACCTGTGATCCGCATGATAATTCCCATCTTCATATTGAATCTCGACCATATCTGCCGGCCATCGACCGCAAGCATCCCCGCTGCATAAATCGGGTGCTGGGCATACTCGTGGACTTGTCGAAACAATACTGAACGTCCGCAGTGCGGCGCTTCCTACATCAACCCCTAGCTCGATACTATACACATCCACTCATCATGGCGTCGGCTCTTTTCTTTCTCGACCTCAAGGGCAAGACCCTACTCGCGCGTAACTACAGAGGAGATGTCCCTATGAGCGCCGTCGAGAAGTTTCCGGTTCTCCTTAGCGAAGCAGAAGAAGACAGCTCGGCTGTACCACCATGCTTCTCCGACGAAGGCATCAACTACCTATACATCCGTCATAATAACCTTTACCTCCTCGCGATCACGAAACGCAACTCGAATGCCGCCGAAATCTTGCTCTTCCTCCACAAGATTGTCGAAGTGTTTACAGAGTACTTCAAAGAGCTGGAGGAGGAGAGTATCAGGGACAACTTTGTCGTCATTTACGAGTTGCTGGATGAGATGATGGATTTTGGCTACCCGCAAACGACCGAGACCAAGATTTTGCAAGAGTACATTACACAAGAATCACACAAGCTGGAGGTAGCAAGGCCACCGATTGCGGTAACGAACGCCGTGTCATGGCGAAGCGAAGGTATTCGGTATCGCAAGAACGAAGCATTCCTGGACGTCGTCGAATCCCTCAATCTTTTGGTGTCAGCAACGGGCAATGTTTTGCGGTCTGAGATTCTGGGTGCGGTCAAGATGAAGTGCTATCTCTCAGGTATGCCCGAACTCAGGCTTGGTTTGAACGACAAAGTCATGTTCGAGACGACCGGACGCGCGACAAGAGGCAAGGCAGTGGAGATGGAGGACGTCAAGTTCCACCAGTGTGTGCGGTTGTCGAGGTTCGAAAACGACAGGACGATCAGCTTCATCCCACCGGATGGAGAGTTTGAGCTCATGAGCTACCGCCTCAACACACAAGTCAAGCCTCTGATCTGGGTTGAGTGCATAGTAGAAAACCACTCCGGGTCGCGCATCGAGTATATGCTCAAGGCGAAGGCGCAATTTAAGAGACGCAGCACGGCCAACAATGTCGAGATCAGTATCCCTGTGCCAGAAGATGCGGACACACCACGATTCAGGACGAACATTGGAAGCGTACACTACGCGCCAGAACAGTCGGCGATCGTCTGGAAGATTAAGCAGTTCGGAGGACAGAAAGAGTTTTTGATGCGAGCAGAGCTGGGCCTTCCATCCGTAAGGGGTGACGACGAGAGAGGTGGTGGAATGATGGGCGGATTTGGTGGTAGCATGGGTGGGATTGGAGAAAAGGCAAAGGGCAAGCGACCGATCAACGTCAAGTTTGAGATTCCTTATTTCACAACGAGTGGTATCCAGGTGCGGTACCTGAAGATCATTGAGCCAAAGGTCAGTCAACATCATGATGGACGTGTTGTTTGAACTCATGCTAACATGTTGAAGCTGCAATACCAGTCACTGCCGTGGGTGAGGTACATCACACAGTCAGGAGATATCGCGGTACGACTACCGGATGTGCAAACTGCAGGAAGTGTACAGATATGAGACAGCTTGCTTTGAAGTCAGCAACGATAATAATAGGACGCTGAAGCGCAAAATCATGTGCCTGACCCATCCATCCATCACGAGTCAGTCGTGTCTATACAAGCCGTGTGGAACATTGACAGCAACGACAGATCACAGTACAACAGCCCTGTACCTTTATGTCACATACACTTGATTTCAACCAATAGAATTCATGTGTTCTTGATTAACCACACCAGAGCAGATCATTGGCACGGCTGCGCAAAGTTACCGTATGGTAAAGTAGCACAGACACAGCCGTCAGGTTTATGCGGGCCGCGCGCTCATGCACGACGAGAAGCACAGAGGCGCAGGGCGTCTGTCTGGTCGCGTGGTTGGTTAAGCAAGGGAAGGTGTGTTGCACGTGGAAATGCAGTATGCCGGATGGGTGTGGATATATAGTGCTTGCAGTGTGTCGGAGCATTTCTGTCGTCAAATTTGTAAAGTGGGTAGAATACTGAAGTCGGCTATAAACAGCATTACAGATTGTCTCTTACGCAGATCGCGATGCTTATGGGATCAGTGAGTGAGCACGCAAGGTACAACTGATCTCGGTATCAGCATGCTCCTTAGCCACATGCTGTTTCATGTGCGGATTTATTGTTGGCATGCTGAAGGTGTCGAGCTCGCGTTCAATTGTACTGCAATACATGCAGACAACGCAACGTCTACCGCTTCACATCTTGGATGCGTGGTGTTCTTGGTCCTGTGACACCACGTAGGTTTCATTGACAGACGTGTCCGAGTGCTGCTAGTGCAGTGCCTCATGCGCTGCGAGCTGCATCCGGTCACATGTGATCTTGTACCGTACACTTTGCATAAATCCATTTCGCCGGGGGTGACTTCCAGATTGCTCAGGTGCCTGTTGATTGAAAGCGCCTGCCGCGCTAGGCACGAGTCAAGCATGAGAGTCAAAAGGAAGGTGCTCATCACAGACCGACTGCATGAGGCAAGGCAAGCACGAGTTTCAGGTTGCATATGTATTCCATTCTTCTAGAACGTAAGGTATCAGTGTATATATATAGAGTATGTTTCATGTCCGTTTCATCGACGTCTACAGCATTCTACGAATAATCTTCCGAAAATCGTCGACCTCAGCAGCTGCACAAGAGTTTCAACAAAACAACCAAGCAACAATAGGATAAAATACTGCGCTAGCGATGACCGTCCTGTAATCGGCAAGGTTCAGGTTTTGATTGACAGCGCGCCAGGCCTTGAATCAGCGGATCAGACTACGGGAGATCGCATGATTACATTATTGTAAGGTACTTTGCCGTAGCCGACTCTCGGAAGTGTCATCGAGTCAATCGTTAGGTTCCACTGGTACTCGTGGTACTCGTGGTACTCGCGGTACTTTGGGGTTACTTGGCCGGCCGTTGCTCTCACTGCTTGCTTGGCTCTACCTCGACCGTACTCGTACCTTACTCTTTCCCTCTACTCTACGCTCTCTGCACATATCCTTTCGACACGACGACGAGCGTCCTTGATTGACGCTGAGCGGCTGCTGGAATCCGGAAACTGGATTTTCTCGGGATTCATCACACTTTGTAACGACACGCTGCGAGAGCTACCTTACGATCTGACTTCTTTTTCGTCATTGTTCGGCATATCTTTCTCCAACGACACGCTCACTTACCATTCCTCCGACATCTGTCACCATGGCCAACCCACAAGGCGCCGGTTTCCAGCGCTACGTCGTCATCCATGTAGCCACTACCTGCGACGAACATGGTGTCTATGTGACCAAAGATTCTGCCGAAACCATCGAGATCGGCTGGATCTTGCTCGACGCAACTAATTGTGACGAGGTACGTACGACATAAACACACAGCCAATGCCATAGCTAACCACCTGCAGCTTCACCGCGAGAGCGTTCTGGTCAAGCCTGTCAACACTCCTATCACGCCCCTCTGCAGTACGTCGCCCCGATCTCGAGTTGCCTGCACCGATACCAGCACAATCACTGACAACTACTTTAGCAAGCCTGACCACTCTCACTTGGGAACACGTCCGCAATGCTGGTACATTCAGGGACGCTGTCACCCGCTTCGACAACTTCGCCAACGAACACATTACTTCCAAGAACCTCGAATTCGCTTTCGTCACCCTCGACGCATGGGACCTTCGAGTCCAGCTACCAAGAGAAGCAAGAGACAAAGCTGTTGTACTTCCGGCATACCTCCAACATTCAAAGACATTTGATCTTCGCAGCGAGTACCAACGCTGGCAAGCACACCACCCGGAGTCTCTTCCATTCGGCTCTAGTGCTCTGTCCAATATCTGTGCCGCACTCGAGGTCGACCCCGTACAGTCTTCTGCGCCTATCAAGCACAACCTCCCGTTCCACCTACAGGCATTGGCTCCCGCCTCTCCACGCCGTGCCATGGAAGAGGCCGTTACACTCGCAAGGGTTCTTCGCGGATTGATTCGCAAATCACAACCACCTCAGGACCACCCTGACGTCTTGACTCGTCCTCTTGACGCCAGAGCCGACGTGCGCGCCTTTTTGGGCGAGAGAAGCAAGGTGTTGCACATGAGCGGACTGCCTCATGATACCACTCAGAGTGAGCTCGAGAGCTGGTTTACCCAATTCGGCGGCCGACCGATCGCTTTCTGGACCCTCAAGACCCCTGACCAGCACAAGCCTACCGGCACCGGATTTGCCATCTTCTCATCTCACGAAGAGGCAAGTTGCTGCGAGCTTATCTGCCCTGATACATTAAAACTAACAATCTTTAGGCTGCCGAGTCCCTTTGCATGAACGGCCGTGCTCTGAACGAAAAGGCCATCGAGGTCTCCCCATCTTCCCACCGTGTCCTCGATCGCGCTGCCGATATTCTCACCCCATTCCCACCAAGCAAGAACAGGCCACGCCCTGGTGACTGGACCTGCCCTAGCTGCGGCTTCTCCAACTTCCAGCGTCGTACTGCATGCTTCAGATGCTCTTACCCAGCCATGGGCGAGCAGCAACCACACCCAATGTATCCCGGAGGACAATACGGTTACGGTCACCCAGGCATGATGCCTCACCAACCTCATCACATGGGTCACGGTCACGGCATGGGCGGTGGTATGCGTGGCGGCGAATCTCGTGTACCATTCCGTGCTGGTGACTGGCGTTGCGCTGCTGAAGGCTGCAACTACCACAACTTTGCCAAGAACGTCAGCTGTCTTCGCTGCGGTGCTTCTCGCGCCACCTCTGCTATGAGCTTCGGTGAGCCAGGTGAGGCTCCAGGTCCATACGGCATGGGTCCACCTCCTATGGCTGGAGGTCCAGGTCCTGGTCACTTTGGTGGTGCCCCTGGCGGTTACGGTGGTGGCGCTGGTGGTTATCCTGGCCAGGGCTACGGCGGTCCCCCACCTCCATCCAATTACGCGCTTCCATCTGGCATTGGCGGCAACGCCTCTCCATATCCGCCAATGGGTTCTGGCTACGGTGGTCACAATGCTGGTATGCAGTCTGGTGGAGGGTTTGACAGGCACACCGAGTCCGCTTTCTCTTCCGGTGCTCACCACGGTCCAGGCAGTTTCTCCAATGGTGGCAACTCCCACGGTGGCAACGACGGTACTCCTGATCCATTCAACTTCCTGTCGTCCGGCTTGTCAAACCTCTCCATGGGCGGTGACGATGCTCGTCGCAATGGTGCTAATGCGAGCAAGTCACCTGCATAGGGTGCTGCGTCTTGGGTCGAATACAGCGATCTCTGAACAGGCCTATCAACGCTGATTTACATCGACTGCGACTTCTCTGCACATTAACCTTTTGTTTCTACTTCAAATCCCTCATTTTCGGTCGTAGCGAGGCGCTGGATGGTTCGGCAAATTATCGTCAATCTTGTGGCATCATGCGACTGCAGCTGCGTCTCGATCTTTCAGGACTCCGCGCATCACATTATGCGCAAATTTCTGTCATTACTCATTGCCAGCATTTCAATTCTTAACAAGGCAAGATCGACATTGTCCATGTCTCTCGATCTGTGCCAGCACATGATATTCTTCTCTCCTCGATTTTCTTTTACAGATGCATTCTTACTTTGCGTTGGTGCTTCGCATCTACCAATTATCACCCTCGTTATCTTATTGCAAGGACGAGTCATGGGTATCGGAAAGACCTTGCATTAGACTGGACGGAGTGACCTGGTAGATGGTCGGATGGGCGAATGGTCGATCGGATTAGCGGGATCAAAATACACTGTACGGCGAGAGGGCGAGCTGGTACGGCTTGATGGATGGATGGAAGGATTGTAGGATGGACTGGACTGGATCGGATCGGAATTTTTGCCAATTGCGTATGCTCGGTCAGATACCACTATCGTCGCGTCTTGCGCTGTTTCTACTCGCTTTGGCATCTACGCGTTGAGCTCTTTAAAATATGGTCTGTCCTTGTGGGGTTGTTGGAGGAATGCGAGCACAGCCGGATGGACAACGAACGGTGGACGGTCAATAGCGGGCTTGATACTCCAAATTGCAGTTGTTTTTCTTTCTTCATTACACACTGCTTCATGTCCGTATGGAGATCTCAAGTATTGCTTTACTTGCATTACAAAGGCACAAGCATCAGAGCTGAAATGTGGACCCAGACATGGTTCCCCGCAAAATGATTGCTACCTTCCCCAAATCTCCAAGTCGTGTTGCGCCTGGCTTGAGGAAGTGTTCTGCTTAATAAGGTACAACAACAAGTTATCCGTATCCGTAATCTTTCTCGGTGTTGTTCTGATATCCCAGCCGCCGTGTCTGCCTCTGGGGTTCTCTTCGATGTCTTAGCACAGGACACGGCGTGAGCTGAGGAACAGTGCTTACTCGTTTCTGATGCGTCCAAAGACTGAACCAGTAAACTTCTTTTCCAGCGACCATGTCAACATCATCAGGCACGCAGATGATTTCGATCCCATCTCTATCTCCATCGGGTCCGCTCCCTTCGTTCTTGATCGAAGCGATCGTGTCACTGGTCTGGCCGTATTCCTCTCGAACACATTCCTACGCCTTGCTTCTCTCCGATCCTGACTTCCGACTTCGGTACCAGCGCGGCCAAATTAGAGTCGTCTTCTCCGGTGCGGCAGGAAGAGCAATTGCCAGACAAAGAGTCGGTATTGGGGAGAAAGTCGTCCTTGATCTAAATGGCGGGAGATGGCTCGGAACTGGGAACGAGGGTCTAGCGACGGTGAGGACTCCTGGAAAGAGCGTGGAAGGCGAGATCGGGTTCGAGGATGTTCTTTCGATGATGGTTGTCAAGGGAGACAAGGAGATTCTTGTTAGAATCGAGGAGCAAGATATGATCAAGGATCCTAATGTGATGAAGAGGAAAGAGGCTCCCAGCACACCAGCAAGGGGACTTGGACGCGGGGCCACGCACGAACAGATCTATTCTAGTCCTGCGTTCATGAAACGATTACGGGCATCGGGCGGAGAGACCAGTAGCCCGCTTATCGATCAGATGGAAAAGGAGGATAATGAGGAACTGGATTCGGAGATCGCGAGGAAGAGGAGAAGAGTCAGCTACAAAAATGTCACGGAATGGAAGGTTGCGCGAGATGAGAAGAAAGAACCGGACGAGACTGTGGGACTGGGCTTGAACCTGGCAGCAGATGTTGAGAGGGAGGCCGAGGATCAAGTCGCCGAGGAAGATGTTGCGATACGAGACACCCATGACCCGATTACAGAGTCGACGGACGAAGTACACCAGGAACTCCCAGAACCGTCGTCAGGCCTGGTTCCAGTGTCGTCTCCAAGTCTGCAACCGCAAGCGATGTCCAAACCTCAGACGCAGGCTGAAGATGATGATACCCTTGTGCAAGCCATCATGATATCATTCGGCGAGCTGCCTCCAGAGCGCGATGGTACGAATAGACCTGCACCAGAAGAGAAGACTCTTGCAGAAGCCGCTCAAGATCCTATGGCAGTCTCACCAACTGTATCAATTGACTTTGCTTCAGCAATGGCACCACCTCCTCTTCCTCACCTCGAGATACCCCAGACTGGCACCCAACAGCAAATTCCAGACCAAACAGGTCCAGTCACACCTAGGTTGATTCCAGTATCTCCTGGTAGCTTGCCGTTGCCATCACCTTTCCCACATACGCCTCTCGGGATTATCTCGCCGTCGATCATCCAGGCTTCCACAGCGGTGCTCGAAACGCAGAATGTGCAAAGCGCAGATTCGTCAGCTCGGCCGGAATACTTCGATCGACCCCGGAGTGAAAGTGCAGCGGTCTTAGCGGAATCTGAGCAGAGCCGAAGCGACCACGAAAGACCGGACAATCCTAGATCTACCATGGAGAAGGAAAAAGAAATCATCGATCCGTTGGCCGAAGCGCCGAGACGATCCAGTGTTGCCTCTTCGGACCGGGACGCAGCAAGTTCACCAAGTTCTGGATCCGAAGCCGATGTATCATCTGATGATGAAAACGGTAGTGAAAGTGAGATTGCACGACCGCAAGAGGGTAACGAGCACGTCGACGACGTCTTAATGACGACCAGTGCTGACGTTGTCGGATCTGCGTACCCCGCGGAGGTGATCGAGGGAGAAGTCGTGTATCAAGAAGAAAACATTGTTTTGGCGGAACATCAAGATTCAGACGCTCTGATACACACGAGTGATGGTCGGGGCTCGGTATCGCTCTCTGATAGAACCGACGACGACGCTGAGGACGATCTGGAGCAGGACCTAGGACACTCTCAAATGCAAGTGCTTGAAGATGTGGTTATGCTCGATGATGCATCAGATCACGAAGACCAGTATGACTCGTCTTCGACTCCTGCTTCGAAGTCTCCTGACTATGCCAGTCGTGAGGAATCTGCAGGAGTGCAAGACCAGGATTTGAGTTTCCACCCATCGTTAGGTCTCGATGGAGCATTTGCGAGCAAGATGCAAGATGTCACACCTGCGCCAGCTATATCAATGCAGACCTGGGAGACGGTAGTAGAGACTGCTGATCAGGACCAGCCTCAGCTCGACGTTCATAGCGTGAGATCAAGCCAGGACGAAGATGCTGCTTGGGCTGCGCTTGACGAGGCGGTCACGACTGTGAGGGGGCAAGAAGCGGATCGTCTAACTACTGAGTCGTCAGTAGGAGTATTTGCTCAGACTGTAGAGAAGGACGATCAACCAGATTCGCAGCATGCGCTTGAATCGCAAAGTCCGCCGGGTCCTGCAGATGGCCTTGAGGCGGCGAATGACTACGACGAAGGAGCGATCGAGTCCAACGACAGGTATGAACCCAAGATGACCTCGCAGAAGTTGAGTTTTGTTAAGAGAATGGAAGCCTTCCGCGAGACGTCCCAGAGATCACGAAGATCACCATCGATTGAGGAGGTCGATCTATCTCAGGTCGAACCGGACTACATGAATGCATACCTGTCACAAACACTGTCACAAACACTCCCACAAACCCTGCGGCCTGCTGCAATGGTGGAGAGCGAGAGGTCTACTGTGCCCGCTTTCATGGGCGGCGATAGCGAATCTGTCTACCGTGGAGATCTCGATACTGATTTTGGTCAGTATGTCACCGAAACGGTCGAGAAGGTTTCTGTGTCACAAGAGGTCGAATTCGCGGACTACCTGCAAGCCCAAACGATCACCTCGGAGTCGGGTCTAGTAATGAAGATGATCAAACAGGAGCGTCAAACTCCGACGAGTCCTCGACAAGCTGAAGACGAAGCTATAGACGACGAACTGTTGCTGGAATTTGTCAATGAGGACTCTGAGGGGGCGGCGACCCATTACAGTGATCCGGCATCCGAAAATATCAACGCGGAGGCGTTTGTGGACCCCGGCAACGTGGAAGACGCGACCACGTTCATCGATGGCGATACCACTAGAATGAACCCCAGTAATGACTCAGAGTCAGTCGCAGAAGTGGGAAACGCAGAGTTGCCTGAGTCTGACAATGCGGATGCTCAATCGCCGTCAGCCCGATACAATGATCCGGAGCCTCAGGATACTAACGCGGAGGTAGCGGCAGACCATGGAGACGAGGAAGACGCAACCACATTCAGCGCTGGCGGCAACCCCAAAAGGACCCTGGATAAGACAGTGACAAACCTGTCCAGGGACAAAAGTTCACCAAACGTCGGGAGACAACTTCGGTCTCAGGCAGAGGAGTTGAACCCGATGGAGCTCGCGGAGGATGACTCTTTACAGCCAGTCTCCCGCAGTGTACCCGAGACCGCTCCGACTCTTCACGCCTGTCGCAACTGCGCCAAAAGAAAGACCAAGTGCGAAGGGAGGGTTCCCTGCACTCGATGCTCTGATCGCAACCTGCGCTGTACACGTCGACCCACTGGTCGATCAATAAAGGATGCCAGCCGTATGGCCCTCATCACACCAGAGACTCCCGCAGCCGGTCATATTCCTCCAGAAGAGACAAGGCTCGCGAACGACACAGCACCACGATCAGCGCAGTCACCAATGTTTCAATTTCAGTCCCAAGCAGAGGAACTACGCATGAAGAGGTTCGCGGAGGACTTTGCTTCAGTTGCCTCTGACCTTGAACAAACTCCTGAAGCCCCTCCAGAAGTCACTTCACCGCAGACGCTGTTGTCACCAATTCCTGAAGAGCTCATCACAACGCCTACTACGAACCAGCCCGCGGAGGAACTACGCCTGCAGAGATTCGCGGAGGACTTTGCTTCTGTTGCCTCTGAGCTTAACCAAGCTTCTCGAGCCCGTTCAGAAGTCACTCTACCGCAGACGGCGTTGTTACCAATTCCCGAAGAGCCCATCACCACGCCTGTCGCAAAACATTTCAACGGCAGCATAAGAAGGCCCCCTCGCTATTCCCGCCTCAGCTTGAACACCGAAGCTCTATCAGACTGGTTCACTCCACCTAAAGCCATCGATCGTCGAAAGACCACTACAGCTCTTCCCACTGATACCCCTACAACACCACGTCCACCCCGCTTACCCTTGACCACTAGCCAAACCCGCTCTGTCTCGCCTCCGCCTATGAAGCGTTTCAGTCAGACTCCGGGTACCGCAACCAAGCTCTCGTACTTCACGCCCTTGACGAACCTCGAGACATTCCTCAATGACCCCTTGACAACAATCGACGTCCTAGCTGTTGTATGCGACAAGGCCACCGATCCTGTCCGCGCAAAATCGGGACCAAGAGATTGGTTCACTGTTTTCAGCATTGTTGATCCCGACCTCCTCAACCAGAGTACCTCGGATCTCATGACCGCTCCTTCGAAAGTTCATGGAGTACGGGTAGAGATCTATCGTCCCTGGAAAGCTTCACTGCCTAGATGCTCCGTGGGCGATGTAGTTCTCCTCCGTGGGTTTTCAGTGAAGAGTAGGAAGCACACGCCGTATCTGCTTAGCGGCGATGCTAGTGCGTGGGTGGTCTGGCGGTACGATGGCGAGACTGACGAGGACACGGATGCGGGTAGGGCAAAGAGGAGTAGTCTCGAAGAGGTTAGAGGACCGCCTGTTGAGTTCGGAGAGCAGGAGAGGGTCCTTGCTGGTGGCTTGAGGGCATGGTGGGGGCAGGTTCAAGGCATTGAGGTCGAGAACGGCGGACTGATTGCTAGGACCAAGGGAAAGGGACGGGCTATCGAAGTGGAGAATGACGTCCTTGCAAAGCTGTAGTCCTCCATAGGAGGAACCAGTCGAAGTACCATATTGATGACTCAAATCACATATGCTCAGAGCAAAGTGCCCCATACCAATGCTTGATGATTCTCCATCAATCACTGTATCTCGCCTTGAAGAAAATCATGAGTTGCGCAGATCACACGCGCACGAGGCACAGACGAGACACGCATAGGAGATCCACGCTGGCGAAACGGGCTCAGCTCGGCGCAAAGACTGCCAATCAGAACCGGATTTGACATTTGAGGAGGAATGCACTACTCACGTAGTTGGTGGTTCTGACTAGGCTGCTGAAAGAGAAGTCGTGAGCACGAAACTCAAGCAATTAAGATATTTCTTTCCAGTGACTGAACGCCACGACTGAGATGAATCGTGGCCAATACCAGAACAAGTATCCCGTAGATGTCCTGATTCAGTCAGTGGGATTGTATCTTTCGACAAAGACCTGTGGTTCGATTTCTTACCAAGCCCGGCCACAAGTTCTGAAGTCATAGTGATCAACATCAGATTTCGGTCACAGAGTCTCGCCTTCTGATCCTCTCGACTCTGAAGTGGTACATTAGGGCCTCATCGCGGTTCTCTGTCTGCTGAAGGAACTTTTGATGCGCCAGAAGTGGAAGACAGATCGCTTCATATATCTTGAGCTTTCTTCGCGTGACTTCCTTTGCAGCAGTAGCGGCTTCCTCGTCCTTCCTCTCCTGTTGCTGCTTCATGACTAGATCCTTGGACTTGTTGTAGTTGTCCAGTCGAATGTCAAGGTTCTTTTGTATTCTGTCGAGCCTCTGCTGTTCGTTTACGAGCTCGTCTTCCGTCAAGCCTTCCATCACTTTGTCTGAGTAAAGCTCATTTTGGATACTGTCGAGCCTCTGCTGTAAGCTTGCGACCTCGTCTTTCTCCTTGGCCAAGCTCTCCATAGTCACGCCGTCCGCGTACTCCATAGTACTGACGATGTTCTTCGTCCGCTATCTGTTAATGTCTCTCGCTGCCGACTGGTGCTGTTCTGCGCTGAAAATTGGCAGTGTGTGCGCTCGGCTACGGCCATATCCCGCCATCTTGTCATGATTGAGTATGCGAGAAATTAACTCAATGATGAGCAAGTTAACAAAGTTCAAGGTAAGCACGATTCACGGTGACCCGGCGCCGCGCTACCGCTGGACCCTGACCTTGGCATGCATGCATTTTTTCCCCGCAATCTTCACATGACGACCGGAACGTTCTCCGGCCTCGATCGGTCGGCAGCGACAACATCTCGACCTTTCGTCCATCAAGAAACCTGGTCTCCTGAGGCGCATCTCTTGGACGACCCATCGCAATGGACACAATAACATCTTACCTACCCGCGCTGCAATCGATACTTCCCTCCTTCTCCGGCCCAATCGTCTCTCCGCTCCCCGACATAAGCGGCCATGCCCCCTCCTCACTCGGCCCGATCACCTTCCCGACCGGCAACCCCGTTCTCGTCGCCTTCGTACGGCATTGTGGCTGCCCCTTCGCTGAGAAGGAGATCCATCTCCTCGCTACCGAGACAAAGAAAAACAGCACAATCCACGTCGTAATCGTGCAGCACTCCGAGCTCTCGGTAACACAAGACTGGTTCGACTCGCTCTCCGGACCGTCACTGTTCCCTTCCAGTGATCGGTACACGCTCGTCGCGGATCCGGAGAGGGAGCTGTATGCGAGATGGGGAATCGGGCTGTTGGGCTGGGGTGGCATGGTTAACGCGGATGTTATGAAGGCATTGAATGAGCAGAAGACAAAGGAGGGTATTGATATGCGGCCGACGGGGAAAGGCAGTTATCGCTGGCAAAATAGTGGCGGATTTGCGGTTGATCGAGATGGACGGGTGAGGTGGAGGAAGGTTGCGAAGGATTCGAGTGATGTTTGTGATTATAAGGAGGCTGCTAGGACAATTGTTTAGGGGTGAAGTTGTTAAGCGGTCTTGTGGATTCTTTTGAGGTGCTTACGGCGAATGCGGCATTGGGAGGCGCTGGTATATCAGATGGAACGTTGTGATTTACGTCCCTTCCATGCAATCAATCTTCTGTTGGATCAGCGCACCGTATCTCGCCTGTGATATGATCTAGCAAGAGTCGAGCAAGTGCTCGGATAAGATAAACATGAGGGTGATTACGAGAAAAAGCACTGACAAACGACTTGATAATGCTATTTATACAAGTTTAGGTACTGGAGGCTTTCATCTTATCATATTCGTAGCGATCAAGCGCTGGCGACTATCTACAATCCTCACTCCTCAATAAGCGTGCCCAGGATCAGACTCTGCAGCACAAACTCGTTTCCAACGAGTCTCACTTTCTCCAGACCAATCGAGAGGCCAAACTCGCCTTCCCGGCCATCTTCTGCATCGCCCTCGACTCTGTTCTTCTTCCTGCTCGCCCCATTACCGGCGAAGACGCGCCTTACAGCGGCTGTACTCTTGTCATCGCAGTGAACCCACTTCCACATGCCCTCATCCCTGTCTACTCGCTCCTTCGCTTCCAAAGCAGATGATACGAGTCGTACTTGACTTGCTCCAAGCGCAAGCGACAAGAAGGCGTAGATTCGTGCCGTTACCTTCTCTCTGTCTTTGCCTTTCCCATTGACCACGAGGAGGACACCACCGCCTTGAAGGAGCCTCTCACGATTCGCTACTGTCGATGGGAGTTTAATGCCGTCGAGTGAGCTTTCGATAAGGGTTCGCGAGCGCACTGCACCGGAAAGGTACATGCTTTCGCCGGCTGGCAAGAGATATTTAGCCCGTGGCAGGGGTCTGCCTGCGGCCAGAGAGTCGAAGATCCAGCGGCCGTGGAGGATGGGCAGGGAGAGAGCGAGTGCTTGGACGTATTTTTCGGATCGTGAGTACGAGTGCGCAATTAGGGCCACGAAGCCGAAGGACTGTGCCTCGGTGGTGAGACGAAGGGGAGATTCGTCGCCGTCGCGTGAGCTGGCCGCTCTGCTGCCCGGAGAAGACGGCATTGATTCCGGAATATCGGAGGCTTCGAAGAGCTCGTGGAAGCCGCTCTGGAGCGTATGTCCGCCATGTTGAGTGATGAGCTTGGTGATACGGATGCGTTCGTCATCGTCTCTGCCGTAGGATAGAGCGAAAGCCATGCCACTGAACATTCCATTGCCCCCGAGTGTTTTCATGGCAGGTAGCGCCTTGACATGGGGTCCACCGAGCAAGGATTCTCGCCTGCGCGATCTCGATTTCGGCGTCGCCGGTATGGATGTCGTAGTGGAGGGAGTACTAGACCTCTCCGCTGCCAGCGATCCAGTGAACATGAACTTGCGATCCTGCATTCTAGTCCATTGCGATGAGACGACATAGACAGTTGCTAGAGGCACTTGGATGGCCTCATGTCGAGTCGGTGGAGGCGTGGGTATACTCTCTCTGGTTCGTTCTCGAACAGCCACAGTGATCTGCCCGTGGATATCAGTCAACGGATATCGCTCCCTTTGACGAAGGTCCTTCGCTGCTCCGAAACCATCGACGATGAAAGTCTTGCTCTTAAGCTTTGTGTCGTCAAGTTTGACGAGGTCACCTTCTCTGAGATCAAAAGCACATACATCACGCTGCTCGAGAACGACAGTGCTACCATCGTCGAAACGTATATTGAACTTGGGGCCATCCAAGGGTCCAGACACACCTGTACAGGTCGCAGGGTAGTAGCCAGTGGGTGAGCCTCGAAAGAAAGCCAGGACTCGGTTCTTGCTTGCCGGGTTGACCTCACCATCGCTCGTGAGCCTAGACCGGGTATCGGTGAGGTCCATCGCTGGTTCGTCCTCAGCGACATTGTCATAGGCTTCCTCAGTAGCGTTGGATAGCGGAGCGGTGGTTGTCTGGTCGTTCTCGTCGGTGTAAGAGTCAGCTTCTTCTACGTCTTCGTCACCCTCGTTACGACTAGCAAGACCCCTTGCACCTGAGCTGCGACGAGTGGACTTTGGCATGGTTACCTTAGCCCTCTTGCCTCGTCCCCTTCCTTTCTTGACGCCCTTTGCAGCGAAGAGAGCTTGTCGCGCTTCAGCTGCAGCCATCATGCCAGCTTCTTCCCGCTTCCTGACCGATTCAGGAGTCTGTACAGGCCTTGTCTTAAGAGATGGTGTTGGGTCGCGTTGGTCTATGTCCATTGCATCCTCTACCGGTTCTTCTGGCACATCCTCACCTTCTTGGCCTTCTGGAGCATTGGGCTTCTCGGTCAATTCGCTATCGTGGTCCGTGCTAGTCTCATTCGATGTGTCTGCCGATGTAGTTTCCACAGCAGCCGACTGGGCGTTTGTTTCATCTACGATGTTGTCAGCCGCTGGACGAGTATTTTCAAGCTCTTGCCCATCAGGTTCCTCTGCGAAAATTACTGCTTTCCTGACCTCTCCAGTCTTCCTCCTTTTATTGGCAGGTCGTACCGGAGAGCTCGCTTGCTCCGATTGTGCCGTCGCTGGCGGATGGGGTTCCATTGTTTGGACTTCTTCAACTGGCCTGGGCTCTGGTACAGATTGCGGCACTTTCGTAGGTATCACGCGGTTCGCTTTCCTTCCGTACGTAAGCGCTTTTCTAGCCCTCTTCGGCGGTGACTGAACCGCTTTGAGAAACGCATGATCTTCCTCCGTCATGAAATCCATTGGGATGTTAATGTCCATGTCTTTAATCGAGTCCGGTGGTGTCGGATCGAGGGCGATATCTCCAAAGCGTCGAATTCCTGCGGCTTTGCGAGGACTCTCAGAGATGGCACTGGCACTTTTGCGAGACGCTTGTGATGCTGATAAGTGTGTATGTGCTGTTTCGAACAAGCTTGGAGCAGTCATTTCAGACTGCTGTTGAGTTTTACCCTTCTCGTTAGATTCTCGGCTACTGGAGGAGTTCGGAGGAGCCATGGAAATCCTCTTTGACGAGAGCTGAAGTGCAGCTGAGTCGTTGGTGGCCTTTTCGGTGCGATCGTTCTCTTCGGTTGGATCCGGTAGCTGAAGTTGAATCTCAGCTAGTCCGCCGGCGCCCTCCTCTTGGACATCTCCTTCGCCCTCGTCTTCTTCCTCATCTGCCTGCTCTTTTTCGTCTTCCTCTACTTCTTCCTCGTCAAACACACGATGACTCGATTCCGGTACTGGTGGACTACTCGGAACCTGTGTTTGGGTCTGCGTCTGCGTCTCTAACGGAAGGCGCAACTGCACCATACCTGGTGGCTGTGGCAATGACGAAGACTTGTCCTGACTCAGCTCATGCGCAATTCGTGCTCTGGTCTGGCTGGACAAGGGGGCAATCTGTGATCCTGGCACGAATGAAGATATGGATGACGGCTCGATACCGCGCATAGGAGGTTGACTGCTTGGCTTTCCAGGCTGGGAGTCGGCAACGGCCAGAAACGCGCTCGAAGTTCCAGGTGGGGGTGCGCTCTCGCGCGTCTTGGGTACGTCGTTAAGGATCGTGCGTTCAGGCGACATTGGTATTTGTTGTGGTTCATCTTCCGCGTCTTGTACTACCTTGTCCAGTCGGGTGTCACCATCTACCACACCTCCGTCTTCCTCGAGCTCTTCCATCTCTACATCGTCTCGCACCTGTGAGACCTGTCGCTGGCTTGGTACGATCTCGCCGTTCAATTCGTCGTACGCGTCCACCGATCCGTCTTCGCTAACGTCGTCAGAGATTTCTACAACTTCTCCACCTCGCTGCTTGTTCGAGGAACTGTGAAAAGACAGCTTCGCTTCGTCCATTGTGGTGGTGTAAGGAGTTTTGGGCAGCCTATTCAGCGGCGATTGCTCTTTGAGCGCATCGAGCGTGCTGCGCGGAGGTCCTCGGAGGTTTTGCTTGTATGTAGCAACTCGTGATCGTGTCGATGGGTCGCTCCGCATCCTACGATCTCCCATAAAGTCCTCATCGAGGTCAAAGACCACCCTCGAGGATGATTTACTCTGTTGCGCCTCTCTGATCTTCTGCCAATGTCTCTCTTGCGACTTGTCCATGGGCTCGTAATGATCTCGGGGCTCACTCGGGGCGTTGGGACGAGGCACATCAGACTTTGTTGGGGATGATTCTGCGCGAAAGGCTGGAGAAGTGTCGTGGACAAAGTTGGGTGACGGACGAGTCTCGATTGGATCTGATCTAGCGAAGTCAACCATGGGAGACGAATCCGCCTGGGTCATGTTGAAGAGTTGTGTCGCAGTCATGACTGGCTTCCCTTGACCTGGTCCGAAGAAACCAGACAGACCCGGTGTCTTTGATACGGTGCTTGGAGATATGGCATCACCTCGTCGGTCACGTTTCTGTCCGATCGTAGCGGGTGTCTTGGGGTACGACTGACGTTGCATCGAGGATAGCAAGTTTTGGGTATCATCTTCGACCACTGGAGAACCGTCAAGACTCTGCGCATCCTGCCCAGTTCCGAAGGCCTGAGTATCCTCGAAATCGCCTAATAGATTGATGTGTCCTGCCTCGCCCTCTTGGAGCGTATTCTGTTCTCTTGTAACTGTGTTACTATCCAGTCCTATCATTCCGGACCTCATCTGATCTCGAAAGATCTGAGAAGGCATGGGTTGAGTGTCGCCGTCAAGGTCCATTGGAAACCCTGGAAACGATACGGCATGGTCATGGTTCTTGCTTGTCTTTTGCTGAGAAGGAGTTGCCATAACCATGGTCGTCATGTCCGGCGCGGAGTCGACTGCTTTCCTCAGTGCTGATGTGTTCGGCAAAGATCGTGGCCTGTTTTGTCCATGTGGTTGTGATTGCGCAGCGGACTGGTTGTGCTTTTTGGTCGGCGATCTCAGTCTCGATCCGATATTCTGCGAGTTTGTTGTTGGGCTCTGCTGAGAAAGAGATCAGTCTTGCGCTTGTGAAGTCGAGATCGAGACGCGAATAATCCTTGCGCGGATCATCGTGCATGAGATTGATCAGGCCTGGTCTGCGGGAACCTACCTGTAGCATTAACGCTTGCAAGTTGCTGAACTCATTACTGTCGATACTCTCTTCCATCGACGCCATATTTCGAAACTCTCATCGGCGAGCATCAAGCTCTCTCGACGCTCGTGTGACTAGGTATAGGCCGTTTTGGTGGCGGTCCTGATGGACGCGTTGATTGAATCGCGAAGCCGACGCGGAGACCAGTGGCAGGTGGGGAAACCGAAAGAGGAAGGTTCTCCTGTCTCCGCATGACTTCCAAGTCGGGGTATCTCTTGACTCCAACTTCCTCCAAGGACTCCACAGCAACTCTCATCACATGTCAACTATTCTATCATCATCATAGGTACTCGCGATTACCACCACAATGCACGACGAACGTAAGTCACTCATCTGCCCTTCAAGCAGCCTGGACTATCGCTTACATCAACAGGCTCACCCCTCCTCGCACAAGTACCCCTGACAGTATCTCCATTTCTACACCTCCCAAAACCACCAACACTACCACACAACTACACATCGTTACCATCAACACTCCCACCCTCAATCCTCACCTCTTCTTCTTCTTCCGACAAACCAGCCTACATCACAACACCGTCCGGCCACAGCGCGCACCCGTCACAAATAAGCAACCAAAACGCCTCGCTGCTACAAACCCTCCACACCTCACCCTCAGAAGCAGAACGCAAGATTAGGGAATGGGAAGAACGCATTCGGGAACGAGAGCTAGCCGAGAAGCGCCGTCGGGCCCCCGGGTGGCTGGATCGCGAAGAAAAGATGCTTGTGCCCGCACGGCCGGCCGAGTCGACGGCGGGCACTGAGGGTAGGAGTGATGTAATGGTTGGTGCAGAGGGTACTGCAGAACAGAGAAGTAACAGGCCGAAGGTGGATCTGTTGGGCGACGACGAGGGAGAAGCCCAAGGAGATAGAGGTGCAGACCTAGGGGCCGAGATGGATAAGGCGTTTGGTGGGCTAGGATGAAGACGCCGCTTGAACCAGGAACATCAATCAATGAGTTACGACAAAACCGAGCCGCGACTAGGTACTTGGGAGTCACTGCCTCGACATAGACGGAAGAATCGGAATCTGGGGTGTCCGGTCTGCGGTGCCATTGATAATGCGGGCCGATAAGCAGAAGCTTTCACATGGAGAAATGGCGCAGCATGAATGCCATGCGGGACACGGCCTTCGCAAGAGGTCAGGATTTGCGAGCAGCCACGAAACGACCGGAATAGAGGCCAAATATGTGCAGTACAAACAGTACAGCTGTTCATTGTAACGTACATGACCATGACAAATCATCTTTCATATCCTGCAGTACATGTATCATCCATCTTTTTGACATCACAGACTCATCCCATCCAACCCCTCTGTAATCTCCCTACTATCCATCCTCTTCAGCGCACCCTGCCGAGACGAGAAGCCCTCACTCTCCCACTCTCTCTCCGCCACACTCTGAAAACCCCTCAGCGCCTCCATCGCCTCGTCAACCTCATCCTCACGCACTATGACATTCCCCGCCCTGAACGTCGAGAGATAACTCATGTTGAACCCACCACCAAGTTTGCCACCCATGGACTCAATCAATCTCCCAGCAACGCCGCAGACGATACCGGTGCTCTCCTCGGGCAGACCGCGGAGGTCCAGCATAATGGGTACGACAAGCTCGTCGGCTGAAAGCAGGATGTTAGCCCCTTTGTTCGGGAAGTGCTCGAGGAGGGACCGCTCGAGTGTCAGGGAGATGGGGTCGGCGTCGGTAAGTGTAAGCGCGAGAAAGCGTGGGGGAGGCGAGCTGATGAGGCAGCAGGTGATGTAATGCACGAGCAGCGACTGGGTGGTGACGTCCTTGCGGTGGCCTGCGCAGTTCTGCACTAGCATCGAGCGGTCGACTTGAGGGACGATGTTGTTCTTGCGGAGCGTTTTGAAGGTCTTGGTCAGCAGTTCGGAAATCGTGGTTGGGGGTGGTGTGGTGGGTGTTCTGGGGATGTCAAAGTAGTGCGCCGACGCGTTGCGTGAGTGCGAGTGCAGCAGAGGCGAGGAGATGTTCGTCATTTGACTGTGTCCGTTACCCATGCTTTGGAAAGCGAATCCGCGGGTTTCGAGGGCTTTTATCACTTCGTTGCGAGACCGCTGTGGGACTAGGATGAAGTCGCTGGTGTAGGTTGTGATGAAGAAGATGGAGATACCGGCGAGGGCGAGCGGTGCGGTGAGATCGAGTACGCGCTGACCTGCTTCTTGGCCTTCACCGCCGACTTGAATTACGACAAAGTCGTCGCGACTGATGGAGACTTGGTCGCGGTATCGTGGTTCGAGCTTGTTCAGTACTGGCACGAAGAGCTCAGTCACGAGATGTCGTGGACAAACGACGGAGCATTCGACCGATGTGACTGAGACGTTGGCGAAGGGAAAGGCGAATTGCCATGGTCTGACCAGCTCTCCGTCCTCGTTCTCGCCATCCTTACCGGTCAATGCGAGAAGCTTGAGGATGGGTTGGAGAAACTGAGGGTAGAGCGGTAGTGGAATATGGATGAGACCAACTCTTGTGTCCTTTGGTTGTATTAGCTTGCCAGTCTTGTGGTTGAACTTGCAACGGTTAAAGGTGTCAGTGTTGCAGACCGCACATTCACAGCACAATCGCTTGTTGCGGCAAAGGAGGATGTGCAAGACATCATCCGGTAGTGTAGAGTCATGGTAAGAATGAGGGACTGGACGACGATGGCAGTGATGATGATTGTGCATGGTTGTAGGGATGAGAAAAGGTAAAGTGATCGGTAATTATAGAAGAAGGGATCGGTGACTCACAAGAAATTGTACTTGAGCGTTGATCAGAGTAAGGGACTGATCCATGGCACGACCAGGCATGGGCAGCCAGGTACACCGGGATGGTGCAATGCCTGTGGATTAAGACCAAGCTGATGTACCTTGATGTTCAGTTCAGCCTTTAGGTTCGGTCTTGTGTTCGAAATGTGGTGCACGTCCAATCCAAACGGTAGATGAGAATGGCGTGATGTGTGCAGATGTCCAGAAATGTGTTTTCTCTCGGTCAGCGGTTGATATGTTCTTGTCCAGCAGGCCAATGAGAGTAGTCGTTCTTGAAGTTCATAGTATGATGTGTCCAATCGATCAGTGAGTGAGAAGCCGTTTGTGGTCTAGAAATGTCGTCGCAGTCGCGGATATATAACAAGAAATCGAAATTAACTTGAGTGAGATCAAGTTATGTGGTCGAGTACGTCGCGTAGGATGATGAACAGGTCCGCTCCCAAGCGATCCGAGTGGTCAGGTCGAGTATGCGAGTACGCGTCCAAGGTATGCCAGGTGTGCTTGAGCGAGCAAAAGGTTTGAACTTTGGAGCGGGAACGGCCGATCTGTATGCGGCGCAATAAGTGATTCGAGATGGTGTGCGCAGGTCGTATCCTGCAGTTCGCAATCCAGTACTGCTCCGACTCTATTTCTAAAGCGTGGGATGTAATGGGTAATAATATAGTAGATTGGCGAGTCCAGACGCGGCGAGACTCCCGTCTTCAATGATGACAATACGGCCGACGAAATGCTGTGTGGGCCAAAGTACAAAGTGACGACAGATATGGAATCCGCTGAGATGCAGAAACAGATGATAGCAATATTTCCTAGCCTTATCCGAAGAGGTGAGTCAGAAATCAGAGTAATCATTTCCCCTCGTCCATACCATGGTATCGACTCGACGGGCCGCAACCTTCTTCGCAGCTGTCTCCAGTCTGCTGCCGAGTACCCTTATCTTCGTAGTCTACCGTCCATTGACGTGCTCTTTTCTATAATAACAAGTTACACACAGCTGTTCCTCGTCGCGTCTTCTGCCGCAAGGAACCGCTGCTCGTCGTCATCTGGTTCAAGTGCTGCACAAATGATATGAGACCAAGCGGGGAAGAAGGTCATGCGACGTGCCACATACGCCACGACGCAGGTGCGCACGCATTGTATACGCTACCAGTTTGTGCCTGAACCGCGATTCCTAGATAGGGCACTCCGGCATGGAACGGCTGCTTGCATGAGTTGTTTTTAGGCGAGGAAGAATGCAGGATGGGTGCTGGTCCTGAAGCGGAGAAGCCCTGCTTGGGTGGAAAAGTGTGCCTGTGATGTGTCTGCTAATCATTAGCGCGGTATCACTTCACTCACCGTCCAATCATGGTGTAAATATCATGGATCGCTCGTTGAGATGCTCCAATTTCGTGTTATATTCGCATGGTGGGGTATAGTAGTATACACAGCGATAAGCAATGCATTAGCCCCACGTCCCACGATAGAGGCAAGGATAGGCCGGCTCCGATCAGCATGACCTGCATCGTTATTGCTGCATATATTGAGCTTTGACTTTCTGCTAATCGGCCCAACTCATGATCAATGCATTCTTGTCACACGTGGAGGGAGTTTCTCGGCATCATTGCGGTTCTATTGATAAACGAGGTAAGATTGATTGAGTGCTGATATGTTCAACCAACGATAAGAACATCTGATGGTCGGACAAATATGTGAATCGAATACAAAACCTACACCACAAGAACGTAAATACTCCCGTCTTCCATCAACTACGTCTCGGACCCGGACTCGGACCGTCGCACTTCCATAGCCACGTCTAGAAGTCGTACAGCTTTCTCGAGCCTGCCACAAACGACTCGTGTCTGTGAGGCTTGGGTGGGAATCGACCGAATGCACCATTGGGGTTTCCAGCCTTTGGAGCTGGTGGGCTACCGGCAGGACCTGGGACACCAGCAGGGACTGGACCCGAGAGCGAAGTCGTCGCATTACTGACCTTCTGCGTGCTGACGGGTGAGACCACAGTGCGGTTAGTGAGGCTGTCGGTGGAGAGTGCAAGAATCCTCTCTGAAGCGCGCTCGGCAACAGCGACAATCAACGCCGAAGGGTTGGTAGTGATCATACCAGGGAAGATTGAGGCGTCCACGACGAAAAGGTTGTCCGTACCGTAAACCTTGGTATCGAGATCCACGACCGAAGTACCGTTATTGACGAGACCACTGTCAACACCCATCTTCGCGGATCCCATCCAGTGATTGCCGCTGCGAGCGCTGACGGTCATGGTGTAGCTGTCGACAAAGTCTTCGATGGTCTGGTTCGATGGTGGATACATCAACGTCAAAACGGAGCTGTTCGCAAAGGCATCGCGAAGCATCTTGAGGCCGTTGATGATGGCGAGACGGTCCTCGGCAGTGTTCATGTATGGCAGAGTAGATACGACCATGTTGAGACCGGCGGTGATGGTCATGCGGCCGACGGATGTCTTGCCACGACCGAGATATTGACTGATGGTCATGGATCCGTTGTTGCCAATGCCGTGGGCGCCCTCGGTGCGAGTCTGCCATTGCAGCTGACGGACACTGCCGTCGGTGCCAGTGATCTCGTCCCAGAACATTGGGTTGATGTTTGGTGCAGATTGGGCCAATGGACCGCTGCGACTATTCAGGTAGGCGTTCTTGTCACTAGTAATAGGTGTGTCGTAAGCTGCATAGTAGTCGTAAAAGACTGACTGCGTGTTGTGAATAACGACATCGGTCGAAGTGTGGTCGTGAAGATTCTCGCCGACGGGAAGGTTGAGCCATTGCGACTCATCAATCATGTTTGGTCCATCGGCACTGCTCTTGACGACTGCCAGCTGGTCGGCTGGACCGATGCCAGAACGCATAAGGATCTTGCTTGTACCGAAAGCACCGGCAGAGAGGATGACATGGCCAGTCCTTGGGGTGACATTGACCTTACCACAGTAGCCACCATCTCCGTACGCCTCGACTTGGACACCGGTGATGTGACTTCCATTGCGCAGAACACGGCTGACAGTGGTATTGGTCCAGAGCTTGAAGTTGCTGTTGGCGTCTGCGTCGACAAGGTATGTTGCCATTGGTCCACCTCTTTCTCCGTGTGAGTACATGAATGGCGCAGCAGAAAAGGTATGGTTCTTGTCGCCAGGAGCTTCGTTGGCAGTCACACTCCTGTAACCAGCCACTTGGAGTGCGTGGCCGACAGAGTTGTAGCCTTGGTCGAGGTATAGCTTGCCGTCGGCAGATGGGCGGTCAGTCCAAGGAATCTTGTCGAAGACGCGGTCGATCGAGGCCTCCATGTCGTTATGCTTCCATCCTGCTGGGAATACCTCGTCGAAGTCGGCTGGGTTGGCCTGCAAAGTCATGAGCTAGAGCTAGATACAAGGAGTCAGAGTAGTCACCTTCCACCAGAGCGCAGCGTTGACCGCAGTACCACCACCGAGAACACATCCAGACATGGTGCCAATATCAGGACAAGTGATACCGTCAGAGTCCTGCCAAATCTCATTACAGAGACCAGGTACGTCGAAACGGGTGAGATTGGTGCCCTTAAGCCAGTCGGGTCTCATGTTACCACCCCAGCGACCAGAGGATGGTGGACCACGCTCGATGAGGAGAACACTCTTGCCTGACTCGGTGAGCTTGGCAGCAATGGGGATACCACCAGCACCTCCACCAACGACAATATAGTCGTAAGTGGTGTTGGGGATTGCATGATCGGTCGGGCAAGAAACTGTGAGAGATGTTGCTGTCGCAGAAGCAGTAGCTGTGGTAGTGCCGTTGGTGCCGGTTGTTGGAGTTGTAGTAGGAGCGGAGGTGGCTAGAGCAGCCCATGAAGTGTAAGCAGAGTTACGTGCACTGGCAACGACGGCACCGAAAAGACCGTCAGAGTTGTGCTGAAGGATGCTGGTGTCGGCATCTTCAGGAGTGGTTGGAGCCGAAGTAGCTTGCACCCAACCCAAAAGCTCAGCAGCAGAAGCGGTGGTAGCAGGCACTTGAGAGCCAGAGTCGCCGCCCTGGTTCCACGTCCAGCAGTTGGAGCACTTGTAGGTCAACTCAAAGTGGGTGTCGTTGACCGAGGACGAGATTTGACTGAGAGAAGCGTTTCCAGTGTAGAGATCGGGAGCGGTGTAGGCTGATGCAAAGCGGAAAGAAGTCATGACCTCCTTGCCATTAGGCCACATGATGAGTAACAGAGACTCGGTCATCGGTCCACCATGAGAGATACCCATCCATCCTTGGCCGTTGTTGAGTGCGCCTACGACATGACCGATATAATCATACTTGTTCTCGGTGTCGTCCTCGGCCGGGAGCGCGAGACCGAGCTGAAGTCCGCCGGCTGTGTCGTCACTATCAAGACTGGCCTGCCAGAACTTGATACCGTTGGAGTCGGTGGCGGGAGCAAAAGTTTGGGAAAGAGCACTAGATAAGAAAAGAGCGCTTGAAAGTAGTGTGAACCTCATCCTGGAGGTGTGCTCTGCACAAAGGAATGACAAGTACGATCAACGTACAAAGAGTGGACGCTTTACAGCAGGTAGTTGGGAGGGACGTAGACGACGCCAGGGTGGAATGGAAGGTCATTACCTATGTACTTACCATTTTCTCGGTCTCATCACATGTTTCTGCCAAGCTCATCAATGTAGATGATGCTCGCCCTGGGTGGCCAGATGAGAAGCTCCACAGCGCCATTACGCCCAATCGTGATGACTGGGTTCCAAAGCATACAAGCGAGCCAAGCAAAGTTTATAAGAGTCAGAATCAAGATGTAAGCGATAGATGAGAAATTTTTCCAGATCAGAGTGGAGGTTTTGGTGATATAGAGAATAGGAGATGGGTTCTGGAAGTGTCGAATAGATGAGGGCCAAGACTGTGAGGGCTCCTGAAACAATGCCATGGCTTCAGACGTGGTTATGCGACAAGCCACCGAAATCCGGATCGTTTGACAGTAATTGATAGAGATTGCTTCAGCTTCTCGAATTCAGCATTGATCGTTCACCAGCACCTGGAGAGCATTCGTTTCGAGCGTGGACGTGGTTGCGTGATGTTGAGCACATCGCGTAATGAAGGAACCGAAAGCGTATCGCGCAGTCGTGGCCCGCTGTGGTAACCATCGCAAAGGAGTATACATCCATAGGTTGTCACACGATGGACACCATGCTGATGATCTTGAACGATCTGGAGCAAACACGCTGATGAAGAGAAGTCCACAGAGTGCAAAACTCCCCGCCAAGCTTCGAGACGAGATTCAAGTGGCTCCGCTTAGCAGTGTACACCGAATGGTTGCACGTGGTATTACAATGTCTACTTCCACTCTATATTCGCACATCTCGCCTCGTCCTCTTCAGTCCATTCGCGTGGTAAGACCGCGAATGTGAGATAGCTGGTGTGAGTCTTCACCTCAGGCTCAGTCCTGTGAGTCACGATGCCTTCCTTGAACAGCTTTCTCCCCTCGACCTCCTGCTGGATCTTCTGTAACCTTTCCGAACGACTCAAGTTGACTTTTTGCGCTTTTGGTGCCGCCACGCGGTCTTCTCCCTTCGTCTTGGCGATGTCGTGCCATTCTTTGAACCGTCCTTCAACTTCTCGTAGTCTCTGAACGGCCTCGTCTACGCTTGCGGCTGTTGCTTGAACTCCTCGTAGTCCTTCTTCGCTCAATCCCACACGATCCCGCCGTACGTCTATCCGGCGATGTGCTATTTCGACCATTTCGATCTCCGTCCATCCAAGCTGTCTTAAAGCGGCCGTCGTAGATTGAACCTGCTCTATACAAGGGCTGAAGCAACAGACGTGGACATGTGTGTCAGGATCAAGCGGTGATATGAATGTTTCTGGCGAATGTATTGGTAATGCTGCTGGCGGATCGGTAGCGGCCTGTTCTGTTGGGTTCGTCGATGTGCTGTCGGAGGTGGAAGTGGCATCAGTATCGGTAGTCAACGGATTGGTGGCGCGCTTCATCATCCGCTGTGATAGGGCGCGTCGTGTCAGATGTCTGAGCGCTAGCCATGGAGCTGGCAGGTCGAGAAAGACAGCATTGGCTCGCGATGACTGTGTGGTTCCATCTTCTAGCGCGAGGTTGAAGCCATCCTGGTATACGTCGCGATGTGTTACGCGCACGATGTCATTCAATCCGTGCTCTTGGAGCTCCTTTCGTAGGCCCTCCGCTCTGGGTTCATGGTATTCGAAACTGCAGACTTTGCCATGCTTGGTCTTCTTCGCTGACCGACCATTCGTATTTCCCGGATGTCCTCTAAACACAGCTCTCGCAGCCATGTGCGTGAATGAGCCGCTGCCTGCACCAGCCTCGATGATCGTCTGACCAGGCGCCACGCGCATGCGCTGTAGGATATAGCTGGAGTCGGGTGTGTATACAACCTGTGTACGATGGGGGAGACTAATGGTCCAGCTCTCTGGAGTCGGTGGTAGCAAGTGTGCGAAACCAGTGCCGGCTGTTATGGCTGTCTTTGACTCGCCATCTTGCGCAGAGCTCTCTTCACCTTCCTCTCTCTTCCGCTTGTTTCCTTTGCGACCTCTCGATCCAGTATCGACTTTCGAAGCGAGGACCTGGCTACCCCACGGTAGTCCGAGTAATGTGCTATGCGGAAAGGATCCGAATCTTGTGTTGGTCACCGGCCCTTCAGCATATCCGTCGGCATTTTGTCCAGCGGCGCGAAGAGTCACCGGCACGTGCTGGTCTCTCTTGAGCTGCAATACAGCCAGGCCACCTTCACCAGCAGTGAGTCCTGGATCGAAGAATGGCGATATGGTTGGCATGTCTCCGATATAATGCGCTAAGCTGTCTTTGTGGAATGGTATTTCACGAGATGGTCGTTGCATAAGATCACACCTGTTTTATCAGGAATAATAGGTAATGTTGCGACGACGATCACCTTCCAAAGTTGTTCACCGGCGAAACTTTTTTGACCCTCACTATGACGCGGAGCCAGAATGCGGGGAAGCAGCATGTTCTTGTTGCATGTCCTCGATGGAGAATCTGGAACACGATTCACATCCGCGTTCCATTCATTGCGATTCACAGATTACCCGTATCTCAAATTCTCGCAGGTGCAAGACTAATGAAAACGCGACATGGTGCTTATCCGGATATATGCGAGATGTATGGCCAATGGCTGCCCTGGCCACCCCAAGTCTTTGATGACTTCGTCGTCAAGTTCAGGACGAGGAAGATTACCATCTGCCGCTACGAATACAGCGCCCTCTGAAAACATACAGGTTCCAAAGTTGAGTATCAATTGAGTTTAGCTGTCATACACTTCGTAGTGACTGTCACGTTTGTTCATCCGCCGCGATGGTAGCAAAACCACCAATCTCTACCTCACTCAAGATCTGAGTCCCTACAACGCTGCCTGCAGTATCGAACAAGATACTAGCCACTATCTGCACACCATGTATCGGCTCATACTTGTACTGCTTTTTCTGGATCTCCTTGCCACCTTGGTTGATTGTATCTTCATGACCAGTGAAAGTCATGTTCTGAGCATAGGATCCAACGAGTCTCGTTCTCGAGACCTGGCCGTCATTATTGAGGTCTTGCTCAACGATGTTGCCATTCTGCTCGAGGATGCGATTGGTATGCGAGTTGCCAGA